>Ga0310786_10000070_pt1 | contig 164027 bp, 100 predicted proteins | sample AusTroGonzalo_MG_FD_203881 | JGI IMG/M metagenome (GOLD analysis project Ga0310786, IMG submission 203881) | Bovine rumen microbial communities from tropical cattle in Woodstock, Queensland, Australia - Gonzalo_03 (v2) (version 2) | ecosystem: Host-associated > Mammals > Digestive system >...
CCTTTTTTATCGTGTTGTTCGACCCACAATGAAAGCATTTTTTTTGTCATAAATGTTTTGACTGCTATAATACAAATAAAAATCAACAACTTACAAGGATTCCAGGTCTCTTTTTGCGACTTAAGCCGAAAAATCCTTTTTTTAAAAATATATAATATGAAAAATATATGTACATTTGCGTCAAATATAAATAATATTGATATGAAAAAGCTCGTATTCATTTCGTTTTTTGTGACAATGTTGCTTTGCATTTCGTTTGTAGGATGTACAAAGCGTGGTTGCACCGACCCGACTGCCAAGAATTACGATGAGTCGGCAAAAAAGGATGATGGTTCATGCATATACGAACCAGTAAGCGTACATGATCTCTTAATTGGACTATACAAATGCACAAGAAAGTCATGGTATGCACAAGATGTAGAGTATGATACGGAATTAGAAATACATCCTATAAGAGTAAGTGACAAAATTTTGAGGGTAAGCGACAATTCTATAGACTTGTCATTTTATATTACATACACCGAAAATGGATCTATAAAAGATACAGTAATTCCAAATGTTCCTGGGTATATGCATAATGGTTATGCACCTAGTATTTGGGGGTCGTTCAGGGAGGACTCGCTTCATTTTGATTATACATTGAATAGCGGAGAACATTATGTCTATGACGGATTTAAGATTCAGCAATTCCCTGTAGAATTTGACACGCCTGACTATAGGGACGCATGGGTTGGTTTTTACGATGGCACGAAAAAAAACTTTAGTTGGTTGCCAGTGCCTGATACTGGAAGAGTATCTGGACCTTACAACACAACTCTGGAAGTGTCGTTGACAGAAAACGATTCGGTTCTGAAAATAATTGAAGTTGGTAGCGTTCAATATCAAAATGCTGTGTATTATGTAAATACGAATGGTGTCCTTCGTTCTCCAAGTTGGAGAGATGACCCTTATCCAGGAGACCATAAAGGTGGCTCTTTTGTTGGAGACAGCCTTTATTATTATGTTGGAGTCCGTTCTGTGGGAGCAGGAACAGAAACTCGTTTTTATTGCAAGAAAAGGCAATAAGTGGAAGGATTCCATAAATTTTACGCTCATTCCGTAATTAACACCCACTTTGTTAATTAAAAATAAGGTATAGGTCAGATTTTGGCGTAGCGGTTTTGTATTTTTGCGAAGCAAAATTTTTGTTCAATGGCAGAAAACAACAACATAAGCAACTACACCGATGACAACATTCGCACCCTCGAAGGTCTTGAGCATGTGCGTCTGCGTCCGGGTATGTACATTGGCAAGCTCGGCAACGGCGAGGCTTCCGACGACGGAATCTATGTTCTCGTTAAGGAAGTCATCGACAACTCTATCGATGAGTTCCGTATGCACTTTGGGCTTAACATCGAAATCAAATTGCGCGAAAATACCATTTCGGTTCGCGACTTTGGACGAGGAATCCCGCAGGGAAAAATGATTGACGCTGTTTCGATAATGAACACCGGTGGCAAGTACGATTCCAAGGCTTTCCAGAAGTCCGTAGGTCTTAACGGTGTTGGTACCAAGGCGGTAAATGCTCTTTCAATAAAATTTACGGTAAAGTCGTTCCGCGACGGACAAGTAAAGCAAGCCGATTTCGAAAAAGGCAAGCTGGTAAAGGAATACGACCTTGTTCCAACGACCGAAAAGAACGGCACTTACGTCGAATTTACCCCCGACGAGGAAATTTTCGGACACTACCGCTTCCGCGAGGAATACCTCGAGACGATGTTCCGTAACTACAGCTACCTCAACACAGGACTTACACTTAATTTCAACGGCAAAAAATACATTTCGAAAAACGGTCTTCTCGACCTTGTGAAAGAACGTCACAATTCGGAACCTCTGTATCCGCATATCCACCTCAAGGGCGACGACATCGAGATTGCATTCACCCACACCGACCAGAACGGCGAGGAATACTACTCGTTTGTAAACGGTCAATACACATCGCAGGGAGGTACCCACCAGAGCGCATTCAAGGAACACATTGCCCGCACCATCAAGGAATATTATGGCAAGAACTTCGAGCCGCAAGACATACGAAGCGGAATTGTGGCAGCCATCGCGATAAATGTCATTGAACCGACATTCGAAAGCCAGACCAAGATAAAGCTCGGCTCGACCAATATGGCACCCGACAAGGATTCCGACGATAATCCGTATCCATTGTCTGGCGTAAGCGTCAACAAGTTCATAGGTGACTTTATCAAGCGCGAAGTCGATAACTATCTGCACAAGAACAAGGAAGTTTCCGACAAGATGTTCGAGAAGATTCAGTCGTCGGAAAAGGAGCGCAAGGCAATGTCGGGTGTACAGAAACTCGCCCGCGAAAAGGCCAAGAAGGTCAGTCTGCACAACGAGAAGCTCCGCGACTGCCGTATCCACTACAACAGCAACAATCCTCGCCGCGACGAAAGTACAATCTTCATCACCGAGGGTGATTCGGCAAGCGGTTCCATCACAAAGAGCCGTGACGTTACCACCCAGGCTGTGTTCAGCTTGCGCGGTAAGCCACTCAACTCGTACGGCAAGACCAAGAAGGTGGTTTACGAGAACGACGAGTTCAACCTTCTGCAGGCCGCACTCAACATCGAGGAGGGAATCGATAATATTCGCTACCGCAATGTTGTAATCGCCACCGATGCCGATGTCGATGGTATGCACATCAGGTTGCTGCTGATAACCTTCTTCCTGCAGTTCTTCCCCGACATAATCAAGCAAGGGCACTTGTTTATCCTCGAAACACCGCTTTTCCGCGTGCGCAACAAACAGGAGACCAAGTACTGCTATACCGAAAGCGAACGCGACGAGGCACAGAAGAAAATCAAGAATTCGGAAACCACACGATTCAAAGGTCTCGGTGAAATCAACTGGCAGGAATTCAAGAACTTCATCGGTCCCGATATGAAGCTTTCGCCCGTCACCCTGTCGAAGGACGACAACATAAAGGCTCTGCTCGACTATTTTATGGGTAACAACACGCAGGAGCGACAGAACTTCATTATCGAGAACCTTAGGATGGAAGAAGACTAAAAATCAGAAACTATGGACGACGAAAACAAGAATATACCGCAGGACGAAACCAATGTTATCGAGGTTGAACAGAATCCCGAAAACGGTGTCACCATTACCCGTATGAAGAACATGTTCCAGAACTGGTTTCTGGACTATGCATCGTATGTAATTCTCGAACGTGCCGTGCCGCACATCTACGATGGTCTGAAGCCAGTACAGCGTCGTATCCTTCACGCAATGAAGCAGATAGACGACGGACGTTTCAACAAGGTGGCTAACATTGTCGGTCAGACTATGCAGTACCACCCTCACGGCGATGCTGCAATCGGTGGCGCTTTGGTGCAGATGGGACAGAAGGACCTGCTCATCGAAACTCAGGGTAACTGGGGTAACATACTTACTGGTGACAGCGCAGCTGCACCCCGTTACATCGAGGCCCGTCTTTCGAAGTTCGCCCTCGAGGTGGCTTTCAACAACAAGACTACTTTCTGGAAGGATTCATACGACGGTCGTAAGCAAGAACCAATAAACCTGCCTATAAAGTTCCCGCTTCTGCTTGCTCAGGGTGTAGAGGGTATTGCCGTAGGTCTCAACTCGATTGTCCTGCCACACAACTTCAACGAACTGCTCGATGGTTGTATAGCAGTGCTTAGGGACGAGCCAGTGCAGCTTTATCCCGACTTCCCAACTGGCGGTCTTATAGATGTGAGCCGCTACAACGACGGTCAGCGCGGTGGAAAACTGCTCATCCGTGCAAAAATCGAGAAGGTTGACAAAAAAACATTGGCAATCAAGGAAATACCATACGGACAGACAACAGGTGGAATTATCGATACCATCTTGAAAGCCAATGAAAAGGGCAAAATAAAAATCAAGAAGGTTGACGACAACACCGCCGAGGAAGCCGAAATTCTTATTGAATTGCAGCCAGGCGTTTCTGCTGATGTTACAATAGATGCTCTTTACGCGTTTACAAACTGCCAGGTTTCAGTGTCGCCAAATGCCTGCGTAATCGAGGAGGACAAGCCGAGGTTTGCTTCGGTAACCGAAATACTTGAAGCATCGGTGCGCAATACTTTGGAACTGCTTCGTCAAGAACTGAAAATCAAGAAGAACGAACTTGAGGAGCAATGGCATTACCAGTCACTCGAAAAATGGTTCATCGAAAAACGCATCTATAAGGAAAAGGCTTACGAAAATGCAGGATCGAACGACGAGGCAGTCGAGTTCATCCATTCCAAGATTATCGCCCACAAGCTGAAACTCATGCGCGAAGTTACAACCGAAGATATTCTGAAGTTGCTCGAAATAAGGATGAAACGTATTCTCCGCTTCAACATCGAGAAGGCCGACGAGGACTTGATAGCAATACAGGAACAGATAAAGGCCGTACAGAACGACCTCGACCACATTGTCGATTACACCATCAATTACTACCAACACATTAAGGAAAAATACGGTGCCGGTCGCGACCGCAAGACCGAAATCCGCAACTTCGATTCGATTGATGCCGGCGAGGTGGCCGTTGCAAACGAAAAGCTCTACATCAACAGGGAAGAAGGCTTCGTCGGATATGGCTTGAAGAAGGACGAATATGTATGCGACTGCTCCGACATCGACGACATCATTGTCATTCACGAGGATGGAAAATATCAGGTTTCCAAAGTGACGGACAAGGCATTTTTCGGCAAGGGCATAATATATGTGGCTGTGTACCGCAAGAACGACAAGCGCACCATCTACAATGTGGTTTACCGCGATGGAAAGTCGGCAACTTCGTACATCAAGCGTTTTGCAATTACCAATGTCATCCGCGACAAGGAATACGACATGACCAAGGGTTCACCTGGTTCCAAGTTGTTGTATTTCAAGGCAAATCCAAATGGCGAGGCCGAGGTTATCTCGTGCAAGCTGAAACCGAAGCCGAAACTGCGCAAGCTTACATTCGAAGTCGATTTCAAGGACATTGCCATCAAGAACCGCGATGCTCAGGGTAATATTTTCGCACGCACCGAAATACACAAGATAACACAGAAGGAGGAAGGCGTTTCGACGCTTGGCGGACGCAAGATTTGGTTCGACAAGGACGTTTTGCGTCTTAATGTCGATGGTCGCGGTCAGTATATTGGCGAATTCTCGGGAACCGACAAGATTCTCGTCGTTACCAATGCAGGCGACTGCATTTTCACCAACTTCGACCTGTCGAACCACTACAACGACGATATTCTGACAATAGAAAAGTACAATGCCGACAAGGTTTTCACGGCAATACATTTCGATGCCGAGCAGAACTACTACTACCTCAAGCGTTTCAACATAATGGAGATGACCAAGCCGCAATCGTTCATTTCAGAGTACGAAGGTTCGCGGATGGTTGCCGTAAGCGAGGACAAGCATCCGCAGGTGAAGATAACCTTTGGCGGCAAGGACGAAAAGCGCGAGCCTGAAATTATTGATGCCGAGGAATTTATCGGTGTAAAGGGCATAACAGCCCGTGGTAAGCGCCTTACAACTTACGAGGTGAAGGAAATATGCTTCATCGAACCGCTTGTAAAGCCTGAAGATGAAATTCCAGAGGAAGAGCCACAAACCGAAGAAACGCAAACCACTCCCGACGACGGATTCATTCCAGATAGCGGAACGCAGATGAGTCTGTTTTAGGATTCTTACTTTTCATTATGGCTTGAATCACCAATATGAAAAACAAAAAAGAGAGCCAATTAGCTCTCTTTTTTATTAGAGTATTTTTGTTCAACGTTTACTTTAGAACTTACATCCAATAGTAAACGATATTTGGTTGCGGGTGAACTTAATTTTGCTTGGATCGCTTGTCACAAGACCTTCATACATATAATATACGTATGAATTGTCCATATAGGAGTACGCAATATCAAAGAAGAAATAATTGGTTCTGAATCCTAGACCAGCACAAACTTGCCATGTATCGGAATTTTTATTTGGCGACGAACTCTTGTATGGACTTGTGTAATAAGCTCCACCAAGACGCATATTCAATGCTCCCAATCTATATTCTGCTCCCAACTTAACACAATGTCCAGTCTTGTAGTTATTAATGATATTCTGATTTTCGTCAGCAAAACCGTATGTTTCACTTCTCATCTTTATTGCGTTGTAATTTGCAAGATCATAGTCTAAATTGATCAATACGTTTTCATTGAGAATAAGTCCGATACTTGCATTAGCCCTAAATGGGGACAAAACATTATATTCGAATTCTCCCTCAGGCGAACTGTACGACATTGTTGAATCGCCAAGGTGTGCTACACAAGATGTATTGTATCTGTCACGCATACTTATTGATGTTGGAGTATGTATAGCAAAACCAAACCTCAACAGATCTATAGGCTGATACAAAATTCCAAGTTTGAAATTTACACCGCTACCTGATGATACAACATAATCCTCAAACGTAAAGCTTTTAGGACCTATTGCTACATTTTCGCGGGTTTCCTCAGTTATTATCGTTTGCTTATATTTTACAGTCTGTATTCCTAAATCTGCACCTATATATATTTTATGCATGAAATTGAATGCCATTGCAATGTTGTATTCACCTAGCGAGCCTTTTTTTGTCAGACGTTGGCTTTGGTTTTCACCATATTTGTCGTACGCGCTAACATAATGCTCATTGTCGCCATTAGGATCAATGAGGTAGGTCTCCCACGCAAGATGGCTATAAAATGGATCATTGTCGCCAAGAGCCTGATAGTTGATACCATTGACTCTTGATGCAAACCAATCGGTAAGCGAATTGGTATTATTAACACCATTTATACTAATATTCTCCGAAAATTTGTTGAGTTTATTGTATGAAAAACCCCATACAAAATATGTCAACCCGATATTGTCGTTTTTTCGTTCTATTGCCTGAACAAATGAAGCTTCATTGATATCAAAGTAATTGGCACTGAAATCACGATTTTTTGTACCGAGATACGACGATTCAGTATTGTTGATCTTAAAGCTTGGCGAAAACGAAAACTGTATAGTTTTATATACTCCCATACTTGCCGGATTGAACCCGATTACAGAAGGATCGGCACCTATTGCTCCGAAAGAACCTGCCATTCCGTTGGCGCGAGCTGTCCCGTTAGGAATGTAGAACGAATAACGAAGTGCATCAGATTCATTCTGCGCCATAGCTGTTGCACACAATATTATAACCAATATGCTAAAAATAAACTTTTTCATGACTTATCTCCTTCCTGAACTTGAGTGTGATGATGAACTTGAATGTGACGAACTTGAGTGAGACGAACTTGAGTGTGATGAACTTGAGTGTGAACTACTGCTGTGGCTACTTGAGGAACTTGATGGCGAATAGCTTCTGCTTGAACTGCTCGAAGAGCTTGACGGAGTGTAGCTCCTGCTTGAACTTGACGAGCTGCTATTGTACGACCTTGAGCTGCTAGAACTACTGTTCGAAGGTCTTGACGAAGAACTGCTTGAAGAACTGTTGTAGCTACGAGAGCTGCTAGAGTTGCTGCTCGAAGATGAACTGGATGGTGTATATGACCTGCTCGAACTCGACGAGCTACTACTTGAAGGCTTTGAGGAACTGCTCGAAGAATTGTAGCTACTCGAACTCGAACTGCTCGGCTTGTTGTAGCTACGACTGCTGCTTGATGAGTTTACTCTGCTTCCTGAGTTGTTGTAACTGTTACTTGATGGAGTATTATCCTTGCTTGCATTTGAACTGCTAGATGACGAACTTGTGTTAACCCTACTACTTGAGTTACTGCTATTGCTTGATGGTTTGCTGTCTCTGCTCGCATTTGAAACACTTGATGAGGAGCTGTTATTCTCCCTGCTGACGGAATTACTGCTATTACCTGACGGAGCATTATCCTTGCCAGTGTCTGAACTGATTGACGAATAGTTGTTGTTTACTCTACTGTTTGAATTGTTACTGCTATTTGATGATGTATTGTCTCTGCTAGTATTCGTTGGATCTTTGCTAACAGTAGAATTTGCGTCAACCCTGCTTTCGTTAGTTGTTGTATTTATTCTTTCAGAAGAATTGTTTATGTTTACTGGGTTAGGATCTTTTGTAGCAGTTGAACCTGCATCTCCGTTATCTTTTGTTTCCCTGCTACCATTAGCTTCAATCCTAGCTTCACTAGCCGCTGAGCTATTTATAATTGCTCTACCGTCAGTTGGAGTTGAAGGATTTTTGCCAGTAGAAGTTCCGCTGTTATTGTTGTCACTGTTAGTGATTATCCTTCCAGAGCCGCCATTGAAACCTCCCATAGATCCATGATGTCCATAATAAGTAGAACCGAAAACATTGTCATCGTTTGGACCATGTCCATTACCATGTCCATGGTCGTGTCCATGATGATTGTTATGATGGTGATTGTGCCAGTACCCGTAATCGTTCCATCCCCATCCGTAATAATGGCTGTAATATCCATAGTGGTGGTGATAGTACGGAGTGTAGTAGTATGGCGAGTAGTACCACGAATAGAAGTACGGATCGTAGTAGTAGCTATATGAATAATAAGGAGTGTACCATGGATCCCAGTATGGATCGTAATAGTACACTGGTGTGTAATAGGTGCCGAACCTGCGGAAGTGCGAGGTGTAATAGTAGTCGTCGCCTATGTAGTAATAGTTGTTTTCGATGTAGTTGCCGCTACCATCATAGTAATTATCGCTACCACCGTAACTATAACCATCATCATAATATGATTTTTCGTTTTCCTCGGAATAATACGTAACAGTACCATCATCGTTATGGTAATAACCGTCATTAGGATTATATTCTCCTTCTGGAGCAACACCATTACCACCGTTATCGACAGTTGTTACAGTCTTGGTAGGCATCACTTCTTCCTTGCTTTTATTATAATAAGTATCATCATAAACCTTTGTTGTATAGAAACTTGTATCGCAAGATGCTAAAGTGAGAAGCACGAGAGCCGATATGTAAAACAAATGTTTCATAGTGAAAAATTTTTGCTAATTTTGTAACTCCAAAAATAATAAATTTTTTAACGCAATAACAAATTTTATACCAAGATAAGATGGCAAAGTTGACTAAGAGATCCGAGAATTATTCTCAGTGGTACAACGAGCTTGTTGTTCAGGCAGATTTGGCGGAACAGTCCGCAGTTAGAGGTTGTATGGTTATAAAGCCTTACGGTTATTCGATATGGGAAAAGATGCACGACATCCTTGACCGAATGTTCAAGGAAACAGGTCATACAAATGCATATTTCCCGCTGTTTATTCCAAAGTCGTTTTTCAGCCGCGAAGCCGACCATGTTGAAGGTTTTGCAAAGGAGTGCGCAGTAGTAACACATTACCGCCTTCGCACCAATGCCGACAAGACGGCTGTCGAAGTCGATCCTGAGGCAAAGCTCGAGGAAGAACTCATTGTTCGCCCGACTTCCGAAACCATAATCTGGAACACCTACCGCAACTGGGTTAAGTCATACCGCGACCTGCCTATCCTTGTGAACCAATGGGCAAATGTTGTACGTTGGGAAATGCGTACCCGTTTGTTCCTGCGTACTGCCGAATTCCTGTGGCAGGAAGGTCATACCGCACATGCTACCAAGGAGGAGGCTATGGAAGAAGCCGACAAGATGGTTCACGTTTATTCCGACTTTGTCGAGAATTACCTTGGTGTTCCGGTAGTTATCGGACGCAAGACCGATAGCGAGCGTTTCGCCGGTGCTGAGGAAACTTTCTGCATCGAGGCTCTCATGCAGGACGGTAAGGCTTTGCAGGCTGGCACATCACACTTCCTTGCACAGAATTTCGCAAAGGCGTTCGACGTTACCTTCCTCAACAAGGAAAATAAGCCCGAATATGTATGGGCTACTTCGTGGGGCGTTTCTACCCGTCTGATGGGTGCGCTCATTATGGCTCACTCTGACGACAATGGTCTTGTTTTGCCACCGCATCTGGCTCCTATTCAGGTGGTTATCGTTCCTATTTACAAGACCGACGAACAGCTAGCAATGATATCGGAACGCGTAAACGAACTTTGCGCAAAACTGAAGGCAGCCGGCATAAGCTACAAGTACGACGACCGCGACACTCAGCGTCCGGGATTCAAGTTTGCAGAATGGGAAATGAAGGGGGTTCCTGTACGTCTGGCAATTGGTCCTAACGACTACGAAAACCATACATGGGAAGTTGCCCGCCGCGACACTCTGACCAAGGAAAATGTTGCAGATGATGGCATTATCGAACACATCAAGAACTTGCTCGAGGACATCCAGAAGAATATCTACAAGAAGGCATACGACTACAGGACAGCACATACCTATAAGGTTGACACTTGGGATGAGTTCAAGCGCGTAATCGAGGAAACTCCGGGCTTCATCCTTGCACACTGGGACGGCACTGCCGAGACCGAAGCTAAAATCAAGGAAGAAACCAAGGCAACTATCCGTTGTATCCCGATGGATGCTCCAGAAGAAAACGGCGTTTGCGTTTATTCGGGCAAGCCTTCGAAGAGAAGAGTGCTGTTTGCAAAAGCGTACTAAGGCAGTTAAAAGTTGAAAGTTAAGAGTTGAAAGTTGGTTAATTGGGTGCAATGCAACCTAGAAACTTTTAAACGGCGAAGCCATAGAAACCAAGAAACTTAGAAACTAGAAACATCGTATGGAAAGAAATACAGAAATACGCGACGGAATAATAAAGACCATGCTTGAGAAGTCGCAACTGAAACAGGTGGTTTACGACAATACCAAGGAAGCGTTTAGCATACTGAAAAAGGTATTGCACGACATTGTAATCGAATACAATGGAATCCTGAAGGATGCCGACGACAGAATAAAGCTCGAATACCGCGATCGCGGTCTGTTCGAGACCGAAATCAAGGTTGCAGGCGACCTACTGATATTCAATATGCACTCCAACATATTTGAATTCCCGCGCAACCACGAAATTTGGAAAGACAGCTACTATATTGACCGTCCGTTGGTTACATATTCGGGAATAATCAATATCTACAACTTCCTTGCTGATTCGTTCAAGTACAACAGGGATGAGGACCTTGGCTACCTGATTGGACGTATGTTCATCAACAACGAAAGCACTTTCTTCGTTGAAGGTCGTCGCGAACTGGGCTTTGGCTATCCGGCTTTCGGCAAGAACAAGGTTGACTACGAAAGTCTGCACCAGCTTGTTGAGTCGGCTATAGCGTATGTGCTCAAGTTCGATTTGCTGGTTCCTCCGTACAACGATGTGAAGATTGTAAATGTCGATTACATGAAGGAACGCATCAACAAGTCGAAGATGCAGACCGGCAAGCGCATGGGCTTCGAGTACAATGCAATAAAGGGGCTGCCTCAGGTTGATAAGGAAATTAAGTAGAAAAATTCGCGCCCTTTCGATTCCGCTTCCCTTCGACAAGCTCAGGGAGCGCTCAGCACATCGCAAGGAACTGCTAAAACACACTATAAACTATGGACTCCATTCCAAGGTTAATCTTAAAGCGCGACAAGGAAAAGTCGCTGATGCGCCGCCATCCGTGGGTGTTCTCGGGTGCTGTCGCCAAAATGCAAGGCGAACCGCAGGAAGGCGACCTTGTGGAAATATTCTCGTCCGACGGCAACTATCTGGCAACCGCTCATTATCAGGACGACAGCATTATAGCTAAGGTAATTGACTTCAACCATAGTGCTATCGATGAGAATTTCTGGACAAACAAGTTCCTGTCGGCAATCGACTACCGCAAACGGCTGAGATTCTTCGACTTCGAAACATCGCACACAAATGTGTTCCGCCTTGTAAACGGCGAGGGCGACTTTATGCCCGGTCTTATTGCCGACTATTACAACGGAGTGCTTGTGTTCCAAGCTCATTCGATGGGAATGTACAAGTTGTTCCCTATGTTTGCTGATATTGCTTGCAAGTTGTTGGGTGACAAGGTTGTTTCAATATTCGACAAGAGCAGCGCGACAATTCCTCACGCAACAACTACCGATTCGTTCATCTGTGGCGAGCCTTTCAACGAACGCGAAATCTGTGAGAACGGCAACCGTATGCTAATCAACTTCTTCGAAGGTCAGAAGACCGGTTTCTTTGTTGACCAGCGCGAAAACCGCAAACTAGTTGGAGAACTTTCGTCAGGAAAGCGTGTGCTGAACACCTTTGGATATACTGGCGGATTCTCGCTGTCGGCATTGCGTGGCGGTGCTAGCTACGTTGAGACGGTTGACATTTCAAAAAAAGCAATTGCATTGTGCGAACGCAATGTGGAACTGAATTTTACTAACGCACCTCATAAGGGTGTAGCAAAGGATGTCCTTGATTATCTTGGTACTATTGACAATAATTTCGACATTATAATCCTTGACCCACCGGCATTTGCAAAGAACCATCGCAATCTGCAGCAGGGACTTAAAGGCTACAAGAACATTAACCAGAAAGCAATTGAAAAGATAAAGCCGGGCGGACTGATTTTTACATTCTCATGCTCGCAGGCTGTAAGCAAGGACGATTTCAAGACTATGGTTTTCACGGCTGCAGCAAATGCCCACAGGAATGTGCGTATCGTTCGCCAACTTCCACATGCCATCGACCATCCGGTAAGCATTTATCATCCCGAAGGAGAATACCTGAAGGGGCTGATGATAGAGGTTGAATAAGGATTGATTAAAAGCAAAAGTCAAGCGACTACAACAAAACAAAAAAGCGGACGATTTTGTCCGCTTTTTTATTAATTATCAATATTGTATTACTTAGCTACCTTTTCGAGCCACTTTACCATACCGAACATAACTGCCATTGAAATAATGCAAACTATTGCAAATACCAACCAGCAGTATTGTATTGGCCATGCATTGTACATCAAAGGACCAATCCACAGGAAGATGTTACCTACTGCAGTAGCGCCAAGCCACAATCCCTGGCAAAGGCCTACCATGTGACGAGGAGCAACCTTCGACACGAATGAAAGTCCCAAAGGAGAAATGAAAAGTTCTGCAACAGTAAGGAAGAAATAGGTAACAATAAGTACCCAAGGTCCTAACTTTACAGGGTCAACCAAATCCCTGAAACTTTCTGCCGACGGATATTGTTTTATCATTGATAATACCATCAAGAATATGTATGCACAAGCTGCTATTCCCATACCGATTCCGATTTTCTTCGGCGTCGAAATGGCTTTGCCCTTACGTGTCAATGCAGCGAAAGCAATCATGATAATAGGAGTCAGAACGATTACAAAGAACGGGTTTAGAGCCTGCCATATTTCTGCAGCAACAGAATCGGAACGTACGAAATCACGAGCAAAAAACGACAGCGACTGTCCGTTCTGATGGAACGAGAACCAGAAGAAGATAGCGATACCGAGAACTGCGAACAAAGCAGCCATACGCTGTTTGATTTCCTTTGCCATTGCGGCCTTTTCCTCTGCAGTATATGTAACAGCTTCAGCAGCAACTTTCTTTGCTGGTTGCGGGAATTTCTTCTTAGAAATAAGGAATATTGTCAATGATATTGCCATTGCAACAACCGACGCAATAAACGAGAAGTGGATACCTGAGTTGAATACTTCAATGTAGTCGGAGCAGAACTGCGAAATAGGAGTTGCCATGTCGTAACCTTTGTCAACCGACTGCAACATTGTAGTTGTGAATTTTTCGGTTGCTTCACCGCCGTTTGCAAGCATATCGTGGCAAAGTGCTGGCATATCTGCATTGTATACAAAATTGTGAAACTTCAACCACCACTCACGAATCAACGGAGCGATAAATGGAGCGATAACACCACCGATGTTGATGAACACGTAGAAAATCTGGAAACCGCTATCACGTCTTTCCTTAGCTTCAGCCAATGCTTCAGGTCCTTTCTTAGCAGCCTCGGCTTCAAAGTTGTCGTACATCTTGCCTACCAAAGCCTGAAGGTTGCCCTTAAACAAACCATTACCGAAAGCAATAAGCAACAATGCCAAGCATGTTACGATAAGGATAGTCCACCAAGTAGCACCGCTATCAACGATAAGACCGTCAGAACCTGTACCAAACAGAGGAATAGACAACACAACATATCCCAAAGCCATCACGATGAGACCCCACTGGATAGTACGATTATAGTTTTGTGTCTTGTCGGCAATTATACCACCTACCAAGCTCAATATGTAGATAAGGCAGTAGAATACCGAATAGATTGCACCAGCCTGAGCATCTGACAAACCGAACTTCGACACGATGAACAACGCAAGTACGGCATTCATAATGTAGTAGCCGAAGCGTTCTCCCATGTTGCTAAGTGCAGCAGCTATCAATCCCTTTGGATGATGCTTCAGCGCTGTAATTACATAATAAACCAAGAATGGAAGCACTACTATTATTACTCCCAATAGAAACACCAATGTGCGGTGTTCATTAAAAAACACTTGAAACATACTTTGTTAATTTAAATTAAACTTATCGAACATCAGTCCGCTTTAACAAGAGGCAAAGATATTACAAAAACCAATAAAGCAAAAATTTTTTTCGATGTTGTTAATTTGCAAAAAGAATAAAATAAATTCAATATAAACACCAACAATTACCTTGAGAAAAAATTAAGTAATTTTGCAAAAATTGTTCACGATGAAAAAACTTACCCTGATACTAATCGCAATAATGGCGTTCTCCGTGCAGATACAAGCACAGAAACTAGCAGAACACGTAATCCTTATCGGTCTTGACGGCTGGGCTGCACACGACCTCGACAATACCCGCAACAACATACCTAACATCCGCAGACTAATAAAAAACGGCAGTTGCAACATGCACAAGCGTTCGGTACTGCCTTCCGATTCGGGAGTAAACTGGGCATCAATGTTCATGGGCGTAGGTCCCGAAATACACGGATACACAACATGGGACTCAAAAAAACACGACCTGCCATCATCCACCACAAACAAAAACGGCATCTTCCCTACTATATTCTCTATCATACGTGAACAATATCCCAATGCCGAGACTGGATGTACCTTCGAATGGGACGGCATAAAGTATGTTATTGACACTCTTGCTATAAGCCACGTACATTTCTTCAGCGAGGGATGGGAACCCGTTGAGAAAAATTGCGACCACATAGTAAAATACATAACCGAAAACAAGCCAATGTTTTACGCAGCTTGCTTCGATGGTCCCGATGGCCCGGGTCACAAATACGGCTGGTACTCGGATGGATACTATGACTACATGACCCGTGCCGACAAGTGCGTAGGACGCATAATACAGGCTCTCAAGGACGCTGGCATCTACGACAATACAATAATAATAGTAACCGGCGACCATGGTGGACACGACCATGGACATGGCAGTCTGGCAATGGAAGACATGGAAAGTCCGCTCGTAATATTCGGGAAAAATATACGTACAGGCTACATGTACGACGACCCAATAGCACAATATGATGTTGCAGCAAGCATCGCCTACATACTTGGAATAGAAATGCCAGACGTATGGAGAGGGAAACCTGTTAAGCAAGTATTTATACGATAGAAAACAGAAACGTCCAGACCGAATCCCACAAACGCAATTTACATTCTTCATACACTTGAAATGAAAAAAAATGTGAAATAATCCTTATCGCGATTCTAACCTCACAATATTTTTCAAAACTTTTCGTTCATTTTGAGCATCAGTATTGAAAAAATTTTTATTATTTTTGTGCCTTGATTTAAAATGGACGAAAAATACACATACATGAAACTAAAAGTTTTATTTGTAACACAAGAAATAGCGCCATACGTTCCCGAAAACGAAATGTCTATGGCATGCAGGAAACTTCCGCAAGGAATACAGGAATGCGGTCACGAAATAAGAATATTCATGCCTAAGTTTGGTGTTATTAATGAAAGAAGAAACCAGCTTCACGAGGTAATAAGGCTTAGCGGAATGAATCTTGTCATAAACGACACCGACCATCCTCTAATAATAAAAGTGGCATCCATACAGCCAATTAGAATGCAAGTCTATTTTATAGACAACGAGGATATGTTCCAGAAGAAATACATTGTTACCGACAAAAGCGAAGACAATTTCTCCGCCGACGAAAAATCAATATTCTTTTCAAAGGGCGTTGTCGAAACTGTAAAGAAACTTGGCTGGGCTCCAAATATTGTCCATTGCCACGGTTGGTTCTCGGCGATTTTCCCGTTCCTGATGCGTAAGGTTTACAAGTACGATCCTCTTTTCGCCAATAATTGCAAAGTAGTATATACTATTTATAACGACGTATATACCGGCAGCATCAACAGCGACTTTGCCCGCAAACTAGTCGAGAAAGAAGTAACACCCAACGATGTAGAACGGCTTAAGGATCCAACTTGGGAAAATATCACAAAATTTGCCATCGACTATTCCGACGGAATAATATTCGGAACCAAGGACATAAATCCCGACATTGTAAAATATGTACAAGATAGCGGGAAACCAGTGCTAGAATACTCCGAAGATGACAAATTGGTTGAAAATTGTGAAAAATTCTATTCGACAGTTATCGAAAAATAAAACCGATGGAAAAATCTTCTAAGGCAACAAACCTGATAATATCAGCACTGATTACCCTGCTTGCATTTTTTTCCACATCGTGCAAAGACGATGACTCAGCAATAGGAACCGGAATAATGCCAAACAGCGATATGATGGAGTTCAAATGCGACACTATGGGAATACAAACATTTGTCACAAGAGACACTCATGTCGAAACCCACAACCGTACAGTTAACCCGATTGGTGTTATAAACGATCCTTTCTTCGGGCAAACAACAGCATCGTGCGCATTTCAGGTACTACTATCCACAACCAACGTACAGTTTAGCCGCGAAATAGATACAGCCGACATGTCTGACGTAAAGCTACATCTCCAACTCAAATACAAAAACATCTATGGAGATCCGTCCAGCATGAAAATCAACATCAACAGACTGCTTACAGACATATCATACGACTCTACATACTACGAAGACACACATTTCGACAACTCACAATACGAGCTTCTAACGTCTACCGAGATAAACTTCGGCACCGACAGCATAATGAAAATAGAATTGCCACATGACTTCATGGAAAGCATAATAAGGCAAAATATCGGTCAGACAACATGGACCAACAGTGATTTCATAAGTTTCCTCAAGGGACTTTACATTACAACAGAACTTGTTTCGGGCGACGGATGTCTTTATGCTCTTGACCTCATCGACAATAAATCCAAAATGGTGCTTACATACAAGGACACATGCTCTTTCGACTTCAATATAAGCGAATACTCGGCACGAATCAACATGTACACACACGACTATACCAATGCCGACAGCGAGTTGAAAGATGCAATAGACAATCCTGACCAACCTACAAAATACTGCTACATACAGGGTCTTGCCGGATTGAAAACAAAGATAAAATTCCCAGAATTAGCATCCCTGTTCGATTCTACAAACATAATAATCAATCGTGCGCAACTGACAGTAACTATAAAAGAAAACTCTGAAATAGAGGCACTTCCTCACCCTACCGCAATGAGCATGACAAAAATCCTCGACAACGGACTGTTTGATTTCCTTGAGGACTACAAATCAAACAGCAAGAATTTCGGAGGATCATTCAACGAAACGGATAAATCATACACCTTTAATATTCCACTCCACCTGCAAGATCTCCAGAAAGGAGAAATAGACAACGGAATATTCATGGTGGCAAACGAAAACAGAATCATACCATATAGGGCATTGCTTTACGGTGGTGCTCACGAAACTAATGATGTTAAGATAATAGTTTATTACTCAAAATATTAGCAATATGTGCGGAATTGTTGGATATATCGGCAATAGAGATGCTTACGAAGTTCTGATAAAAGGACTCAAAAGATTGGAATACAGAGGCTACGACTCGGCCGGAATAGCAATGTACAACGGAAGCAAGTTCAATGTATATAAATGCCATGGAAAAGTCAGCGACCTTGAAGATCATGTAAAGAACGAGGATACAAAAGGAAATATTGGAATTGGACACACCCGTTGGGCAACTCATGGTGAACCAAACGATATAAATGCACACCCACATGTGTCAATGAACGGAAAATTCATATTGATACACAACGGCATAATTGAAAATTATGCCAAATTGAAAGATACTCTCGAAGAAAAAGGCTATGTATTCAAGGGCGAAACCGACTCAGAGGTACTTGTCAACTTCATTGAGTACATTTATACAGAAAGCCACGCTCAGGACGAAAACTTCACACCAGATGACGCTGTTCGCGCTGCATTGCAATTGGTGGAAGGCGCTTACGGAATCGTAGTAATGAGTGCTGATGACCCAGAAACTCTGACTGTTGCCCGCAAGGGTAGCCCAATCGTTATCGGGCTTGGCAACGGCGAATACTTTGTCGCATCTGATGCTACACCTATTATAGAATATACCAATTCGGTAATCTACCTCAACGACCTCGATGTTGCAACAATAAGCAAGACCGGTTTCAACCTTGCAAACCTCAAGGATCGCAGGGCAAAAATCGACATCCAGCAGGTTGACCTTCGCCTCGATGAAATCGAAAAGAACGGCTTCGACCACTATATGCTCAAGGAAATCTACGAACAGCCACGAGCAATTGCCGACACATACCGCGGTCGTCTGAGCCTCGACAGCAAAAACCTCACACTTGGTGGACTTCACACCGTAATGGCAGAACTGAAAGAGGCGAAGCGAATCATAATCGTTGCCTGCGGAACAAGCTGGCACGCAGGACTTGTAGGCGAATATCTGTTCGAGGAATTTGCCCGCATACCTACCGAGGTAGAATACGCATCGGAATTCAGATACAGGAATCCAATCATCAACAAGGGCGACATTGTAATAGCAATAAGCCAGAGTGGTGAAACTGCCGATACACTTGCAGCAATACAGCTTGCAAAGGAAAGAGGTGCTATAGTTCTTGGAATTTGCAATGTGGTAGGTTCTAGCATTCCACGCGAAACAGTTGCTGGCGTATACACACATGCCGGTCCAGAAATCGGTGTGGCATCAACAAAGGCATTCACAACGCAAATCACAGTGCTGACAATGATGGCAATGCAGGTCGGTCTTGCAAACAAGGGCCTTACCGAAAAGGAATTTACCGACCTTGTTGATGAACTTTACGCTATCCCTCAGAAGGTAGAACTTATCCTTCAGAAGAGCGAAAGCATCAAGAAGATTGCTGAAAAGATAAAGGACGCAACCAATAGCATCTATCTAGGACGAGGCTACCTCTACCCGGTTGCACTCGAAGGCGCGTTGAAATTGAAAGAAATATCGTACATACATGCCGAAGGCTATCCGTCGGCAGAAATGAAACACGGACCTATTGCCCTCATCGACGAAAAGATGCCAGTAATTGTATTGGCTACCAAGGACAAATCATACGATAAGATTGTGTCCAACATTCAGGAAGTAAAGGCCCGCAAGGGTGTTGTTATTGCAATAGTAACAGAAGGCGACACCACCATAAAGGAAATGGCCGACTATGTAATCGAAGTCCCCTACTCCGACTTCGCCCTTGCCCCGTTGCTTACTGTTATACCGCTTCAACTTATCGCCTACTATATTGCAGTTATGAGAGGCTGCAATGTCGACCAACCACGAAACCTTGCTAAATCTGTAACAGTGGAATAAAACGTTCACTTGAAATGAAACGACTCGCCAAAATATTGACATTAATCACAGTTATTGTTGTTTTTGCTGCATGCTCTACAGAAAAGAACACGCCAATGAGCCGTTTCTACCACAACACCACGCTTAAATACAACATTTATTTCAACGGTCGCGAATCTTACAAGAAGGGCATATCGAAAATTAACGACCAGAACAGCGACAACTATGCTCTCATTCTTGATGTTTTCACCGACAGCAAAGAGGAAAACGCCAGTGTCGCCAATGGTGAAATGGAAAAAGCAATACAGAAGTCGGCAAAGGGAATAAAAATTCACTCAATCACAAAAAAGCCAAAACCATCGGGCAAAGCAATGTCTCCTAAGGAAAAGGAATTCATGGCTCAGAACGAATTCAACAAATGGGTCGACCACTGCTACATGCTTATGGGTAAGGCCTACTTCATAAAGCGCGACTATCTGGAGGCACGACAAAACCTTGAATTTGCACTACGCCAATATCCCAACTCAAAGATCCAACCCGAAGTAGCAATGTACTTGGTAAGGACATTTTGCGAAGACAAGAAATTCAAGGAAGCAAAAGAAACCCTCGACAAGATTGATGCCGACAAGAAGATTACCAAAAAACAAGAAGGCTACTATGCTGCCGTATGGGCCGACTACTACCTGAAACAGAACAATCGCGAAGACGCTGTAGAAAAACTAAAGGTTGCAATAGAAAAAACAAAAAAGCGCACAGACAAACTCAGATACACTTACATTCTTGCCCAGCTGCACGAAAGGAATAACAATTTGCGTGAAGCCTACAAGTATTACGAAGCAGCATCAAAACGCAACAGGATTTATGAAATGGAATTCAACTCCCGCATAAACATGGCTAAATGCTACAGCGGAAATGGCAAGGAAATATTCAAGCTTCTGAACAAGATGCTCAAGGACGAGAAGAACAAGGAATATCGCGACCAGATTTACTACGCCATGGCCGAAGTTGAAATGAGATCTGGCAAGGAAACAGAAGCTATTGAACACTACAGGAAATCGTCGGAAGTAAGTGTTGAAAACGACTACCAGAAAGCATTGTCGTGCATGAAACTCGGTGAACTTTACTTCGCAAAACTCGAATACAAGAACGCCTACCTATACTACGACACCTGTATGCAATTCCTGCCGGAAAGTCATGAGAATTTCAAGGAAATACAGACTTTGTCGAAGAACCTTTCAGAACTTGTAACATATACAGATGTAATAGAGTTTGAAGATAGTGTTCAGAAAATTGCCCAAATGAGCGACAAGGAACGCAACAAACTGATTGACGGACTTATTGCCAAGGTTGTGGAACAGGAACGTCTTGAACGCGAACTTGCACAACAGGAAAACATGAATTCATATCTTTTTGACCAGAAGCGTGGCGAAACCAATACAGTTGGAAGTTCATCAGGAAAATGGTATTTCTATAATCCAGCACAACTGAGTTACGGAAAGAATGAATTCCAGAAGAAATGGGGCAACAGGAAAAATGAAGACCATTGGCGTCGCAAGGATAAAACAATCGTGTCATTTGACACGGGCGACGACACCGAGAGTACCGACAGCGTTGTCGCCGATGCAAAACCGAAAAACGAGGATCCCAAGAGCCGCGAATACTATTTGCAGGACTTGCCTCTTACCGACTCGGCCATGCAGGAATCACACAAGAGAATTGAGAATGCGCTCTACAACGCAAGCAAGATTTACAAGGAGAAATTTGGCGACTATCCAAAAGCAATCAACAGCTACGAGGATTTGAACAAGCGTTATCCGAACACCGAATACCAGCTCCTCTCCTACTACGATCTGTATATTTTGAATACCCTGATAAAGGATATACCGCAGGCCGAAAAATACAAGAACCTGATAATAAGCAAATACGGCAATACCAATTATGCTAAACTGCTACAAAACCCGAACTTTGTAAAGGAACAGGAAGAAATCCGCAAGCGTGACGAACAACTATATGCAGCAACTTACGACGCATTCATGCGCGGAGAGTGGAGCACGGTACAACGCAATGCGACAAACTTCATTAACAACAACAGCGACAGCGACTTGGTCCCAAACTTCGACTTTCTCAACACAATGTGCACTGCAAGGAATGCCGACACCACTAAGTTCAAGCTTGCGCTTCTGGACTTTATCGACCGCTATCCAAAACACGAACTTAAACAGGCTGCAGAAAACCTATTGTCGTACTTCGGAACTGCCGATATGGATGCTCTTATAGCCGACCTAAAATCCCGTCCAGAAGTCGTAAAGCAACAAAACACCGACGACAAATACGAACAATACACAGAAGAAACTGTTGAAGCTTCATACACATTTGATGAAATGTCAGAACATTACTATGTGATTTACTTCAAATCCGAACAGGTTGACGACAAGCGACTTGCATTTGAAATCCGAAACTTCAACATCTTCAACTTCAACATGCGAACCTTCAATGTGGTAACAAGCACCTTCAACAGCAACTACTCGCTGATTACAGTGCGCCCGTTCCGCAATATGCGCCAATCGGTCAACTACTCGAAGATGATTGCCAACAGCGAAGACGTATTCAACAAGCTTAAAAATGTAGACTATAAGATATTTGTAATTTCGGCAGACAACTTCACGCAACTAACAGCAAGCCGCAATCTAAACGCCTACCTTGAATTCTACGAAGCAAACTACAACAAATAATTGCTCAAAGCAATCGTTTCAAACAATTATAGCAATGAAAACAAGAGCATTAGCCATCATCATTTCGATACTCGCAATAATTTTGAGCGAAAGTACATTCAATAACATGTCGGCACAATCGCCATACGATGTTGACAATACAAGCGGAAAGTATGTAGATATGTCGAAGCCGATAATGATAACGATGAAATTTGAGGATAGTGACTCCGACGAATCGCTCTGCGAATATTGCAGGTACGACGCTCAGGGCAGAATTATTGAATACGGTTGCCTGGTCGGGCAGTTCGACTACGAAACATACATTCGCATGTTCAAGATTCACTACAGCGGCAAAAAAATTGATTCGATACAATGCAAGGAAGTAATCAGTGGATATGTTTCGGAAAAAATGGACTTGATTTTCAAGAAAGGCATAAGTTTCTACGACCAGTTTGCTGGAGATGTTCCAGGAAACCTTCGCGACACGGACTCCGACATAAAAGATCTTGACCCGCAGTCAATTACCTCGATGCGTGCATACGCCGAAAGCAAGAACGACATCCTAGTAAGACAGTTTAGCCGCCTGTACGATTTCAGCTGCATAAAGAAATGGGACAAGGAGAATAAAGACAAGCAAGGCCACCCAACATACTCGGAAAACACAGACGACTATGGCGACGAATACGAAAGCTATAAGGTAAACTACTACTACGGCGACGATTATACAAAGTTGTCTGTAAACTTCAAGAAGCGCGCAATGTTCGATGAAGAAATGTACGATAGTGAGTGGGACTACATCATTTTTGAAAATTACCTTCATACTGATACGAAACCAAGCGGTAAAAAATAACATCGGCATTTGCATGTTGAACTCGTCACAGCATCTGCTACTGTTTTTTGCATAACGAAAAATAATTCCGTATTTTTTTCGTTACCATATTAATAATAAACTAATAACGACATGAAACAAATACGAATACTTTGGACCGACGACGAAATAGACCTTTTGAAACCGCATATCATTTTCCTTGAGAGCAAGGGCTACAGTGTAGATACCGCCACAAACGGAACCGATGCGATAGAACTTTCGCGCACAAACGACTACGACATAATCTTCCTTGATGAAAACATGCCGGGACTAAGCGGACTGGAAACACTTTCGCAAATAAAGGACATCCTTCCGCACACACCCATAATAATGATTACCAAAAGCGAGGAAGAGGACATCATGGACGAGGCCATAGGCTCAAAGATCACCGACTACCTCATCAAACCGGTGAACCCCAACCAGATATTGCTGACAATAAAGAAAAACATCGACAAGCAACGCCTCATTACCGAAAAGACAACTTCGTCGTACCAGATGGAATTTGGCAAGCTCGGCATGAAGATCAACGAAGTCTCAAGCCACAAGGAATGGTGCGAGGTTTACAAAAAGCTGGTTTACTGGGAGATGCAACTGATGGAATCGAAGGACAGCACCATGGACGAGGTGTTCAGGATGCAGATGGAAGAGGCGAACAACAGCTTCTCCAAGTACATCAAGCGCAACTACACAAAATGGTTCCGCCCCGACTGCGACGACAAGCCCCTGCTATCGCCCAATCTGCTTCGCGAAAAGGTATTTCCGCTGTTAAACGAGGGCAAAACCGTGCTTTTCCTACTCATCGACAACCTGCGCTTCGATCAGTGGAAAGTCATAGAGCCTATTTTGAGCCAGTTCTACACCACCGCCGAGGAAGATATGTTCTACTCGATATTGCCAACCTCAACACAATACTCGCGCAATTCAATATTTTCTGGACTAATGCCATCCGAAATCAACAAGTTATACCCCGAACTTTGGAAAAACGATGACGAGGAAGGCGGTAAGAACCTCTACGAGGAAGACATGTTGCGCTCGATGATGAACCGTTTCAACATTAGGACAGGGCTGCATTTTGACAAGATTACCGACATCAAGAACTGCAAGGCGGTAACCGACAATGTAAAGAATATCGTTCAGAACAAGTTTGTTTCCATCGTTGTCAACTTTGTGGATTCGCTTTCGCACGCAGGCACCGACCAGCGCATGGTACGCGAACTAACCAACACCACCGAGGCCTACCTGTCAATCACAAAGTCGTGGTTCGAACTTTCGCCTCTATTCGACATGCTCAAGGCATTTGCCGAACAAGGTGCCTACCTCGTCATCGGCACCGACCATGGCAGCATACAGATTTCCAATCCTTTGAAAGTCATCGGTGACAAGGCAACAACAACCAACCTGCGCTACAAGCAGGGACGCAACCTTGCCTACAACCCAAAGGAAGTGTATGAGATTACTAATCCAGCCGAAGCATATCTGCCAAAGACGAACATAAGTTCCACATATATTTTCTCCTGCAACGATGACTTTTTCGCATATCCGAACAACTATAACTACTATGTGAAATATTACAAGAATACCTTCCAGCACGGTGGAATTTCGCTTCAGGAAATGATAATTCCAGCCATAACGATGAAGCCTAAAATTTAGTATAAGCTGTTAATAAAAACATTAACTCATTAATTTACAGAACATCATTATTAACAATCCTGTTAATAAATATAACGGGCAAAAACTATCCGAAATGTAGAATTAATGCACTTTTGCGCCGTCAAATTTTAAAGTATTTTAATATGAAGAAATTAACATTTCTGTGCGTAGCAGTAATGGTTACTGCAGCACTAATTTTCAAAGCAGAGAATTCTTTCTCACAAGTTTATCAATTGGAAAACCCCGGTTTCGAGCAATGGGACGGCAATGGTGCTGATGACGAACCTACAGGTTGGAACTCTTTCCCGTCAGCAAGTTGCGAACTGCCAGCTCTTATTAACATTGGAGGTGTAGCCTGCAATACAGCAACTGCAACAAGACACGAAAAGTCAGAAGATGTACGCAATGGCGCAACAGGATATTCATGCAAAATATATGCAACATCCGCCTTCAGCAGGATTGCCAATGGTGCTCTAACAAGCGGACTTATGCATTTAGCATCAACAACACCATCAGACAACAGCAACTGCAACCAAACAATGACGGGAGACAACAATTTCAATCATCGTCTCAACGCTAAGCCCGACTCAATAGTATTCTGGGCTAAGGTTGTAAACGCAAGCAATGAATCAGAAGCTTGCTGCCACCTTTACATACACGACAACTACGATTTAAAAGACCCGCTGGCAGCAAATTCAAGCGGATACCAAAACCACATTGTAGGTGGTGTTCCGTCATACAACTTCACCAATACCACAGGAGGTGTAGCTTATGACGACAGTGGATGGCGTCGCCATTCTACACCGATAATATATGAGGGATATACATGCAACGACCCACAGTTCGTCCTGATAACTTTCTCTACCAATGCTATTCCTGGCGGCGGTTCAGCTAACGATGCACTATACATTGACGATATTGAATTCATATATAATCCTATTCGCCACCAGTTTACAGAATCAGCTTGCGGTCACTATACTTGGGACGGAACTGAATACACCCAATCGGGCGACTACGAAAAGACATACACCGTTGGACCCCGCGACAGTATCGTAACTTTGCACCTTACAATTACCGAAGGTCCTAGCGGTGAAGAAACAATAACCGAATGTGGTTCATACACATGGAACGGACAAGAATACACCGAAAGTGGCAATTATACCCATGTATTCGAATCCACTGTACCAGAAGAATGTGATAGCATTGCAACATTGCATCTCACCATTACTGGCAATCTTTTGCGCGAAGAAAATATCGCAGCCTGCGACAGATATACGTGGTATGAACAGGAATACACCCAATCGGGAGACTATCAACATACAATTGAAAATGCAGAAGGCTGCGACAGCTTGATAACCTTGCATTTGACAATCAACAACTCGGTTACAAACGAAATTACCGAAACTGCCGAAGATTCATTCACATGGAACAATGAAACCTACACCACAAGTGGCGACTATGTTCAGACACTTTCCACAATAAACAATTGCGACAGTGTTGTAACTCTTCACCTGACAATTATCACTACTGGCATCAACGAAAGCGCAATGTCGGAAATAAATGTTTACCCAGTTCCAGCAAAGGACATGTTGAATATTGAAGGCGAAGGTATCATGTCGGTAACAATATGCGACATTGTAGGAAAGGAAATTGCAGAATACAATAACGCTGGTGAAGCTAAGATGAGCATTTCGGTGGATAATCTAAAGTCGGGAAGTTATCTCCTTGTAATTAAGAACGAAAACGGAAGCTTAGTTACACGACAAATTTCAATTATGAAATAAAATGCTTAGTAAATAACTCTTCTAACGGGCAGCTCTCATGCTGCTCGTTTTTTATTTTCTAACCCACAAAACTAAACACCTTTCATTATGTTTATTACGCATAATGAAAGGTGCTCAGTCTATAAATATTTCTATAGAAAATTTGACTAGATGTGATATGATATTTTACATACAATGTATGTATTTGTTCACAAGTTCACGGATTTCCTCTGTCTTGCCATAGAGTTTTTCGCTCAGTCCCTTGTCATTGTATGACTTTAAGTCCTTGATAACAGCGTCGATAAGTCCAGGTTGGAAAATCTTGTCCTTTTCAAAGAACTTGCGCTTTGCATCAAGTGCCTCAGCAGAATCCCAGCAGCAATCCGGAAGAGCTTTCAGCTTAGCTAGCTTATCCTTAAATTCCTCGCTGAAGATGTTTACATTTACGTATAAGTCCTTAGCCATCTTGAGCGAACCACGCATTGTAAGTCCGTGCTGTGCAGCAACAATCAGAGCTGCCATATACAAGTACAAATCAGCAGAACCATCACCGCTACGGATCTCAACGGTCTGCTTGCTGTCGTAATTGCCAGCCTTGCTCTTTTCCTGCGGATTTGCATCGTGGAACATATTGATGTCGCCAGTCCAACCCAGCGGAACGCGTACAAGAACGCTCCTGTTGCGGTCGCCCCAGCAAATGTTGGTAGGAGCTTCCTGATGAGGAACAAGACGCAGATACGATGTCGGAATTGTATTTCCGAAAGCGGTGAGTGCATCGGCGAGGTCGAGGATACCGGCAATCATCTTGCGGGCATCGTCGCTGAGAATACTATTGTCAACCATCATATTCTTGCCGTCCTTCGAGAGCATCATGTGGATGTGCAGACCGCTACCAGCCTTGCCGACAGTAATTTTCGGTGCAAAGCTCAAGTTTACGCCATAGTCGCTGCAGAGTTTGCGGAGAATCCACTTTGCGATAATCAACTGTTCAACAGCCGATTCAGCCTCGCAAGGAAGGAATTCTATTTCCTGCTGCTCGTAATAGAAATCGCCATCGGTAAAGTTTCCAACCTCGGAGTGTCCGTACTTAATCTTACCACCACACTGAGCAATAAGGTGCATTGCCTCCTTGCGGATGAACTCGTAGTTTGCAAACGGAGCCGACTCGTGGTATCCGCGCTGGTCAACAGCCGGGAACATTGCATTTTCGCTCTTGTCGGCAATGATGTAGTATTCGAGTTCGCCCAAAGCCTTGAAAGTGTAGCCAGTTGTGTCTTTCAGCTTCTGGTGAGCCTTCTTCAAGATGTTTTCGGGCGACGAAGCCAGTGGCTTACCGTTGTTGTCGTAGTACGAGCAAAGGATGTCGATGCTCGGAATTTCCTCGAAAGGATTTACGAACGCAGTACGGTACTTTGGAATCACATACAAGTCGCTCGAACCAGCACCAATAAAAGTGAACAGACTAGAACCGTCAACGCGCTCGCCAGTGGTAAGAATCTGGTCGAGGTATTCTGCACTGTTGATCACGAAGTTCAATGTCTTGAGCCTGCCATCGCCACCAACATAGCGGAAGTTGAGCATCTCGATGTTGTTTTCTACAATATATTTGATGATGTCAGCCTTTGTGAACTCCTCACAAGGCTTCTGCAAAAACCTTTCAAGAAGGTTTGGACTTAAATCAAAATTCTTCTTTTCCATTTCAAAAATAAATTCAAAAATTTTTTGGCGAATTTAATTATATTTACTCACTTTGCAACTTATTAAAAGATAGTTTTATAACATGTTTTTCTGGCTGTCAAAAATATTGCAATATCTAATATCTCCACTGACTTGGATTATTATAATATTCATTCTTTCGTTATGCTTAAAAAATGAAAAAACGAAAAGGATACTGAAAATTGTTGCCGTTTCCATGCTGCTTGTCTTCTCAAATCCTCTTATAGTAAACTTATGTCTAGGTGCATGGGAACAAGACCGTACACCAGAAACGGAACTTGCAGAATGCTACGACTACGGAATAGTACTTACTGGAATGATATTCTACGATACTGAATCCGAGAAAATAGAATTTGGACAATCAACCGACAGAATTCTTGAAGCTGTAAAATTGTATTACGAAGGTAGAATTGATAAGATATTCATTTCTGGTGGGTCGGGGTTGCTGCTCGATCAAAGGCACAAGGAATCGCAACTGCTGAAGGAATACTTAATTAGCATAAATGTTCCAGAGGAAGACATTATCATTGAAACGGAATCTCGCAACACCCACGAAAATGCAGTAGAAGCCGCCAAAATACTCAAACCAACCGAAAATAGGGGAACATATCTCCTTATAACAAGTGCATCGCATTTCCGCCGTGCCGCGCGTTGCTTCGAAAACGAAGGCTTTACTTTCGACTCATATCCCGTTGACTATTGCAGCCGGGAAATAGGTGCTAACCCAGAAACTTGGCTAATCCCAGCGCCATCAGCATTTGCAACATGGAATATGCTTCTGCACGAAATTACAGGTTATATAATATACGACATAACTGGCTATTTCTAAACAAAATAAGTCTTATTCCCAAGTCCATTTTAATTGAATCTACAAATCTATAGGATGTTAAATATTTTTTAATATGTCCATCTTTGAAGAAAAACAATCTTTTTGGCACAATTTTTATAATTTTACAAACTGAACAAATTAAAAATTTAAAGCTATGAAACGGTTAATCATATTAGGATGTTTGGTACTCGGGATGAGTATCGCATCGGTGGCACAAACGGTAACTGCAGCAAGCGAAGAAATCGCCGACGATTTCGACCTCAAAGCTGCCGCTTCACTGTTCGGAGATTCAAAAGATATTGAAGACTTCGAGAATAAACTCAACGACGAATCGATAGCCATTTCGAACCTCGACCTCAACGGCGACGGAGAAATTGACTACCTTAGGTGCGTTGAAACGGTAGAAAACGGTGACCACTACATCGTGATACAAGCAGTTCTTGCAGCCGACATCTACCAAGACATAGCAACGATATATGTAAAAAAAGATGTTGAAACCAAAAACATTACTGTTCAAGTAATTGGTAACGAATACATCTACGGACGCAACTACATTGTAGAGCCTGTCTACATCTACCGTCCTGTAATATACAGCTGGTTCTGGAATCCATACTGGCACTACTGGCACTCGCCATACTACTGGGGCTACTACCCACACTACTGGCACTGCTGGCACCACAGACCATACCACGTATATCATCACCACATTGCTGAATACCACCATCATCACCACTGCAGCTATCATCATCCACACAACCCACACCCTGGCTACAATGGTCACAGAGACGTTCATAACGGATATGGCAACACCCATCCAAATGGAAGCTTCAACGAAAGACACCCTGAACACAATAATATTAGCGACCACCACAGGAATGTTAACAATGGCAATGGAAGAATTGCAAATGGAAGCAATGAAACAAAAACTCCAGCAGGTTCAAGGATTTCCAACGACAATGCTAACAACAGAACACCTATAAGCAATGGTTCAAGAGTTGCCAATGACAACACTGGCAGAACTCCTACAAACAACAGCGGATCGAGAATTGCCAATGACAATACCAGCAGAACTCCTGCAAACAACAACGGATCAAGAATTTCGAATGACAATGCGAACAGGATTCCTGCAAATAATAGCAGCTCAAGAGTAAACGCATCAAGCTCATCGAGACCTAGCAGCAACTACAACTCGTCAAGCACATCAAGGCCTAGCTCTTCAAGCAGCAGCTCAAGGGTTAACTCGTCAAGCTCGTCGAAACCTAGCAACAACTACAACTCGTCAAGCTCATCAAGACCTAGCTCTTCAAGCAGCAGCTCAAGGGTTAACTCTTCAAGTTCGTCGAGACCTAGCAGCAGCTACAACTCGTCAAGCTCATCAAGACCTAGCTCTTCAAGCAGCAGCTCAAGGGTTAACTCTTCAAGTTCGTCGAGACCTAGCAGCAGCTACAACTCGTCAAGCTCATCAAGGCCTAGCTCTTCAAGCAGCAGCTCAAGGGTTAACTCTTCAAGTTCGTCGAGACCTAGTAGCAGCTACAACTCGTCAAGCTCATCGAGACCTAGCTCTTCAAGCAGCAGCTCAAGATCAAGCTCCTCAAGTTCATCACATTCGAGCTCACACTCATCAAGTCACTCATCATCCCGCAGATAATATTTAACATAGCATTTCATGACACTAAAAAGGCTGCAACGAATTGCTGCCTTTTTGTTTGTATGCACACTGCATATATCATTCGAAAACCTGATTGAACCTGCGATACGGCATCGGGAACAGTGTAAAATCGGGTGTCCGAAACATTGGCTGTTAGTGGTCATTTCGGAAGTTAGTCGTAACACGCGATACGGAACGTGGAGCGTTGTGAAGACTGCTGTCCGAAATCTGTTATCGTATTATTAGAAAACAGATTACTCTCTTCGTTTTGTGAGAGAGTTCCGTACAAATAGGCTCACACGACACGTTCCTTAGTCGGTTAGCTTTGTTTTACGGATGACCAAAGAAAGTTTCCGGACAATAATAATAAACACCAGATTGAAGGTCATTTTCTTCCTGCAATGGCATACAGCGAGAACGCTTAGTACAAATCGCAAATATTACTCTGGCATTTACATAAACAAAAAAGTCCGCCTTTTCCGCGGACTTTTATTGATTTATCGTATCAGCATTATCGTTCCCTGCTCGTTGTGTATAACTCCGTTCCAATCCTCAAACGAACAGAACCACTGGTAAAGTCCTGGAGGACAAACTGCATCTCCTTTTATCTTGTTTCCCATATCAGTACCGTCCCAAGCACCTACTCCACACGACTCGCAAGTTGCAGAAGGATCGTATGTACTGGTTGTAAACACTATAGCACCCCAACGATCGTATACAGCAAGCATAAAATTGTTCCTTGTTATGCCATTGCCACATATCCTGAAGCAATCGTTTATACCATCACCGTTTGGAGTGAACGAGGTTGGTGCATAGAATGCAAATTCGTTTTGAATTGTTATACTACGTATAGCTGTATCCTGACAATAGTTGCCAGATTCTGCAATAAGCATCACCTCAAACTCACCGATTCTTTTGTACTTATGACGTGGATTTACAAACAGGGAGCTATCATTATCGCCAAAGAACCAATAATAGCGTTCAGCGCCTGTAGAATAGTTGATAAACTCAATTTCCGAATCAAGCATACCTGTTATCTGCGGATCCGACTCAAACATAGCCTTTGGCTTAGGATATACTGTAATAAGATTGTTGTATGTCTTGTAGAAATGGCATCCAAACCCATCAACTAGCTCGAGAGATACGCTATATGTACCGCCTTCATTATATATATGCGTTGGCGCCAATGCATCGGAAAATGCATAATCTCCAAATTCCCATAATGTCTGGTCGGCAGTATGGAAAGGTTCAAACTTTACAGAGAACGGTGCACATCCAGCAATTTCCGAAGCCGTAAACAATGTATCAGGCTTTGGCCTTACAGTTATAAGAATTGAATCTTCTACTGGTGTTGTTCCACACATATCCGACAACGAAATATGAATCATCGTAGTAGTATCGAGATTTATATTAAATGGCGATGGAACTATCACCCCGTTGTCAATAGTAAGCGTATAAGGTCCACCATTTCCCCCCTCAGACTCTACATTGATTATAGCCCCTGTGCCCGGACATATAGTATCATAACTTGTTGTAACTGCCCTGATATTCAGTGGCGGATTCAAAGTTATTGTAACTGGCTGCGATACTGCAGTACAACCATTTGCATCGGTTACAGTTAACGTATATGTAGAATTTGTCGTCGGCGTCACATTAAGTACATTCGAGAACGAAATAACCGAATCCTGATTTGCCCACATATATGAGTAGAAAGGTGTACCTCCTGCAACCTGCGTAGTAATTGACGTTGTTTGTCCATTGCAAATCGTCTGGTTACTCATCGGTAGTATATATATAGGTGTAGGACCATCAATCGTTATAGTGCTTTCTATACGGCAATCATGATCGTCGGTTACAGTTACAACATAGTCGCCAGGAACAGCTGTAATATTATGCGTAGTTTCGCCATCTGGCCATAAATATGAATATGGAGGCACACCACCTTGTACATTTATCAAGGCAGTACCATCTGCAATATCTCCACAGGATGCTGCCGTTGTCATTGTATTCGAGAACATCTGCGAAGGTTCGTCAATTATGAAATATGTGTTTACATTACATCCAATGTTATCTAAAACGGTAACGGTATATAACCCAGCACACAGACCACGATAAATGTAATTATCAGATCCCCACATATATTGGAATGGCTGAAGTCCACCATGCATCACTATTTCCGCACTTCCATCACATGAACTGAAACACGTATTATGAACTAGAATCATAGAATCTATTACCATTTCTGGACTTACTGTTATAGTAAAAGTTTCTGTATTGGATTGACAACGATTATTATCTGTTACATATACAGAATATGTTGTTGTTTCATGCAATGTAGTTTCAAAAGTCGGAGAATTTCCAACACTAGATCCGTTGCTTGCAGTCCAATTGTAGACGTATGGCATTGTACCTCCACTAGCCGATGCCTGAACAAACGATACAGTACCTTCACAAACTGCGCTATTATTATCAGCCATTACAATCAGAGGATCGGGTTGAGTAAGAATAAATTCACGCGACAAAGAACAACCATGCTCGTCTGTAACAGTTACACGATACTCGCCAGCAGGAAGATTGCGACGACGGCTTGATGCAATTCCTACATCAGACCACATGTATGTCAAATCCCCTGTTCCACCACTAACTCTGATACGGATTTCACCATCGTATGAATTGTAGCATGTAAGATTGGTACTACTTGTTGAATTATCATTCACCTGCAATTCGTCCGGTTCGTTGATCGTGTAGTCGAAATCTACCTGGCAACCATTGGCATCACTCAAAGTAACATGATAATCTCCAACGCACAAATTAAGAATTGTATTAGACGGAGCGCTCCACGAATACGAATATGGCAATGTTCCTCCTGTTGCTGTTATTGTCGCAGAACCTTGACAGTCGCGATAACAATTGTTATCAACAGTTGTTATCTCACCTACCAGCTTCGATGGAGTAAAAATGCTAACCACAGTATCTTCAGACACACATCCGTTTGCCTCAATATGCAACGACACATGATGAGTTGCTGCTTCTGCATTTTCCCAGTGCAATACGTATGGTCCTGCACCGCTTCCAGATTCAATTACAGCACCATCAAAATCCCAGATATAACTTGCATTATTTCCAATAGCTCCAACCGAAGTCATGTTACCAAAATAAGTAATTGTTGTAGCATCCTCGAAGCAATTTATTGGAAGGTAAGCAAAAGTATTAGTCGGTTGCGGATAGAATTCCACAATCACATCATCGTATGTTGAACAGTTATCATAGTTTCCAAGGTAAGCTTCCGTCCATCTAAACTTGTAAGTACCCCAAGTATCAACAAAAACATTTGTTGTTGGAGAATGTTCGGCTGCGAATGTTGCAGTTCCACCCGCAGGTGCTGAAACTACTGTCCATGTACCTTCATTTCCTGCAGGAAGTGGAGTTGCCGAAAGCATATAGCGGTCGGTACATACACGGTCATCTTGTCCAGCATACGGAGTCGGCTCGATACAACAGTTCGGGTCGTTATGTGCCCGCACATTTACTACCAATGTCGTATCGTATGTACATCCAAAGTTATCTGTAGCATAGAATGTATATTCGTGGTCACCTGGTAAATCTGGTGTTGCAGTTGTGCTTGCTACCGATTCTTGGAAAATATTGTCACCACCCCAAGTCAAGTCTGTAGAAGTCGATGAAACATCAAATTCAGTCTGGTACTGGATGATATTATCACCAGCAGGAATCATGTGATCGGCAAAGTGTAATTCTACCGAGAATACTGTTCCGTCATCGGAACCGATATGGTCTTGTATATTAATGCACCATTCACCATTTACAGGACAACCAACAAGGCTCGACCAATTACCCCTAGGCCTATAGTCACCTGCTGGAATATACTCTTGGTTGCTGTATGAATTTCCTGCATTATCTGTAAAAGAATATGTTGGAGGACCACTTGTAGCAAGATCTTCTATCGACTGGGTTGCTGTATGATTCCAACAATAATGGTAAGGCACGCCAGCATTACAAGGGTCACCATCGTAATCAACAGGTTCGCCCAAGAACTCCCAACCGCAGGCAGAGCAAGCGCTACCATATCCATTGAACAAATCCAACCTGTTTCCAGAAGGACAGGTTATCCACACTTCAAGGTCACCGATGTAAGAATGTTCCATCTCAACGCATATCGACTCAATGTCGCTTGCACTCTGGATAGTCTGTCCCTGAGCAAATGCATTATGTTCGAAACACATTGTCTGTGTATAACCAGTTTCATCCACAAAACAGTGTTCCTCGACCAACACTTCTGGGATTTCCATAACCCATACATCAGGCTGCTGGACATGACCATCAATCAAGGCTGCTTCACCCGGACAAATTGCCGGAGTAACCGTTGTTCCTACAAATGTAGGTGGCAAAGAAATTACCACAAGGAACGATCCCGGATAAATGTATGTACAACCGTTAATGTCGGTAGCCTGCAAATTGATGTAATATGCCCCAGGCTCTATGTCGGCGGTAAGCACATTGTGCCCCACGCCAGAATCCTCATGACGACCTGTAGCATCTACCCAGCTCCAAGTCCAAGTAAGGTTCTCATCCGACTGATGATAGCCCATCGGAGCATCGTTGTTCGGGAAGACACCATGAGCCGCAATACCAAGGTCATCATTCGAGCAAGCCTCGTAGCGTTCTTCGGTGGCATTCCAGCGTGCAGTAATGTCGGGAACCAAAGTAAAATCTTGACATTCCATACCGCAGCTTATCTGAATTTCGAAACCAGATCGGGTAACAGAGCCATCGCTGTACCAAACAAATGTTGCACACGAAGAATTCAGCGAATAAGATAATGTCTGAGAACCACTGATTTCGTTGGCAACAACATTGCCTGTAGTACCAGAACCTTCGTATATTGTAAGTTCGTCAAAACTTGATTCAGTATTCAATGACACATTCAACTCCATAGGATAACCGCTTGGAACACAAACAGTAACCCTATAGCTTTCATTACTGCTGTAACTGCCGTTAGGACCGCCCGAATCGTATAGCGTAGCAGTACAACTGGTCATATTAACGGTTTGGTTACTGTTCATTATAATTTCTTGCTGCGCGAATGAACCTGCAGCAAACAGACAAAGCAACAAGGCCAATATGATTTTCATGCTACTGGTTTTCATAACGCGTCCTCCTATATTCGTTGTATAGATTTGTCAGGTCTTTGCCTGAATAGAATACTAGAAGTTTTCCAGTATTTCCTATTAGATAGACATTCGATGACTTTTGTGAGATTTCAAAACCGAACTCCATTATGTTGAAATTTTCTGCATCGTATTCATTTACTTCCGAACCTAACATCTTTGTTTCCTTGTCCAAATACTTTAATTTCGGATAATTCAATCCTTCTGGATTTGCAACATCCTTGATGACATACGAATTCTCCACGAACCAATTCAGGTATTCAAGTTTTGATGGCAGATTCTGCTGCATATTAAGCAAGTCCTCCTCGGAATATTTTGCGTATAGACGGCTATCAATTGGAAGAGTCTGCGAAAATGCACCGATTCCCATGAGAATCAGCGACAAAAGCAATATTATCTTTTTCATAAACATAACTTTTCTATTACAATTTTCAAAAGCATAACGTAAAAAATATTCTATGGTTGCCTCCTGCAAACAAAAAAATTTTCACACTATGCAACAAATGGCAAAGATAAACCTTTAATTCAAGATAGACAAGGGAATGAAAGGATTTTTTCAATTAATTTTTGCAAACAAGTTTGGAGCTGTTTTTTGTTCTAAAAGATTACCTAAAAAAAAGTCCAAATAAAATTAGCAACACAAATTTTCAATGACAGAAAAGCGATACGCAGACAAACAGCGACTTACAATTGAACAAAAAATAAATCTGCAACACACGCAAATTATCCAACAATAAATAATAACTTTGCTCACAAAAAATTATAAACACAAATGAAAAAGAACATTTTAATTTTAACCGTACTAACACTATCACTTATGGTAAGTTCGTGCAACAAAGAATCAGAAAACAAAGAGCAGGAAACTCAAGCTAACGAGCAGAGCAACACTGCCAGCAAAGAAAACAATCCGTTACTTCAGGAATGGACAACAGAATACGGGGTTCCGCCATTCGACAAGATCAAAACAGAGCATTATATTCCCGCTTTTGAAGAAGCAATGAGAATAAACAAGGAAGAAATTGACGCTATTGTCAACAATCCCGACGCCCCTACATTCGAAAATACAATCGAAGCCCTCGAAGAAAGCGGTTCATTGTTAAATAGAGTTGAAAGCATTTTCTTCAACCTTGCCGAATGTATCAACTCTCCTGAAATGGAACAGATTTCAGAGGAAATTCTTCCGAAACTTTCACAGCATGGCGACGACATCAGCCTCAATGCCAAGCTATTTGAACGCATAAAGGCAGTTTACGACCAGCGCAAGTCGCTCAATCTCGACCCAGTGCAGATGCGTCTGCTCGAAGAAACCTACAAGGGCTTTGTTCGTGGTGGAGCAAACGTTCCAGCAGAAAAACAGGATCGCTTCCGTGAAATCAACGAAAAACTTTCAACCCTCACTATGAAGTTCGGCAACAATGTCTTGAAAGCCACCAACGACTACAAACTTGTTGTTGACGATGTTGCCCGCCTCGAAGGTTGCACCAAAGACCAACTCGACGCAGCATTGGAACTAGGCAACGAATCAGAAGAAACCAAAGGCAAATACGTATTTACAATACATCTGCCAAGCATGGAGCCTTTCCTCATGAACTGCAAGGACCGCGAACTGCGCAAGGAATTGTGGACAGCCTACTCGACACGCTGTACATCTGGCGAAACCGACAATACACAAATCATAAACGAAATTGTAAATCTCCGCTTGGAAAAGGCCAACATACTTGGTTACAAATCGCACGCTGCATACGTACTTGACGACAACATGGCAAAGACTCCCGAAGCCGTTGACAAACTTTTGATGCAGGTATGGAAACCAGCACTTGCAAAAGCAAAGAGCGAGGCTGCCGAATATCAGAAGATGATTGACGCTGAAGGTGGAAATTTCAAGCTCGAACCTTGCGACTGGCGCTACTATAGCGAAACTCTACGCAAGCAGAAATACGATCTCGACGATGAAATAATCCGCCCATATTTCTCACTTGAAAATGTAAGGAATGGAATGTTCATGGTTGCAAACAAACTATATGGAATAGAGTTCCGCGAAAACAAGAACATCCCTGTATATCACCCAGATGCTGCCGCATACGAAGTGCTTGAAAACAATGAAGTCATTGCAATACTCTACATGGATTTCTTCCCTCGCGACAGCAAACGTAGCGGAGCATGGATGACCAACTTCCGTGAGCAGTCGTATACAAAGGACGGCAAAAAAATCATCCCTCTGGTATCGCTCGTTCTCAACTTCACAAAACCAACAGGAGACAAGCCATCCTTGCTCAATTTCGACGAAACCACTACCCTTTTCCACGAATTCGGACACTCGCTGCATAGTATCCTATCCGACTGCCGATACGAATCATTGTCGGGCACTAACGTTTCGCGCGACTTTGTTGAACTGCCATCACAAGTTATGGAACAATGGGCTGGCTATCCAGAAGTTATGAAGTTGTACGCAAAGCACTACAAGACAGGAGAAATTATTCCGGATTCGCTCATCAACAAGATTGAAGCAGCAGCCACCTACGGACAGGGATTCATCAACACAGAACTCATAGCCGCTTCGTTGCTCGACATGGCATACGCCAACATTTCACAGCCAACAGAAATCAAGTTCCCAGACTTCGAAGATGCTGAAATGAAAAAAATAGGCTTAATCCCAGAAATAATCTCACGCTACAGAAGCACATATTTCCAACATGTCTTCTCGGGAGGATATAGTGCAGGCTACTATGGCTACACATGGGCAGCAGTACTTGACAACGATGCTTTCGAGGCTTTCAAGGAAAATGGCGTTTTCGACAAGAAGACCGCCGATGCATTCCGCTACAATGTCCTGAAAAACGGCAATACCGAAGATGCGATGGTACTCTACAAACGCTTCCGCGGAAAAGACCCGTCAATAGAACCATTGCTGAAGAACAGAGGATTGAAATAACACGCTAAAAGACAGAGAAATAATAAAGGCGAAGGTAAATCTTTCGCCTTTATTGTTTTAGGGGGGAATTCTTATAAGTAATCATTGGTGTCCGCTAAAAAATGGGATAATACATATAAACGTAATATTATCAAGCGTTTATATGACAACGTTAATAAGGGGGCTCGTCATTTCGAAAGCTAGTCGTAACACGCGATACGGAATGGGGAGCGTTGTGAAATCGGTTGTCCGGAATCTGCTAACTGATTATAAGAGAACAGATTCCGTACAAACAGGCTCACACGACACGTTCCTTAGTCGGTTCGCTTTGTTTTACGGAATGACCTGAAAATGTTTAGCGGACGCCAATGAATCAGATCCTCTCAGCTAATCCTTGTTTCTAGCTTCTTGCGCCTTGTCGTAAAGGGTTTTGTATTTTTCAGCGAGTTTCTTTTTGCCGCGTCTTTCGTACGACTTGTAAGCGTATTCGTAGTATGAAAGTTCGGCATCGCGGATATCCTTTTTCTGTGCATTGTAAACATTTACAAGCTGTAGTGCAGCCTGCTTGTCGTATATGTCATAGTCTACCGTCTTGAGGATTGTCTGTTCCGCCTTATCGAACTGCTTCTGCTTTGTATATATTGTCGAGAGGAACAAGTAGGCACGAACAAAACGTGGATTATGATCTATTATCTCATTGCAGATACGCTCTGCCTCTCCGTCGTGACCTGTAATGTAGTAATAGCACGCATTATGGTAATTGACCACATCATTATTTGGAGCAATGGCAAGGAACCTGTCAATCCATTTTTTCATTTCCTCCTTATTGTTGATTCGCAAATTTGCATCAATGAGGTTTATCATTGCCGATTCGTTGGTGGAATCGTTGCGTACTGCTGTTTCCAGAAGTTCTATGGCATGCTGGACATCGTTGTTGGCAAGATACCCTCGTCCGTACAAATCGCAAGTGTCTGTACGCTGTAGCACAAGACAAATCGGCACATCGTCTATGGTTATTGTCTTTACGGCGGTCTTTGGCGGGAAATATGGTCCAGTCAGTATTTCGGGTTCTATTCCAGTTACGGGAAACATCGCATAATCCCAGATATGGTTTGATCGCTCCAACCACGGGCACTCAACTATAGAAACTTCGCTCTTATATTTTCCAAAATAGTGTTTTCCCGAAAGTTCGCTAGTTGTAGCCACAAACAATTGGTTGCCAGAAAGATTGTATTTGCCGTTATCTATTATCCATTGTGCAGCTTCGCGGTTGCTAATGCCATAATTTTCTAGTTCGTAGCGTCCATACGCATGCCCTACTCCACCGGTAAACTCATTGAAATATATATAGCTGTATGGATGACATTTAAAAATATGTATAGTAGGCATTATCAATAACAGTATAGGGACAAATACACTGGCCGTTTGAATTGATTTGTTTCGTGCCGATGCTATCAGGATGTCGAATCCGATTGCCGCGACGATGAAAAGAGGCACTTCGGCATACAACGAATGCTGCCATACGCCATTGGTGTCTGATTTTAAAGAGGCTATAATTATTGCTGCCACCGAAATCGTCAGCAATACAATGATATCCACGCGGTTTGTTTTTTTCCAGAAACTTAGTCCAAGCGATAGCAGAATGCCTATAAAAATTGCAGCAGGGATAGTCATTGCAATCATTTTGATGTCATAGTACCACGGCAAAAGATCTGTCCAGTACAACTTACCTTCGAATAATATCCAGATGGGTCCCAAAGGTGTGAAACTGTCGAGCCAAGCACCCACCCCATGGTAACGCACCTGTGGGACAAGCAGATACGTAATCGCAATTACAACAGCAACGCTCCATATAGCTATCAGTGAATATAATAATGCCGCCTTCTTTATTTTGTCGTGCTTGCGATTAATTATAAGTCCGGCAATTACCGCAACAAAAGCTACTATCAAAATGAATGAGCTGTCGGGATTTGCCGTTATACATAATGACAATAACAGAGCAAACATTATTGCGTCGATGATTTTAGGCTTGGGGAAATAGTCGGCAAGCCGTTTCAGAAAATACAATGTCGCGGCAAAAGTGGATAGCACTGGAATATCATCCAGATTGAACATTGAATGTCCAAATATTGCAGGCGACAGACCCAGCAAAAGCATGGCGAAAATGCCGGTGCGCCAATTTCGGCATTGTTTTGCCAGCAGACCAGCAAACAGGATTCCTATAAATCCAAATATCGCATTAGTTGCATGCCTTACATTTCTTATTTCGCACCCAGAAAATATTTCAGAAAATTTCACCGTTAGTGCATTGAACCATCCGCTATACATAGGATGAGTATTCCCTTCCAATACTGATGTATCCTTGCCAAAAGAGCCATAATAACGATGAAGTTGTACCGATTTGCTTATCTGATATTCGTTCTCAGCCGTAGTGCTGCCATAGTCGGAAACATGAGATAGCATAAGGATTGCAATTGCCACAGCTACAATTAAGAAAACAATCCTAGGAATGTTTTTATGTAATTTTTCGTTCATTTGTATATCAAGAAAAAACGTTGCAAAACTATATGGGAAAATTGAAAAAAGCAATTGTTTGTGAGCATAGAGAAAAATGAAAACAGTACGGTTGATGTAAAAAAGCTTGATATTGATGTCATTGGCAGCTTCAAAATACTGATATTCAAACATTTTTCCAAAATTAATGTACTCAGTCAAAAAAAAATATCAGACTTATCATATTTTTTATTATCTTGCGTTTTTATTTCGGACACACATATAATTATATGAAGAAAATAATAGGAGTAATCGTTATATGCCTAATTTTCGTGGCGGAATCATTTGGCGGTCTTGAGGTATACTTCATGTACACAAAGTTTAATTCGCCTCAAGGACAATACATTGAAACGTACATGAGTACCATTGGCAGTTCTACCGTACTCAAGCAAAAAAGCAACGGAAAATTTCAGTCGGAAATTGAAGTAGTAATGGTTTTCAAGCAAGGTGACTCTATTGTCAATTTCGACAAATATTTGCTTCAAAGTCCCGAAATAGTTGATACAACTGAAATACCAAATTTCATTGATGCACAGCGCATCAACCTGCCAAACGGAAAATATTCATTCGATATAAGCATACGCGACATCAATAGCGACCGTCCCCCCTACTGCTTCACCGATTCCATAACTATGGATTTTTCAGACAAGGTAATGTTCAGCGACATCGAACTTATCGAAAGCTACGCAAAGTCATCGGGAGAATCGTCAATCATAAAGAATGGATACAGCATGGTGCCATACGTCGCAAATTTCTTCCCCGAAAACATGAATTCCTTGAAATTCTATATCGAAGCATACAATACCGACAAGTCACTTAACGATGACTTTATGCTAAAATACCATATAAATGAATATTCGTCGGGCAAGGAAGTACCGCAATGCAGCCGTTTCAAGAAAATGAAGCCTGCCGAGGTTGTCCCATTCATAGGCGAACTCAACATAGAAAAACTTCCCAGCGGAAACTACAACCTTGTCGTAGAAATTGTCAGCCGCGAAAACGAATCCATGGCCAGGAGCGTTTATTTTTTCCAGCGCCAGAACAAAAGTACATTCAGCAACGAGGAATATGCTGCAAGGGCGGAACAGTTCGACCTTAACAACACTTTTGCAGGTGATATGAATTCCCGCGACTCGCTAGTTTACTACATTAGGGCAATGCGACCTATTGCAAGTGTCTACGAACGTCCATTCATCGACAACCAGCTTCGCAAGGCTGAATTGTCCACATTGCAAAAGTATTTCGTAGAATTCTGGGTAAAGCGCAACTACATTAACCCCGAAACCGAGTGGTACCAATACAAGAAGCAGGTTGAAAAGGTAGAACAGAATTACGCTACCACAATACGACATGGATTCGAGACCGACCGAGGCGTAATATATCTGCAATATGGTGTTCCAAACCACATTTTCCAGTCGTCTATAGAGCCTGGAGCTTATCCATACGAAATCTGGCAGTACTACAGAATTGGCGAAGACAACAATTGTAAGTTTGTTTTCTACAATCCCAGCATGGAAGGTCGTGAATACGAACTGCTTCATTCCAACAAGCAAGGCGAGATTCATACATTCAACTGGACACGCTACCTGTCGCGCAGCAAATCATCATCATACGGTATAACCGATACTTACAATTCGGTCGACAACACATCTACAGGATACGGACAGAATACTTTCAATAATGACTGGGAACGTCGTGCAATAGAAGAATTTAACAAATAAGCTAATGACACCTAAGATTTTAGACGGCAGCAAGGCCCAATACATATACTTTCCAGAAGAGCAGGATACAATAATAAGCCGTTCCAGCTACGCAACGCTGTATGTAGGTGCTAATACTGACACCAAGGAGAAAGTAGTTCTGAAAAAAATATCCACCGCATTGTTCGCCAACGATGCTCAACGTTTCAAATTCTTTGCAACAGTATGCAACGAAGTAAAGCTTGACGGACTTGTGAACATCATGGATATGGTTTTCGATGAAAGCGACATCTACCTCGTATGCGAATTTATATCGGGACGTACATTGAAAGATCTGATATACGATCCCAAGTTTATGGACTACCGGAACGACATTTTCTTTATGCGCATTATCACAAACTGCCTTGAAACCTTGTCGTTTATACATAGACTGAAACTTAGCCACGGAAACCTTACTCCCGAAAACATCATCGTGCAATGGAACGAATGCGAGGAATTTGACTTTATGCATCCTACAGCAAAGATATTAAGCATAGAAAGCATCAAGTTGGGATTCAAAAACATGCAGCTCAACCGTCGAACAACCAACACTTTGTACCAAAGTCCAGAGCAGCTTATAGGTTTTGAAGACCTAGTCGGCGATTACAGCGACATTTACAGCATGGGATTAATAATGTACGAAGTTTTGGCAAAAGAACCAGTATTTTCACCGAGCAAACCAGTGGTAAAACGGCAGCAGGTATTTGGCAAAATTGCACAGCACTACCGCATTGGCGACGAAGCTCACGCCATAATAGAAAAAGCAACTGTACGGCCACTTCCGTTCATACCCGGTGCAATAAGCGAAGACGCACAGAAAATAATGGTACTAAAGGCTCTGAACGACAGATACCAGTCGGCAGAAGCATTCAAAAAAGATGCAGACGAATTAATAGAAACATTATAAAAACAATTCAAACAAAATCATCAAATTATCAAATTATCAAATTATCAAATTATCAAATAAAAAAAAATAAAATTATGACAGCTGACGAAAAAAACAGAATGCAAAAGAAATGGGACACAGAAATAAAGTCTCTTGACTCGTGGAGTATGTTCAAGGTGATGGGCGAACTGGTAAACGGTTTCGATCACTATGCAAAGTTAGGTCCGTGCGTTGCTATATTTGGTTCTGCAAGGACTAAGGAAAACAACCCCTACTACATTAACGCAGAAGAAACAGCTTGCCAGCTTGTAAAGAAGGGTTATGGTATAATTACTGGTGGCGGTCCCGGAATTATGGAAGCTGGAAACCGTGGAGCTCAACGTGGTGGTGGCATTTCGGCAGGATGCAACATAGTACTCGAATTTGAACAAGCAGCAAACAAATACATCGATACCGACAAGCTTGTTACTTTCGACTACTTCTTCACTCGCAAGACCATGTTTATGCGCTATGCACAGGGATTTATAGTATTCCCAGGTGGTTTCGGAACTTTCGACGAACTCTTCGAGGCAATCACATTGATACAGACAAAGAAGATTGCCAAGTTCCCGATTATCCTCTTCGGTTCAAAGTATTGGAATGGCCTTTTCCAATGGGTAAAGGAATGCGTTCTCGAACAAGAACACAACATTTCTGAAAAAGATTTGGAAATCTACAACATTGTCGACACTCCGGAAGAAGCCGTAAAGATAATAGAAGACTTCTATCGCAACTACGAACACAAACCTAATTTTTAATTTACTACAAAAAATTAACATGGCTATCAGCAACACTACACTGCTGATAGCCATTAAATAATATTAAAATGAAACGAATCTTCAAATTTGCAGCAATTGCACTAATTTCAATTCTTGCATCTTCCATGTCAATGGCACAAGAACAAGACTCCAAAGGCGAACACGAAAGTATAAGGACAACAATATATCTGTCGGGGGGAATGCAATACATGAATGCAAAAGGTATAAATGAAGACCTTAAAACGGCCGGATATGGATACTTTTCCGATATAAACTATATAATCGGTGTAGGTGCCGACGTTACAATTTACGACCGCTGGATTATTGGTGCAGAATGGGACAGAGTGAGCAATGTAAACTCCACAATAAACCCGACACTGTCGATGAGAGCCGAAATGTCTGGTTCTCGCACAATGATTCGTTTCGGATACAATGTAGTACACAAGAATAAATTCAATTTCTTTCCTGAATTGGGATTCGGCGGCAATCTAATCAAGTTTGACACTAAAAGTGCGCTAATAGACTCTGTTACAAATAGTTTTAGCCAGATTCTTGTAAGCAATAACGGCAATATGGCCACATACACCAATTCATTTGCAAACATAGGTGTAGGCATTGATTTTACTATAAGCGACTCCGAGAACTCCCAAAGCGGTTGCAGGATTGGTCTTCGTGCTGGATACCAGATCGCATTTAGCAAATCGTGGAGTAATAACGGCAACAACATAACTGGGCCACAGGTAAATCCAAATATGTTCTACGTAAAGCTCACCGTAGGGTTTACAACGAAATATAATAATTCGGCAACCTTAAAGTATTCCGAATAATACCATCTTGCTTTTCCACAAGCATCCCAATTGAAAAATCAATACACCTTTCTGACATTTTGTCTCCTTACATATACAAAAGTGGACAAATCGTCTTAACACATGACTGATTGTCAGCATTTTGACACAAAATCTCCATTGGTCTACACTTTGCTATACAAGCCAACGAACCTGCAAAAGTGGCAGGCAGAACAAAAGTAAAAGAACTAAATTATTGGAGGTTTTAATTATGTTACCATCAGTTAGAAATTCAAGAAGAAACCAGAATGTATGGCTTCCATCAATTTTCGATGACTTCTTCACCGATGATTTTATGGGCGTTCCTGTCAGCAGGCAGTTCGCAACACCTGCGGTAAACATCAAGGAAACCGAAAAGAATTACGATATCCAGATTGCCGCACCGGGCATGACAAAGGATGACTTTAAGTTGAGTATCAACGAGAACAACGAGCTCGTAATCTCACTGGAGAAGAACGACAAGAAAGAGGAGAAAAACGACAAGGACGAAAAGCATGGAACTTGGTTGCGTCGTGAGTTCTCATACGCATCGTACTCGCAGAGTTTTGTAATCCCCGAAGATGTTGAAATTGAAAAGATTGGCGCTAAAATAGAACATGGTGTCCTGAACATTGATTTGCCAAAGAAGGAAGTAGTCAACAAGACTCCAGCAACACGACAGATTGCAATTCAATAATTTTATTCAGGACAATAACATTAGCTTTAACGGCAGCTACTTCGGTGGCTGCCGTTTTTTTACGACAGATTTGTCACATCATACAAAAAGCCAATCAACATGCCTACTGTTCAGGCCGTTCGTTTTTCAGGTATGATACAATCTCCTTTTTTAAGTCATTCTCATTAGGTATCCGCTGAATTCTGCTGTTATACGCAATTGATACGTGACCCGATTGCTCCGACACTATTATTATCAACGCATCAGATATTTCCGAAAGGCCAAGGCCTGAACGATGACGCAAACCATAATCATTGGGCAGATTAGTCTTCTGCGAAACGGGGAGTATGCACTTGGCAGCCACAATCCTATTCCTTTCTATTATCATTGCACCATCGTGAAGCGGAGCATTCTTGTAGAATATTGCCTTAATGAGCTGAGTATTAATTTCTGAATTTACTAATTCTCCAGTTTCTATTATCGTCTGCAAAGAAGTTTCCCTTGCAAGCACAATCAGTGCCCCTGTACTTGTTTCCGACATTTCGGAGCATGCCTGCACAATAGCGTCAATACTGCTGTCCGAAAAATTGTTTATCTGTTTCAACTTATTAAAAAATGCGCCATGCTTTGTATATTTGTCGCTGATCATCAGAATGAACTGTCTAACTTCTTGCTGGAAAACTATAATCATTGCAATTACACCGACAGCGAATATTTGTCCAATAATAGAACTGATAAGTTCCATATTTAAGGCTCTAAACAATAGCCAAAACAAATATATTAAGGCAACTATGAAAAATACCTTTATAGCTGCTGTACCTTTTATAAGCTGATAGAACTTATACAAAAGGAAAGCGACAATAAGGATGTCGATTATATCAATTACAGTAATATTTATCAAAGACAGCAGCACCTATAATTAATATATTATTTTCTTGACTTCAATTCTGCAATCAGTGCCGGTACTATCTTTTTGTAGTCGCCAACAACCTTATAGTCTGAACATGCAAATATTGGAGCATTTTCATCTTTGTTTATGCTGATTATCAACCCTGAATCTTTTATTCCACATGTATGGTGAGCAGCACCAGAAACTCCAATGCCCAAATATGCCTTTGGTCTTACTGCAACTCCGCTAGTTCCAATCATTGCTTTTTCGTTGTCGACCCAACCGGCATCAAGTACAGGACGGGTACAACCATTTGCGCCATTCAGTAATGTTGCAAGTTCGACAAGCATCGACCAGTCCTCTTTTGAGCCAACTCCGAAACCGCCAACTACTATGCAATCGGCCTCATTTAGAGACTTGCACGTTTCTGGTTCACGATCTACCTTTACGACTTTCATCCTGTCGTACCCCTGCAGTTCGCACGAAAAATCATCAATTATACCGTCCTTGGGCACATATTCAAGTTTCCTCGTTATACCTGCCTTTATGGAAGCTATCTGCGGGCGGTGGTTTGGAATATATATGTCACCCAACACTTTGCCACCGAAAGCAGGAACGACTTGAGTAAATTGTCCGTTTTCAAGTATTTTGAGTTCTGTACAGTGAGCAGCAAGTCCAGTCCGCAGCTTAGCTGCCACCGTAGGAGCAAGTTCACTGCCAAGAGCTGTTGCACCAATCAGAACAATTTCGGGATGATACGTTGCAATGATTCCAGCTAAAGCCTCGCCATATAAGTCGGAACGATATGTGGCAAGTCTAGCATCGTCAAATGCTACAACCTTGTCGGCGCCATAACCGAAAAGTGTCGGAGCGTATTTTTTCACATCGTTGCCAACCATTGCAGCGATTACCCAGCTGTCGTTGTTGCGCATCGCTTTCAGCCTATTGGCTTCGCCAAGCAGTTCCAACGAATTTTCGCAAACCTTGTCATCGCCAACTTCGGCAAATACCATTATGTTCTTGTATGAATTAATTTCCATCATAAAGTCCCTTATATCTCTTGTCTGCGTAGTTTGCACGCCTACATATATATTTTTCTTTTCCTGTATTTCCATTACTTTATCCCTGCTTTATAAAGTTCATCCACAATACGTTTTGCAATTTCTTCTGGAGTGCCGTCAATCTTTTCCGACTTGCGTCCCATCTCGGGAGATGCAATTCCGCCAGGTTGTGTCGGCGAGCCTTTCAGTCCGACAAAATTGGGGTCTGGTTCAGCGTCGTTGGCAGTGAAAACATTGAAAGGTTTCTGCTTTGCTTTCATCAAGCCCATTATGCTTACAAATCTTGGCTTGTTCACCTTGCGGGTAACTCCAACAACAGCTGGAAGTCCGATTTCGTAGTCGATGCTTCCTCCATCCTGCTTTACTGTTACAAAAATGCTATTGCCATCGCAATCGAGCCGAGTTACATTCATCACATGAGGCATTGACAACCATTCGCCGAGCTGCGCCGAAACCTGAGCTGTACTTCCGTCATCGCTTTCATTTCCCGTGACGACAAGATCAAAACTACCTGCCTTTTTTATTGCAGCAGCCAAGATATTTGAAGTTGCAAGCGTGTCGGAACCAGCAAATGCGCGGTCGCTGATAAGGTAAGCTTCATCAGCGCCCATCCCTAGAGCTTGCATTATCGTGTCTTTCATTGTAGGAGGAGCCATAGTGAAAACTGCAACTTTTCCTCCGTGCTTTTCTTTCAGCGATATTGCCGCCTCAAGGGCATGCTTGTCCAAATCGCTTATTACTGTGGGGATTCCCGAACGATCCCACGTCTTGGTAACCGGATCTATTTTTATCTGGTCATAGTATTTTGAATCGGGTACTGGCTTTACGCAAACTGCTATGTTCATACACATTATTTTTTTTGCAAACTTACATAAAAATTAGGATATTTCTACATCTACATAACAAAGAAAATTTAGCACAATAATATCCCATTATGACTAAAGCACATGGCTTATTGAGAAATCTATTCAATAAAAAGTTTGAACCACTATCTCCACCGACAACGTACATCTTCGACTTTAGCCTACCATCCTTGTCTGTAAGGTTGTCAACATATAAAGGTTTGCCGAAAATAAAATGCTTGCACGAAAAAGAGTCGCCAACCTGCCATTTGGAATTTTCTGTTTCGATGATTTCAAAGCGGAGGTTTACAAGATATTTCAGTAGCGACTTGCGATTCGGATTCCATTCTATATGAATCACTTCGCCGATATTCAAGCCATTTGCACAGAAATCTTCCCCGACAAGGTCGCCAGAGCCTTCGCCCGACAGAAGCTTAAAATGTTCAAGCAATCCGTTCCAATTTCCAAAACCGAGACAGAATGAATCCGATTTGCTGAATGTTGACATTTCTGTGCAAGTAATGACCATGGATTCTACAGAAAATGGCACTAATGTCCAAGAAGAAGTTCCTTCGGAAGCGAAAACGGATGTACAGCCAATCGCCATCGAACCAGACAAAAAGCAGAGCAATGTTTCCAAAGGAAAATCGTCACTGGACTTAGATTCGATACACAAGTGCTATTATGATTTATATGATAAGTACGAGCGAGATATCAAGGCTGCCATTGACGATGGTACAATTGAGTATGCAGAGTTTGGCGAACCGTACAAATACCGTTTTGCGGACGAGATATACCAACTGGAGCAAAAGATGATGCCCACCGACCAGAATCTGATGATTGAATTTGAGAAAGATTATATGGCGATGTATGGGATATTGCCACCTAAAACATTCAATCTATATTCTAAATTGCCATCATTTTATAAAGTTGTGACAGACAGGCACAAGCAGGACTGCATAAGTGACACATTGTATAGCATAAAGAAGCAAATGTTTGGATGGAAATGAGTAATCTTATAAATTAAGTATTTCCACCATTTCGGCAGGCGTAACCACAAAAGGTTTCTGGGGGAAGTGCTTGATGTTGCCCGTAACTAGATAGGCATCGTCCTTGCTCATTGCAACTTCGTAGAAAACAATGTCTTTGGGGTCGGGAAAAATTTCGTCAATAACTTTTGTCCTTTCCAGTTTTAGTCCAGAGCGCGTAATGAGCGTTGCGACCATATCAATGTCTTCTTTTTGAAAAGGAAATTTGTCGCGAGAAAGGACTTCCAGATATTCATTAAGAATATCTTCATTGTAGATAGGTGTTATTTTCCCATTAAGAATGGCATCGAAAACAATATAGGTGCTGGATTGTATGTTATGAGATAGTAACGCAGAAACTATTACATTTGTGTCTATGACTGCGTAAATTTTATTTTCCTCCATAGCGAACTTCGTGTATGATTTCGTTTATTTCGTCAAGCGACAGGTCTTGTAATCCTGCTTTGGCAGCATCTGCTCTCATCCTTTCAAATGCGCGTCTTGATTTTCCTCTTATTTCCTCGATAGAATCTGCTTTTATTTCAAACGGAATTCGTTGTTCGCGGACAACAGTCTTCATAAAAATCACTACTGCTGAAGTGGTGCTTAGCCCGAACTCATCGCAGAGGATATCAAAGTTCTGCTTCAGGTTGCTGTCAACCCGTATGGACATTGTTGTTTGTGACATATTGCTTTTAATTTTAAGTTATTTGTAATGCAAAATTATATAAAAAATCAATATAAAGTATTTATAAATGCATTTTATTTTTTAAGACACATAGTCCATTACCTGAAGATAGAATTGGCGGTATAAAAAAATCATATAAATATTTGCAGTTCCGAAAATTATGTGTACTTTTGCAAAATAGTAATGGTCATTACCGTAATGTTGTTTACTAAAAAATAATGCTATGAAATTCTACAATAGGGAAAAGGAACAGGAAGAACTGAAAAATGTGCTTCAGCAGAGCAGAAAAGAGGCAAAAATGACGGTTCTGATGGGTCGCAGGCGCATAGGCAAAACCGAGCTGGCGTTGAAGTGCGGAGACGAAACCGTGCTGTACTTTTTTGTCGGGAAAAAGACAGAACCACTTTTGTGCCAGGATTTTATGGATGAAATTGGCAGAAAGTTAGGTTATCCGGTAATCGGTAGGGTAAATTCATTCCCAGAAGTGTTCCGTATTGTGATGCAACTGTCGGAGAAAAGGCCTTTTACCTTGATAATTGACGAAATTCAGAACTTCTTGAAAGTGAATCCATCCATATACAGCGACATTCAGCGCGACTGGGACTTGTATAGGGGAAACAGCCGTCTGAACTTGATAATCAGCGGTTCCGTATTTACTCTGATGAAGAAAATATTCGAGGACTACAACGAACCGCTTTTCGGTCGAGCCAATGCGCAGATGACGCTCCGCCCGTTTTCCACTTCCACTCTGAAAGACATTCTGGCGGACTTCAATCCAAACTACACTGCCGAGGACTTGCTGGCGTTGTTCAGCATTACGGGCGGCGTGCCGTGGTACGTGTCGCTGTTGCTCGACAATGGTAATGTTACTAAAGACAAGATGCTTGCGGCACTAACAATGGAAAACTCGCCGTTTATCACTGAGGGCAAAAACATTTTGATTGAAGAATTTGGCTCCGATTATGCCACTTATTTTTCCATCCTTGTCTGCATAGCCAGCGGAATGAAAACCCGTGCCGAAATTGAGGATGAGTTGGGACTTGACAACATTGGTAGCTACCTGATTCGTCTAGAGAACTATTACCGGCTAATTACCAAGTCGTTGCCGATATTCTCGAAGCCTAACAGCAAGAAAGTCCGCTATCAGCTCAACGATTGTTTTCTGATTTTCTGGTTTAGATTCTTTTACAAATACCAGTCGCTTGTCGAGAACAATGCACTTAAATCGCTAGCTGCCATCATTGAACGCGACTACAGCACCGTTTCTGGCTTTATGATGGAACGCTATTTTGCAACCAAGTTTGCCGAGAAGGGCAAATACATAATTGGCAAGTGGTGGGACAGGAAGGGCACAAACGAGATAGACTTAATTGTCGCCGACCCGATTGGCAAGGATGCATGGATTTACGAACTCAAAAAGCGCGAAGACAAGTACAATGCAAAGCTTTTGAAGGAAAAGGTAAATGTGATGTTAGCGCAGACGCCAGAACTGGCAAAGATGAAACTTCATTTGGGTTCTCTTTCGTTGGATGATATGTAATATATTGATATACAATTTTATATCTACGGTTTTGTAAAATAATAATGGCTATTACAGTAATTGCTATTACTATTTTGTGTTTACAACTGTAAATAATTGAGTGATTTTATGTTACGTAAAACAGTGCCGTTTTTCCAACCTAAAAACTGGTGGATTTTGCCGTTTTTCCAACTTTGCTGATTATATGGGCTGAAATTTAAAAACGGTATCTGTCATTACTGATGGTTGCAGAAACATTAGCATATATATGGGCAAATACCTTATTTTTCCATCGTGTTCCACATTTCCGGATGACAAAACAAGAGCCGTTTCAATTTCATATTCACTGTTTTCCAATACATTAGAAAGAGCATTGTGCCGTTTGTAATCCTTACCCGACTTTATTTCTATAGGCACAACTTTCCCCTCATGTTCAACCACAAAATCAAGTTCACCCTGCTTTTTGCTATTGAAATAATTCAAGTTAAAACCGTTTGATTTCAATTGTTGCGCCGCAAAATTCTCAAAAATTGCCCCATAGTTTAAATTAATCTGTCCAGTGATAATCTGTAGTTGGAATCCTGTAGCATACTGGCTTGCAAGCAGTCCAACGTCGTTTGAAAACAACTTGAACAAGTTTCGTTGCTCGGCAAGTTTGAGAGGCTTTCGCGGTTCTTCGACATTGTATGTTGGCAAAGCGACTCCAGCGTCCACCAGCCACAAAAAACTATTCCGATAGCGGTCAAACTTGGCGTTTTCGTTAAGCGACTTCAATATGAAACGCTTGTTCTTGGCATTCAGTTCGGATGGAATCATGTCAAATATGTCCTTGATATACAATTTGTTTTCGGGGTCGTACTTGGCAATGTCCATTCTGTATGTGTTGATTATTTCCAGTTGCTCGTCGCGGACAGTCTTCATGTTGTTTGTCTGCAAATACTTCATAACGACACTTGGCATTCCACCAACGACAAGATACAACCTCAACAAATCCAGCATCTTAGTGTGCACGAAATTGTCAACTGGCATATCTTTGTCATAACATTCGCGCAGATGCGACATAACACTCTCGCTCATTCCAACAGCCTCGCAGAATTCCTCGAAATCGAGAGGAAACATTTCTTTCACAGCCATATAACCAACGGGTACACTGCGAATATCCTTCAGTTCGACACCGAGAAGTGAACCGCTCATAACATAGTTGTAGCTGCCTTCGTCCACAAGGAACTTAATTGCTGTTACAATTTCAGGACATTCTTGCACTTCATCAAAGAATATCAATGTCTTGCCTGGGATAAGTTCTTTATCAGCAATTGCAGAAATTCGGAGCAGAATTTCCTTTGCATCGCGTGGTTGCTCAAAAATCTTTACAAGCTCTGGTTTTTCTATGAAATTGAGCGATACAACCAAATCAAAACATTCGTCCCCAATTTTGCGGATTGCATACGTCTTTCCAACTTGTCTAGCGCCAGTAACAAGTAGCGCTTTTCTTTCATTTCTAAAAAAATCTGCTAAGTATTTGAAAATCTTTCTATTTAACATGCGTTTGCCGTTTTTCTATCCGATATAACCATATATTCTGCCGTTTTTCCACCCTAAAAACTGGTGGATTTTGCCGTTTTTCCAACTTTTTTGTTCGGCAAAACTAAAATTATTTTTTTAGGTGGGCAAACAGAAACATAAAATTTGACTGTAAGATTTATCAATTGTTTCTATGTTTCTGGTTTCTAAGTTTCATGTTGTTTAATTACCCATTGTATATTATCCATTGTTAATTGTCCATTATCCATTGTCAATTTTGCAAAAATAAGTACTGAAAAGTACCAAACCAGTTCCTTTTTTACATCTACTTTTGCCGACGAAAGAATATTCGCCTCTGGTTCATGAGAAAGTTCCGCATAAGCGAGTTCTCACGACACGTTCCTTAGTCGGTTCACTCAGCTTTACTTGCTTCGCTGCGTGAGCTAAAGGTTGTGGAATGACCTATTAATTTTTAGCGGACACTAATAACATAAAACAATCCCGCCATCGATTTACGGGGCGGGATTGCAACAATATAAATTCTTGCTTTTTATTTTACCACGATGTTCACGATCTTCTTCGGAACAACGATAACCTTTGCCACTTGCTTTCCGTCGGTATATTTCTTCGTGTAGTCGTTAGCCATGACTGCATCCTCAATCTGCTTAGGATTCATGTCGAGCGGAAGCTCGAGGTTGAAACGCATCTTTCCGTTGAATGAAATCGGGTAAGTGAATGTTGTTTCCTTGGTGTAAGCCTCGTTGTATTCTGGCCACTGAGCCTTGGTAACCGATGTGTCGTGTCCGAATTCGTGCCACAGTTCCTCGGCGATATGCGGAGCGTAGGGCGAAATGAGAACGCAAAGCGGTTCAAGGATTTCGCGCTTGTTGCACTTGCCAAGTTCGTTGCAGCAAATCATGAAGCAGCTTACGCAGGTGTTGAACGAGAACCTTTCAATATCGTCGGTAACTTTCTTGATGGTATTGTGCAAAGTCTTCAGTTCTGCTGGTGTTGCCTTTTCTTCCGAAATGCAGAAATTGTTGTCCTCGTCGTGGAACATACGCCAGAACTTCTTGATGAATCGTGCAACACCTTCGATTCCGTTTGTATCCCACGGCTTTGCCTGTTCAACAGGACCGAGGAACATTTCGTACAATCTCAAGGTGTCGGCTCCGTAGCGTTCTACAAGGTCATCGGGGTTCTGAACGTTATACATCGACTTCGACATCTTCTCGATTTCCCATCCGCAGACATACTTTCCATCTTCAAGAACGAACTGTGCGTCGTTGAAGTCCGGCCTCCACTGGCGGAACTTGTCGATGTCGAGAATGTCGTTGCTTACAATGTTGATGTCAACATGGATCGGAACTGTGAATTCTTCGCGACCAGGAATATTCTTCGAAATGAACAAATTAATCGGAACAAATGCTTCGCCTTCCTCAAATTCGGGAACATCACCGCCTGCAACCAAATCCTTAATCTTCTGCTCAACCACATTGATGCGGTTCATCACATCGAAGATAGATATAAGTAATATTCTGTAGCCCTTGTCCTTTGCGTATTCGCTGTATGCTTCGGCAACCTTTTCGAGCGAATGTTCGCGCTTGATTTCGATGAGTATTTTCTTTTCATCGCAGTAGAAGTCGAAACGGCGTTTGCCATCCTTGTAGTCCTGCTTGAATTCAACGCCCAACTTCTTGTCCTTCAGCAGCTGCCAAACCTTGTATTCGGCCATCTTCTCGAAACTGCTTACGCGGTAAACAAAGTTCGAACGACCCTGAATCATACCCTGGTTGATGAGTTTCTTGTATGGTTCTTCGTTGGGAACCAATCCGAGGTCGTATAGGAACTTGTTCCAGAAGCGTGAATATATAAGGTGTCCGGTTGCATGTTCACGTCCACCGATGTAAAGGTCAACATTCTGCCAGTAGTTTACTGCCTCGGGCGAGAAAATCATCTCGTCGTTGTGCGGGTCGGTGTAGCGCAGGTAGTATGCCGACGAACCTGCAAAACCAGGCATAGTCGAAGTTTCGTACTTGTAGCCTTCGGGAGTGCACCAGTTCTTTGCACGTGCCAGTGGCGGTTCGCCAGTTTCGGTAGGCAAATATTTGTCAACCTCGGGAAGTTCGAGCGGAAGTTTCGACTCGTCGAGCGGATACGGGATGCCGTCCTTGTAGTAAATCGGGAACGGTTCGCCCCAGTAGCGCTGACGGCTGAAAATAGCATCGCGCAGACGGTAGTTAACTTTGCGCTTGCCTATGCCCATCTCCTCGATGCGGTCGTTCATAGCCTTGATAGCCTGCTTTACACGCAATCCGTTGAGGAAATCGGAATTCATAAGAATGCCGTCCTTCGAATCGAAAGATTCTGTCCATTGGTCGGTAGGAACAATTTCGGCACCTTCCTTTGCAACCACTTGTGAAATAGGCAGATTGAAGTGACGTGCGAAAGCAAAGTCGCGGCTATCGTGTGCCGGAACTGCCATAATTGCGCCAGTGCCGTAGCCGATAAGTACATAGTCAGCTATGAAGATTGGAATACGTTCATTTGTGAACGGGTTAATTGCGTATGAACCTGTCATTTGTCCGCTGACTTTCTTCTCAGCCATACGCTCAACATCGGAACGGTTCTTTGCCCAGGTTACATATTCCTCAACCTTTGCGCGGTACTCGTCGGTAGCGAGCGAAAGAGCAAGGTCGTGTTCGGGAGCAATTACCATGAACGAAACACCGAAAATAGTATCGGGACGGGTAGTGAAGATTTCCATTTTTTCGCTGCGGCCTTCAATTTCGAAGAATACCGATGCGCCTTCGCTGCGGCCTATCCAGTTGTTCTGGATGTCCTTTACGGGTTCTGGAAAATCAACGGTGTTGAGTCCGTCGAGCAATCTTTGTGCGTATGCCGTGATACGAAGTGACCACTGACGCATTTTTTTGCGTTCAACAGGGTAGCCACCACGAACCGACAGACCATCGACAACCTCATCGTTGGCAAGTACGGTACCGAGTTTCGGACACCAGTTTACTGGAATGTCAGCGAGATATGCAAGTCGGTAGTTCATAAGAACTTGCTGTTGCTTTTTCTCGTCCCACGAATTCCATTCATCTGCTGAGAACGAAAGGTCTTCGGTGCTGGCTGCATCAATGTTTTTTGTGCCGTTTTGTGCAAATTCGGTAACGAGTTCGGCGATAGGACGGGCTTTCTGGCATTTGTTGCAGTAGAAACTGTTGAAAAGCTGAATGAAAGTCCACTGTGTCCACTTGTAGTACTTCGGGTCGCTGGTGCGCACTTCGCGGCTCCAGTCAAACGAAAAACCGAGGTTGTCGAGCTGTTCGCGGTACTTGTTGATGTTCTTTTCTGTTGTTATTGCAGGGTGTGTGCCCGTCTGTATAGCGTACTGTTCGGCTGGCAAACCGAAGGCATCATAGCCCATCGGATGCAAAACGTTGAAGCCTTTCAGTGTCTTGTATCTTGAAAAGATGTCGGAAGCGATGTATCCAAGCGGATGTCCTACGTGCAAACCTGCTCCCGAAGGATAGGGGAACATGTCGAGAACATAATATTTGGGCTTAGATTTGTCGATAACAGCCTTGTAGGTGTCGTGTTTCTTCCAGTATTCGCGCCATTTGCGCTCAATTTCCGTAAAATTGTATTCCATCTTCTAAAAATTTTGAAGGTGCAAAAGTAAGAATATTTGTGCATCAGTGGTACGGTTTTTTGTTTTTTTTGATGTTTTGCACACGGCTTTTTCATTTTGCCACCTCTGACCCTGTATTGGGAATATACATTTAAAAGTTTTTGTTCTCCATAACAAAAAAACATTTACCTTTGCACCTTGTTCCAAAAGTGTTTTTTGGAGCGTTTGAGTTGAATTAATAATTTGATTTTTAAAGCCGAGGGCTCCGATGGCATATAACCGGAGAAGATTTTATGATGAAAAAATTATTGTTTAGTGTGCTCCTGTTGCTGATGACAGCGATTGGGGCGGTCGCTCAATCCACGGAAGTGACGATTGGAGATGGTACTAGTACAGGTTATTATTTGCCTGTAAATATGTTCTATCACTATTCCTTAACTCAGCAGATCTATACTGCTGATGAAATAGGAATGGCAGGAACAATTTCTGCTATTAGTTTCGATTATAGTTACTCTTCGAGTTTTTCTATGTCGGGAATCAAGGTGTATATGATGAATACCTCTAAAAGTTCATTTGCATCTAATACCGATATGGTAGCTATAAGTGGTGCAACATTGGTGTATGAAGGTGTCTTTTCTGCGACAGGCTCAGGATGGGCAACTATTACACTTGATACACCATTTGAGTACAACGGCGAAGACAATCTTTTGATATGTGTATATGACCCGACTAGTGGTTATCCTGGTTACTCGTATACTTTTAAGTACACAACTACAACAGAAAATACTTCAATTGCCTATTATAGTGATTCTTATACTCCAAGTCTTGATAATGTATCTTCATATAGTGGAAGCACCGCTAGATATCAGTATCATAGCAATATCAAACTTGACATAACTCCTGCTCCAGCACCTACTTGTCCTAAACCGGCATCGGTAGTTGCAAACAATCTTACATCAACATCCGCTGATATCGCATGGACGCCTGCTGGTTCGGAAACCACTTGGGTTCTAAAGTATGGTGTTGCAGGCTTTGATGTTGAAACAGCTGGTACTCAAGAACAAATTGAGACAACTCCATCATTCGCTTTGACAGGTCTTGAATCAAATACACTGTACGATGTATATGTAAAGGCTATTTGCAGCGATACTGATGAAAGTAGTTGGAAACAAGTCTCTTTCAGAACTGAATGTGGTGCTATCACTTCATTCCCATGGACAGAAAATTTTGAATCATATAACTCTGGTGATTTCTCTGCTTTTTGCTGGTCAAATGAACATATTTCGGGTTCTAGCTCATCAATCTTTAGGGTGTATACGTATTCCAATGAAAGCAACTCAACTCATCAGCTTCAGTTGCCCGACATGTACGACGGAACTATGACAAAGTTGGTATTACCGGAAATGTCTTTGTCTAATGAAAATGTATATGTATTTGGAATTGATGTTTATCGTAATTCAAGCACTTCAAATTATGGTGAAGGTATAAGAGTCTTTGCAAGTAGCGATGGCAATATCGAAGGTGCTACCGAACTTGGTTTTATAAGCCGTAGCTATACTACAAGCGATACAGAGCATGGCATTCCTGCCGAAAACAATTCTGGTTGGTATTCATATAATATGAGAATTCCATTTACAGGTACTTGCTATATAATTTTGAGAGGAGAAAGCAAATATGGTAGTTCTACATACATGGACAACTTTGTTGTTCGCGAAGCTTCTCACTCAGCAGAAATTCTTACCTACGCGTTGCCGACTCAGGTTGCCGATGCAACAATAGACAACGAAAACGCTGCTATTGCTGTTACTGTTGCTTATACAACCGACTTCAACGCTCTTGCTCCAGTTTATACTATTTCTGCTGGTGCAGAAATCAGTGCTCCTATTGTAACTATTAATGGCGAATCTTGTACTGTTGAATACGATGTAACTGCAGAAGACGGTACAACAATTAAGCACTGGACAGTTACAGTAACCAAGGCTCCAGTAAGCCACGATGCTTTCATTACTGCTTTCACTTTTGCAGGACAGAAACCAGAGACTACTGCTGTTATCGTAAGCGAAAACGACACCTATACTGTTAATGCAGTCGCTGTTTGGAATGCAGACCTAACTGCTATTGCTCCAGAAGTTACTATTTCTAACGCAGCTACAGTTGTTCCTGAAAGTGGTGCTTCACAGGATTTCACCACCCCTGTTACCTACACTGTAACAGCAGAAGATGGAACAACCCAACACGCTTACACCGTTACAATAGTTAACGACCCCGATGCTTGTATCAATCCCGCTACAGTAAATGTTACAGATATTACTGCAACAACAGCAACATTGGGCTGGGCACAGGCATATACCGAAACATCATACTTGGTTAAGGTTTCGACTGAAGCTATGACCGACATGACTGCTGAAGCTGATGTATTCGACGGAACAGTTGAAGCAACAACAAAGGCTCTCGAAGGTCTTACCGCAGCTACCGAATACTATGTATATGTTCAGTCTAACTGCGACAATGCAGAAGGTTGGACAAGCACAAGCTTCACAACTCTTTGCAATGTAATTACCGAGTTTCCATGGACAGAAAACTTTGAATCGTATGAGTCTGGCAGCTTCAATGCTCCATGTTGGACAAATGAGCATATTAGTGGTGGTGGTTCGTACATTTTCAGTATATATACAAGCACTAACGGAACCAATAGTACACATCAGCTTCGTCTGCCCGATATGTCTAATGGAACCATGACAAAGTTAGTGCTTCCAGAAATGAACTTTGGAGAAGTTGAGACTGCTTATGCTTTTTCGATTGATGTATATCGTAGCAACTCTACTTATAATAGTGACAATATTTATGAAGGAGTTAGAGTTTTTGCAAGCACAGATGGAAATATAGAAGGAGCTACAGAAATGGCATTCATTCCTCGTCAATATAATACATCTAATGCGATTATACCAGTAGAAGCCGAAATCGGTTGGTACACTTATTCACTGAATATCCCGATTACAACAGGAACTTGCTATATAATCTTGAGGGGAGAAAGTAAGTATTGTACTTCTACATATATGGATAACTTTGTTGTCCGCGAACGTTCTCACGAAGCAGAAATCCTTTCCTACTCTTTGCCTACACAGGTAGAAGAAGCAACCATCACAAGCGGTGACGATGCTGGTACTATTGATATAACAGTTACCTATTCTACCGACTTTGAAACTCTTGTTCCAAGCTACACAATTTCTGAAAATGCAACAATAAGTGATCCTGTTATCACTGGCGAAGGTGAAGCTCGCATTTACACCTACACAGTAACAGCAGAAGCTGGAAATACCAAGGTATGGACAGTTAACATTACCAAGGCTCCATTAAACCACGATGCTTTCATTACAGCTTTCACATTTGCAGGACAGAAAGAGGGAACAACTGCTGAAATAGTAAGTGACGCAGAAACTGGCACATACGCTGTAAACGCAGTAGCTGATTGGTATCTTGACCTTTCATATATCGCTCCTACAGTAACAGTATCTCTTGGAGCTACAGTAGTTCCTGAAAGTGGCGTTGCACAGGATTTCACAGCAGACGAAGCTGTTACCTATACAGTAACTGCTGAAGATGGAGAAACTTCTCACACTTACACCGTTACAATAGTTAACGACCCCGATGCATGTGTCAACCCGGATGTTGTTTCTGTTTCAAACGTTACAGCAACTACTGCAACAATAGCATGGGAACAGGCTTATACTGAAACTTCATACCTTGTTAAGGTTTCTTCAACAGTTATGGCCAATATGACTGCTACTGCAGATGCATTTGATGGAACAGTTGACGCAACAACCACGACTATCGAAGGTCTTACCGCCAATACACAGTATTATGTATATGTTCAGTCGAACTGCGACAATGCAGAAGGTTGGACAGTCTCAAGCTTCACAACTTCTTGCAATCCAATTGCAGAATTGCCATACGAGGAAGGTTTTGAAGATGCATACTATGATATTCCAGATTGCTGGACGAAAGTTGGTGGTGGATATGCTGTAGGATATGATTATTATGTAAATACAGGTTCATACTCAATGGTATTTGCTAATGCTGAAGGTGGAAATATCATCGCACTGCCACAATTCGAGGAAAATATTTCATCGTTAACACTTGACTTCTACACCAGACCGGAAAGCAATTCTTATTCATATTGTGGCACATTTGAGGTTGGTTATATAACTAATCTTAATGATGCATCATCATTTGTTCCAGTTGAGACATATTCATACAACGATTGGGCTACAAGTGATTATGAAAGAAAGATTGTAAGAATGCCATCTGCTCCTGCTGGAAGTTATTTCGCATTCAACCACAAGGCAAATTCAACCGATTACTATTGGTTCGTTGATGATGTAGTTGTTCGTGAAGTTAATACCGATGCAGAAATTGTTGACTTCAACTTCCCGACCCGTATGTCTGCTCCAGTAATCAATAGCGAGGCTGGTACTGTTACTACAACCGCTTCGTATCAGGCAGATCTCGAAAACCTTGACGAAATCGTTACCGTTTCCGTTGGCGCTGAATATGTTGCTGGTGCTACTTCAATCGAAGGCAATGTTAAGACTTTCGCATACACTGTTACTGCAGAAGACGGAACAACTACCAAGGATTGGACTGTTACCGTAACCAAGGCAGAATCGGCAAGCACAGCAACTGACATCATTGCATTCTCATTTGATGACCAGTCTGGCGAATCGATAATCGATACCGAAAACCACACCGTTACAGCATACGCAGAATGGTATGTTAGCCTTGAATACAGCGACATTACTCCTACTATCGAAGTTTCACCTATGGCAACAATAAGCAACGACGGTGAAGCTCGTAACTTCTTCGGTTCAGATGAAACTCCAGTACAGTACACTGTTACTGCAGAAGATGGAACTACAACTCAGCTCTGGAATGTTACTATCGTTAACGATCCTAATGCTTGTGTAAATCCTTCTTATGTATATGTTTATGATGTTACAGAAAATTCTGCAACATTGAACTGGGGCAAGATGTACTTGGAAACTTCATACTTGGTAAAGGTTTCTACAACTCCTATGGAAGATATGTCTGCACAAGCTGATGTATATGACAATGTAGTAACTCTTGCAGAAAATGAATCCGAAATAACTCTTCCGCTTACCGACTTGTCGGGATCTACTGCTTACTATGTATATGTACAGTCGAACTGCGATGCAGAAGATTGGACAGAGACTTATTTCGCAACCGAATGCGACGGTTCTGCATTCAGTGTTCCTTTCGTAGAAACTTTCGACGCTACATCTGGTTCAAAGGATTGCTGGAATATAGTTGATGCAAACAATGATGGTTATTCATGGTATTTTACACAGGAATATGCTTATCAGCAGGAAGTTGCTGGTTATTCTTACAGTAGCTATAATGATGCAAACGACTGGTTGATTTCACCGAAGATTTCTATAATTGACGGTGCAACTCTGACATTCGACTACTGGACATATCCATATTACACTGAAAAGTTCTCTGTATATGTAATTACCGATTTGGAAAATTACGCTACTACTGCAACTCAGATCCTTCCTACACAGACTATATTAGGAGATAATACCTATACAGGTGCTATTCCTCCGGCAATATATTCATTGGAAAACATTGACCTTCCGGCATACGCTGGACAGGAAATTTACATCGGTATCAAGTGCGAATCTGAAGCAGACCAGGATGTATTGTACATCGATAACTTCAAAGTAGCACTTCCAGTTTACACAATCACAGCAACTGCTGGTGAAAACGGAACAATTGATCCTGAAAGCGCAGAAGTAACTTATGGTACAGACAAGATGTTCACAATCACTCCTGATGCAGGTTACCGCATTGCTACTGTAGTAGTTGATGCAGAAACTGATGTTACCGAAAATGTTGTTGCTGGTGACGAAGCTTTCTTCTACACATTCACAAATGTAACAGCTAACCACACTATCCACGCTACATTCGAGTTGATTCCAACCTACACAATCACTGTTGAAGCAGGTGAAAATGGTAATGTTTATTATAACGACGCTTTGGTTTCTGCTCCTGTCGTAGTAACTGAAGGTGCAACTCCAGAATTTGAAATCACCCCTGCTACTGGCTATCAGATTGATGTTCTCACAGTAGGTGGAAATACTGTAGAACTTACCGAGCAGCAGTTGGGCGGATTCACCTACACATTCGACCCTGTAATGGCAGACATTACTCTCACAGTAACATTCGTTGAGTCTGTTGCAGTTGATATGATTGAAGCAGGTTCGATGGCAGTTTACCCGAACCCGAACAACGGTATGTTCAGCATCGACTTCAGCAACATCGAAGGTGATGCAACCTACCAGATTATCGACGCTCGTGGCGCAGTTGTTGAAACTCGCGACATCAACGTGATGAACGGTGAAACAATGAATTTCAACCACGACCTCCGTCCAGGTGCTTACTTCGTAAGAATCATCAACGGCGACAAGGTTTACGTTGAGCAGATTGTTGTTGAATAATCAATGCAATCAAAAATAGAAAAACCGCTCGCAAGGGCGGTTTTTCTATTTTTATAGTTTCTAGTTTGAAGGTTTCTATGTTTCTAGTTGTTCAGCGGTATTGCTTCGCAATGTTTTTTTGACGGTTTCTAAGTTTGAGGGTTTAACTTCGTTGAGGGCTACGCCGTTCAAAGTTTCTGGTTGTTTGGCGGTATTGCTTCGCAATGTTTTTTTGACGGTTTCTAGGTTTTGACGTTTCTATCTTTCTGGTTGTTCAGCGGTATTTTTCAAATCATCAAATCAATCAAATCTTCAAAGCCAGAAACCAGAAACCAGAAACGGCTTTAGCCATAGAAACCCAGAAACAGCGAAGCGTAGAAACCAGAAACAGCGAAGCGTAGAAACCAGAAACTTGAAACGGCTTTAGCCATAGAAACTAAAAACCAGAAACGGGCGTTAGCCCATGAAACGCCGCAGGCATTGAAACTCAGAAACTGGCACAGCCCTACCCCCCTTCGCACAGCGAGTAGTTCGTGCTTCGTCCACCTTCCTTGTTCTTTACTAAAACACCTTTAGAAACCAAATCGTTTATATCGTTCAAGGCTGTATCCGATGAGCATTTCGCAATTTTCGCCCACTTGCTTGTATTCAATTTTCCGAAAAAGCCATCGAACAGCATATTTATAAGTTTCTTCTGACGTGCATTAAAAGTTACTTCAGAGTATTTTTCCCAGAAACCGGCTTTTCGCAGTACCGACGACAATGTTTCCTCTGTGGCATCGATTGACTTTTTCAGGCAATCAAGGAACCATTGTACCCATTCTGTCACATCACCATTTCCGCGCTGTGTGCGTTCAAGTATATCGTAGTAATTCTTTTTGTCAGCCTGTATCTGGTTCGACATACTATAAAAACGCTTTGGCGTACCATCCGAGCGCGAAAGCTGCATTTCGGTTATTGCCCTTGCTATACGACCGTTGCCATCGTCAAACGGATGGATTGTCACAAACCACAGGTGAGCGATTGCGGCCTTTATCATTGACTCAGTCCCATCTTCATCGTTAAGCCATTCTAGGAAACGGTGCATTTCTCCTCTAACCCTTTCAGGTGCAGGTGCTTGATAATGAACTTTTTCGTGTCCCATTGCACCCGATACGACCTGCATTTCGTGTGTGCGGTACTTTGCAACATCTATTTTGTAAAGACCACTCATTCCTGTGGAGAACAGCACATTGTGCCAGCCGAAAAGCCTCTCGTCGGTAAGTGGCAACGAATAGTTCTGCGTTGCGTCAAGCATCATCTCCACCACACCATCGACATACCGTGAAGTATTTACCAATCCAGCTACTGGCAGACCTAGCCGCTGTGCTACCGATGACCTAACTTGCTCTATATTCAGCTTTTCACCTTCAATTTCGGATGACTTTACGATTTCCAAAGTCAAGTTTGTAAGTACGGCATCGTCCTGCAACGAAAATCCCATTGCATACAAATGTCCGAGCAGTCGCCCTTGCAACATCCTGACTTCCGCCAACCTGTTTATCACCGACTTGGCATCAAGTCTGAAATTCCACCAATGCTTGTGTTCGTGCAAATACATCCCGATTACCTTTGCCGCAAAGGTACAACAATTCGGCAAATGTACAACCTATTCGCCGAATATTTATCGGCGAATAATAAACCTAATCACCGAAAATGTTGGATATTAGCGGATTAAAAGAGCAAAAAAAATGGTGATACGCCAATACGCATCACCATAAATTGTTAATATTACCAGACACATCAAACGGCCTCTGCCATAGAAAATTTCCCCACAGAAACACCGCAGCCCATCAAATTGTACAATCGCCTCATGGCGCGATTCTTTCTGTACAGACGCAAAATCTTGCGTCTCAAACATTGCAATCGGCACAAATCATTGCAATCGGCGCAACACATCGCGCCGCTACAATCGTTGAATCATCAAACCCAGAAACAGCGAAGCGTAGAAACCAGAAACTTGATACCAGAAACGGCGAAGCCATTGAAACCTGAAACTTTAAACTTTTTTCCCCTTCCGAATCTTGCCTATTTGTAAATAATAATTATCTTTGCAACTTGTCTGAAAGTGTATTTTAGGCGTTTGAGTTGAATATAAATAATTTGATGTTTTAAAGCCGAAGACTCCGATGGCATATAACTGGAGTTTGTAACAATGAAAAAACTAATATTTAGTGTGCTCCTGTTGCTGATGACAGTGATTGGAGCGATGGCTCAGACCACAGCTCCCTATAATGAGGGGTTTGAGGATATGAGTGATGCTGGTGACCTGACTGCTGCAGGTTGGATCTCTTATCAAAGTGATGCAGGTAGCTTTTTGGCTATTGAAACATCTGCTTCAAATGTTCAAACAGGTTCTAAAGCCTTGAATATTGACAGTTGGGATGCTGGATCCAATTCTGATTATGTTGTTGTTGGACTTCCGGTTATAACTAACAAGGCTATCAACGAACTGCAAATCACATTTTCATACAAAGTATCAACTGGAAATGTATCTGTAGGCTATCTTACAGATGTTGATGATGCCAGCACATTTGTGTCCTTGGCGGATTTCAATGCATCTTCGAGCTACACGACAAAAACTGTAGAATTAAACAATGCTCCTAATACGGCTGCCCGTATTGCCATTAAGTATTTGAATTGGTATAGATGCTATGTGGATGATATTGAAGTAAAAGCAGTGCCTACTTGTCGTACCCCTATGGCATTGACAGCAAGTGGCTTTACAGATAATTCTGCTACATTAAGTTGGACTCAGACAGGCGATGCTACAAACTGGGTTTTGGAATACAGTACAAACTCCGATTTCTCTAGCGCATCAATGAAGAGTGTGAGTGGAACTTCGTCATATACACTTACCAACTTGAATCCAACAACCACCTACTATGTCCGCGTTAAGGCAGATTGTGGCGGTGGTGATGAAAGTGAATGGAGCAATGAAATAAGTTTCTCCACTACAGCAGTAGCCGAAGTGGTTGGCGACAGTTGGAGCGATGACTTTGAAGGCGCAACCTGCGAATGGGAACTTATAAACGGCACACTTACCAATGCATGGGCTTGGGGTACAGCCGTTAATAACGGAGGTACACACGCCTTGTATATTTCCAATGACAATGGTGGCACTAATGCATATAGTAATGGAAATACTATGGTTTATGCCCAAAAACTTCTCAACTTTGCTACTGGTAAATATGAATTCTCTTACGACTGGAATGCCAATGGAGAAAGTAATTATGACTATCTTAGGGTAGCTTTAGTGCCAGCTTCTGTAACGCTTACTGCAGGCACATCACTACCTAATGGTTTGTCTTCAAATGCAGTTCCAACAGGTTGGATAGCTTTGGATGGTGGTAGCAAGCTTAACTTAGTTGATACATGGCAAACAGCAGTAAATGCTGTTAATGTAACTGCTGGCAACTATTACTTGGTATTCGCATGGCGTAACGACTCAGGCGGTGGAACTCAGCCTCCTGCAGCAATAGACAACGTAAGCATTACCCGTATTGCTTGTGCATACGATGTTACGGGTCTTGCTGTTAGCAACATTACCACTACGGCTGCAAACCTTACATGGACAGCTGGCGAAGCTTCGCAGTGGCAGGTGGCTTATAGCACCTCAAGCGACTTTGCTGGAGCAACCGAACAAATTGTTAACACCGCATCCTTTAATATGACTTCGCTGACAAGTGCTTCAACATATTATGTTAAGGTACGCGCATACTGCGGAGGTACCGATTTCGGTGCATGGAGCTCTGTTCTTGAATTCAATACCGCTTGCGATGCTATCACTTCTTTCCCATGGTCAGAAGATTTTGAGTTAATCAATGCAAGTGGTAGTGGGGTGACTTTAGGCGTACCATGTTGGGTAAACGAACACATTTCTGGAACAGGAACTTATTTCTTCGAAGTGTACTCTGGAACGAATGGAACCAATAGCACGAATCAGTTGCGTTTGCGCGATATGTACAGCGGAACTATGACAAAACTTATGCTTCCTGTAATGAATTTTGGCGGGGTTGCTCATCAGTTTGTATTGGATGTATACCGTAATGCTGCTGGTACAAGCTATACTACGGAAGGTATTCGTATATATGCAAGTGCCGATGGCGAAATCGAAGGAGCAACTGAACTCGGTTTTATAAGTCGTAATTATGCAACACAAGACGAAGCACATGGTATTCCTGCCGAATCAGCATCTGGTTGGTACACATACGAATTCAATATTCCTCTTACAGGAATTTGCTATATTATAATTAGGGGCGAGAGCCTATACGGAAGTTCTACATATATGGATAATTTTATAGTAAGGGAAGCCCCCAGTTGCATAAAGCCAACTGCATTGAGCAAATCAAATGTTACTGCAAGAACAGTTGATTTGTCTTGGACAGCTGGTGGTAGCGAAACTGCTTGGCAGATTTGCTTGAACGATAACGAAGGAAATCCTATTGATGTAAATACTAATTCTTATACACTTATAGGTCTTACTCCAGAAACTGCTTATAATGTAAAGGTTCGCGCAAAATGTAGCGAAAGCGACTATAGCGAATGGACAAGCGACATTTCGTTTACAACTACTGTTGCATGTCCAGTTCCAACTGCTTTGGCATACGCGGATGTAACTACAAATTCCGTTGTTTTGTCTTGGACTGCAGGTGCAAGCGAAACTGCTTGGCAGATTTGCATCAACAATGAGGAGGATGACCTTATTGATGTTACCGAAAATCCTTATACTTTAACTGGACTTGACCCTGCTACCTCATATAGCGTAAAGGTTCGTGCAAATTGTGGCGATACCGATGGCAATAGCCAGTGGACAAGCGCTGTTCTGTTCTCAACATCTTGCCTGGCAATAACAGAATTGCCATATACAGAGAGCTTTGAGTCAGAGACTTGTCCTGCAAGTTGCTGGAACATTGAATATGCTGTGGCTAATCCTGCTTCAAGTAATGTTATGAAACATGTAACCTCAACCGATTATAGCCCTTATGGTTGTGGCGCAGCAGCAAACGATGGAGATAGAAGTTTCTTGTTCTCATCATATTCTAACACATCTGATTATAATCAGTATTTGATTTCTCCAGAGTTTGATGTTGATGGCTCGTATTTAGTTTCTTTCTACTATAGACAGCGTAGCACGGATGAGCATCTTTACTTTGGAACTTCTTCAACAGGTAATGATGTAAGTGATTTTACTTGGACAGATGAGGAAATTCCTGCATATAGCGGTACTTGGAAATTGTATCGGACAATTGTTCCTGCTGGTACTAAATATTTTGCAATCAACTATAACCCAGGTGCATGTTTGTATTATGCATGGATTGACAATGTAGTTGTACGTGAGGTTTCTACCGCAGCCGAAATCCTTACCTACTCGTTGCCAACTCAGGCTTCAGAAGCAACAATCACAAGCGGTGACAATACAGGTACTATTGATATAACAGTTACCTACTCAACAAATTTTGATGCAGACCTTAATCCTACTTACACAATTTCCGACTATGCAGAAATCTCTGCTCCGGAAATCACAGGCGATGGGGATTCACGCACTATAAGATACACCGTTACGGCAGAAGCAGGAAATTCAAAGGTATGGACGGTTAATGTAACTAGGGTTTCAGTAAGCCACGATGCTTTCATAACTGGATTTACTTTCGCAGGTCAGAAGGCAGGAACGACTGCTGAAATAGTAAGCAATACAGAAACCAACACCTACACAGTAAATGCAGTTGCAGATTGGAATGTTGACCTTACCTCTATTGCTCCCGTAATTACAGTATCTCCGGCAGCAGAAATTACTCCAGGAAGCGCTACAACTCAGGATTTCTCCAGTATGGTTGCTTATACTGTAACAGCAGAAGACGGAACAACTTCTCATGTTTACAATGTCACAATAATTAACGACCCTGATGCTTGTGTAAATCCAACCGATTTGGAAGCAAATGGACTAACCTCTCATACTGCTACTTTGAACTGGTTGCAGGCATACACCGAGACTGCATATATTGTTAAGGTTTCGGCAACCGAATTGACAGACGAAGAATTGGAAACTGCTACCGAACTTGTATTCAATGAAACTGTTGCCGCTTTGACTGCTAATGTTGAAGGTCTTGATGCTAATACTCAGTATTTCGTTTATATCCAGTCGGATTGCGAAAATGCAGATGGTTGGGCAGAATATTCGTTTAGAACAAAATGTGATGCATTCAACGTTCCATTTGTTGAGACATTCGGAAATGATTCTGATTCAAGACCATGTTGGACTATAATAAATGCAAATGATGACAACAAGACTTGGATTTATGAAAATGGTAGTGTAAAATATACTTACCATAGTTCTAATGCTGCAAACGACTGGTTGATTTCTCCAAAGATTGCTGTCGTAGAAGGTGCTTATCTGACATTTGAATACAAGTCTAGTACTAGTTGGCCAGAAAAGTTCTCTGTATATGTAATGGATGCTCCAGAAAACTATGCAACATCTACGGTAATTCTTCCTACACAGACCGTAAGTGTAGGTTCGTTTACTCCAATCAATAACATTGATCTTGCTGCATATGCAGGACAGGATATATATATCGGGATCAAGTGTGAATCTGATGCCGACCAGTTAAGTCTGTACATTGATAACTTCAAGGTGAAGTTCCCGCCGTTTACAATCACAGCAAGTGCAGATCCCAATGGCTCAATCGATCCGAATGGAAATGTTGAGGTAGAATATGGTGAATCTCAGTCGTTCACAATTACTCCAAACGACTGCTACCATATTGCAAGCGTATTGGTTGACGGCGTTGAAGCAATCAGCAATGTTGATGAAAATGGCGTTTACACATTCGATAATGTAACTGCAGCTCACACTATCGCGGCAACATTTGCATTGAATACCTATAATATAACAACATCAGTAGTAGGTAATGGTACAATTACCGAATCTTGCGTTGCAAACTGCGGTGAAAACAAGTCGTTCGCAATCCAGCCACAAGGCAACTGCTACCGCATTGCAAGCTTCACGGTTGACGGTGTTGATGCAATCAACGACCTTGATGAAAATGGCGTTTACGCAATGCAGAACATCACAGCCGACCACACTCTAGTAGCTACTTTCGAGCAGAAAACCTTCACAATCACAGCAACTGCAGAAGGAAACGGAACAATTACCGAAACCAGCACAGTAAATTGCGGTGAAAACAAGGAAATCACAATCACACCTGCTAACTGCTACAGCATAGCAAGCGTATTGGTTGACGATGTTGATGTAACAGCAACTGTTGTCGCAGCCAGCGGCGTTTACACATTCGAGAATGTTATGGCAAACCACACCATTGCAGCAACATTCGAGCAGATAACCTACACATTTACAGTAAATGCTGGTGCAAACGGTTCAATTACTGCTAACGATGGCAATGGTAATGTTGCAAACTGCGGTGAAAACAAGATGTTCACAATCGCAGCAAACGATTGCTACCATATTGCAAGTGTAACTGTTGATGACAATATAGATGTTACCGATGCTGTTATCGCAGCAAACGGCGTTTACACATTCGAAAATGTAACTGCAGCTCACACCATCGCGGCAACATTCGCAATTAACACCTATAATATTACAACAACAGTAGAAGGCAACGGTACAATCAGTGGAGAAAGCACAGCAAACTGCGGCGACAACAAGTCATTCGTAGTAGCACCTGCAAACGCCTGCTACCGCATAGCAAGCTTCACGGTTGACGGTGTTGATGCAATCAACGGCCTTGACGGAAATGGAGTTTACGCATTGCAGAACATCACAGCTGACCACACTCTTGCTGCAACATTCGAGCAGATAACCTACACAATCACAGCAACTGCTGAAGGAAACGGTACAATAACCGAAACCAGCACAGTAAATTGCGGTGAGAACAAGGAAATCACAATTGCTCCAGCTAACTGCTACAGCATAGCAAGCGTATTGGTTGACGATGTTGATGTAACAGCAACTGTTGTCGCAGCTAATGGTGTTTACACATTCGAAAACGTTATGGCAAACCACACTATTGCGGCAACATTCGAACAGATAACCTACACAATCACAGCAAATGCTGATGCAAACGGTTCAATCACAGCTAACGATGGAAACGGCAACGTTGCAAATTGTGGAGAAAATAAGTCATTCACAATCGCAGCAAACGACTGCTACCACGTAGTAAGCGTAACGGTTGATGGCGTTGAATCAATCAACGATGTTGATGAAAACGGTGTTTACACATTCGAAAATGTAACTGCAAATCACACTATCGCAGCAATATTTGCAATCAACACCTATTATATTTCTGCTTCTGCTGAAGGAAACGGTACAATTACTGAATCATGTACAGCTAACTGCGGAGAAAACAAGTCGTTCGTAATAGCACCAGCAAGCAACTGCTACCGCATAGCAAGCGTATTAGTTGACGGTGTTGATGCAATCAACGACCTTGACGAAAATGGTGTTTATGCATTCCAGAACATCACTGCTGACCATACTATTGCTGCTACTTTCGAGCAGATAACCTACACAATCACAGCAACTGCTGGTGAAAACGGTACAATCACCGAAACTAGCACAGTAAACTGCGGTGATAACAAGGAAATCACGATTACTCCTGCTAACTGCTACAGAATTGCAAGCGTATTGGTTGACGATGTTGATGTTACACCAACTGTTCTCGCAGCCAACGGCGTTTACACATTCGAGAATGTTATTGCAAACCACACTATTGCAGCAACATTTGCAATCAGCACCTATAATATTACAGCAACTGCTGGAGAAGGCGGTTCAATTACTGCTAACGATGGAAATGGTAATGTTGCAAACTGTGGCGAGAACAAGGCATTCACAATCACAGCAAACGAAGGCTACAGAATTGCTAGCGTTATAGTTGACGAAACAGAAAATGTTACCGAAGCTGTTATTGCTGCTGAAGGCGTTTACACATTTGAAAATGTAACCGCTGACCACACTATCGCTGCAACGTTTGAACGCGTACATACAATTTCTGCAGGAACAGGAGCTGGCGGTTCAATAACACCGGAAGGATTTATAAGTGTTCTTGACGGAGAGTCTCAGACGTTTACAATTACTCCTGTCAATGAATGTTTCCGCATAGGACAGGTAATGGTTGATGGTGTTGATGTTACTGATGAAGTAATAGCAAATAATGGCGTTTACACATTCGAGAATGTTACAGAAAACCACAATATCGTTGCTAATTTTGATGCGATAACATTGACAATTACAGCAACTGCTAGTGAAGGCGGAACAATTACTCATAATGCTGATTATGAAGTAATTCCGTGTGCGTCAAATGAGTCTTACACAATCGTAGCAAACGATGGCTACAGAATAGTAAGCGTTATCGTTGATGATGAAATTGATGTTACCAATGAAGTTATTGCTAATAATGGTGTTTACACATTCACAAATGTAAGAGCAAACCATACTATCGCAGCAACATTCGAGCTTATACCTGCTAACTCATACACAATCACAGCAACAGCCGGTGATGGTGGTACAATTACTCCTAATGGTGAGGTTACAGTATATGAAGGTGACAATAAGTCATTCACAATTGTTGCTAATGGTGGTTACAGAATCTCAAGCGTAATGGTTGACAATGAAACCGAAGTTGTTGCTCAGCTCGTAGATGGCGTTTACACTTTCACAAACTTAACTGCTAACCACACTATTGCAGCAACATTCGAGATAATACCTACCTACACATTGACAATACATTATGTATATGCTGACAATACTCCTGCAGCAGAAGACCATGTTGAAACACTCGTTGAAGGTGCTGAATATTCGGTAGCATCTCCAGTTGTTACAGGTTACACTGCAGACCAGTTGGTAGTAGAAGGCACAATGCCAGCAAATGATGTTGTTGTTAATGTTACATACACAATCAACACCTACACGATTACAGCAACCGCAGGCGAAAACGGAACTATCACTCCTAACGGTGAACTTGTTGTAAACTACGGCGCAACTCAGGCATTCACAATCGTGGCTAACGAAGGCTACAGAATCGCAAGCGTACTTGTTGACGAAGTTGAGGCTATCGCAAGCCTTGTAGAAGGTGTTTACACATTCGATAATGTAACTACTAACCACACTATTGCAGCAACATTCGAGGCAATACCTACCTACACATTGACAATACATTATTTATATGCAGACAATACTCCTGCTGCAGAAGACCATGTTGAAATACTCGTTGAAGGTGCTGAATATTCAGTAGAATCTCCAGTTGTTACAGGTCACACTGCTGACCAGTTGGTAGTAGAAGGCACAATGCCGGCAAATGATGTTGTTGTTAATGTCACATACACAATCAATACCTACACTATTACAGCAACCGCAGGCGAAAACGGAACTATCACTCCTAGCGGTGATGTTGTTGTAAACTACAGTGCAACTCAGGCATTCACAATCGCAGCCAACGATGGTTACCGCATCATGAGCGTTCTCGTTGACGGTGCTGAGGCAATCAGCGAACTTGTTGAAGGCGTTTACACATTCGCTAACGTAACAGCAAACCACACAATTGCTGCAACATTCGTTTCTGAAGCTGCAACAACCTACACAATCACAGCAACCGCTGGTGAAAATGGTACAATTACTCCGAGTGGAGCTATTGAAGTTGTTGAGGGCGAAAGCAAGTCATTCACAATCGAAGCTGCTACAGGTTATCATATCGTAAGCGTAATGGTTGACGAAACAGAAAATGTTACCGAACAACTTATAAATGGTGTTTACACATTTGATAATGTTACTGCAGACCACACTATCGCGGCTTCATTTGCAATCAACACCTACACAATCACAGCAACTGCTGGTGATAACGGTACAATTACTCCTGCACAAATTAGCGTTAACCATGGTGCAAGCCAGGAATTCACAATCCTAGCTAATGAAGGCTACAGAATCGCAAGCGTAATGGTTGACGAAACCGAAGATGTTACAGCAGAAGTTGTTGACGGTGTTTACACTTTCACAAACGTAACCGCAAACCATACTATCGCAGCAACATTCGAGGCAATACCAGTACCAACTTACACAATTACTCTTACTGTTGGTGAACATGGTTCTGTAATTCCTAGCGGAGAAAATGGTATAGTTACCGTAAACGAAGGTGACGATATAACATTTACCGTTACTCCAGACGAAGGCTATCTCATTGGTGGCTTAATGGTTGATGGAACACCTGTATATTGCGATTTAGAAGGTGATGTAGTAAACTTCAATGATGTACATGCTAACCATACTATAGAAGTAGTATTTACAGAAATACCTGCAACCACCTACACAATCACAGCAACTGCTGGTGCAAACGGAACTATCACCCCACAAGGTGAGGTAACCGTAACCGAAGGTGAAAACAAGGAGTTCACAATTGTAGCAAACGAAGGCTACAGAATTGCAAGCGTAATTGTTGATGCTGATACTGAAGACGAAGAAGATGTAACAGATGCACTTGAAAATGGTGTTTACACATTCGAAAATGTTACAGCAAACCACACAATCTATGCTACCTTCGAAGATGCTACAGTACCTAACACTCATACTGTAACTCTTATCGTTGATGGAAACGGAACTGTTTCTGCAACCGATGCCGACGATAATGAAGTTGCAATAGTAGATGGTGTTATTACAGTAAATCATGGCGATGACTTGTACTTGCATATCACTCCTGACGAGCATTACGTAATCGAAACTCTTGTTGTTAATGGAGTTGAGTATGAATTTGAAGAAGGTGAAGGAATTGGATTGTTTACTTTGCCGATGCTTGAAATTACCGAGGATATGACTGTCAGCGTAACATTCGCATTTGTTATTGGTGCCGATATGTTCGAAGCAGGTTCGATGTCAATCTACCCGAACCCGAACAATGGTATGTTCAGCATTGACTTCAGCAACATCGAAGGTGATGCAACCTACCAGATCATCAATGCTAACGGCGCAGTTGTTGAAACTCGCGACATCAATGTGATGAACGGTGAAACAATGAACTTCAGCCACGACCTCCGCCCGGGTACTTACTTTGTAAGAATCATCAACGGCGACAAGGTTTACGTTGAGCAGATTGTTGTTGAATAATCAATGCAATCAAAAATAGAAAAACCGCTCGCAAGGGCGGTTTTTTTATTTTGGGTTTCTAAGTTTGAAGGTTTCTACGTTTCTAGTCGTTTAGCGGTATTGCTTCGCAATGTTTTTTTATCACAAAACAAGTAACCTCATCATATCATAAGGTCTTCAATTTTTACCTTGGGAACATAATGGATTCCGTTGTTACGATAATATGCGTGGCTATCTGATTCTGAAATTGTTACCATTTCTATCTTCTCATTCCCCTTTCCTATTGCAACAATTGCTATAGGTTCGTACGGCAACGAAAATTCTCGTTTTATTTCTTCTTTATTAAATGCACAAATAATTATCCCATTCAATCCCATTTCTACAGCCTTAAGCAACATTGTCTGCATTGAGATGCCAAGATCAATGTCAACTATCTTATTTTCGGCAATAGTGGAGCAAACAATAACAAAAGCTTCAGGTTCTGTACCTTCAAATGGCAAATGCAATTCTGGCAAAGCTCCACCAAGATGAATGTTTTTCAAAACCTTTTCGGCCCCAGTATCTTTTGTCACAACCTTGAACCTAAGAACCTGCTGATTGCGCCCAGACGGAATTTTTGTATTTACCGCCACAATGCGCTCCATCATTTCAGGCCTTACCACATAATCTTTCTTGTAACCTCTATAACTGCGGTTCTTTGCAATTATCGTATCCAAAGAATTGGTGTGTTTCGAATGTACCTTTGCACTTCCGGCACCAAAAACTTCTTCATACCTGTTTTCCAAATAATTGTCTGCCATAATCTGTGATTTTATAGTGAAAACTTAATCTAAATATATTCTTACCTTAAAAAAATGTCCAATAATGAATCAATGCGCTTCGAGCCAATTTTTGCCAAAACGAGCATCTACAATCAGCGGAACGCGCAATTTTACACAATTTTGCATTTCTTCAACAACAATCTGCCTTACAATTTCCATTTCCGACAATGGGACATTGAAGTTCAATTCGTCGTGCACCTGCAATATCATCTTGGCTTTAAGATTGTTTTCGTTAAAGCGGTGGAAAATATTAATCATTGCAATCTTTACAATGTCGGCAGCCGATCCTTGAATGGGCGCATTCACTGCATTGCGCTCGGCAAATCCGCGTACTATTGCATTTCGGCTATTGATGTCGGGCAGATAGCGGCGACGACCGAACATGGTTTCCACATATTCCTTTTCGCGAGCCTCTGCAACACTACGTTCAATGAATTCTTTTACGCCATGAAATGTTTCGAAATAGCTGTCAATTAAAGCCTTGCCTTCCTTTGGACTAATGTTCAAACGCTGTCCCAGCCCGAATGCAGAAATTCCATATATGATACCGAAATTGGCTGTTTTGGCTTTGGAACGCATTTCGCGGGTAACTTCAGCTTCTTCAACCTTAAATATCTTGGCAGCCGTAGCAGTATGAATATCAAGGCTATACTTATTGAAAGCATCAAGCATGGCAGTATCTTGGCTAAGATGTGCCATCACGCGAAGCTCAATCTGCGAATAGTCGGCAGAGAAAAATATATGCTCGTCATCGGAAGCGACAAAGGCACTTCGTATAACTTTTCCCCTTTCTTCGCGGATTGGAATATTTTGCAGGTTCGGGTTTGCCGAACTTAGACGGCCGGTAGCGGTAATAGCCTGATTGAAACTTGTATGCAACATTCCTGTATTTGGATTTACAAGTGTAGGCAATACATCAACGTATGTGCTTATAAGCTTGTTTATCGACCGCCATTCAAGTATTTCATTCACAATTGGATGCTTGTCAACAAGTTTTGCAAGTTCTTCCTCGCTTGTACTATACTGCTTGGTCTTGGTCATCTTTGGTTTCGGATCTACTTTCAGCTTCTCGAAAAGTATGACTCCCAATTGTTTAGGCGATGAGATGTTAAATTTTTCACCTGCATGATCGTATATCTGGTTTTCAATCTCAGCAAGCTCCTTTTGCAATTCGGTTGAATATTCCTTCATTCTTGCCGAATCTATCCTAACACCAGTCCTCTCCATCGACATCAGCACCCTGATTAGTGGAATTTCAATATCGTACAGAAGTTTTTCTATTCCCTGCTCCTTGATTTTTGCCAGCAAAATATCTTTAAGCTGAAAGGTGATGTCGGCATCTTCGCAAGAATAATCGCATACCACACTTGAATCCACATCTCGCATTGACCTTTGATTCTTTCCTTTCTCACCTATAAGCTCCTCAATAGGAATCATTTTATAGTCAAGGTATTTGTTTGCAAGGAAATCAAGATTATGCTTTTCTTCCGGTTCGAGAATATAGTGGGCAAGCATGGTGTCGAAAAGTTTGTTCTCGACATGAACATCGTAGTTTTCAAGAATTTCCAAGTCATATTTAAGGTTTTGTCCGACCATTGTCTTGCTGCTGTCCGAAAAAACTGGAGCAAAAAGCTTTAATATTGCCGTAGTTTCATTTTTACCTACAGGACAAACCACATAATATGCAACACCCTTTTCCACAGCAAAGGCCATACCTACAATCTCAGCCGTAAGAGCATCGGTACCAGTAGTTTCTGTATCAAAACAATATTCATTAAGCGACACTAGTTTTTCTACCAATTGTTTAGCCACCAATGGCGTTTCAACAAGCTTATACGATACGTTTTCCTTGGCAAACCTTTTAATATCTGGAAAAACTTTTGTTTCCTGCGTCACAGTTTGCACAGGTTGGCTAAATAAATCAAGCTGCAGTTGCGGCTGTGCAGAGCTTATCGGCTTTTCCGGCTTAATATCATTTACAGATATGGAACTGGCAATTCTTTGTTTTAAAGTAAAAAATTCCAATTCGTCGAAAATCTTGCCTAAAGCGTCAAAATCAGGCTTTTCAACCTTCATTGCATCAAGCGTAATGTCGAGAGGCACATCAGTCTTGATAGTTGCAAGCTTGTACGAAAGCCTCAACTGCTCAATGTTGTTTTCGAACGATTCTTTCTGCTTTCCTTTCAATTGACCTATATTATCAATAATGTTTTCAATGTTGCCAAATCGGCCAATCAAAGTGGCCGCTGTTTTCTCGCCAATGCCTGGCACGCCAGGAATATTGTCAACCTTATCGCCCCAAAGAGCAAGAATGTCAATTACTTTCAACGGATTGTCAATACTAAACTTTTCGTTAACTTCTTTCACTCCTAGTATTTCTGGCATATTTCCCGAATGAGACGGCTTGTATATGAAAGTGTTTTCGTCTACAAGTTGTCCGTAATCCTTGTCAGGGGTCATCATATATACCTGATTGTCAGCAGATGCAAACTTTTTAGCAAGTGTACCGATTATATCATCCGCTTCGAATCCGCTTATTTGTATTATCGGAATTTTATATGCCTCGAGTATTTGCTTGATGTATGGAACTGCTATTTTTATGTCTTCCGGCGTTGCTTCGCGGTTTGCCTTATATTCGGGAAACATCTCGTGGCGGAAATTTGGGCCAGATGGATCGAAAGCTACTGCAATATGCGTTGGTTGTTCCCGCTTTAGCACATCTTCGAGTGTATTTACAAAACCGAATATCGCCGATGTATTTATTTTCTTGGAATTTATTCTTGGATTCTTTATAAAAGCATAGTAAGCCCTAAATATCAAGGCGTATGCATCGAGGAAAAAAATTTTGTTTGACATTATCGTAATATTATTTATAGTCTAAAATTCTTAATTTGCAAACTTATGAAAAAAAACTAAAATGCAGATACCGACTCGATATATTTTATATGGATCAAAATTTTGTTTGCTGAATTGTCTTTTTTACTATCTTTGCACCCGCAAAAGGTTAAGGGAAGCGTGTGAGATTCACGCACAGTACCCGCTGCTGTAAGTTCTTTTATGGATTTGCGAATTTATGCCACTGTAATCCTCATGGTTATGGGAAGGCTCGCAAGTCTGGAACAAGTCAGAAGACCTGCCCTTTGCAATCAAATGAATGGCTTTCGGGAGTTAGAGCCTTGATGATTCGATTTTTCCGAAGACGCATTCATTTTTATGCAGTTGCATAAACTTTATGTATTGTTGATTGTTAATGTATATGTTATGGTCAAGGATGTTTGCAGGAAAATTGAATTGCAACAACAAGTAGTGGCATCGCTCGGTGTAAGCCCTGCCTTTGGACTATGGAAGTCGTCGAAACCATTCGCAAATCTTATTGCGTTTCTAATTTGTATTTTCTTTAGCGCAAACACCCGATTCTAACCCAAGTTTCCCTTATAGGTTTCTGTTTTTTTATGGCTTTGTCATTTGACAGAAGCGTAAGGGCTTATTTCTAATTGTTTTCCAGTTTTTACACAACTGATTGATTATTAAAATTAATAATATGATTAATGTTGTTCGCAACACATTGAATTTCAATTCCAAAACATCGGAGAAAATCCGTACTAATATTGCCGTACTTATGCTTTGCTTGTTTTTCTGCCTAAGTGCGAAGTCGCAAGTATCCGTGCCAGTGCCAATCGTTACAATGGAAAATACTCCTGCTTGTGGCGAAACCGCAATCCTGACAGCAAACCTTTCAAATAATGCATCTATTCCTAACGGCTATATCTGCCAGTGGTTTACCGATGCCGAATGTACTCACGAAATCACAAGCGGATATTCCGGTACCCATAGGGAACACCTTGAAATAACATCTTCCAACGGCTTGACAATCTACTGTCGTCTGCGAGCAACCTCTACCGCAACTTATGTTACAAATTTTCCATACACAGGCTCAGAGCAAGTTTATAACTTTCCAACTGGTTACCAGTCGTTTAAACTGGAAGTTTGGGGTGCGCAAGGTGGTGGACGCCAGATTAATGGTCGTGGTGGCGATGGCGGAAAAGGCGGTTATTCGGTTGGTACGTTAAATTCCAGTTCTGGCATTACAAGCATATATGTGTATGTTGGCGGAATGGGCAGTTGCAGTCCCGACGATGGCGGCATTGCTTACGGTGGCTGGAATGGAGGTGGTACATCCTGGGCATCACCGCGTACTATTTTTGGATTGAACAGTCCTGCTGCCGGTGGTGGCGGTGGAACTGACATTCGCGTGAACGGCAACACCTTCTATAATCGTATTATTGTAGCTGGTGGTGGCGGCGGCGGTGGCGAAGACATTGGCGATGGTACGGACATATTCGGTGGCGTTCACGGCTACGGCGGAGGTTTGGAAGGCGGCGAACAAAGAGGCGGATACAATAACAATACAAGGCCTGAGCACGGCGGTTCCCAGACTGAGCCTGGATTTGGTGGCGCTTTCGGACTTGGAGCAAATACCCGTTGCGACGGTGGCGGCGGTGGCGGCGGCTGGTACGGTGGAGGAACCTATAAAGGGACACAAACTATGCCGACATCAAATGATTCAGATGATTCGGGTCGCGGTGGTGGCGGTTCGGGATATGTATATACATCCTCGACTGCAAGCAATTACCCAAGCGGATGTCGGCTGAATAGTTCGTTGTACCTTAGCAATGCACAGACAATTGATGGAAAAACATCTTTCCCCGCAGTAAACGGTGGCAACGAAACTGGTCACGAAGGCGACGGACACGCCCGAATCACAACTGTATATTATCCGATAGGGACGGCTGGTAACATAGTGCTTTCGTGCTGTAATTCTGCTGATGCTCCGCGCCTTAACCATATTTCGGGTGCAGAAGAACAACATTTGTGCAATCTGCAGAACATCGAAAACATTGTATATACTTACGACGGTGCAGCAACCGGCATTGTCGTAAACGGGACTTTGCCCGATGGCATTACATACAGCACCGAAGGGCAAACTTTGACAATCAGCGGAATACCAACAGAAACTGGCTCTTTCCCATTTTCGGTAAGCACAACAAGCTCATCTTCATTGTGTGACGATGCAACAAACCAGCTGTCAATAACAATTAACAATAGTCCTACTGTTTCAATTAGCGCGGAAGCATCGGAAGTATGTAATGGTTCGTCGGTGTCAATGACTTCAAATACAAGCACTTTCAATTCCTACTTGTGGACTTGTGCAAGTTCGAGCAACGAAACTTACACAATCACCGCAGGAATGCCAACGGCAACAAACAACTCATCGTTGACGGTAAATCCGACAGTTTCACAAGGCAGCACCAATGTCGTTTACAATCTGCTTGTTACCGACGCTAATAACTGTACGGCAACTGCAAGTCGCACAATCTCCATATCACAGACGCCTGCCGCAGAAATCGCAACTGTACAGAATACCCGTTGCATTGCACCTTTCAATGGTTCAATAACGGTAAGCGATTTCTTAGGCGGGCTTCCAAATTCCACATATACGGTAAGCGTAATAGGTCAGACTACGCAGACGACTACTGGCAATACCCTGACATTAAACGGACTTGAAGCAGGAACATATACGGTTCGCATTACAAACGAATCGACTTCGGCAGATTGCTACTACGAGGAAACTGTAACGATTGGAAATAGCACATCAAGTCCGACAGTTACAATATCTGGCTCAAATACAGTTTGTTATGGGACAAGCGCAACGCTTAATGCCGATGTTTCGGGCGGACTGGCTCCATATACCTACTTGTGGTCGGACAACTCTACCGAACAAACTTTTGTAACCCCTAATATTACGGAAATCTCGCAGTATTCGGTCACAGTTACCGACGAAAACAACTGCTCATCAACTGCTTCTGTTAATGTCACGATTGGCGACACTCCCGAAATTTCCCTGTCGGCAACGACAGAACGAATTTGCCTTGGCAAAAGTGCATCGTTGCAAGCCAATGTCAGTAATGCTGGTTCCGGATATTCGGTGCAATGGTCGGCAACGCCATCGGCTGGGTCGGGATTGACAGCAACTTCTGAGGAAAGCATTACGATTACACCAACGGCAATCGGTACATATAAATATAAGGTAACACTTATAGCCTATTCCTGCGGCAACGGACTACCATACATCGTTTCCGACAGCGTTTCGCTGACAGTCAACGCATTACCAAATCCTACAATAACAAACAACAGCGGAACAAACGAACTTAACTGCTCAGTGAGTTCAATTTCGGTCACAGCAAACGGTGGCACTTCGTATCAGTGGTCAAATTCGGCATCGACTGCCAACAATACATTTTCAACTGCTGACACTTATTATGTGACAGTGACCAACATAAACGGCTGTAGTGCAACATCATCAATATCAATAACCCAAGCCGAAGCGTTTTCCGCATCGGTTTCATCGGTCGGGACAATTTCGTGCTACGGCGGAACGACTTCTGCTTCCGTAACTGTCAGTGGTGGTTCGGGAAACTATGAGTACCATTGGAGCGACGACAGTGAGCGCATAACTGCAACAGCCAACGGACTTCACGCAGGTACATATACTGTAACTATTAACGACACACAAGGCTGTTCGTCAGTTAAAACAATAGAAATCGCACAACCCGATGAACTTACAGCATCGCTGTCTGCAGGAGAAATCCTATGTTATGGCGAAACTACTACTGCAACAATCACAGCCAATGGCGGTTCGGGAACTTACCAGTACCACTGGAACGATGACGCTGGGCGTACAACCGCAACAGCCAACGGCCTTCACGCAGGCACTTATACCATAACGGTCAACGATACGCAAAATTGTTCGGTTGTCAGGAGCATCGAAATCTCGCAGCCCAATGAACTTACCGCTTCATTGACGGCAAACGGCTCCATCAATTGCTACGGAGGAAGAACTTCGGCAACTGTCAACACCAACGGCGGTACACCAGACTATAGTTATGTGTGGAGCAACAATGTGGCTGGCAGTCAGAGTACTACGGCGAACAACCTTTCTGCGGGAACCTATACGGTAACGGTTAATGACGCCAACGGCTGTTCTATTGTGAAGAGCATAGAAATAACACAGCCCAATGAACTTACGGCAACATTGTCGGCAGGAGAAATCAATTGTGGCGGAATGACAGCAAATGCAATCGTTACAGTCAGTGGTGGCACAGGAATTTATGTTTACCATTGGAGCGACAATGTTACGAGCAGCAATGCTGGTACGGCAAGTAATCTTTCCGCAGGAACATATACGGTCACAGTCAACGATGCCAACGGCTGTTCGGTTGTAAGAACAATAGAAATCACACAACCCGATGAACTTACGGCATCGCTGGCGGCAGGAGAAATCCTGTGTTATGGCGAAACTACTACGGCAACAATCACAGCCAATGGCGGTACTGGAACTTACCAGTACCACTGGAGCGATGATGCTGGGCGTACAACTGCAATAGCCAATGGTCTTCACGCAGGAACTTATACCATAACGGTCAACGACACACAAGGTTGTTCGGTTGTAAGGAGAGTCGAAATAACACAACCCCGTGAACTTACGGCGTCATTGACGGCAAACGGTTCCATCAACTGTTACGGAGGAACAACTTCGGCAACGGTCAACGCCAATGGTGGTACACCGAACTACAGTTATGTATGGAGTAACAATGTGACTGGCAGTCAAAACACTACGGCTAACAACCTTTCTGCGGGAACCTATACGGTAACGGTTAATGACGCCAACGGCTGTTCTGTTGTAAAGAGCATAGAAATAACACAGCCTACCGAACTGACGACATCGTTGTCGGTCGGAACAATTTCGTGCTATGGCGGAACGACTTCTGCATCTGTAACTGTCAGTGGTGGAACGCCAATGTATCATTATACTTGGAGCAACGGACAGAACGCGCAGACCGCAAACGGACTTTCCGCAGGTTCATATACGGTTACGGTTAGAGATTCGGGCGGATGCTCAACGGTTTTGCCACTCAATATAACGCAGCCGATGGAACTAAATGCGCCAATCGTTACTCACGATGTGCAATGCGGCATTTCGCAGGGTTCGCTCAATGCAACAGTTTTGGGCGGAATTCAGCCTTACACCTATATGTGGTCGAATGGCGTTAATACTGCCGAAAATCTTGGCGTGGCTGCTGGTTCATACGAACTTACAGTTGTCGATGCAAATGGCTGTTCGGCAACATCAACGGCTCAAATTTCACGTCATGGAACATTGTCTGTGACTGCATCGGTTTCTCGTCCAATTAGTTGTCATGGTTTTAGCGACGGTGCAGTTGCAGCGCAATGTCCAAATGCGGCAGAGCCAATCATATACTCGTGGAATACTGGCAATTTGTCCTCCGAAATATACAATCTGTTTGATGGAACATATATGGTAACGGTTACCGACTTTTGGGGCTGTACGGGACAGGCAGGTGTAAACCTTGTTTCGCCACCAGAAATGGACTTGCAGACGGTTGCCGTGTCTCCGAAATGTCACAATACAGCCGATGGAATGATTACGGTCACGGCGTTTGGCGGAATGGCACCATATAGTTATCTGTGGAATACATCTGCTTCGGGAAGCGAAATTGTAAATTTGAATGCAGGCACATATTCGCTCACAGTATCGGATGTGGCAGGATGTTCGCTTGTCAGGACTATTAACCTTGATGCGACGGAATCAATTACGATGGAAGTTTACGTGCAGGATATTGACTGCTATGGCGACAAAAATGGTCGCATAGAGATTTCGGCACAGGGCGGTGCAGAGCCTTACAGTTATTCAATCAATGGTCACGGAGTGGCTTCGGGAATGCTTGGCAACTTGAAGGCAGGAATATATACCGTTGGTGCTACTGATAACAACGGTTGCGAAGTCAAGCAGAATGTATATATCTTGCAGCCCGAAAGGATGGAATTGACATCTACGGTTACTGCTCCCACCTGCAAGGACTTGAACGATGCTTCGGTGGAGATAGCAGTTGTTGGCGGAACTGCCCCGTATTCATATAATTTGGGAACATACAGTTCCGATTCGTCGGTGTTTGCAAGGCTGCGTCCGAGCGTGTACAGCGTGTTTGTCACCGATGCAAATGGTTGTAACAGCATGGTTTACAGCATTGTTGTCCCCGAAAGCAAGATTGACTGTCTGCGAATTCCAAATGTGTTTACTCCAAACGGAGATGGCGTGAACGACGAGTGGATAATCGAAAATATTGAAATGTTCCCTGAAGCGCATATTTATGTTTTCAATCGTTGGGGGCAACTTCTCTATCACGGGCGTGGCGACAGCGAGCGTTGGGACGGCAGTTATCGCGGACATTTTGTGCCGTCGGGAGTGTATATCTATCTTGTTAATCTTGAATCGGTTGAAGAAAAGTATGAAGGAACGGTTACTGTACTATATTAACACTTACAGTCATTTCGGAAGCCAGACTGAACACGCGACAACGATAGGTGAGCGTTGTGAAGACGGCTATCCGAAATCTCCTTCGGGTACTAATGGGAGATTCCGCATAGTCGAACAATATTACGCTCCCCGTTCCGTATCGCGTTATTGTTCAGACTTGCGGAATGACAGCAAAGACTATCCGCCACTGCGGCGCACTGAACATTCGCACCTTGAGCCTGTCGAATGGTTGTTTAATTATTGATTATTTACATTTTATAACTTATATTTATGTTTAACAATGTTTGCAGAAAAATGAAATCTAACACGCAGTCGGCGGAAATGTTCCGTATCGGCAGAGCCTTTGGATTGTGGAAATCATCAAGGTCGTATGCAAATCTTTTGGCATTATTGATTTGCATATTTTTCAGTGCAAACACTCGGGCACAAATACCCGTGCCAGTCATTACACAAAACAACAGCCCTGCTTGTGGTGAAACCGTAAATCTTACGGCAAGTTGCCAAGGCGGAACACCCTCTGGTTATAAATACCATTGGTTTAGCGATGCTGCTTGTACCAATGAAATCTCATCTGGAGTTACTGGCTCAAACTATGAAAACCTTGCAATAAATATCTACGACGGACTGACAATATACTGCCGTCTGCGCAAAGAAACTACAGAAACTGCAACCACAAACTTTTCATATAGTGGCAACGAGCAGGTTTATTCCGTTCCCCTTGGTTACAAATCGTTTACATTCCAAGTATGGGGTGCGCAAGGCGGTAATAGTACCATGTGTGAGGGTGGCAAAGGCGGATATTCAGTTGGAACATTATCTGCGACATCTGGTATTTCAAGCATTTATGTTTATGTCGGAGGACAAGGAAGTTGCGGTCCAGAATCTCGCGGTTTAGCCGCTGGTGGCTGGAATGGCGGAGGTTCGTCGTGGAGAGGAGCAAACCCTGCTGCCGGTGGTGGCGGTGGTACCGATATTCGCATAAATGGTAATACATTCTATCATCGTATCATAGTCGCTGGCGCTGGAGGTGGCGGTGGTGAAAATGGCAATTTGGAACATGCTGGCTATGGCGGCGGATTGGAAGGTGGCCGTGGAACTGGTGGATATCGTAATGAAGATGGTGGCTCACAGACTGCACCAGGACTTGGCGGTGATTTTGGGCACGGAGCAAATACCCGTTGCGATGGTGGCGGCGGCGGTGGCGGCTGGTATGGCGGTGGAACCAACAAAGGCACACAGACAATCCCCACATCCGACGATCCCGATGACGCTGGTGGAGGCTCTGGCGGTTCAGGATATGTATATACTTCTTCAACAGTAAGCAACTACCCAAGTGGTTGTGGGCTAAATTCATCATTATACCTTACAAACGCGCAGACAATTGCAGGCAACACATCTTTTGTGGCTCCTAATGGTGGCAACGAAACTGGTCATGAAGGAAACGGTTACGCCCGTATTACAACCACTTATTATCCTACTGGTGCGGCAGGTAGCATTGTTCTGCATTCGTATGTTGACGACCCGACAAGTGCCACAGATGCTGCCGACTGCGGTTCGGCTATAGTTTCGGCTGTTGCTCCCGATGGTTGCGTTATCGACTGGTACGGTGCCCCGACTGGCGGAAATCGGCTTGCACAAGGCTCCGACACATATACGGCAACGGCAAGCGGTACATATTATGCCGAAAGTTACAAAAGTACTGGATGTGTGTCGGAACACCGAGTTGCTGTAAATGCAACCGTGTGGAATTTCAACGGTGGAACGGTTTCTGGATTTGATCAGGAAGTGCAAGGTACAGCAGTTAATATTCCGATTACCACGGCACCTGCAACAGGAAGGCCAACAATCGAATACCAATGGTATATGAACGGTGTGGAAATTTCGGGTGCAACCACAGAAAACTATACTATTCCAAGTGCCACTGTCGCAGGATTGGCGGTAGGCGATTATTTGTTTACGCGAAAGGCGAAAAACAACTGCAACAGCGGAACCTACGAATTGGCTTCAGGCTCCTTCCGTCTTGTAATTGTCAATCCATCGGGCGGAACTGGCGAAAATTGCGGAGACGGTCTTGTGCTGTACTGCACATCCGATGGTTCAGATACTGGCACTGGCAGTACAACCGAACCTATGGATATTGTAACGGCATTGAGTACTGCTGCAAGCATGGCTTCAGACGACACGATTATAATTAGGATGGCTGCTGGCGAATACACCGTAAACGGTACTACACTAAACCTTGTTGACAATCTGATAATTGATGGTGGATGGGATGTTACTTCCACTGGAGTGTGGACAAAAGGTACTGGTGAAACAACGCTGACTGGCAATTTTGGCACTGTGACTTCTGGTTCTTCTGACAATGCTGCAATTCACAGGATAGCAATTAGGTCGGATGGCAAGCAAAACTGGAAATTGCAGGATTTGTCTGTAAATGTGACTGGTTATGGTAGTTCCGATTGCCATTCCACTTCCAAGAAGGGCAACTCTGTTTATGGGCTGTATATGGCAAACACAAGCACTGGCGATTCACTTATAAGGGTTAAGATAAATGTTGGTAATGGAGGAAAAGGAGGACAGAAACCCCAAGAAACTGCTGTGAAAGGTAATGATGCCTCAGGACAAACAGGAGGAACAAAAAACGGTTCTGGCACAGTGCTTGGCAAAGGAGGTGGTAATGGTGGTGCTGCAGGAACTAATGGTAATAGCGGAAATGGGAATGGCGGTAAAGGTGTTGATGGTTTTGGAGCCTCTTCTCCTTATGGAGCGGGTGGCTCCGGTGGAAAAGCAGAAGTGGATTGGGGTTCTCATCCAGGCAATGGGAAAGCGGGAAGTATTGGTCCTGCAGGAACTGATGCTAGTGGATTAAAAAATGATTTAACTCCAAATTCATATAATACTTATTTCATTCCTGGAAAGGGAAAGTCTGGAAACGACGGCACAGGCGGTGGCGGTGGTGGTGGCGGCGGCGGAAGCTGCGGTTGTGGGGGAAGTTGGGGAAGCCCCGCTAAATTAGGAGCAACCGGTGGCGGCGGCGGTGGCGGCGGTGTCGGTGGTACTGGCGGTGCCGGTGGTGGCGCAGGCGGTGGTTCTTTCGGCATTTATTGCTACAATTCCAATCTTCCTGCAATGCAGAATGTGAAAATTAATAAAGGAACTGCTGGTGCTGGTGGTGCTGGACAATTGGGACGACCAGGAGGTGCTGGCGGCAATGGTGCAGATGGACAAACAGACCCTAACGGATGTGGTGCAGACAACCATAAAGGTGGCAAAGGTGGAAATGGTGGCAAAGGCGGTAACGGTGCCAATGGCGATACAGGCCCCACTGGTGAAGCCTACAAGATTGTCGTTGTGCCGACAAGTGGCAGTGCAACCAAAACTAACGATGGTTATGGTGATGACTTACCATCCGTTGTCCTTACCTCAATCGACTACGGCATATCATCAAAGAAAGGCTGCACCAATTCGCAGATTGCACTCACTGGCAGTGGCGGTTCGTGGAGTGGTAATTATGGAACACTTATAAAGGATGAAACAGCAACTTCTTCATCGTATTCTACTGGCGATGATAATATAATTGTTGGCTATACTACAACAGGTTCGTTTGCTCCGACATCGGATGGCAGAAAAGTTTTCATCACTCAGGAGCGTAGCATTGGCGAAATTGATGGCACAGATGAGTTTGATTCTGACGGAAGCGGAACTTATCAGTACGACGAAGGCTTGTCATCTGGCGATGTTATGTACTGGTCGGTAGTTTCAGCCGATGGTACTCCGCAAGGTTCATCCGTCGCGGTTTACGATGGCACAGATGCAACTAAGACATTTACTGCAAATTCCGCAGAACTCGGTCTTGCTCCCGGCGAATATTTCATAAAACTGGAAGTTGACAACAACTGCTGCGGATTGTCGGTGCCAATCTGGAAGAGCATAACGGTAAACGAGCCGTCAAATCTTCCAATAGAACTTACATCTTTCACTGCCGAGTGCGATGGCTGGTCGTCGCTTGTGGAGTGGACAACCGCCACCGAGCGCAACAACGACCACTTTGTGCTTGAGCGTTCCGACGATGCAATAAATTTCACGGAAATTGCGCGTGTGGCTGGCGCTGGGAACAGCATAGAGCCTCTGGACTACAGTTACACAGACTACGACATCCGCAACGGCGACAACTATTATCGTCTGTGGCAGGTTGATTACGACGGTACGCGCACCGCATCCGAAATCATTGTTGCGACTTGTGTTAACGAAACCAGTGATGCACCCGAAGTGCTTGCATATCCAAATCCGTTCAGCGAAGAACTGACAGTGGTTTTGGAAAACTTTGGCAACAGCAAGGCTCGCATCGAGGTTTACGATATGCTTGGTGTGGTTGTAAAAGCCATTGATATAGATTCTTCTACGCAGAACAATGTCATCTTGAACCTCAGCAATTTGCCGAATGCTGCATATAACATTCGGGTAAGAACGAAGGATTTTGTAATAAATAAACAGGTGATAAAGAATTAACAATTGATAATGGACAATGGACAATAGGTAGCATCGCGCCATGGCACGATGCTACAAAAAACAAATAATTGTTAATTGTACATTGTCAATTATCCATTAATCTGGCATACTCTACATAACAATTATATTTTTAGCGGAATTGTCTCCCCGGCATTCCGCTTTTTTTATGTGTGATTTTCAAAAAAAACATAATTTTTATTTATTGTATATCCACGATTTTTTTTTAATTTTGCAACCACAAACGGTTAAGGGAAGCGTGTGAAATTCACGCACAGTACCCGCTGCTGTAAGTTCCTTTTATGGACTGTGTAGCATGTCACTGTAATCCTCACGGTTATGGGAAGACGCGCAGTTCGGAACAAGTCAGAAGACCTGCCTTTTGCAGTCAAAATTTATGGCTTTCGGGAGATAGAGCCTGACAAAAACACTTGTTTTTCCCGTAACTATGCGTTTTGACAGTCAATGTTCTTTATTATTAATTTAAATTTTTAAGTTTATGAAGAAGACTGTACTAATGGTCGCAGCACTTTTGTGCACTTTTGCTTGCTTCGCGCAAGTTGTTGATTTCGAGGATTTGACTCTCGAACCTAATTCATCGTGGAATGGTTCCGATGGAACTGGACAATTCACAAGTTCGTACCTTACATTGTACAATGACTACAACGATTCATGGGGTTCATGGCAGGGCTTTGCCTACACTAATGGAACCGATACTGAATCAGAAGCAAGTACAAACCTTTCAAGTTGTGTAGGTCATGGCACTGGTAATTCTGCAACATACGTAACAGGATACGTTGGTTTTGATTGGATGGGTGACTATTCTCCAATACCAGTAGGCATGAAGATAAATACTGAAGTTGCTGGCAATTTTGCTCATCGTGGTGCATATTTCTGCATGCCGGTAGCTTTGAAAAAATATGTTGATAGAGAATATCCTTCTGGACATTTCTATTACAAACTCAAAGCATCAGCATACGCAAATGGCACTTTGGTTGGTGAGCGTGAAATAATGATGGCTGACTTCTCTGGCGAAAATTCATACATGATGGACGATTGGACATACGTTGACCTCTCATGGATTGAAAATGCCGACAGCTTGGATTTCATAGCATTGAGTGACGACGCTAACGCATACGGAATACTTACTCCTGCATATTTCAACATGGACGATTTTGGTGCACAAGATCCTAATTACATCAACTATACAGATATTATTGATTTTGAAGAATTTAACCTTGAAGAAAACTCCGCTTGGTACAGCCACGAGGAAACTGGAACATTCCGTAGTTCATATTTGACTTTCTACAGCCACTATGACGAGGATTGGGGTGCTCCTTACTGGGAAGGTTTTGCATACACCAATGGAACATCTACAGAAACAAACGATTATAACGACCTGTCAGCTGCCGCAGGAAGCGGAAACGATGGCTCTGAAAATTATGCTACCTGCTACATTGGTTTCTACAATATGGCTGGTATCAAGATAGACACCGAACATTCTGTAAACTTTGAGAACCGTGGTGCTTATTTCTGCTTGCCGGCATACGTTTCATCGTATATTGGTGACGAAAATGGTTCTTTTGCAGAAAACCACTACTACTATTCAGTAAAAATTACAGCATTCGCTGCAGGTACGGAAGTTGCTAACCGTGAAATTGTAATGGCAGACTTCAGGGACGATGCAAACTATAAGATGGACGAATGGACATTCGTTAACCTTTCTTGGATTGCAAATGCCGACAGCTTGTTCTTTGAGGCAGCTGGTAACGATACAGTAGGTGGCTGGGGATTGAATACTCCAACTTATTTCTGCATGGATGACTTTGGTGCAGAGGCTCCTGTTGAAATAACTTATACAGAAATCATTGATTTTGAAGAATTTGACCTTGAAGAAAACTCTGCATGGTACAGCCATGAGGAAACAGGAACATTCCTTAGTTCATATTTGACTTTCTACAGCCACTATGACGAGGATTGGGGTGCTCCTTACTGGGAAGGTTTTGCATACACCAATGGAACATCTACAGAAACAAACGATTATAACAACCTGTCTGCTGCTGCAGGAAGTGGAAACGATGGTTCGGAAAATTATGCTACCTGCTACATGGGTTTCTACAATATGGCTGGCATAAAGATAGATACCGAACATTCTGTAAACTTTGAGAACCGTGGCGCTTATTTCTGCTTGCCGGCATACGTTTCATCGTATATTGGTGACGAAAATGGTTCTTTCGCAGAAAACCACTACTACTATTCAGTAAAAATTACAGCATTCGCAGGTGAAAACGAAATTGCTAACCGTGAAATCGTAATGGCTGACTTCAGGGAAGATGCAAGCTACAAGATGGACGAATGGACTTTCGTTGACCTTTCTTGGATTGCAAATGCCGACAGCTTGTTCTTTGAGGCAGCTGGTAACGATACAGTAGGTGGCTGGGGATTGAATACTCCAACTTATTTCTGCATGGATGACTTTGGTGCAGAAAATCCAGGTCCTGTTTTTGTTAGCAATAACATTGCAGAATCTCTTTCACTTGACGCATACTTCGATGCTGCAGGTATGCTTAACCTCAGCTGCGAAAGTCGCATAAATGATGTTTATGTTTACGATATGGCAGGCCGTCTTGTTAAGACTGTTTCGGTAAACGACAATAATGTTTCAATGCCTTTCAATGCTGAAAACGGAATGTTCATCATTTCCGCTACTACCGAAAAGGGTATGGCTACATGTAAAGTAATTAATAATAGGTAATGTTTGTACAGAAGTTTTTTGGTGGCGGGCGAAAGTCCGCCACTCAAAAATTGAATTTTTGTGAAATATGAGAATTTTATTGCTTGCTATTTGTGTGCTACTTTCTTTTTCTATTCATGCACAGAATTTATCGAATCCATTGGCAATGCACAAGGATTCGTCGGCATTTGTTGGCTGGGCAACTTCAGCTGAAATTGTTCGCGGTTATGTTAAGATTTCAGATACAACATTTACATATACCGACAATGTTTTGGGCATAACTTCAAACCATGCTTTTTATGGAACTACCGACAATTGTCTTGGAAAAGCCAACGGACAGTTTATCAGTCTTGGAGATGGCGGTTACATTACATTGCAGTTTGACAGTCCAATTGTAAATGGCGAAGGACACGATTTCGCTGTTTTTGAGAACGCTTTGATTCCCAACGAGGTGCCGAATCAGGATTCCATTGTTTTCTACGAACTTGCTTTTGTGGAAGTTAGTAGTAACGGCATTGATTTCGTTCGTTTCCCTGCAGTTTCACATGTGCCGACCGATGTACAAGTTGGAACTTTTGGCTACGAAAATTCCAATCTGCTAACAAATTTGGCTGGCGTTTTTCCAGTTTTCTACGGTTATCCATTCGATTTGGAAGAACTTGCCAACGAACCAAACCTCGATGTCAACAATATTACTCATGTTAGGCTGATTGATGTTGTCGGTTCTATTGACCCGCAATATGGAACTTACGATTCGGAGGGAAATATAATCAACGACCCCTACCCTACACCTTTCCATTCATGCGGTTTCGACCTTGATGCTGTAGGTGTGATTCATTCGCTTAATTCTGTTCAGGAAAATATTTCTGTCGATGCAAATGTTTATCCAAATCCAACTTCTGGTTTTGTGAACTTGTCGGCAGATAGGGATTTTTCGGTTGAAATATATAATTTGATGGGGCAAAAGGTATTGTGCGGTTCAGAAAAAAGCACTTCCTTCGCAATGGATATTTCAGATATTGAGTCTGGAATATATTTCGTGGCATTTGTATTTGACGACTGCCGCGTAGTAAAAAAGATTGAAATTATGCAATGATAGGACAGATTTTACTCGTTCCCCGTCATTGCGGAAGGTATAATGAACCAACGATACCAGAGGGGGAGTTGTGTGAATTAACCTATCCGCAATCTCCCTTGTGTACTGATGGGAGATTACGCATAAACAGGCTCACAAGCAACGTTCCTTATGCTGTTCGCTTTGTTTTGCGCAATGACGTAATGAGGCTTCTCTTCCTTTTGCTGTTTATATTGTCATCTTCATTGGCTTTTTCGCAATCCGACACTGTAACTTTACCCGATGTTGAGATAATTGAGCACCGCGAAATGCTTGAAACAGGCACTTCTGTTGTAAAACTCGACAAGATGATTCTCAAGGTCAAGGAGTTGAGTTCGCTTTCGGAAGTGCTGTCGGAAAATACTTCGGTATTTGTAAAAACATACGGACGAGGTTCACTTTCAACGGCTTCGTTTCGAGGAACAACTGCCTCACACACAAAGGTTTCATGGAATAATGTAAGCCTTAGTTCTCCTATGCTCGGAATGGTTGACATGTCGCTTGTGCCTATGTCGATTGCCGACGAGGTGAATGTTTTCTGTGGTTCTGCTTCGATGCAGAAGTCGGAAACGGCAATCGGCGGCGTTGTCGAGATAAATACCCGCCCGATGTGGGACCGCGGTGTGTCTGCAAAAATTGTTTCGTCGGTGGCAAGTTTCCATACTTTCGACAATATGGCGCAGGTGCGTGCCGGAACTGAAAAGTTCCAGTCGGTAACAAAGTTCTACGATACTCGTTCGCGCAACGATTTCAAGTTCAAGAATAGCGACATTGCTGGCGGTGGCGTTCAGAAACGCGAAAATGCCGACTACCGAATGATGGGCGCAATTCAGGAATTGTATTTCCGCACAACAGAAAGGTCGTTCCTGTCGCTAAAGTTCTGGTGGCAGAACTACGACCGCGGCGTGCCTGGACTTACCACCAACGAAAGCGGTTTGCTCAACAACAAGAACCGCCAGGACGGCAACAGCTTTGTGTCGTCGCTGTCGTATAGGCTCTACACCGACAAGTCGAAACTAGACATTTCAATCGGCGACAATTATCAGTTGCAAAATTACCTTTCGCAAAGCTACATTAGCGGTGTCGGTTTTTACAAGATTGTCAATTCCGACACAAAGGCAAATTCGCTATATACCACTGCAAATTACTCATATGCCTTCAACGATAGGCTCGAAATCTCTGCTCGGCTGAAATACAATTTCCACACCGTGGCTTCGTTTGATTCCATTACACGCAATGGTTACGATACTGTCCGTCACGACTATGGCGCGCTAGTTTCGCTGTTTGGAGAGCCATTCAAACGATTCCGCTGTGGCGTTACATTGCGGCAGGAATTTTACGATAAGAACGTTTGCCCGTTCTTGCCATCGCTGTTCCTTGAGTACAATTTCCGTTATCGCTGGTTTATAAGGTCATCGTTGTCGAAGAACTATTCGGTGCCTACACTTAACGATTTGTTTTATGTGCCGGGCGGAAATCCCGACCTTGTCCCCGAAACGGCATACGTAGCCGATATTTCGTTTGGCAAGAAATATAATAGTCTCAATGGTCGTTTCTCGATTTCGGCGGAGTCTGGAGCAAATTACAGCCATGTGAAAAACTGGATAATGTGGTGCCCGACAAACCGAGGCTACTGGCAACCGATAAATCTTGAAAAAGTTGTTGCCTACGGTGCCGATGCAAAGTTGAACACTTCGTTCGAATTTCACGATTCGTGCCTGATTTCGCTTACGGCAAACTATGCCTACACGCATTCGACAAACCTTTCGACACCGCGTAGCGAGAACGATATGTCAATTGGTAAGCAGTTGGCATACATTCCTTTACATTCGGCAAACATTTTCGGAAGAATTTCGGCATACGGATTCTATTTCTATTACCAGTGGAACTATTTTAGCGAACGTTTTACGACCTCGGCGGAGGAAACAGGTGTGCTGGTGTCGATTTACCCGTATTTTATGAGTGACATCGGTCTGGGCAAGGAGTTTGTTGTTTCCGATTTCGCCATCGATTTGAATTTCAAGATTAACAATCTTTTCAACGAATCGTATCGTTCGGTATTGTGGCAACCGATGCCAAGAATTAATTTTGCATTCCAGATTAGCGTTAGTTACAGATGATGAACATTAATAAAATGATATGGGATTATAAAATCTGTAGCGGCGCAATGCATTGCGCCGCTACAAATTGTCAATTATCAATTGTCAATTGTCCATTAATTATCATCATCTTCCTTGTTTTTCTTTCCTCCTGCATGAAGGACGACCTTGCCCCCATTACCCAGTTCAACACATCACACGACGGTGTTTTGATTCCTTGCGAGGGCAATTTCATGTACGGAAACGCTTCGCTGTCGTATTACGACAAGAATACAAAAACCGTTGAAAATCAGGTTTTCTACAGAGCAAACGGCATTCCTATCGGTGATGTTCTGCAAAGCGTTACGATTATCGACTCGCTGGCATATCTGGTTGTGAACAACAGCGGCAAAATTTATGTGGTTAACAAAAATACGTTCCAGTATGTCAACAAGATAACTGGACTTGTATCACCACGATATATGCGATTCATAACACCTTCGAAGGCATACGTTTCGGACATGTACGCCAAGAATATATATGTGGTGAATCAGCAAACCTGCATGGTTGACAATATAATCAACATCGACGAAGGTACTGGCAATTTCTATCGGCATTCGTCGGAGCAGATGATTGTGTATGATACGCTTGTGTTTGTAAATAGCTGGTCGTACGACGATAAGGTGCTGGTTATAAATGCAAAGACCGATGAACTTGTTTCGAAAATTGAGGTTTTAAAGCAGCCGCATCGTATGGTTATCGACCGTAATGGCAAGATATGGGTTCTCTGCGATGGCGGCTATGCTGGTTCAGACTACAGCGGAGTGCCAGGACTTGTGAAAATTGATGCTGCAACGCAAACTGTGGAACACACTTTTGAGTTTCCTGTCGGTGATTATCCTTCCGAAATTGCACTGAATGGCACTGGCGACACAATTTATTATTGCAACAACCACATTTACAGGTTCCAAATTGATTCGGACGATATAACTGGCGATGTTTTCTTTGAGAATCCAGGTGGTAGGCTATATTATGGACTAGGCGTTGACCCTGTAAATTCGGAAGTGTATGTTGCCGATGCGATAGACTACATGCAGTCGGGAGTGGTTTACAGACTGAGTGCTGCAGGTGAGCAAATCGACAAATTTACGGTTGGAATAATTCCTAATGGGTTCTGTTTCAAGTAAGAATACTATAGTGGCGCAATGCATTGCACCACTAATCCTTTACATATCGAACCGCCAAACCACATATTTTAGGAATACTAGAAACCCATTCTTCCATACGGAAATCTATCTGGGTCATTGGCGTAGTGTCGTGCCTTATTGTCCATCCCGACAAATAATCATCTTCGCGACCTCTTTTCTTTTCCCACACAAAACAATATATTCCTAAATCCTTGAACTTGACACTATCCATTTGCTCATAACCTAGAGGCTGAAATCTTTCTCTGTAACAATAATCTGGCTGCATAATTCCACCTGGAACAAAGCCCAATCCTGAAACATTAAGAAGTATATGTGTACTATCACTTAATCCCCACAATTCTCTGTCGCCACAGAGCATAACTGTTGTATAAAATTCAAAGTTGCCATACTTGTCTGCCTTATCATTGTTGACGCTCTTTATCAATTTTGCAAAATCGTCCTTAGTAGGCAAATGCCAACCATCGGGGCAACTTTTTACCGCAGCATCGTAATTGTATAGCACTCCATATTTCTTATACTCGTCGGTGGCTTTCGCTTCGTTCACATCGGTACCATTGTAATTGTAAACATAATAGCGCGGACCATCGAACGACACCGTATCAACATCGTTGCCATCTACAGCTGGAAGATACCTGAAATTTTCAGCAAGCCAAGTTGTTCCGTCTATCGTCACAGTCTTGTATTCATAACCGTCTCTATTGTCGGTAAATGTCGAATATTCCAAATCAAACTTTACTGGTCTGTCTTTTTCGCATGCGCAAAATGCAAGTAATGCAATGATTATAAATGATATTTTTGTTTCCATAGTTATTTATTCTTATTGTTGCTGAACCGATAGCCTATGCCGGCATGGATGTTGAAACTGCAATGATATATTTCGGTGTTATATACGTTCATAACACCTCTGTTTGCATCATAATAGTAATAAGGAGTGTTGGTGTCGGCTTCCCAATTTGTAAAACCTAGACTTACAAGAAAATATAGTCCCGAAGGAAACGAATGCCCGCTCTTGAATTCAAGTCCCCATCCCAAATTGTAGTAGACATTAAAATCTTCATAATGGTGGCTATGAGTAAGCTTCAGTATAAACCCTATTCCATATAAATTTGAATGTCCTTCGCCACATTTCTCTCTAGTCCAAAATATTCCGGGCACAAATGTCGTCCATGACCGGTACGAAGCATACAAGCCCAGTCCACTTTTCTTGCCAACAGGAGCAGCAAAATCGAAGTCGAAGTTTAAATCCCACGAAACTATGTATTTGCCGATAGAACTGCCAGTTCCGGCATTTGCGCCAACAAACCATTTCCGATGCTCTTGCGTTGCCCTTGTCGAATCAGACTCATATCCTGCCAAACAAGAGATAACAAATGTCAAAAACAATATAGTTGTCAAAAATATTTTCTTCATACATATAGTAGTGACAAACCATGCAAATGTAACAGTTTTTTTTATTTCATATATTATTTGCAAAAAAATTTAATCTATACTCCCAGCTCTTTCATCTAACCGCCCCCTGAGCCTTCGGTTACTGAGCGTAGTCGAAGTATCGAAGGGTAAGGTTAACACGAATTATATCATTTCATCACCTTGACTTCGACAAGCTCAGCCAGCGGAATTTTTTCAAATGCTAACTGCTTGTTTCATAAGTAACAACATTGTCCAAATGAAAGAATCGTGTTCCATCCGATAAAAATTCCCACTAGCCCACTCAAAATTCAGTGTATCAAATTATTATATCGACAAAGGAATGTGCGGACTTGGTTTTGAAAAGACTATGTAAACATAAAAGATGTAGCATATATATAAATTAAGGTATGTATTATGCACACCAACCAGACACCGGTCCATAAGTTGAAAACATTGCAAAACAAATGCAAGACTTTTGCATTGTTGAAGCAAATCATTAAGCCGTTTGGTATCATATTTTTAATTCACAAAATATTTTTTACAGAAAAAGCAAAAAAAGATTTTTGGATAATAAAAAAAGCATTACTTTTGCAGTCCGTTTGGTCATCCAGCCTAAGGAACTTAATTTATTAATTTTAAAGAAAGATTTTTTAAAGTGAAAACATTGGTTTACAGAACAATATCGGCTAACAAGGAAACTGTTAATAAGCAGTGGTACGTTGTCGATGCTGAAGGCGAAATTCTTGGTCGCTTGGCTGCAAAAGTAGCCTACGTGCTGAGAGGAAAGCACAAACCCGATTACACACCTCATGTTGACTGTGGTGACAATGTCATCATCATAAACGCTGAAAAGGTTGTTCTTACAGGAAAGAAACTCACCGACAAGGAATACATCAGACACTCTGGTTATCCTGGTGGACAGAAGGTTGAAACTCCTGCCGAAATGCTCGAGAAGCATCCGGAACGCATCATCGAACACGCTGTCAAGGGAATGTTGCCAAAGAACCGTCTCGGAAGCGAATTGTTCAGAAATTTGAAAGTTTACGTTGGTAGCGAGCACAAGCACGAGGCTCAGAACCCGACAAAGTTGGATTTAAACACAATTAAATAAGCATGGACGTATTTAATGCATTAGGTCGCAGAAAAGCTGCTGTCGCAAGAGTTTACCTTAGCGAAGGAAAAGGAAACATCACGGTTAACAACCGCAAAATGGAAGAGTACTTCCCGATTATGCAGTACCAGTATATCGTTAAGCAACCGTTCCTCACATTGGACAAGATGGACTGCTACGATGTAAAGGCCAATATCGACGGAGGTGGTGTAAGAGGTCAGGCTGAAGCTTTGCGCCTTGGTATCTCAAGGGCATTGTTGAAGGTAGATCCAGAATACAGGGCTAGCTTGAAGCCTTGCGGATTTCTCTCACGCGACTCGAGGGTTGTCGAAAGAAAGAAACCCGGACAGAAGAAGGCTCGTAAGAGATTCCAGTTCAGCAAGCGTTAGTATTTTTTTAGTGAATTATAAACAGAGTTTAGTATCTAAATCGTGGAGATGGCCATTCGTGGTTCTACTTCACGATTGTTACTACAGAATGTAAACTTAAATTAATTTAAAATGTCAAGATTAACATTTGATCAATTGTTAGAGGCTGGCGTACACTTTGGTCACCTCAAACGCAAATGGAATCCCGCAATGGCTCCTTATATCTTCATGGAGCGCAACGGTATCCACATCATCGACTTGCACAAGACTGCTGCTAAGGTTGACGAAGCTGCAGAAGCAATGAAAAACATTGTAAAATCAGGTAGAAGAGTTTTGTTCGTAGCTACCAAGAAGCAGGCTAAGGACATCGTAGCAGAAGAAGTAACAAAGGTTGGAATGCCTTACGTTACTGAACGCTGGCCTGGTGGTATGCTTACCAACTTCCCGACTATCCGCAAGGCTGTTAAGAAGATGTCGTCAATCGACAAGATGATTAGCGACGGTACTTTCTCATCGCTCTCAAAGCGTGAACAGCTCCAGATTAGCCGTCAGAGAGCTAAATTGGAAAAGAACCTCGGTTCTATCGCCGATTTGTCGAGACTTCCAGCTGCACTTTTCGTAGTTGATATACTCAAGGAAAAAATCGCAGTTCACGAAGCACAAAGATTAGGTATTCCTGTATTTGCAATGGTTGATACCAATTCAGACCCAAAGAACGCTGATTATCCAATTCCTGCAAACGATGATGCATCAAAGTCAATTCAGCTTATCGTTGCTACTATGTGCCAGGCTATAAAAGAAGGTTTGGACGAAAGAGCAGTTGAAAAGGAAAATACAGCTAAGGAAGCTGGCGAAGAAGGTGAAGAACAACCAGTTGAAAGAAAGAGACAGAGAAAATCTTCAGCAAAGAAGGAACACGTTGAAGAAGTTTCAGTAGAAGAGGTTGCTGAACCAGAAGAAAACTAGTATTAACGTAAAAACAAAAAGACAATGGCAAATATAAGTGCTGCTGACGTAAAGAAATTGAGAGATTTGACCGGTGCAGGCATGATGGACTGCAAGAAAGCTTTGACAGAAGCTGACGGTGATTTCGAAAAGGCTAAGGATCTTATCAGGGAAAGAGGTCTCGCTATCGCTAACAAGCGTGCCGACCGCGAAGCTACCGAAGGTGCTGTTCTCGCTGCTACAGCAAAGAACAATACAGTAGGTGTTGTTATCGCATTGAGCTGCGAAACCGACTTTGTTGCTAAGAACGACGATTTCGTAAATCTTGCAAAGGACATCCTTAAGGTTGCATGCGACAATCTTCCAGCTGACCTAGAAGCTCTCAAGGCTTTACCGCTCAACGGAAAGACCATCGCTGACGCTATCACCGAAAGAAGCGGTGTTACTGGCGAAAAGATGGAACTCACATACTTCGGCAAGATGGAAGCTCCTTACGTTGTTGAATACATCCACAACGGAAACAAGCTCGCTACAGTTATCGGTCTTAACAAGGTTGTTGACCGTCAGGTTGGCCGCAACGTTGCAATGCAGGTAACTGCTATGAATCCTATCGCAGTTGATGAAAATTCTGTTCCACAGAACATCAAGGACGAAGAATTCTCAGTTGCAATCAACAAGACCAAGCTCGAACTCAGCGCAAAGGCAGTTGACGTTGCATTGAAGAAAGCCGGCATCAACCCGAACCTCGTTGACAGCGATGATCACATCGAAAGCAACATGGCTAAGGGATGGATTACAAAGGAACAGGCTGACGAAGCTCGCAAGATTAGAATCGAAGTAACCGAAGCAACTGTAGCTACTATGCCAGAAGCTAAGATTACTGCTATCGCAAACGGTCGTCTGCAGAAGTTCTTCAAGGAATCAACTCTTATGAACCAGGCTTACATTTCCGATTCAAAGATTTCAATCGCTCAGTATTTGGAATCTGTTGAAAAGGGTCTCGTTGCAACTGGCTTCGTAAGATTCGGTTTGAAAAATTAATGTTTCATAATTCTATCAGGCAAAGGGCATTCATTATCGGATGCCCTTTGTTATTTCATTATAAATGAAACATTTCCATTAATTTGCAACAAAACCGAAAGATAGCGAAACTTCAAGATAAACATTGAAACAAAACATCAAACTACTATTATATTTGCAAAAACAAACCACCACTGCAATGGATACAAACAATATAGACAACAACGACAACAGAATAATGGATCTTGCCAACGAAGCAGGAACAATCCTACTTGAAAATGGAGACGAGATTTCAAGGGTCGAGGGAACAATGAAACGCATTGTGGAACATTATGGTATCCGCAACGACGATTTTTTTGTGCTTAGCAATGGCATCATGGCTACGGGAGCAAATTATGCCCGCACAAAATTTATTCCGATACAAGGAACTTGTCTAGAAAAGGTTGTAGAAGTTAACCAGTTGTCGCGCGACGTTGTTGAGGGCAGATGCGAAAATCTTGATGAAATAGAAAGCAGGCTGAAACTCATACGCAAGATGAAGCCTAAACCTGCAATAGAACAGATTATTGGGTCTGCCATAGGAAGTGGAACTTTCTGCATTGTGTTCGGCGGTGGAATCTTTGACAGCATAGCGGCCTTTATTGCAGGAATGTTGCTGTGGATATTCATGTACTTCGTTGGATACAAATATTTGTCACGGATCATGAGTAACCTCATCGGTGGCGCAATTGCATCGGGACTATGTATGCTCATGTACAAAATTGGTCTCGGCACTCACCTTAGCAACATGATTATTGGAGCAATTATTCCTCTTATTCCAGGAGTACCGTTCACAAATGGCATTCGCGACCTCGCTAGTGAAAACTACATAGCAGGTACAACACGTCTTCTCGACGCGATGCTCACATTCTTCTGCATTGCATTTGGTGTAGCAATAGCATTTATGGTCGATGCAGGAATATCTGGGCACATGCAACAGCTACAAGAACTTACTGCCGATCCCGACACTTCGGGATTTGCAGTGCAACTATTTGCCGCATTTGCTGGCACAACAGCCTTTTCAGTACTATTTGGCGTACCAAGGCGTTTCTACGTATTTTGTGGAATAGCAGGAATGCTCGGATGGCTGCTTTATCTGCTACTTGCAAGATATGCCGCAGTGCCGATGACAATCAACGTATTCCTTTCTACCGCTCTTGTAACTTTTGTATCGACAATGTTTTCAATCCTGCGGAAATGTCCCGTTACCGTTTTTCTTATATGTGGAATTTTCCCATTGGTACCAGGAGCAGGATTATTTTGGACAACCTATAACATTGTATCCAACGATGTTACAGCTGCCATCGAAAGCGGTTTAATCGCAATAAAAATAACTGTGGCTATAGCATTCGGCATATTGATAATAAATGAATTGCACGGACACACTATTCTGAAAAAAGTTCTAAATCATAACAATAAATAGCAGTTTACCTATCGCTCAAAAATTAATATCTTTGTACAAAATTCCTAATTTAAAGAAAAATGCATACATATAAGCACGAAGTAAAGTATTATGAATGTGACCGCATGGGTGTTACTCATCATTCCAACTATATAAGATTCATGGAAGAAGCCCGCATCGATTGGCTTGACCAACTTGGATACGGATTTGAACGAGTAGAAGCAGAAGGTATATTTTCTCCTGTAATTTCCGTAACATGCAACTACAAAACCCCATCTACGTTCAAAGATACTATAGAAATTGAGGTTTCTACGGGAAAGGTAAGCGAACTGAAATTCGAAATAAATTATGTCATGCGCGTTGGAGGAAAAATTATCTGCACAGCACAAAGTACGCATTGTTTTATCGAGAATGGCCGTCCCATTGCAATTTCAAAACGTATTCCAGAGCTATATGCAGCAATCTGCAAAGCAGGAAACAACAACGAATAAAGTATACAAGCACTTAAATTTGAATAAATCCGCTTGACAAAATGCACATTAACCTTACCCTTCGATACTTCGACAGGCTCAGCATGCGAAGCTCAGGGGGCAGTTGTTAGCTCTTAAATGAAAGAGCTGTGTTGTTTGAATGAATAATCACCTTTTTATCTTCCCAATCACAACCAATCCTACAGAGAGCACCAAATTCATCAACAAAAGCACAATAATATTGTAATTGAAAGTACGCAACAGTGTACCAGTCAATGTTTTGTATCCACAAAGGAATATCGTCCTACCATTTTGTTGGATTGTGTATATTGGTGGAATGCCGCATTTTGACGTTGTTACAATTTTAGAAATGTACATGTTACCAAATTGCTTGTAGATGCTATCGGTATTCTGAATACGCTCAAGCTTATTGTCAATTTCAAACTGGGCATCATTTTTCTGTTTCCTAAATTGCATTTCAATATGCTTGTATTCAGCACTATCAGCAATGGTTGGCAGTTCATTGTTAAGTTTATCGGCCGCTGCATAGTACGCGACTTTTGCATCGTATGTTTCTTTTTCTATAGGATTGATGAGATAGGCTTCTGTCATGCAAGCTTCGTCGGCCCAGCGTATGGGCATCAAGTCAGCAAAAAGCGGAATGCCATTATCCTTAACAAAATACTTGTTGAAGTTGTCGTATTGAACTAGTCCACCCGAAAAAATCATCTGCGGGATTACAATTATTGGTATAAGCAGATATACTGTAGATATATTGCGGAAGAACATTGACAACAGCATTGATATTAGACATCCACAGAATGTAAGCAACCACATAACAGCAAACATACTGGGGAACAAGAATATACAACCTTCAATCAACAAGGCGGGCAGTACTGCAAAAATTGAGATTATTCCTGAATATACTATATATTTAGTAATTTTCGCCAATGCCAACGACATTCTCTTATCTGCAATAAGATGTTCATTACGATGAAACTGACGCAAAAAAATGAATTCGTGGGCAGAAAGCACCAATCCTATGAAAAATGCCGTAATTAGCATCATCATCATCCATGCCGGTATGTTGGGATTTGAGAAGTATGCGTATTTGTCGGAATGCGAAAATCTTGTAACAAGCGACATGGCTACTGTCATGGCTGGTGGTAGTACAAATAGCATTGCCGTGCGCATCCTATTGTGGATGTCGCAGAGAAACGAAAATTTCAATTGGGTAGCAAATGATTTCAAATGCTTGAATCTCCTGCCTTTATCAACTTTTATCTCAGTTTTTGGAGGTATATCTTCTATAGTCTCCAAGTATTTTGCATACCATTCTTCTGGCGATATGATTCTCTGTTCTACCCTGCTTTCCGTATCGTATGAAGTTTCAGTTATCATATTTAGGACTACGCCCGGATTGAAATGAGTTTCAATTAGCGATTCCTTGTCTATTTTGCCTGCTATACTACGAAAATATTCCGCTGAAGCCACTGGTGTTCCATAGAATACCGGATACCCGCCATCGTCGATTATTAGAATCTTGTCGAACATCATAAATGTTTCGTAGTCGGGCTGATGAATTGACGCCATCACTACTTTACCTTCAGCAGCTATTTTGCGCAACAGAGCAACTATTTTAAGTGAATCTGTAGAAGAAAGTCCGCTTGTTGGTTCGTCGAGTATGAAAACTTCGGGATCGGCAAGCATCTCCATCGCTATGCCTAGACGTTTCTGCTGTCCACCAGAAATCTGCCAAGGAGTACCATCCGATTTTGCTGCAATATTGTCTGCAAAATCTTCAAGCTCCACCATCTCCAACGCCATCCTGATTTTTTCTTTGCTGTCACCTCGTTCCTGCAAGAATTCAAGTCTTTGCTTAAGATGTTCTCTAACGGTGAAAAGCGGAATCAAGGCGTTTGCTTGTGGCAGATACGATTTGGAGAATTGTGAATCTCCTAAGTCTGTCCGCTTGAAAACTTGCCCTGAATACAATTTTTCTGCGCCTGCTATTGCCTTTAGCAATGTCGTTTTTCCTGAACCGCTACGCCCCATTACGCCAACGAGTTCACCGCTTCGTATTTCGCAGCTTAACGGATGAAGATAAATTTTACCTCCTCTCTTTACACATAGCTTATTAAGTATCAAGCTGAAATTTTCGCTTCTGTTTGATCCTACAAGAGAAACAAGATCCCTCAAATAATATTTTCTATGGTCTGCTGTACTTACAACAGAGTTTATTCCAACAAGTTCCGTTTCTCCGCTGCATATTTGCTGTCCATTGACAAGTACTCCACCAAACGACTTTACTGCTGCAATATTTTCCGAAAGCACAACAAACTCACCAGCAATTTTACCGTCGCACATAATAGGATGACAGCCTGCTGCATTTTCGTAATGCAAACTTCTTATCAGATTGAGAGTTTCTTCACCGGTTTCGTAAATGTCGGCTACAAGCCTAATGAATTCATCCGACTGGTCATTTGCTGGGAAAAGCAGGCTATCAAGATAAAAAAGCACCTGTATACGATCGTCGCACGACAAATTTTTACTGGTTTCAGTACATATCTTGATTAAACGCACTGAATTGAGGGACAGTCGTTTATTCGAAAATGAAGCATATTCTGCCAATGCCTTGTCAAATTCGACTGTATATTCGTCAATATATCTGTCTTCAATTGTTTTACTAAGGAAAGTTTTGAATTTTAGTACTATGCCGTCGCTGTCATCACTATTGCATTTGTTTGCCGATATTGCAAACAATTTCAGAATCGACGACAGAGTTTCTTTATTCATGGCTGAAAAGCTTCTGTATATCGCTCTTATTGCCTACTACCCACACAACATCATCAATTTCAAAAACGAAAGACGGGTCGGGGTTCATTATGGAATCCATTCCGCGATCTATCCCGACTATCATGCATCCAAAATTCCTTGCGCCACATTCCTTTAGGCTTTTGCCTACTATCCGAGACTTGTCTTCCACGACAAATGATTCGAGTGAAATTTTTAAGTTTTCGTCTTCCTCCTGTTCAAGTTGGGCATCTTTGAGTTCTTGTTGCTTCATAAACTCGGAGAAACTTTTCTTTTGCTTCTCTGTGCCTAATGTCAGGATTCTGTCGCCAGGGAAAATACGCTCATCGCCCGATGGCAGGTTAATATGATGCTTTCCACGGTCAATTTTCACAATATTTATCCCAAACCTCTTTCGCAGATCGAGTTCCTTGATTTTGAAACCAACAAGTTCAGATGAGGAAGGAACTATGTATGGGGTAAGGTCTATGTCGTGTCCCTTGAAATTTTCGTTGAATACCTTGCGGATTGGTTTATTCTCATTTTCTTCGTTGGCTTTTGAATTGAGATTGCTTATAAACTGCTGCTCAATGTGTGAAAAACGCTTAAATGTACGCTGCGAGAGAATGAGTATTATTACAAAAGCAGCAGCAATAAGTATTATTACCCACGCATTCCAGTTGAAAGACTTGAACAGAGTAAGAGTTATAAACATGGTTGCAAGGAAGTAGCGCAACAATGTAAATGCCACTATTCCTCCTCGGTTGAAACGGTTGTCATTCCATAGTTTTAGGACTGTTGGACGGATGTCTTTTTTCTGAACCATAAGTCCATGCAGGAATGGAGACATGAAAAGTGCTGTAACAAGGAAATTAATGATTCCCACTACGATATTATTCCAATCGCTCAGCTTGTCGTTCATAAAAGGATATAGCCATTTTACTGCAGCAAGCCAGATAGCAGTGAGGAGTATGCCGTATATTATGATTCTTACGGAATAGTATTTTATGAGTTTCCTCCAGTCGCTTTCGAGGTTGACAGAACTCTGGCGTTGTGCGTAATTGTCGAGTTTTTCCTTGAGTTTCAACGGAAGCCGCTTGTCGATAGCATCAGCGAGAGGTGATGCAAGTCTGATTCCGTATGGCGTTGTAAATGTAGTAATTACCGATACTGCAACAATAATTGGATATATGTGTGCTTCCATTACACCTAGAGCATTTCCAAGTCCGGCAATGATGAACGCAAATTCGCCCACCTGCGCAAGACTGAAGCCAGTCTGTAATGCTGTCTTTAGATTCTTGCCGGCAATCATTACTCCAGCCGCGGAAACTAATGTCTTACCGAAAATTGTTATCAATGAGAGGATTAGAATAGGCAGCCAGTAGTCGGCAAGAATTTTTGGATCAATCATCATGCCTACCGAAACGAAGAATATTGCGCCAAACAAATCCTTGATGCTCTTCAGTTTATGCTCTATACGCTCTCCTTCTATTGTCTCACCAAGAATTGACCCCATGATGAAAGCTCCGAATGCCGACGAGAATCCGGTAAATGTTGCAAGCGTTACCATTCCAAAACACAGACCTACCGAAATAATCAGCAATGTTTCATCGTTCATCAGCTTTTTCGAATGCTTGAAGAAAGTTGGAAAAACATATATTCCTATCAGGAACCACAGGACGAGGAAGAATACCATTTTTAATATGCTGAGAATCATTTCGCTGCCTTCAAAATTCTTTCCCGTGGCTATAGTTGGCAGCAACACGAGCATAAGTATTGCAACTAAATCCTGTATTATGAGTACGACAAGCGAAATGTCTGCAAATTTCTCATTTTTAAGCTTTAAATCCTCAAAAGCCTTGATTACTATTGTTGTAGAAGACATTGATAGCATACCTCCAAGGAATATGCTTTCTATCATGCTCCAGCCTAAAAGGTATCCCACTAATGCACCTAAACTGAAAGTGAGCAAAATTTCACTGCCGGCCGTTATAAATGCCGTACTACCTACCGAAAAAAGTTTCTTGAAACTGAACTCTAATCCCAATGCGAAAAGCAGGAATATGATACCGATTTCCGACCACTCCGCTACACTTGCCTCTTCTATTACAGTGGGGAAAAAGTCGAAATACGGGCCAACGAGAAATCCTGCGACAATGTATCCAAGCACCAATGGCTGTTTCAGTTTCTTGAATATCAATGTCATCACACCTGCCGATATTAGTATCAGCGCAAGGTCGTTGACTAGGTGCAGTTCTTCTTCCATAGTTCGTCTAGTGTTCCGCAGTCATCTCGAAAGCTATGATCAAGCTGTATGCAATCTCCTTTTTTTATTAGAAAGTCTTTTCCGCAGCCTTCAATGTATTCAGCAACAGCGAAAGGCGTGTCATCGGGCCAACGCCTCCGGGTACCGGAGTTATGTACGAACATTTATCTGCGACATTCTTGAAATCGACATCACCAGTAAGCTTGAATCCGCTCTTTGTCTCGGTAGATGGCATACGGGTTGTGCCGACATCGATTACAACAGCGCCTTCCTTCACCATGTCGGCAGTTACAAAGTTGGGCTTGCCCATTGCCGAGATGAGAATGTCGGCGTTGGTGCAAATTTCCTTCATGTTCTTGGTTGCGCTGTGACAAACGGTCACGGTGCAGTTCATTTCCTTCTGCGACATGAGTATGCTGAGCGGACGGCCTACGATGTTGCTACGACCAATCACCACGCAGTTTTTTCCGCTGGTTTCGATGCCAGAACGTTTCAGAAGCAAGGTAATCCCCATCGGTGTAGCAGAAACGAACGACGGCAGACCTATTGTCATCTTGCCTACATTTGTCGGGTGGAATCCGTCAACATCCTTTTCTGGATTTATGGCTTCTATTACCTTCTGCTCGTTTATATGCTTTGGAAGCGGCAATTGCACTATAAAACCGGTAACACTCTCATCATTGTTAAGCTTTTCAATAGTGTCCAGAAGTTCCTTTTCTGTAACATCATCCTCGAAGCGGATAAGATCTGAGATAAAACCAACTTCCTGACAATCTTTCATTTTGAAGTTAACATACGACTCACTACCACCATCGTGACCAACAAGTATAGCTGTCAATTTTGGCGTTTTACCAGTCTTTTCGATAAGTTTTTTTGTCGATTCGGCTATTTCAGCCTTTATTTCCTTCGCAATTTTGTTTCCGTCAATAATTTGCATATCCTTCTTTTTTTGAGTTTGCAAAATTAATCTTTAATTGCAAGTTATAAAAACTATGAAAGCAATTTTTGTTTGAAAATATTTGTTGCCATTCATTCCTAGGACAAAGCCCCTTTCAAAACCATTTTACACCTTGCATTACTCAGTAAGACACTGATCAAGATCCCTGCATATCTGCTCCTTGTCCATGTTTTGTCCGATGAATACAAGTTTCTGCATACGGTCACCGTAGGTGTCGTCCCAGTCGCGGAGAATGGCAGGATTGCGCAGGATGAGGTCTTCAAGTTCGTCGGGCGGCATTGTTGCAAACCATTGGCCTGCATCGCGCAATGAGATTTGTCTGCCTGCTTGTTCGAATACGTAGCAGGTTTCGTCCTCATTCTTGAAATAGCACATGCCCTTGCAGCGAATTACGCTCTTTGGCATCTTGCGGGCAACAAAGTCATCGAAGCGACCGAGATTGAATGGACGGCGAGCCTTATATACGAAAGTGCCGATGTTGTATTCTTCAGTTTCACCTCCTTCGTGATGATGCTCGTGGTCGTGATGGTGATGTTCGTGATGATGTCCATGCTCATGTTCTTCATGTTCATGCTCATGCTCGTGATGATGTTCGTGTTCATCATGTTCATCATCGTCGTCATCGTCTTCGTACCCTGAGCCTGTCGAAGGGTCGTCGTCATCGTGAATGTCTTCTATTTCGCGAATCCACGTTGCCGATGTTGCGGTTCTGTCAAAGTCGAAAAGACCAGTGTGCAGGATTTTGTCGAGGTCAATTTTTCCATAATCACATTCAATGATTTGGGCTTTGGGTTGTATGGCCTTGATAATTTCCTTTAATCGGTTGCGTTCGCTTTCGCTGATTTCCGAGGCTTTGTTGAGTAGTATTATGTTGCAGAACTCTATCTGCTGGATTACAAGGTTTTCAAGGTCGTCTTCTCCTATATTTTTCTTAGTGAGACTTTCACCGCAGCCAAATTCGTCCTTCATGCGCAATGCGTCAACTACAGTTACAATGCAGTCGAGGTAAGGAATGCCATGACGGGTGTATTTTTCTTCGAGGCTCGGTATCGAGCAGATAGTCTGCGCAATAGGTAAAGGTTCGCATATTCCGCTAGCTTCGATTACAATGTAGTCGAACTTGCGCTGGCTTACAATGTCGTTGAGTTGTTCCACCAGGTCCATCTTCAGTGTGCAGCAGATGCAGCCGTTCTGCAATGCAACAAGACTGTCGTCTTTTTGCCCTACGACACCGCCTTTTTCTATGAGGTCGGCATCGATGTTTACCTCGCCGATGTCGTTGACGATAACAGCGAACTTTATGCCTTTTTGGTTGCTTAGTATGTTGTTAACCAATGTGGTTTTTCCGCTTCCGAGATAGCCGGTAAGCAATAGTACAGGTATGTTATTTTTCTGCATGGTCAATAATTTTTTGCAAAGGTAAGTATTATTTATGATTGTTGTCTGCTAAATTGTGCGTTGTTACAATTTTTTACTTTGTAGATGTTCCTGCGCTTCAACATTACAAAAGTCTTGCAATGTCTTCTGCTTATGGAACATTGTATGCTTGCTTCGACCCTTCGGCTTCCCTTCGGCTAACGCTCAGGGAGCTGCTCAGTGGGCGGAAATTATTTTTTTTATGAAAGAACATGCATAAAAAAACTTTCATAAATACATTTAACCGATTAAATTTGCAGACATAAATAAAGTTAACTTTTAAACAGATGAAGAATAGGATTTTCTTAATTTTTGTTGTCGTTTCTATAGCTATTAGTGGTGCTTTTAGCGATGTGTTTGGGCAAAATGGACAATTGAACGGACACGAATACGTTGATCTTGGACTGCCAAGCGGTACAAAATGGGCAACTTGCAATGTGGGAGCTAACAAACCTGAAGAATATGGCGATTATTTTGCTTGGGGAGAAACAAGAACGAAGAAAAAATATGGAGCAAACTATAGATATAATAAACATTTAATTACACTTCCTCCAAAATCCGATGCCGCCACTGCCAATATGGGAGCAGGTTGGCGAATGCCAATGGAGACGGAAATGCGCGAACTGATAAATAATTGTACCACAACTGGAGCCATCCGTAACGGAGTATATGGTCGTTTGCTTACAGGACCTAATGGTAATTCTATCTTCCTGCCTGCAGCAGGCTATATTATCGAAAAAGATTGCGAAGAACCAGGCACCATAAGTTTTTACAGGTCGAGTTCGCTCAACAAGGACAATCCAGAAGTTGGGTTTTGCATCTACTTCGAGTCGGAAGGTAACGGGTGCTCTTTAATGTATGACGATGGACTATGCCTCGGATTCTCGGTTCGTGCTATTTACGCAGGTACACCAACGTTAGAAACTTGTCAAGCCACTGCTATTACACCCACTGGAGCAACCCTCTCTGGCAATATAATATTCGAAGGCGTAGCTTCTTTAAAGGCACGTGGATTTGTGTATGGCACAAATTCCAATGACCTTACTCAGACAGTGCATAGCGATAATCGAACAAAAACCTTTTCGGCAACTCTTACTGGACTTACAGAAGGTACTACATATTTTTATAAGGCATACGCCACTAATTCGGATGGCACTTCGTATGGCGAAGTTATGTCGTTTACAGCAGAAAATAAAACGGGTACATTGGCAGGTCACGAATGGGTTGACCTCGGCTTGCCTTCAGGTACGTGCTGGGCTACTTGCAATGTCGGAGCAAAAAGGCCAGAAGAATATGGCAACGACTACGCTTGGGGAGAAACAACACCCAAGGAAACTTATGAGTGGAGTACCTATAAATATTGTAATGGTAGTGAATATACATTGACAAAATATTGCAGTACAGCAGTATATGGCAACAACGGCTATACCGACTCATTGACCACATTAGAAGCAAGCGACGATGTAGCCACTGTTAACTGGGGGGAGAGTTGGCGTATGCCAAATATAATTGAAATAGAAGAGTTGTACAACAATTGTACGGTAATTACTGTTAAGCGTAATGGAGTAGAAGGTAGTTTATTCATAGGACCTAATGGAAATTCTATTTTCCTGCCCTATAATAGTAGTAATAAAGAGCTCCGCCATATCAACTTTTACGGTTGCTACTGGTCAAGTTCGCTCTTCACAGAAAAATCGGGCAATGCGTGGGAACTTTACATTGATTCTGAGGAATGCGACACGATTTCCCCTAAGCGCTATTATGGACTCTCCGTTCGCCCAGTTTGTGTCAAATAGGTAATCATATTTTTTACGCCGTGATTAATTCATAAAATCTGATTATATTTGGCATCTTAATAAATTGATTTAATCTGTATTAGTATGAATAAGTCTAGATTTTTGATTTTGGTTGTCATTGTTATTGTGGAACTGATATTTATCAGTGGTGTTTCAGACCATGCTTTCTGCCAGTCGGGACAGTTGAACGGACATGAATATGTTGACCTAGGACTGCCAAGCGGATTGCTGTGGGCAACCTGCAATATAGGGGCAAATAGCCCTGAAGAATACGGGAATTACTACGCTTGGGGCGAAACATCAACTAAGGATATTTACAACGAGAAAACATATAAATATTTCAAAGGTCCAAATACGAAATTGACTAAATATAATTTTATTTGTTATTATGATGGAAAATTTGATCGTTTGACAACTCTTGAAGATTCCGATGATGTAGTTAATGTTAACTGGGGTTCGGACTGGAGAATGCCGACATGGGACGAGATAGAGGAATTGTACAGTAACTGCACCCACGAGTGGACCACCATGAAAGGTGTAAAAGGACGTTTATTCACTGGTTCGAACGGCAATTCCATTTTCCTTCCTGCTGCTCGTTTCCGATACGATAGTGATGACAGTCGGGATAAAGCTGAACCTCCTCAAGGCATATATTGGTCGAGTTCATTGGACAATTATGGCTGTACCTCTGCGTGCGGTTTATTTTTTGATTCGGATAATTGCGGTATTTACGTTGATGTACGGGTTCTGGGGCTTTCTGTTCGCGCCGTATGTCCACCAAAGAATTATATTAAGGAAACTTTCTCTGAACCTACAGGATATGCCAATGGCTATGGATACATTGATTTGGGTCTGCCAAGCGGCACAAAATGGGCTATTTGCAATGTCGGAGCGCTTAAGCCAAGTGACGAGGGCTATTATTTCGCTTGGGGAGAAACAAAACCGAAGAAAGAATATGGAGAAAACTATAAATTTAATGTACAATCAATTACACTTCCGTCCAAAGCCGATGCTGCCACTGCCAATATGGGAGCAGGCTGGCGAATGCCTACAGAGACGGAAATGGACGAACTGATAGATAATTGTACCATAACAAAGGTCATACGTAACGGAGTTATTGGTCGTTTGTTTACAGGTCCTAACGGTAATTCAATCTTTTTGCCTGCCGCAGGATATTTCCACGATGGTTGTCTCCTTGAATATAATTTCAAAGGTTTCTATTGGTCTAGTTCGCTCAACAAGGATAATCCAAGACTTGGGTGTTGCATCTTTTTTGAATCGGAAGAGGAATATGACAGCTGTTTTGTAACCAGAGTAGATGATTTATACTGCGGTTTCTCAGTTCGTGCTGTTTATGTCAAATAGGTAATCATAATTTTGCGCCGTGGTTATTTCAAAATTAATCGGATTGTATTGGGCATCTTAATAATAGGAATATATTGATATATCTAATTCTTAATAGTATGAATAAATTTTTGCTAGTCATTGTTTTTATTGGACTGATATTAATCTGTGGTGTCACCAGCCATGCTTTCTGCCAGTCGGGACAGTTGAACGGACATGAATACGTCGACCTTGGACTGCCAAGCGGTACAAAATGGGCAACTTGCAATGTGGGAGCAAGTACTCCCGAAGGTTTTGGAGACTATTTTGCATGGGGTGAGAAAAAATCAAAGAAGAAATATACGCTAAAAAACTATAAATATTGGGATGAGCATCGTGAATTATATACCCAATATAGCATTTATAAGGATAACAACAATGGCTTTGCCGATTACCTTATGAATTTGAAAGTCTCAGATGATGCTGCCAATGCCAACTGGGGTGCGGGGTGGCGGATACCGACAAGTGTTGAAATGAAGGAATTGTACAGCAACTGCGCAAAAGAAGAAACGACTTTGAATGGAGTGACAGGACTTTTGTTCACTGGATCCAACGGCAATACAATTTTCTTTCCTTTAGCAGGTTACTACGACTATGACAAACTCATTGATGATGATTACGGATATTGGACTAGTTCTTTAATTAATGATGGCGCAAATTTAGCGTACTATGCGTATTTTAACGGTATGTATGTTCCATGTAGTAACATGGAACGTTATTGCGGGCTCCCTGTTCGTGCTGTTTGGCACTCTATATCAACTTCCACAACATTAGCCACCGACATTACAACCACTAGCGCAGCTATCACTGGCAACGTTACATCCGACTGCGGTGCAATTGTTACCTCACGGGGCTTTCTTTATGGTACAAGCGCCAACAGTCTTACGCAGAGCGTGCTGTGCGGCAGCGGCATTGGCTGCTTTACAGCGAATCTCACAGAACTTACCCCTGGTACTGTCTATTATTACAAAGCTTTTGCTACCGACGATGCAGGTACGGTTTATGGAGAAGTGTTGTCGTTTGGGACAGGGAATTCTGGGTCAATCACAGGGCAAACAAATGGTCACAACTGGATAGATCTCGGTCTCCCATCTGGAACACGCTGGGCAACCTGCAATGTTGGCGCTACTAATCCTGAAGAATATGGCAACTACTACGCCTGGGGCGAAACAACGACCAAAGAATATTTTGATTGGGATACCTACAGTTGGTGCAATGCTTCCCCAAAAACGCTCACCAAGTATTGTAACGATGCGAACTATGGCAACAACGGTTATACCGATAATCTTACAACCTTGGAAGCTCCCGACGATGCCGCCAGTGTCAACTGGGGCGCAGGATGGCGAATGCCTACTTACGATGAAATAAAGGAATTGAATGCTAATTGTACCAATATTAAGACTACATTGAACGGAGTAAAAGGAAGTCTATATACAGGACCCAATGGCAACTCTATTTTCTTGCCTGCTGCAGGTGAGTATGATGGAGACGAACTAATTCGTGTCGGTGATTACGGCTACTACTGGTCGAGTTCGCTCGATAAGAGAAATCCTAGTAGCGCAGGACGATTTACCGCTAATAGCATAGGTTATGACATACGCTTACTTGGCTTTTCCGTTCGCCCAGTTTGCAAGAAATAATTATATTTGCACACAGATTCTTAATTCAGAAACGGTGAAACCATTAGTGCGGACGCAATTCATTGCATCTCTACAATCGGCATAGCCACAGAAATTTGAAACATTGAACATTGAATTTTTGAACCAGAACCTTGTACGGTCGCGGCGCGCCACGACGCAACAAGAACCATAAAAACAAATCGCGACGCGCCACGACGCAACCTGAAACCAGAAACTTGAAACATATAAACATCTTAACATGAGGAACTTTTTATTATTCTTAGCCTTAGTTTCCGTAGCGGGAATGGGCAGTAATGCAAACGGGAAAACTTCCGAAACAGTAACGAAAGAAGTAACAAATAATGTAGAACAGAAAAAAGAGGAATCAGAGAAACCGGCAGTATCCAAACCTGAGACTTACTATCACTACTCCGATTATCAAATCACTTTGCCTACCGAAAAATGGGAAGTCATTATTGCTTATTCTAATTCGGGCATCAAAAAAATCGGATCCGAACTTGAGTTTGAGGTAAAGCACTGGGATTCCCCCAGCCTCGAGGAAACTATCTCAAAATATCCTGCCGAAAGTCGTCACGACGACATTGTAATCGGCGACTACACTTGGAAGGTGTTCACCGACGAGAACGATTATTTCAAGATGTGTTGCTATATCTACCACACACAAAAGAAATATGTTGTACGTGTTGCCACCGACAATATAACCGATCCCACAAATCCAGACTTGCACGAAGTTTTGGAAGGGGTAAAATTTGTGGAATAATTTGATAATGAATAATTTACAATTGACAATTATGTAGCTACGCAATGCATTGCGTGGCTACAATCGTTTTGATTGAACCATTACAACAATTTCTTAAATCTTTGAATTATTAAAACAATATATCATTGTTTTTTTTCTTACTTTTGCCATCCAATTTCATTAGGAGATGAAACGTATAGTCGTATATTGTATCTTGTTGGCAATTATACTGTTGCCACAGTTCGCCTTTGGGCAGAAATATACGATTAGCGGTTACATAAAGGACAAGGCTACTGGCGAAGACCTGATTGGCGCAAATGTGATGGTTGTCGGACAATCACTGGGCACAAGCGCAAATACCTACGGATTCTATTCGTTGACACTTCCAAACGGTTCTTACGACATCGTTTATTCGTATATAGGCTACACAGACGATACCATACACATCAACCTGAAAGCCGACAAAACACTTACCGTGCAACTTTCTGCCTCAGCAATAATGACGCAGGAGGTGGTGGTAAGTGCCGAGCGCAAGGCCAATGTGCAAAGCAGCCAGATGAGCGTTGTGCGTCTGCCAGTAGAAACGGTGAAGACATTGCCGGCCTTTATGGGTGAAGTAGATGTACTGAAAACAATACAGTTGATGCCAGGTGTACAGTCGGCTGGCGATGGCAATGCCGGATTTTATGTCCGCGGTGGTGGCCCCGACCAGAACCTTATCCTGCTCGATGAGGCAACGGTTTACAATGCAGCACACCTTTTCGGTTTCTTCTCTGTTTTCAACGCCGATGCCGTGAAAGATATGGAGATGTTCAAGGGCGGAATGCCTGCCGAATATGGAGGACGAATAAGTTCGGTGCTCAACATCTCGATGAAGAACGGCAACATGAAGGAATATCACTTCGAGGGTGGAATCGGTTCGGTATCGTCAAGGTTTACGGCGCAAGGTCCTATCGTGAAGGACAAGGCTTCGTTCATAGTTTCGGCTCGAAGAACCTATATTGATGCGTTGATTCGTCCGTTCACCAAGAAAACCTCTCTGCTGAGGACTTCGGGCTACTATTTCTTCGATGTGAACGCCAAGGCTAACTGGATTATAAACGACAACAACCGCCTTTACCTCAGCGGCTACTATGGCTACGACAAGTTCCGTTTCGGAAGCAAGGAGATGGGACTCGACATGAATATGCCGTGGGGCAACGGCTTTGTTACCTTGCGCTACAATCACGTGTTCAACAACAAGTTCTTTTCAAACACAAGCCTTATATGGTCGAACTACAAGTTTAATACGTCGATTTCGATGCTCACTATGGTCGACGAGAATGCCGAAAACAATGAAAACGCATCTGGCTTTGTGCTGAAACAGAAATCGGGAATCAACGACTGGAATCTGAAACAGGATTTTACTTGGCTTGCAGGGCCAAAAAATACCGTAAAGTTCGGGGTGCAATATACGCACCACAAATTTACTCCCAATACGCTTGCCGCCGAGGTGTCGGACACTACGCTCGGTTCCGACTTCTCGAACAACAACAACCAGTTTGCACATGAAGTTGGGATTTATATCGGCGACGATTTCAAGATAAACGACCGCTTTACTCTGTATCTGGGTGTGCGAAACTCGTATTTTGTTCAGGTTGGACCGTTTACACGCTACATAAAGGACGAATTGCACCAGAATACAATTGATGAAATCCGTTACAAGGACAATCAGCCTGTTGCATTCTACTGGGATATTGAGCCTCGTGCATCGTTCAAGGTTTCTATCACTGAAAATTCGTCAATAAAGGCTTCGTATATGCGCAATTCGCAATACATACATTTGGCATCGATTTCGGCAACGACCTTGCCTATTGACCTGTGGATTGCATGTAGCGACGTTGTGAAGCCGCAGAAGGGCAGCCAGTATGCACTCGGATACTTCCAGAACCTATTCAACGACAAGTTTGAAGGTTCTATCGAGGTTTACTACAAAACACTGAAAAACCAGATTGAATATATGGACGGAGCTTTGCCGGGCGACGACATTTCCGACAACGCCGACAACTATTTCATCTTCGGCAAGGGTTATTCCTACGGCGTAGAATTTTTCTTCAAGAAACGTGTAGGACTTTTCACTGGTTGGATTGGCTACACTTGGTCGAAAACCGACAAGATTTTCGACGACATCGACAACGGCAATCCTTTCCCTGCCAAGTACGACCGTCGCCACGACCTTTCCGTTACTGCAACTTACCAGATTACCGAAAGACTTACCGCTTCGGCTGTGTTCGTTTATGCGACAGGAAATACCACGACCTTGCCAGTAGCTTCATATATGATTGATGGCGATTATGTAAATGTGTATGGTTCACGCAATTCGTATCGTATGCCTGCTTATCACCGCCTCGACCTTTCGGTGACATGGGATATGAAGACGAAAAGAAACTGGGAATCGTCATTAAATTTCTCAATCTACAATGTTTACAACCACAAGAATCCATATTTCATTTACGTCTACAACACAGGAAATGTGAAGGATGGCACTTACAAGACGGTTGCAAAGCAGTTGTCGATTATTCCTATTTTGCCAGCAATAACATGGAACTTTAAATTCTGATGCCGATGAGAGAAAATTTGCTTAAAATTTCGATAATTGCTGTGTTACTGTCGTTGGTGACAATTTCGTCGTGCATCAAGGATATTACGCTCGACTTGCCGCAGTCGGAACCTTGTCTGGTTGTTGACGGCTATGTCGATTTCGACGACTATCCAGTAGTTTTTCTATCGAAAAGCACTGCATATTTCCAAGAACTCGATTCCAATACAGTAAACGATTTGCAGATTAACGACACAAAGGCTACAGTAATCGTTTCCGACGGAAGCATTTATGACACCTTACAGTATCTTCCAATACAGCGTTGGCCGTACAAGTGCTTCATGGGTACCAAGTTCAAAGGTCAGCTAAATCATCGCTACGACCTTAAGATTTTGTACGATGGCAACACCTACACATCGTCAACCTACATACCCGATACGGTACCTATTGATACAGTTTTCCCAACATTTATGAGTGACACTTTTGCTGTGATGCGAATCAACTGGCGCGACCCGAAAAACCAGAGCAACTATTACACTATACATGTCAAGAACCAATTCCAGCCGATGTACTACCGTCCGTATGCGCTGAACCACATCATAAGCGACAAACTGGCCGACGGAGAGGAAATGTCGTTTGCAATGGTTGTGAAAGGCTTGGAACGAAATGCGTATTACGACAATTTCTTTACTACGGAGGAGCGTGATTCGTTTATCAATAAGCTTGGCGATATATTCTGTTTCCGCGAAGGTGATTCCGTATCGCTGAAGCTATCTACAATCGACAATATTTCGTACAATATCTGGGAATCGTGGTACAGAAACTATCTTACCGACGGCAATCCATTCACCAACCCTGCTACTGTAAAGACCAACATAGATTCGCCGGATGGCATAAAAGCTCGCGGATTCTGGGTGGGATACGGCTGTAACTATCGGTCGGTTTATATACAAAGCAAAGATACAATTATTCCAATAGGAAGATTTTGATTTGGGATAGCATTGCATACGCCAGCTATTTCATTCCCGTTTTCTGTTTTTCAAGCAGTTCATTGTTTTTTTATTTTCTAGTGAACCTTTAGCGCAGAAGCAAAGCGTTAAATCCAAATCAATCTAAAATCGTCAATCTAAATTCTAAAATAATATTGTATCTTTGCACTCCAATAAAACAAAACAAGAAAATGTCTGAAAACACACAGGACAAGGAACTTATAAAGGAAGTCACGCAATCGGAATACAAGTACGGATTCGTTTCCGACATCGAAGCCGACGAAATTCCCGTTGGTCTTAACGAAGAAACGGTACGACTGATATCCCAGAAGAAAGGCGAACCCGAATGGCTTCTCGAATTCCGTCTTAACGCTTTTGAGAAGTGGAAAAACATGGAGCAGCCCAACTGGGGACACCTCGATATTCCACCAATCGACTACCAGAGCATAATATACTACTCGGCACCAAAGCAGAAGAAAAAACTCAACTCGCTCGACGAAATCGACCCCGAAATCAAGAATACTTTCGACAGGCTCGGCATTCCGCTAGATGAACAGAAACGACTTTCGGGAGTTGCTTTCGATGCTGTCATGGACAGTGTTTCCGTAAAGACAACTTTCCAGGAACGACTTGCCGAAGACGGAATCATCTTCTGCTCGTTCAGCGAGGCAGTGAAAAACCATTCCGACCTCGTTCGCAAATACATGGGCAAGGTAGTACCTTCGGGCGACAACTATTTTGCAGCCCTCAACTCTGCGGTGTTCAGCGACGGCTCGTTCTGCTACATTCCAAAGGGTGTGCGCTGCCCGATTGAACTTTCGACCTACTTCCGCATAAACGCAAGCAACACCGGTCAGTTTGAACGCACACTGATAGTAGCCGACGAAGGCGCGTATGTAAGCTACATGGAAGGCTGTACCGCCCCGCAACGCGACGAAAACCAGTTGCACGCCGCAATAGTGGAAATTATTGCCGAAAATGATGCCGAAGTCAAGTACTCTACCGTACAGAACTGGTATCCAGGCAACAAGGAAGGCAAAGGAGGTATATACAACTTCGTCACCAAGCGCGGACTTTGCAACGGAAAGAACTCAAAAATCAGCTGGGCGCAGGTGGAAACTGGTTCAGCAATCACTTGGAAATACCCGAGCACAATGCTCAAGGGCGACAACTCGGTTTCGGAATTCTACTCGGTAGCCGTAACAAACAACTTCCAGCAGGCCGACACTGGCTCGAAGATGATTCACATCGGCAAGAATACCAGCAGCACGATAGTATCAAAAGGGATCTCGGCAGGACGCAGCCAGAACTCATACCGCGGTATGGTGATGATCGGCAAGAACGCCGACAACGCCCGCAACTTCTCGCAGTGCGACTCGCTGCTTATGGGTGACAAGTGCGGAGCACACACCTTCCCCACCCTCGATGTAAATAACGAAACGGCAGTGGTCGAACACGAAGCTACGACATCGAAAATCAGCGAAGACCAGATTTTCTACTGCAACCAGCGCGGCATCTCAACCGAAACCGCTATCGGACTGATTGTAAACGGCTACGCTAAGGAAGTCATCAGCCGTCTGCCGATGGAGTTCGCCGTCGAAGCACAAAAACTGCTGCAAATAAGCTTGGAGGGCAGCGTCGGATAACCGTAAGGACGATGCATGCATCGTCACAAAAGATGCACGTATCGTCATAAAAGATGCACACATCGTCATAGATATAAAAACAATGGAAAGACAAAACGACATACTACCACTTCTCACAGTCAAGTACTTCGATGTGAAGGCTACGACCAACTACCTGCTGGCAAACAGGCAGCTGATTGGTAGTTTTGTCGCCATTTCGCTCGAAAACGAACCTTTTTCGTGGCGGGCAAGTTGGGTTCTGTGCAAATATGCAGAACGAAAAGCCGCCGACATACAGCCCTACGCACAAATGCTCATCGACAACCTGCCCAACATCGCAAAGCCAGGACACCGTCGCGAAACGCTGAAGATACTCTCGCACCTGCAACTCGACGAAAGACAAAGCTGCGATGTAATGGACTTCTGTTTCGACAGCATAAAGGACAACAAGCTGCAAGCATCGGTCCGCTCTGCCGCCTACGACATGCTTATGAAAATCGGAGAGCAATACCCCGAAATCAGATCGGAAGCCATAGCAATCTTCGACGATACCAAGGACTACTATCCTCACGGAATCCGCAAATCAATAGAGGTAAGGACGATGCACGCATCGTCACAGATAGCAAGGACGATGCATGCATCGTCCCAACCCAGGAAAAAAACGCAAAAAATCATATCACTATGCTAACTATAAAGAACCTACACGCCGAAATCAACGGCAAAGAAATACTCAAAGGCATAAACCTCGAAATAAAGGCCGGCGAAGTTCACGCCATAATGGGACCCAACGGTTCGGGAAAATCAACCTTGTCGGCAGTGCTCACTGGCAACGAAAACTACAAGGTTACCGAAGGTGAAATTATCTTCAAAGGTCGCAACCTGCTCGAAATGAGCGTAGAACAGCGCGCCAAGGAAGGTATTTTCCTTAGCTTCCAGTATCCGGTTGAAATACCTGGCGTAAGCATGATAAACTTCATGAAGACCGCCATCAACGAACAGCGCAAATACCGCGGTTTGCCCGAACTGACCGCATCGGAATTTCTGAAATACACCCGCGAAATGAAAGAGTTCGTCGAACTGAAGGACGACCTTGCAAACCGTCAGGTGAATGTAGGATTCTCGGGTGGTGAAAAGAAGCGCAACGAAATCTTCCAGATGGCAATGCTCCGTCCCTGCCTGTCGATTCTCGATGAAACCGACTCTGGCCTCGACATCGATGCACTCAGAATAGTTGCTAATGGAGTCAACAAACTCAAAACTCCCGAGACATCGTGCATAGTCATCACCCACTACCAAAGGCTTCTCGACTTTATCGTTCCCGATGTGGTTCATATCCTCTACAACGGACGCATCGTGAAGACCGCCGGCAAGGAACTGGCTCTCGAACTCGAGGAAAAGGGATATGGTTGGATTAAGGAACAGCTCGGAGAATAAAATCATGGACATCAAGAAAAAATATATCGACATTTTTGAAAGTTGCGCCGAACAGTTCCGCAAGTCCGATTCCGATTTCGTGTTCGCAAAGCGCAACGAAGTTTTTGAAGCATTCAAAAGCAACGGACTTCCTACTGCCAAGACCGAAAACTACCGCAACCTCAATGTCAACGACATTTTCAGCACAGAGTTCGGAGGCATAATGCAGGCAAAGACCAACATCGACCTAAACGAATATTTCAAGTGCGAAGTCGAAAACATGGATGCTGATGTAATACTGCTGTCGAACGGCAAATATTACGACAACAACAAGGCTGTGGACGGCAAAATTATCATCTGCAGCATGAAGGAGGCTCAGCAGAAGCACCGCGACATTTTCGAAAAATACTACAACCGAAGCGCATCCACTTTCGGCGACGGATTCGTGAATCTCAGCACAATGCTTGCCGACGACGGACTTTTCGTCTATGTTCCAAAGAACACCCACGCCGAAAAGACATTGCAGATAATAAACCTCACTCACGGCTTCGGCAACAAAAACATCATCAAGCGCAACCTGATTGTACTGGACGAAAATTCATCGCTGTCGGTAGTTGTCTGCGACCACACGCTCAACAGCAGCAGCAACTTCGTGATTGACACTACCGAATCCTTTGTCGGCAATGGCTCGAAGCTTACGCACTACACACTGCAAAACGAGCCTGACAAGTCGAGCCTCGTAAGCAGCCACCTTGCCGAAATTGGCGAAAATGCAAATGTAGAGTCGTTTGTACTCACACTTCACGGCGGAATCGTACGCAACAACCTGCGCGTTCGCCTCAACGGCGAGCATTCCGATGCCAACCTGCTCGGGCTTTACCTCATCGACCGCCAGCAATATGTTGACAACTACACGCTTATCGAGCACCTTGTTCCCAACTGCAACAGCAACGAACTATACAAGGGCATACTCGACGAGCAGGCACGCGGTTCATTTATGGGAAAAATCATCGTCCACGAAGGCGCACAGAAAACGGCTGCCTACCAGACAAACCGCAACCTATGCCTTACTGGCGATGCCCGCATGACCACCAAGCCGCAGTTGGAAATCTATGCCGACGATGTTCAGTGCAGCCACGGAGCAACCGTTGGTCAGCTCGACGAAGAAGCACTGTTCTACCTTCGCCAGCGTGGAATTAGCACCAAGGAAGCAAAACTGATGCTTATGTTCGCCTTTGCCAACGACATTCTGATGAATATGCACATCGAACCGCTCAAGGAACGCATTTCGGGCATGATAAACTCTCGTCTGCGTGGCGAACTTACCGAATGCAGCAACTGCCTGCTCAACTGCGAAGGTGGCAACTGCAAAGCATAACAATACAAAATAAGGACGGCGTTGAACCGTCCTTTATTTTTTTAGTCGCTTCGCGAGAAATTGAACAAATTGACACAAATTTTACAAATATTTGTTTAATTTGAATCCAATTTGTTAAATTTCTGCCGTTAGGCACTCTATTCCTTTACAAACCTCCGCACACTGAGCGTAGTCGAAGTGTCGGATTGCGCGGTGCTGATGCGTACCACATACACCCCTGCCTTCAAATCTTCCACATCACAAGCTACATTGTCGCTATTCACCTCAATGCGCTTTACAACCTGTCCTATCACATTTACAATCTCGATTTCCGAAATTGTTTCCGAAGATGTGATGTTGAGGATGTCGATGGCGGGATTCGGGTAAATTTGTAAATCTGCGATTACGTTTTCATCTATTACAGAACAATCCTCCTGTATATTTGTAAAACTGCTCCAATATTCTGCGTTGCTGTATGCAGATACGCTACCACAAGGGACAATCAGATGAACATGCCAAGTTGCTACATCAACAAATGTACTGTCCGAAATCAAAGGTGGATTAACCGCAAACGAGTATATGGTGTCAAGGTTATGGCATCCAGGCATATTCAAATTACAATCCCTAAACGCATACTGTGGAATATTCATAACGCAATCGCCAATCGTAAGTACTGAAATTTGTTGAAGGTTATATATTATTCCATTACCTCTGGCCATACTATTTCTTGCATTGTAATTTATTCTTTTCAAATTTCGACAACTACTAAATATCCCATTTCCGATTAATTCTAATGATACTGGAAGTGTAAATTCCTCAATGCCAGAACCACCAAAAGCACCGTCGCCTATATACACCAAAGAATCTGGAAGCGACACAGACCTTAAATATTGACAATTAAAGAACGCTCTGTTTCCTATATTTCGAAGTGAACTTGGCATTTCAATATTATAAATCCATACACATTCCTTGAATCCAGTAATGCCTTTGGTTCCCTCCCTGATAATTATATTGGATTCTGGGAGCGACGTCTTATATCCAAGACACCAATTGTCTAAATACAATAATCCATCAGGCTGGTCATTGTACCATTTGGTATCATCAAAGACACCAGTCCCAATATCTCTCACTGAGTTTGATATAGAAATATCTTGCAATAGGTTACAATATCTAAAGGCATAGTTATCAATATCAGTTACTGAATTTGGAATATCTATGGAAGTCAAAGCACTGCATCCAGAAAATGCGCTATTCCCAATATATGTCACAGAATTGCCCAGTTGTACGTATGCAAGACTGGAGCAATTTCTAAAAGCGCCATCATCTATTGTTGTCACCGAATCTGGTATGATTATTTCAGACAGATTATTACAACTCTCAAAAGCCCATTTTCCAATACTCGTAACCGAATTTGGAATTATTACAGATTCTAAACTTCTACACAACCTAAATGCACCGTTACAAATACTATTAAGGGTAGTCGGAAGACTTACAGATGCCAGGTCGAAACACTTGTCGAAAGCCCTTTCTCCAATGGACAATACACCTTCTGGAATATTTATAGTTTCCAAATTGCTACAATCGGCAAACACATCGTTTCTAATGGTTGTCAAAGAATTACTTAAAATCACTGTGTTCAATGCATTGCAATTACGAAATGCTTCATCTCCTAAATCTGTCACTGAATTTGGAATAACTATTGACGTAAGACTGCTACACATAGAAAATGCCATTCCTCCAATATTTGTCACATAATCACCAATTTGTACTGACACAAGATTGGAACATCCTAAGAAAGAACCATGTCCTATGGTAATTATCGAATTTGGTATTGTGACGGATGTCAGGCATGTCGCTCCGCTAAACGCTAGCGGCTTTATTTCTGTCAATGTATTCGGAAGGATTAAATTTGTTATGAGTGTATTGTCAATATATAAGTTATGGGCGGAACCAAGTGGATTTGATACAAAATCTATTTCACACCACTGCTTTATGCTACCTGTATAATATACTGCATTCAAACTGTCACAATTGCCAAATGCATTATAGTTAATTGTTGTTATGGTATGTGGTATAGTGACTGATGTTAGTCCTCGACAGCACCAAAAGGCATGATTGCCAATATTCTTAACGGAATATGTAATGTCATTGTATGTAACAGACGATGGTATTACAAGACTACCTATTAAATAATCTGTGTAGTATGGTGATATTACATCATCAGAAAACATATGCTCGCATGTAATCTCAACAGTGTAAGGTTCTGTATTTGAGATTATGTTATAATACAAAGTCTGCCCGCTTTCGCAAACTGCGGAAAAATCGTATGCCATTGCATAGCCACCCAAAAGGAAGGCAAAAACTAAAAAAATTAAAAATCTTTTCATAATAATATTTTTATTTGCCACAAGCCCAAAATTGGCTGTTACAATTTAAGTTTCGAATAAAAAAGTGGGCTTTCGATTTATACCCTTATCTGGAGAAAGGTTTCTGGAATACCCACATAGCAAACAAGGAAAAGCCCACGAAAAATCGTGACATTTTCTCAGTTGTCTTGCTATGTAAAATTTTTCCAGAATTTTTCTCCAAGACAAAAGCAAAAACGCTTTTTTATTTTAATTTCAAATAATTACAAGTTCGTTATGTCTGTTTCGTAGTTAAAATTTTGGTTAGACAATATGTTAAATATTCACAGGACAAATATAAGGATTATTTACGAATTACGAGATACGATTTACGATTGAAAAATTTGAAAATTTGAAGGATTTGAAGATTTGGGGCTGACAAGCTCGAAGCCGTTTCTCGTTTCGCTGTTTCAGGTTTCATGGGCTAACGCCCGTTTCTTGTTGAATAGCGCCATGACACGATTTTACAATCGTTGCGGAAGATTTGTTGTCATTGTTGTTTTTGTTGTCTTTTGATTTTATGATTGAATTGAATCGCGCCGTGACGCGATTGTACAATTCAAAGTTTTCGCAAAATGAATCAATTTTAAAGGTTTCAAATGATGGTATTTTGTTTATATTTAATTTTCAATATTTTACCATTTCAAATATACTCAAATTTGCTATTTACAAATAGCATTTACAAAAACAATTTGCTATTTATAGATACTATTTTTGATAAAAATTTGCTATTTAGAAAAAGCATTTTTATCTTTGCAAAAAATTTATTTATGGAAACTCTATTTGAGAAGTACGACATATTGCTCAGAAACACAAAGACGAACTTTGTAAGAAGCATAATGGACGAAATTGACTGGGAATCGCAACTGATAGCATTGAGAGGTCCAAGAGGTGTCGGCAAAACAACACTTATGTTGCAATACATCAAGCTCAACTATCAGCCGTACGACAGAAAAGTCCTATACTGCTCACTCGACACAATGTATTTCGCATCACATAGTTTACTCTCGTTAGCAAGCGACTTCTATAAGCAAGGCGGAAAACACCTTTTCCTCGACGAAGCACACAAGTACGAAAATTGGAGCAAGGAAATAAAAGAAATACACGACCTCTACCCCGAAATGCGGATAGTACTTAGCGCCTCATCGCTACTAAACCTGCTTATGGGCGATGCCGACCTGTCGCGGAGATGCATATCATACGATATGCAAGGACTGTCGTTCAGGGAATTCCTCGGACTATACAACGGCATACAAATAAAGCCCACACCTCTGGAAACAATACTCAGCAACCCACAGGACATCTGCGCCGAAGTGAATGAAAAGTGCAGACCAATAGAACATTTCAACGAATACCTTAGATTTGGCTACTACCCGTTCTACAAAAAAAACAAATCAACATACTACCAGATAATAGAGCAAATAGTCAACTTCACAATTGACATAGAATTAACGCAAATATGCAAGGTCGACATTTCTAACATACGGAAAATAAAGGCTTTGCTTTATGTTTTATCAACAACAGTGCCTTTTGATGTTGACATAAGCAAGCTGTCTGTATATACGGGCATAAATAGAAACACCATAATTGCCTACCTTAGGAACCTTACCGATGCACACATAATACAGCAACTATATTACGATGCCAAATCGGTTGGCAAACTCCAAAAACCAGACAAGATTTACCTCGACAACACCAATCTCATATATGCGCTTGCAACATCCAAAAGCAACATCGGGACAATCAGGGAAGCGTTTGCTGTAAACCAGTTGTCTGCCATACATACAGTGGAATACAACAAAAAAGGCGACTTTAGGATTGACGGCAAATGGATAGTAGAAGTAGGCGGAATTGACAAGGATTTTTCACAGATAGCCGACATTCCTAACTCCTACATATTTGCCGACAATATCGAAACGCCAATAGGTAAAAAACTTCCTCTATGGCTTTTAGGAATGATGTATTAGGCATCTTTCCTGAGGTTTGAATAAATCAATATTCTCCCATCACCACCACTCTTGGCCAAACATCTCCATCAAGCCCTGACAGGAACTTCAACTGAATGGGAAGCAGAATGTTGCTTACTCGTTGCAGTTTGGTCGGTTCTTTTGCTGGAACTTCGTAGGATTTCAGGCAATGCAAATCGTCGGTGGAAAGAGCAAAATAGCGAAGTTGGTCGCCCGATGAAATGCTTACTGTCCAGTCGTGGAAGTTGCCAATTATCATCATTCCATCGGTTTCGGGATTAAAATCGGGAAGGTCTGCTTTCTGGAATTCATAATTCTTGGCATCGAGCACCCAGAAACGATTTTCGGTGTCGCTAATGAACGCCAAGGAACGCTGATTGCGGAATTCAGTGACAAAAATGTGCTTGGGAACAATGCCTTTGGGCAACTCGATAGGTCGTAAATATGGTCGTCCGCGCTGCATTTTCAGGTGGAAAAGCTTGTCGTTTGAATCGGTGATAAGATAGCCGTTGTCGTATTCCTTCTTTGTGGTCGGATTTCCCGAAATAATGTGCGCCGGAAAGGCGAAACCTTTCTGTACAAACGTTTTAGTAAACAAATCAGATTTTGCCTCATTAACCGAATTTGTAGCCATATCGACAAATTCGATGTTATTATTCGTAATGCGAAACACATCGGTCGGCATTTCCAAATCAACACTCCCAGACATCGATTCCATCAATGGGTAAAGTGCAATTACCCTCTTGTTCACAGCAACCGGAGCTGTCTTAAATGTAAAGTTCTCATTCTGTATGAATTTCGCACTCACTGGACGACCATACAGGGTGTCGGGCAATTTCTCTTTCACAATCAACTGCTTGCTATAGAAAGTCGGCAGCATTTCGTAAAACTGCGCCTCGGTGTATTCGTTGGCATGTGCATCGTAGTAATGTTTTCCCGAATCCCCGTTCTTGAACATTGCAAAGTCATCAATGAAAGCGCTGTACAAGGTGAATGGCGGTTTCTCGGAGGTGTCGGCAGCAAAATGAAATGCCCAGGTAAGAATCCACACGACAAGAAATGCGCATATACAAACGAAATATGTGCGTCCAATAATTACCAAAAGGTTCTCTATCTTATTCATAACTATTCCTTCCCTTCCTTAAAACGAACAACCGACAAAAGTGGCAATGCCAAACTCACTACGACAAGCACCGTCAGCCACGGTAACAGCCTATTGTATGCTTCGGGCGCTGGCGACATATAGAAAACTCGCAGACAAGCAATGGAAATCAAGATGTTGAGAATCCGCCTGCTCCAAACTGGTTCAAGGCAAACCCAAGCTACCAGTATGTATGCCGACAAGCCAGCTAGATACCACGGCAAGGCGGTCAGAACAATGTGCCAGACAATTTCATCGGCAAAAAAAGTCTGCAAACCCAGCAAAAGCATAACAAGATTGCCACAGAACAGCAATGCAAGGCATCCAAAGCCAAACAGAAGCATTTCCATCACCGAGCGCACATATCCGCGTGGCAGGTGCATTGTGAGTTTCAGCCGCTTATGAACCAGTTCGGGCACAAACTGAACCACCGCAGCCACAATTCCCACCAACAGCGGAACATACCGCAGCATATCAATGAAAATGGCATCGCGAAACATCGCAACCTCCCACAGATGGGCGGCACCTTTCAGCGACACCAGCCTATTGATGTTCAAAAGCACATATCCGCAAAGTGCAAAAGTTGTCAGCAATGCAACCGCATAAAACCAACGAGTTTTTATCCATTCCTTGTAAAGCATAACTAAAGTTGTTTCTATGGCTAAAGCCGTTTCTAAGTTTCTAGGTTTAAAAGTTTCTGGGTTTCTAGGTTTCTGTGTTTTATGTTGTTTATAATTGTTTGGGGCTTGAAGGCTCAAAGGCTCGAAGGCTTGAAGCCGTTTTTTGACTTTTAGCCTTTTCTTCTTTTAGCCTTTTAGCCCAATAAACAATCTTAAATCATTTTTGCATCTTGTCAGTTCTATCTAAAATCGTACTTCGTAAATCGTAAATCCCTTTGCATCTTGTCAGTCCAATCGTAAATCGTAATTCGAAAATCGTAAATCCCCTAATATTTCCCCGTCAACCCAATAAACGCATCCTCCAAATTTACCTTTTGTGATGAAAAATCCTCGAAAGCAACACCATTGGCCGCCAAACGCGATTTCAGTTCTTCGGCATCCAGGAACGAGCCTAGTTCGACATTGCCACGGATTACCGTAGGATGATAGACATCAGCCATTTCGGGCAAGGTGCTGTTTTCAGACAACTTGAAGTTGTACTGACGATATTTGCCAAGCAGTTCATCAACTGGCATCTGCAAGATAATCTTGCCATAGTCCATCATTATGCAGTCATCTATGAGCCGCTCCATATCCTGTATTATGTGCGAAGTAAGGAAAACGGTCTTTCCCGACGATTTCACAAAGTCGCGAAGGTAGTCGATGAACAGACGACGGTAGCCGGGGTCAAGTCCGAGCGAAAAGTCGTCCAGTATCAGCAACTTGGGATTCTGCGCCATCAGAAGTCCGAGTGCCACCTGCGACCTCTGTCCGCACGACATTCGCGAAATGCGCTGGTTTGGTGCGACTTTCAGCATCGACATCAGGTCGTAATACACATTCTTATCCCATTGCGGATAGAATCGGGCATAAAAGCGTTCAATCTGGCGGATAGTCATAAAGCTGTACTGGATATGCCCTTCAATGAGCAGACCGATGTCGCGCCGAAGTTCTGGATCCATACCGATAATGTTCTGTCCGAAAATACGGCATTCGCCGCTACGGGGCTTCAGAAAACCGCTGAGAATGTTGATGGTCGTGGTCTTGCCGGTTCCGTTCTTGCCCAAAAGTCCAAGTATGCGACCTTGTGGCACGCTAAAGTTAAGGTTTTCGTATATGCACCTTTTGCCGTAGTAGTGGGTTAGGTTAATGCAATCAATCATGGGAGATTCGATGATTCAAAGATTTGATAATTTGAAAATTCGATGATTTGATAATTCGATGATTTGATAATTTGATGATTTGATTTGTAGCGACGCGCCACGGCGCATCGCCACAGATTATCAATTATTATACATTGTTTTTTAGTGCCCTGCGGGCAGAAATTGAACAAATTCTTTTCAAATCCGCCAAATAATTTGAAAAATTTGATTCAATTTGTTTAATTTCTCGCGTAGCGACTTCCATATTATTTTTTTCATTATTGTGGCGACGTTGCACGCAACGTTGCTACAGATTATCAATTGTTAATTGTCCATTATTCATTGTCAATTACATTATATTCCACCGCATCCAAATGATAGAACGACAAATACGCCTTGCCTTCCTTTGCTTTGCGTTCGGCAATCTTTGCACGGAAATCGGCAATGCGGGCTTCGGGTGTATTGGCTGTTTCCTGACGCGACTGCTTTTCGGCTCCACAACCCTCGGCTCCTTCGCCGTGTTGCTCCATTCCTGCAAGTTCCTTTTCCCATTCGTTCAGGTAGTCCTCGTCAATGCGCTCCTCTCTGACAATGCCCTTAACATAAACAATGTGCTCAAGGCATTCCTGCTTGAAAGGCTCGCCAAGTTCCACACTTTCGACACGCAAAACTTGCGTATCGTCGCTACCCATAAGGAACATCTTGCGTCCGCTGTGACGGCACAAATGCATACACACGCCCTCGACCTCCACAGTATCGCCGACCATTGCATCAATCTTTGCAAGCGCGTCGTCAACCTGTAAAACCTTTGCTTCGGGAGCTTCTTGTTCAACCTCGGCATTTTTCTTTCCATTACAGGAAAAAAGAGCAAATGCTACTAATATTACCGCTAAAAATCCGAAAAATCTCTTCATATTAATAAATATTTACGTTCAACAAAAAAAGCGTCGGGGCACGAAACATAAGAATATGAACAACATCTGCCCCGACATAGGAAATTTAACAAAAAATCTTAACGAATGAGTATCTTATCGATATCATTATCACCAACTTTCACGATGTACATACCTTGTGGCAAATTGTGCCTTTCTACATCGTTTATAACTGCAAACGATTCCACAACCTGACCTAACATATTATATACCATTACATTCAATCCTTCTGCACCAGAAATCACCAATTCGCTTTCGTATGAATAGATTTCGATGTTCCTTGCTTCGTCAGACAAAATGGAAGTAACAAGTTTGAATGTAACATCAACAGTTGCATCAGCAGTAACGGTAAGCGTATAGGTGTTGTTTTCAACGGTAACTGCTTCGCCGTCAACCTTAAATTCATCAAGTTCGTAGCCTTCCGCTGGAGAAATTGTGAAAACAACTTCTATGTCGGCAAGCAAGTCGGTCAAAGTTTCGGGTTCGGTAGTAACCGTGCCGTTTTCGCCGACATTCAAGGTAATGGTGTAAGTTTCAGGTTCTACAGGTATCAACTTGAAGGTGACATCAACCGTTGCATCAGCAATGACGATAAGCGTATATGTGTTGTTTTCAACGGCAACTGCTTCGCCGTCAACCTTGAATTCGTCAAGTTCGTAGCCTTCCGCTGGAGAAATTGTGAAAACAACTTCCGTGTCGGCAAGCAAGTCGGTCAAAGTTTCGGGGTTGGTAGTAACCGTGCCGTTTTCACCAACATTAAGCGTAATAGTGTAGGTTTGCGGTGCTGGAGCTGTAAATTCATATCCGGGGAATGTGTATTTTGCAACAACACCCTGCCACGAATATGTTGATGTGTAGGAAGTTGCAGTTTCTACAAAAGCAAAATCCAAAGCCTTGTTTGCCTGTACGCGTGCTGCAATCAAGAGCGAATCGCCTTTTACGGCGCACGAATTTGCAGTTATCGAACCTGTTGATTCGCCCAGAATGTACGATGCGGAAGTTTCAAGATTGTGGTTGAACGAATCGAAGTAGAGCGATTTTGGCGTAGTTGCCCAGTTGTAGCCGTAAACGAAAACGCTGTCGGCATTCACGGCAAGTCCGAAACTATTTGATATTCCGCTAGTCTGCTTTACAAAACCCTTGTCGGCAACACCAGTAGCGGAATTGCAACGGAAAACGAAGCCTGCATACATAGTTCCCTGTGCCGACACAGTATCCTGTCCAATCTTGAAACCGCCCTGAATGCCACCTGCGACAAAGAAACTTGAATTGTCGGGAGCGATTTCGAGCGCATTCAACTGCATAAAGTTTTTGTTGTTGACCTGTGCGCCCTGTACCAGCGACAAATAATCGACCGACAAATCGGAAGCATTAACCCTTGCTGTCCAGAAACTGTACTTGTCATCGGGTGTAACCTGCGAATCGCCAAGCGATACAACTGCATTGCTACCTTTCAGATAACCAGCAATATACAATTTTCCGTCCCTGTACTTCATCATCTTGGCTGTTTCGCCAACCGACGAGCCACCAGTAACGATATGACTATTATAGGTAAGGTCGCTGTTGAGTTTCAACACAAATGCCGAGCCTGCAAATCCTGAGCCGCCATCCCAGTCGGCGACATTGTGTGCCAGAATCTCATTCTCGCCAATGTGCATAGTGCGTCTGAGGTTGCCCGTAACGAAGAAATTTCCGTTAGCATCCTGTGCTGCTCCGTAAAGCGAAAATCCATCCGATGTACCCCAAGTGCTGCTTGCTGCCGGATTGTCAACTGGATTCCAATCGACTGTAGCACGGACTGCACTGCTAATGTTTCCATCGGCATCAACCTTTACGAAAACTGGCTGATACACATTATGATACTCGGCATCGGGAAATGAAAACGAAATTGTTGTCTCGGTGCCATTGTCGCCAACCAGTTGCAACAAAATGTCGTTTCCGTAGAAATTTGCGCTTGTGTGGCGGGCTTTCAGTGCGAGGAATGCGCCGCCGTCGGCAGTTGGCGTGTAGTCGCTCGACGACACATCAACATCACCGTTCTTGGAGTATATCTTCCACAAGGCATTTCCGCTGAAATCGTGCTTTACCAACATTATGTTGCTGTTGTAGCTTGTTCCCGAATATGGAGCGCCCGTCATATCCTCGCCCAGCAAATGTCCCTGCGTAGCAGCAACATCGCCGGTTGTGTCGGCATCGGAGCCCATACTTGCCAAAGTATAAACATACCCTGCATCGTCCACCTTTGTGCCATAAATGGTGGTCTGGGCCTTGTTCTGCGCGTTTGCCTCGGCAACAGCAGCCGAATACCAGTCAAAACTTATTTCCTGCGTCTGCGCACCGACGGCAAACGACAACCCAATAAAAAACAAAAACAATGATAAAACTTTACAATTCATATTCTTAACTTTTTAATTATTAATCAAAAGAACATTCAATATCTGTCATTCAAGACATATTGCAAAGGTAAAATGCAATATACCCACGAAAACATCACCATTTGTTGTGATTTTTACCCTTTCAAATCATTATTTGTTGTGATTGTAAGGCGCAAAAGACTGAAAGATATAGAGATAAAAAAATACGGAACTATTTGAAAGTCCCGCAAAGATAAAATTCACAAGATTTGTAGGTTGCCTATTGGTTTTGCCAATCAAGCAAACAGAAATCTTTATCCAAGATTCTTTTTTACCATAGTTGCCAAGAATTCGGCAAAATTCCGAATATCACCTTCGACACTTGCCTTTTCCAATGCCGACATATATACCTCGCGCATATCGGCAGGAATAATTGTCCACCGATAGCCGCCCGATGCAAGCATAACATTCATCAAAAAACGACCGATACGACCATTCCCATCATAATACGGATGTATGAATGTAAAAACAAAATGTCCCAGCACAGCCCTTACCCATGCATCTTCCTCCTGCTTCAGCATTTCGAAAAGCACTGGCATCGTATCCCTTACCGCGTCCGAATTCAATGGCGTATGCATCGAATGCCGTATGAAAACCTGACCAGCACGGTAACCGGCAACATCAATCGGCTTGATTATCCCTGCTGCAACACAAGGCGCAAACATCTCCTGATACCATTTACGATGATCAGTCTCAACAACTTTGCCAGGATTCATCCCCGACAACACCGACATAATACTTTCCTTGACCACCTGAAATGCTTGCCAATAACCACGCGCAGCAAGCGCATCACGAGTTTTCGCATCCGATTTGCTGGTTTTAGGATTCCATTTCCCACTTTTTACCTTTTCAATCAGCTTCTCCGTAACTTGATAACCCTCTATTGACAACGAATGATATGCATCATGCTTATATCTCTCATCAACATCCTTCATATACAAATCCACATCAACTGTAGCATTAGTTTCCGGACGACAATACAAAACAGTTTCTCGCATATTATGCCACATAAGCACAATCCTTGTAGCGTATGGTGACTGATTACGGGTGACTTCCAACTTTTCCGCAAAAGGGTCTTCCTCCCTGACCAGGTGTCCTGACATTGACATCACCGACTTTATTTCATCCGCCATATCGGCCATTCCAACATTACGAAATGCACCAATTATGCGTCCTGCTTTCACTGTTTTTCCCGAATCTAAAAGAAATCTAAGCACATCAGACGAATCTTTCACTGCCGACAGCGCCGCTCTCGCCGTTACCGGTTCACGCTGAAAAAAAGTTGGTGCAACCATTATAATGGCTTCCGAAATACCATATACATTAAGTCCGTAATTTGGTTCTACACAAATCTCTTCGGCACAATTTGACTTCAAAAGGAATATGCTACATCCGTGAATCAGTTGAACGACACTATTGTTGCATTGAGACGAACGCACAATCAACTGTCTTGGAACACAACAATTACCAGTAAGTATATCAAGAGACTGCTCTGGCGAAAGGCTCCACACATTCCCAAGTCTGTCTTTAAGATATTGAGCCACAAATGTCCAGTATGAAATATACCAAGCCGTAGTATCGCCATGCTGTGCAGTCGGTTCTGATGGTATGTACCAACCATTTATAACCTTTTCGAGAAAGCCATTGTCAACCAGGCGGACAAGATGCGTACGCGATATGTCCTTGGTACAAATAACAAAAGTATGTCCGTCCTGCTGCAATTTCCTCAGCACCTCAAGCGATGATGCTAATTTTTCCGATTCTGTTGCCATATACTCGTTTATTTTTTTTGCAAAATTAGAAATTATTTTCAAATTTTACACTCGATTTATTTACAAAAGTACAATTTAATTTTCAATAAACATACAATAATATATTTATTTAGAATATTTTATCTAATTAATAGAACAAAGTATTTTACACGCTAATTTTTAATATAGAATTACACGCTAGTTTTTGATGTATATTTACACGCTAATTTTTGCAGAAAAGATAGGATTGAATGGCTTCGCCGTTTCTGAGTTTCTCGCTACGCTGTTTCAATGGGCTACGCCCGTTTCTGGTTGAATCGCGCCATGGCACGATTGTACAATTCAAAGTGGGCAAAAAGGCTGAAAGAAGACCTATATTGATGTCGAACAGTCGAACTGAAGACCTGTCGAACGGTCAGGCTGTCAGACTGCGAGACTGATAGACTGCGAGACTGTTAGCCTTTTAGCCTTTTGTTAATCCCCATTTGTCGTAGTTTTTGCCACCCCAAATCCCCATTTGTTGTGATTGACTGACAGCATCGCGGCATTGTACCTTTGCAAACGATGAAAATTATTTTTATCATTTTGTGCTTTTGTGTGTTGCCTGCGAGTGTGCTTGCGGGCAACACCTTGACAATAAAGCTACTGGACAAAGCAAGCAATTCACCAGTAGCCGATGCATACATATACGCTTCGGACAACAACGGCAAATCGACTGGCGCGGTAAGCGACGACAACGGCACTGCAAAACTGATGCTCGGCAGCGGCGAATACACCATATACATTTCGCACATACAATACGAAACACAGCAAACAAGCATACGGCTGGAAAATGACCTCGCACTGACATTCTACTTGCAAAAAAAGAACTATCAGCTCGGCGAAGTCGTTGTCACAGCCTCCGAATCGAAGAAAATAGGTTCGGTATCGACCATCGGGCGCGACGCAATGAGCCACTTGCAACCAACTAGCATAGGCGACCTTATGGAACTTCTGCCGGGCGGCATCTCGCAGACACCATCGCTCACCCAGGGCAATTCCATATCCCTGCGCGAAACCGGTTCGCTCGGATCCAGCGGACAGAAACTGAACAGCTCACAATACTCTACCAATTCGCTCGGCACTTTGTTCGTGGTCGATGGTGCACCTATAAACACCGATGCCAACATGCAGTATATGCAGAACGGTGGCTTCGACGGTATGGATATGACCAACCGCGGTGTCGATATGCGCACCATTAGCACCGACGACATCGAAAGCATAGAAGTTATGCGCGGAATACCTTCGGTCGAATACGGCAACCTGACAAGCGGCGTGGTGAACATCAAGAAGATACGAAAACCGACAAAACTAAACGCCCGCTTCAAGGCCGACGACAAAAGCCAGCTTCTGTCGCTGGGAAAAGGTTTTGCACTCGATTCAAGCAAATCGCACATTCTGAACATCGACGGCGGTCTGCTGAACGCATACGCCGACATTCGCAATCCGCTCGAAGAATACAAGCGTGCAAACCTCTCGGCACGACTGACAAGCACACTAAATAAAGAAAAGGTAACGCTTAAAATCACACCGTCGGCGGAATACACTGGTTCATTCGACAACTACAAGACCGACGAAAACCTCAGCTATTCGGGCATAAACACCTTCAAATCGACTTACCACAAGCTGGCAGTCGGCAATGGCATCAGCATTTTGCCCAACGAGAACGGTCATTACCAGAAAACTGTCGTCAATATGCAGTTAACGCAGGAGTTCGACAACCTTGAACGCCGTGTGCTTGTGGCACCGTCGCGTGCAGGCATAGCGCCAAGCAGCAACGACCCTGGCGAATACGATGCCTACCTGCTTTTCAGCGAATATGTTGCCAACTACAAGGTCGATGGCAAGCCGTTCACCGCGTTTGCAAAAACAACTACCGACTTCGAGTTCAACAGCCAGCACATAGTGAACGCACTGAAATTCGGGGCGGAATGGAATATGTCGAAGAATTTCGGCAAGGGGCAGATTTACGACCTTTCGCATCCGCTATCGACCAAGGGCTGGGGCAGCCGTCCGCGCCAATACAACGAAATTCCCGCTTCGCACACGCTGTCGCTTTATGTTCAGGACTACATAACCGCCCGAATCGGCAAACATCTGCTCGAAGCACGGATAGGTGCGCGTTCAACCTCAATCCTCGGACTGACAAAGGAATACGCAATGCACGGAAAATTCTACCTCGACCCACGCATAAACCTGCAATGGACACTGCCTCACTTCGGCGAAAAGCAATGGAGCATATCGTTTTCGGGCGGAATCGGACGCACAACCAAAATGCCAACAATGAACTATCTATACCCCGATGCCAACTACATCGACATCATACAGTTAGCATACTACAACCAGAGCAATCCTGCGGAGTTTAGCCGATACAACATATTGAGCTACAAGGAAGATGCGACCAACTACGCGCTTCAGCCGGCACGAAACCTAAAAGGAGAGTTCCGCGTTGACTTCGAAATTGAAGGCTACCGGCTTTGGGTGTGCGTTTTCGATGAAAAAATGTCGTCTGGATTCCGCTATTCAAGCACATACACGGCATTCGACTACAAGGACTACGACGAAACCTCCATAGATGTCAACCTTGCCGCCCGTCCCGAACTTGCCGACATCAGCTACGAACCACGAAGGATACTTGGCGGATATAGTTTTGTCGAAAATGGCAGCCGACAGGACAAGATTGGGATTGAATGGGAATTTTCGGCGGCAAGAATAAAACCGCTATGCACGGCCATAAAGTTCAGCGGAGCGTGGTTCCGTAGCATTTATGTCAACAGCCGTCCGATGTTCTACCCTGTAAGCAGTGTGGTGGATAATGTTGTGATTTCCAATAATTACATCGGACTTTACGACTGGAACGACGGACGCATAAACGAGCAGTTGAGTACCAATTTGTTCCTTGATACGCAAATCCCGAAACTGAAACTTATTTTCTCGACATCGGTGCAGGCAATGTGGTTCGTCTCGACAAAGCGTATGGAACAGAACTGCATTCCAGTGCAATATCTTTCGGTAGCCGACGGTCAGTTGCACGACTACACCGACGAAGCCGTTGCCGAAAATCCATTGTTGCGCCACCTCGTCTATAACCTTAGCGAATCGGCCTACGAGAAATACACGATTCCACCAGCGATATACATAAACCTGAAAGTCACGAAGAACATTGGCAAATGGCTTAGCATGTCGCTTTTTGTAAACAAACTGCTCGACTATACACCCGACTTCAAGCGCAACGATGTGCTTATCAGGCGCAATGCAACGCCTTATTTCGGAATGGAAATAAATATGAAAATTTAAAATGATAATTCAATTTGTAACAAATACATCAAATATGAAAACAGAAAATTATCAATTCCCTATAAAAGAGACGGTCATTCCGCAAGTTAGAACAATAACGCGATACGGAACGGGGAGCGTCATATTGTTCAACTATGCGGAATCTCCTACTGAACCACTATTAGAAGGAGATTCCGTACAGACAGGCTCACAAGGCTCGTTCCTGCGCCTGTTCGCTTTGTCTTACGGAATGACTGTTTGGGGGGTAACAAAAATGTGATAATTTCAATTTTATGTCGAACAATAATCAAATTTAAAATTACAGATATGAAAAAACAGATATTATTTCTAATGATTGCAATGGCAGCCTTAGCATTCACATCCTGCAAGAAGGACAATGTAAACTTTGTTTTCCCGACAGGCAACATAAGGATTATCCTTCCCGAAAATGCCAACATAACCGCGCGGAACAACCAGACCGTAAAGTTCACAAACCGCACCACAGGAGAAGTGAAAACCGTTAGTTACGGTGATGATGTGGAACTCACTAAAGGTCTGTACGACTGCGATTATACCGCCGAAGTGGAATACATTGTCGATGGTATAACCTGCAACGCAATGCTGAGCGGAAGCGTAAGTTCGGTAAACATTATCGACGAAACTGGCTTTCCAATCACCACTTACCTTATGGTTTCGTGCAACGACTTCATTATCGAAGAAATATTTTTCACTGGTACGCTGCGCCCGTCGGGGACAACCTACAACGGCGACAGCTACATAAAACTGTACAACAATACCGACAAGGTGCTGTATGCCGATGGCGTTGCAATTCTGGAATCGGAATTCACCTCGACTACAAAATACGACTACTCTCCCGACATTCAGGCTACTACGATGACTGTAGAAGCCATTTATGTAATCCCCGGCAGCGGAACCGAGCATCCAGTTCAACCAGGTGAAAGCATTGTAATATGTGATGTCGGCATCGACCACCGCGACGCAAATCCCAACTCGTTCGACCTTAGCCACGCCGACTTCGAGTGGTACGACGAATCTACATCGCCACAAAACCTCGACATTGACGGAGCAACCGTACCCAATATGGACAAATGGTACTGCTACACGGCAAGCTACTGGATTCTGCACAACCGCGGTTTCAGGTCGTACGCCATAGCAAGGATTCCAATCGCCAAGGAAGCCTACCTGCAGAGCTATTCGTACACCTACAACTACACTATGCACCTTGCCGCCGGTGACTTCGATATGCAGCGCACCGCCTACCAGATTCCCAACGAATGGATTATCGATGGCGTGAATTGTAGCGTGGAAGCAGAACGCAAATGGAACATCCTGCCGCCAAACATCGATGCAGGCTGGACTCACTGCGGAACAATCGACCACGACCAGACACGCTATTTCAAGAGTGTTCGCCGCAAAATGCTGTCGCTAACATCCGACGGACGAAGAGTGCTTAAGGACACCAACAATTCCACCGACGATTTCAACACCGAATGCGTGCCTTCGCTCATCGAGCAACAAGGAACCGCCACCGATGCCAACGGAACGCCTGCAAATGGGATAACATACGATGGGGTAACACCGATGAATTGATTTACGATTTTAGATTGACGATTTACGATTAGCTACGCTGAGCTGAAGGTTGAAACGGACGATGCGTGCATCGTCCCAAACATAGAAACACAGAAACATTCAAACATAGAAACGGAGAAACCTAAGAAACGGCGTCAGCCATAGAAACTCAGAAACAATTAGAAACGGCGAAGCCATAGAAACAACCCACACATGCGCACATTTCTTACAACCATATTACTTCTCTTTTTTGCCATCGCCAATGCCGCCAACGACACCATTCCCATTGCAACAAGAATAAACGACGGCAGGGAAAAATACGGCGATTTCATATCGTATGAAAAGCCATCCGTCAAGGTTTTGAAACGCAAATACTCGTTGACTAGCGTTTCGGTCGGCACAACATTAAGAAACGAAAGCCGGGCAGTAGTGCCTCAGTTCGGCCAAGGCGAAATTTCTGGCAAATTCACTGCCAACACATTCATAACCTACAAGAAGGGCGCTACTTGGGGAAATGCCTCGTACACAAATGGTAAGATTGTCGATGTGCAGTTCAACGAGACAAGCGACTACGCAATGCTCTACCCCTACACGCTCGGTGATTCGGTTGGAGGCGACCTGCGCTTCCAGAACTACCGTTTCGGCGGTGGCGTAAACACCGTACTCGACAGCAACTGGAAATTAGGCGTCGAAGCCCAATACCGCGCCGACCTTGCCTACCGTCAGATCGACCCGCGCCCCAAAAACCTTGTCACCGACCTCGACGCCACCATCGGAGCATCGCGCAGAATTGCTGGCAAATACCTTGTCGGCCTCGACCTCAACGCAGGAAAGTACAAGCAAACCAACAGCCTTAGGTTTTTCAGCGAACTTGGCGTTCCGAATGTCGTGCATTTCACAGGATTGGGCACACAATACTATCGTTTCCAAGGAAGCAACTACAGCACCTACTACAAAGGCTATCGCGTGGGCGGCTCGCTCGGCATTGTCCCCGACGGAAGCGGATGGTTCGGCAATATTGCCTACAACTACTTAGCGTTCACCAAAATAATATCTTCACTCAATGAACTGCCGATGGCTCGGGCTGGCGAACACCAGACTTCGGGCGAAATCGCATACCTAAACGCAGAATCTACCTCGTGGGGCATAAAACTCAAAGCAGATTACAACCGAAAGTCGGGAACCGAAAACATTTTTGGTGATGCCGCCGACAATGTCTATCCGTTGATAATGAGCCTTGAGCAGTTCTCGGCAGAAAACCTAAACCTGCAAATTTCTGCATTATATGGAAAAACCGCAGAAATCCACGACTGGAACATTACCGCCAAAGTTTGTTACTTGTCGCACAGTGAGAAATACAATTCTCCAGCACAGCACCTGACATTAGCCCACGCAGGCGGAAAAATAGGCGGACAATACGGCTACAAAGGCAAATCGCTACACATTAGCATCTCGACAGACCTTGGTTTTTACGCCAGCACTCGCCACGACCTGCTTCTTTACGGGAACTCCATCTGGCAAAGCCCCATAAGGCAAACCTACGAAATTCTTTCGGAACATTTTTTTCAAAGCGACACAAGTTTCCGCATATCGTACGCATTCGGCAACAACATTGCAATATTCCTTGATTTAAGATACTCGTATTCGCGCTTCTTCAACGGCAGCGACATCCATCAGGGTAGAATTTCGGTAGGGATGATGTTATGAAAAGGCTGACAGGCTTGAAGGCTGAAAAAAAGGACGGCAGAGAACCGTCCTTAAATATTTAACAGTCATCCTTTGTCATCAAACGGCTATTGGACAATTTCGACAATAGGAACGCCAAGTGCCTGTTGTATCATCGACACCGTCTTGAATGTGAAATTATGACCGAAGGAAAACCATCGCGACACTTCTGACTCTTTTTTGCCGGTCAGTTTGGCTAGGTCTCTTTTTGTCATTCCTTTGCTCTGTAGAATTTGATATATCTTTTCCGAAATGCTGAAATTCAATTCAAAAGCAGCGCGTTCCTCTGGTGTGATGGAATCGTGCGCCTCCTGAAGAACCTCCGAATAAATCTTAATATTGTCTGCTGACTTTTTCATGATAATTGAAAAACTTTACTTTCGATACCTGTAATTACATTTTTTTCAATGGTAATTGAACCATCTTTCTGCGCTTCTTTGAGAAGTTTGTCAAACTGTTGCAAGTCCATAACATACCCACTAAGTTCCTCGCTTTGCTGATATGTGCGTGTGGCCTTTACGCCTCCGTTGCCGACAATTAGTATTTGGTCTGAAATGCGCAAACAATATAGGCGCAACTTGCGTGAATCAATGGACAAAGCGGTCACCCTGTCGTTCATTTTGCCTTCTGGACGGAAAAATCTCTCAAAAGCACCAACAGCGACAATCTTTTCCAATGCAAGCAAAATGTTTTTATAATCATTATTTAGTGTCGCATCGTCTTTGAACTTCTGAACAAATGATTCATATTCGCTAAGGGCGTTACCGTCAAAACAGATGGAATAAAGGCTGACATTATCAGTTTGTTCTAGGGTTTTAAGAGTTACTTCTTTCATACTTCAATATTTTTTATACTGCAAAGATAATATTTTTATTTAACATATATGTGAAATTTTGATTATTTTTTATGGTTCAAATTTTGTTCTCATTGTTGCCTTCGAACCCCTTGTCCTTGTCAATTTGAAGACATAATAACAAAAAAGGACGGCAGAGAACCGTCCTAATATCGTATGTTTTGTGTTTGCATATCCGTAAGGGAAGGTTTGAAACCTTCCCTTACAATAGACCACAAAACATTCTATTCTTTTACAAACCTCAGCTGGCTGAGCGTAGCCGATGCCACGTGGATGCGTACCACATACACCCCGCTTGTCAATTCATTAACATCGCAAACCGCATTGTCGCTATTTACCTCAATCCTCTTTACCACCTGTCCCATCACGTTCACAATCTCGATTTCTGAAATTGTTTCGGAGGATGTGATGTTGAGAATGTCGGTGGCGGGGTTCGGGAAGAGGGCAATTTCAGAAACTGCGGTTTCGTCGATGCCTACGCTCCAAGTAAATGCTGCGGTATATTCAGCATCGGCTACAACCGTTATGGTACGCGGATTGTCGGTGTTGCCATCTGTCCAGGCGACAAAGGCATAGTTTTCTCTTGGTGTAGCGGAAATCTGTATTTCGGTGCCGTATGGGAAAGTGCCGCCTTCGCTGACTGTTCCCCAATCCTCGTTAAGCGAACGGACAACAATTGTGTAGTTGTTTGGTGCAAATGTCGCTATGTAGGTTGCATCGCCTGTTACAGTAATCGTGCGAGGATTGTCGGTGTTGCCATCGTTCCATTGTACAAAATGGTAGTGCTCGGCGGCGGTTGCCGAAATCTGTATCTCGGTGCCGTAGTCGTAGGTATTGCTTTCGCTTACGGTTCCCATCGCTTCATCGGCAGACTCTACTGTAATCGTGAACCTGTCGATTGCAAACGAAGCGGTGAAGGTAGAATCCCCTGCAACGGTTATAGTGCGTGGATTGTCGGTGTTGCCGTCGTTCCACTGGGCGAAATGGTAGTGCTCGACTGCCTCGGCGGAGATTTCAACCTGTGCGCCTTCTACATATACGCCACCGCCCGAAACTGTTCCCATTGTTTCGTCGGCTGAAAGCACGGTAATTGTACGCCAAGCACCGAATGTTGCCGTGTAGGTGATGTCCTCGGTGACGGTTATTGTACGCGGATTGTCGGTATTGCCGTCGTTCCAAGTAGCAAAGCCGTAGCCCTCGGCTGGTGTTGCCGAAATCTGTATTTCGGTGCCGTAGTCGTAGGTGCCGCCCTCGCTTACTGTACCCATTTCGGTATCGGCAGATTCAACCGTAACGGTGTGCTGGTCGATTGCAAACGAAGCAGTAAAGGTCGAGTCGCTTGTAACGGTTATCGTGCGAGGATTGTCGGTATTGCCGTCGTTCCACTGCGTGAAGTGGTAGTGTTCGGCTGGTGTGGCAGAAATTTCAACCTGCGAGCCTTCGGCATAATCGCCGCTGCCCGATGCTGTTCCCTGCGTTTCGTCGGCAGAAGTTACGGTTATTGTGTGGAATACTGTGAATGTAGCCGTGTAGGTGGCGTCTTCGGTTACCGTTATGGTACGCGGATTGTCGGTGTTGCCGTCGTTCCAAGTTGCAAACCTGTAGCCCTCGGCTGCCGTAGCGGTAAGGGTTGCCGTTTCGCCCTCGTAGAATATGCCACCGCCCGTTACGGTTCCGGTTGCCTCGTCTGCCGAAACTGCGGTGATGGTATAAGTAGGTATTGCTTCAAACGATGCCACATATTCCACTGGTGACGATACATACAGCGAGCGCGGATTGTCGGTGTTGCCGTCGTTCCACTGCACGAAGCGGTAGCCTTCGTTTGGGGTGGCAACTATTCTGGCGTTGCCATTTGAGCAGGATGGTTGCAGGGTTATGCTTGCAGTTCCCATCTGCAGATTTGCGCTCGATACGCTTAGCAATGAGGCTCCGGTTTCGCGTATGTCGCTGAAATTGCCCCATTCGTCAGCAGCCAAATACGCAGCCGCCGAGCCACAGGGAACCCATACTGTGGCATAGTAATAATATTCGCATCCACCATAATTATAATTAAAATTATTTCCACCAACAGTTGGCGGAGTTGCAGGGTTTGCATATATGACGGTCAGGTTGCAACAACCAAGAAATGCCTGACTGCCAATGCTTGTAACAGAATTGCCAATTGTAACAGATGCAAGCCTGCTACATCCCATAAATGCACTCATGCCAATGCTCGTAACAGAATTGCCTATTGTAACATATGTCAGTCCGCTACAATTAAAAAATGCGCTTCCCCCAATGCTCGTAACAGAATTTGGAATTGTCAATGTTCCAGAAAGTCCGCTACAATTACGAAATGCACCATCTCCAATGCTTGTTACAGAATTTGGGATTGTCAATGTTCCTCTCAATCCGCTACAACTATTAAATGCGTTATCGCCAATGCTCGTAACACCATTGCCGATGGTAACCGAAGTCAGTCCAGTGCAAAAACCAAATGCATATTGTCCAATGCTTGTTACAGAATTTGGGATTGTCAATGTTCCTCTCAATCCGCTACAACTAGAAAATGCAGCATATCCAATGCTTGTAACAGAATTGGGGATTGTAACAGAAGTCAGTCCGCTACAATCAAAAAATGCATAATCGCCAATGCTCGTAACAGAATTGGGGATTGCAACCGATGTCAGCATAGAGCAGCCGTAGAATGCCCCGCGCAGCAGATTTCCGCCTGTCACGGTAACCGACCTAAGGCTGCTGGGAATGTAGGCATAAATACTACTACCGCCATTGTATTGACAAATTGTTCCTGTTTGGCTGCTTGTTGAATAACCGAATATATATCCGAAAAGTGTTGAAGCAGAAGACTCTGTTGCCGTTGCGCTTCCGCCTACAAATGGGATTGTCATTTCTACAAGTCCAGAACAACCTTGAAATGTAGGACTGCCAATGCTTGTGACGGAGTTGGGAATTGTAACCGATGTAAGTCCGCTGCAATTATGAAATGTATAAACGCCAATGCTCGTAACAGAGTTTGGAATTGTTAATGCTCCTGTCAATCCGCTGCAACCATAAAATGCATACTGGCCAATGCTTGTAACAGAGTCGGGAATCGTTAATGCTCCTGTCAGTCCACTGCAACCATAAAATGCATACTGGCCAATGCTTGTAACAGAGTCGGGAATCGTTAATGCTCCTGTCAGTCCACTGCAACCACGAAATGCACTGTTGCCAATGCTCGTGACAGAATTGGGAATCGTTAATGATCCTGACAATCCGTTGCAATTATAAAATGCATAATTGCCAATGCTCGTAACAGAATTGGGCATTATAATAGTTGTCAGCATAGAGCAGCCGTAGAATGCGCCATAGAGCATATTTCCACCAGTCACGGTAACCGACCTAAGGCTGCTGGGAATGTAATATGTTTTCTTCTGGCTAGTAATAGAACCGTATTTTTGCTCTACGGCAGTACCGCCTGTATAACTATATGCTCCGAAGATGTATCCAAAAAGTGTTGATTCAGAAGCCGTAGTTGCCGTTGCACTGCTGCCGACAAATGGGATTGTCATTTCCACAAGTCCGCTGCAACCTTTAAATGCAGAACTGAAAATGCTTACGACGGAGTTGGGAATTGTAACCGATGTAAGTCCGCTGCAATTACGAAAGGCTTCAGCGTCAATGCTCACAACGGAATAAGTTATGCCATTGTATGTAACGGATGATGGAATTGTAAGGTCGCCAGTGGGATAAGTGGAATAACCTGCACCAGAACTAGTTGAATAACTTTGATATGTAACTTCTACATATGGAGAAGTAGAGGATTTGATTTTGTAGTATAGTCTTTGTCCGCTCTCACATACGGCAGAAAAGTCGTAGTTGGCAGCAAACGCGGAAATGCCCAAAAGGATGGCGAGAATGAATGATAAAATTAATTTCTTCATTTTATTAAAATTTTAAAGTTACTATTTATTGTTCCTTTTCTTTTTTATATATAAATGGATTTGAGGCACCTCTTTTTTTATAATAATAAGGTATTAGTTTCTTTTTTAGTCTTGACATCGGTTCTTTTGCCGGCTCGCCTATAAATTCAATTCTTCCGGAACCGCTAGCACATTCCTTCCATTCAGAAACTTCATAAACCTCACGCACCATACCATTTATTACGCCCAAAACATATTTGTAATTTTTCGCCTTGTCAAGTTTTGCCTTCCACGCTCTTCGTACTGCATCGTACAGGCTTCCCCTATCGCAGACAAAAGCTTCCGTTGTCTTGATTATGACATAATCTTCCTGCGGTTCGTCATATTCTTCGGCGCCGAGCTTTAGCATTAAGTCATCGGTAGATACAACCCCGTAGTCGCTACCGTGACCGGACTGTATGTTGGTAAGCCCCGGGTAGCAGTCGATTAGGGCTGCCTCCACCTCAAAAGCTTCCTGCTCTGTCAGATTCCACCTATGAATCATCGTGATAACTTCTTTGCCATCAGCAAGAATTTCACGAATCTGACGAATTTTTAAGGTTTCTTCGTCCTCGTTGCTTTCTTCATTCCTGTTGTCCATTTTTATTACGCCGTTGGCATGTTGAAACACACGATTCCGGCAACCTTTCCCTACATAAAAAGTCTCGTAGTTGCGCGGGTCGATAAGGCGGTAAACATAATAACAACTCTTACCTTCTCCTCCCAACTTTTCCAAGACCTTCTTACTAAATTCTTTTGTTTCTACTGTCATTTGCAACTTAAATTTTCGCGCCTACTCTTTTCGGGCTTTTCGGCAATTAACTCCCAGAATATTCTCATTATTTTTTCGCCGTAAGCCCACAACCAGCAGTTTTCAAAAGGCACAAATAAAAAAGTGGGCTTTATATTTTTACTCTTATCTACCTTGAGGTTCTCGCATACCTGTGCCGTATATAAGAAAAGCCCACGGAAAAACCGCGAGCATTTTCGCATTCAACTTACGGCACTTAAAATTTGCGAGATTTCAAGGTAAGTATATAAGCAAAAACGCTTTTATGTTTTTATATCAATTAAGTATCAGTTTCTATTTCATTGGCAAATGTTTTTAAGTTCTACATTCGGTTAAAAATTACAGGGCAAAGATAAGAATTATTTACGATTTACGAAGTACGATTGACGATTTTTTGGCTAAAGCTGTTTCTCGCTGCGCGTTTCTATGCCTGCGGCGTTTCAATGGCTAAAGCCGTTTCTAGGTTTCTCGCTTCGCTGTTTCATGTTTCATGGGCTAACGCCCGTTTCTTGTTGAATCGCGCCATGACACGATTTTACAGTTCTAGTGGTGTTCAATGTTCAAGGTTCAACAATTTAAAGGGTTCAATGATTTCGCGAGCTAAAGTGGGATTATTTTGTTTTTTATTTTGACTTCCAATGATTTTACTATTTCGTTATACATACTTTTTCATAATAATTTTGCAAACGCCATTAATGCTGTCTGCCTAATTATTGCAATATTCGTCTTTTCTTTATTCCAAGAGTATTTCTCACAAACGACTATTTTCTAAGCTTCGATTGGTAATTCTTGCTATTTCTTAAATATGTCATCAAGAGAACAACTCCGACAAATGCCAAAGCAACACCCAACAACAAACCGACCAAACTACCAGATACCGTATCGTAAATACCATGCAAAAACGCAGGTATCGCTATCGCAAGAAAATATAACGACAGTCTATACTTTGGATATAACATAGCGAAAGCTGAAAAATATCCTGCAATGCCGCACCAGATAGCATGTATAAAAGGCAGACTGGTCAATCGTGCAATATTCAAGAAGAAAGATGATGCATAATCAAACTGCGCATTAAACCCCATTTGATATTCAACGCCTTCATATACGCCAAACGCAATTCCAGAAATCAAACCATAAAAAACTAAAGTCTGAGGGTACAATGGTTCTTTTGATCGAGCCAACACCAACCATAATGGTATCGCCTTTGTAATTTCTTCTGTTACACCTACAGCAAAAACAAAGAATAGAGCACGCTCGATATATCCGGAATCATCACTTAAAAAATAAAATGGATTTATAAAATTAAGTCCTTCACCAAATATTACGAATACAGCCAGTTGCGACAGGAAAAATATCGACATCGTAGTTTTCAATTTAACTTGGGACGTCTTGAAGAAATAGTAGAAAAACAAACCCCATACAACCGAAAAGTAAAGAGCAACCGCATAAAACATTACAAATGATGAATCGGCTACCCATCCTATCAATCCAAGAAGTACCAGAGGTACTAGCCCAACCAAGGCAAGCAATAATAACCTTTTATCGCTGGACCATGTTTTTCGCTGCAATACGTCTTTCGGGAAAATAAGGTCTCGTCCTATATCCTTTATTTGGGCAAAAAGATTCCCATTATGCGGAATTCTAACTCTGACCTTATTCTGCTTAAAATAATATTTTATGGTTTTAATATCATTTATTCTGTTTACATCACATGCCTTATCATGAAGTAAAAGTTTCCCAGACTCAACATACTGGCGAAGCGTTTCCAATGAGTACGGACCATATTGTTGATTATTACGGAAAATCAAGTACATTTGTCTACATTCTTTCTAAATTCAACATTTCAATTTATTCCCCGAGCCATAAATTAATCGGAAAATTGCATGCTGCAAATTTAAAAAAATAGAAGAAACACATCTATAACAAAGCAGATGCAATATAACATATATGGCTATCAGCAATAACTCAACAACCTTTGGGCTTTAGAATTAAGACACTTATATTGTAATGCTTCCAAAATACAGAATCATTCTGTTAATTAATTGCCAATTGTCCATTATCAATTTTTGTGTTATTTTTGTCCCCTAAAATTCAATACAAATGAAGAAAATATTTAGTGCTTTGATCATCATGCTGCTATCATGCAGCTTGTTCGCAGACGAGGGAATGTGGCTTCCCATTCTGATTGAAAAATACAATATTGCCGACATGCAGAAAAAGGGCTTCAAGCTTACTGCCGAAGACATCTACAGCATCAATCACGCATCAATGAAGGATGCAATTGTGATTTTTGGCGGTGGATGTACTGGCGAAATGATTTCCAACGAAGGCTTACTTATTACAAACCACCATTGCGGTTACGGCACAATACAACGCCACAGCACGGTTGAACACGACTACCTTACCGATGGATTTTGGGCAATGAGCCGCAAGGAAGAGCTTGCAAGTCCCGGACTTTCAGTAACATTCCTAGTAAGTATGGAAGATGTTACCGACAAGGTTCTCGAAGGCGTAACTTCTGATATGTCGGACAGCGAACGCGAAACAAAAATTTCGTTAAACATCGCCAAGATAAAAGAAGAATCGGTTAAAGGCACACACTATCAAGCACGTATCGAATCGTTCTATTGCGGAAACCAGTACTTCCTTTTCAAGAACGAAGTTTTTGAGGATGTACGTCTAGTAGGTGCTCCTCCGTCAGCAATAGGAAAGTTCGGTGGCGATACCGACAACTGGATGTGGCCTCGTCATACAGGAGACTTCTCGTTGTTCCGCGTATATTGCGGCAAGGACGGCAAACCAGCAAAGTATTCCGACGACAATATACCTTACACACCAAAGAAATTCTTCCCGATTTCGCTCAAGGGAGTTCAGGAGGGTGACTTTACAATGGTGTTCGGTTACCCTGGCACAACTCAGGAATACTTGCCCGCAGTGGCTGTTGAGCAAGTAATGTACGATTCCGACCCGACCAGAATTGCCATACGCGACAAGAAACTTGAGGTCATCAAGGCAGGCATGGAAAAATCGAAGCTCACACGTATCCAATATTCCAACAAGGCAGCAAGCATTGCCAACGGCTGGAAGAAGTGGCAGGGCGAAATAAAAGGTCTGAAACGCCTTGATGCTGTAAACGTTAAGCTCAATTTTGAGGAAGGCTTCCAGAAATGGGCAAACGACAAGCCCGAATACAAGAATCTTCTCAGCGACTACGAAAACGCATACGCCGACATGAAGCCGCTAAACCTTGTTTATATCTATATAACAGAAGCTGGATTAGGCAGTTATGCTGTTTCGTTTGCCAACCAGATGCGCATGCTCGAATCGTGCAAGGACGCATCGCCAGAAAACTTGCAAAGCTTGAAGGAAATGGCGCTGTCGAAGTCGAAAAGCAACTACAAGGACTACGACGAGCAGGTAGAAATCCGACTTTTCGCCGAAATGTGCCGTATTTATATGGAAAACATGCCCGAAAGATTTTGGCCGTCAACATATTCAAGCATCGATAAGGTTACAAAGTCGGCATCCGACAAGTATATGGCATTTGCCGAATACTGCTTCTCGAAGTCGATATTTGCAAATCAAGAAAAATTCGAGAACTTTGTAAACGGACTTTCATCAAAGTCAGCAAAAACATTAATAGCCGACCCGATTTACAACATCGCAAAGGAACTTATAGCCATATACAGGAACGATATTCAATCTGCAATTGTCGAGTGCAACGACCGCATCGAAAAGCTCGACCGCATTTACATGAAGGCTCAGATGGAATACGAACCGCAAAAGAGGTTCTTCCCCGATGCAAACTTCACCTTGCGCATCACCTACGGACAAGTTACCCCTTATCAGCCTGCCGACGGAATTGACTACGAATACTTTACTACTCTTGACGGCATCATCGAAAAGGACAATCCCGACATCTACGACTACAAAGTTCCTTCAAGATTGAAAGAATTGTACGAAAAGAAGGATTATGGCCGTTACGCCGACAAGGACGGCAAGATGCATGTGGCTTTCACAGCCACAAACCATACAACTGGCGGAAATTCAGGTAGTCCAGTCATCAACGGCAATGGAGAACTTATTGGTGTAAACTTCGACCGCAACTGGGAAGGAACCATGAGCGACATCATGTACGATCCAGAAATGTGCAGAAATATCTCTCTTGACATACGTTATGCCTTGTTCCTGATTGACAAGTTCGCTGGCGCAAGCCACTTGATTGACGAAATGGATATTAGAGAATAGTTGTAATATCCCAAAAACCATAAAAAAAGGCGTTTGTGCGCCTTTTTTTATGGAACAAACTCAAGTTTAGTCGCCGACATGGTCGCTAGCATCAATGCTCCAATCGCTATGATCCTCACGGAAAATATAATCATACTTCTTTCCGTCTGGTGCTACTATTGAAAAATAGTCGAATTTGGAGTAATGAAGCTTTTTATTGTCCATCTCAAAGACAGTAGGATTCTTTTGCCCAGTTTGTGCTGCGACGCTGGCTATTTTAACCCAATCGTAGTTCTTTTTGTCCCAGCCAAAAACACCTATGCTCAACGATTGTTGCGATGAATTATTTATCATTCTTATGTTTTCGTTTGCGCCTCTCGGAAGCTTCTTCGAGGTAAACACGTATGCGTTAGGTGCATCATAATATGGCAGCGGCTGCTGTGTCATATCAGCACCTTTGGTATAAACTTGGATTTCGATTTTCGCCATACCCTTCTCCACCTTGAAATCGTACTTGCTTGCATCATTGGTCACTACGGCATAGTAGCGGTACATTCCCAAATCAGGGAATTTCTTGCCAAAGTTAGCATCTGCATCGAATCCAGGAAGTGTTTCGTTGCCAAGGCTTTCCCACTTCTGTGTCAATGGGGAATGTACGAAGACCTCGAATTGTATCGACTTGTACTTGGAATAGTTAACAATCTTTACATTGAATCCAACGACTTTTGAACCATTGCCAAATTTGTCGGAAACATTGCGAGCATCAATCATCAGTGCCGAATTGTCGCTGAACACCGGCATTTCATAATTGCAATCAATAACAGGCTTCTCTTCCTGAGCAAAAAGTCCACTGAAAAAGAGCATTGCCAAAATACAACAAGCAATAATCCTCATTGTTCTCATTTTTCTTATGCCGAGTTATATCCCATTCGGCTCCGTCGGTTTTAAATTATAATTTATTTGATAGTGCAAATGTGGTGTAATTACACGAATGTAATGTTCGCAATGCAATCAAACCCCTCAAAATTGAAATCCACCGACGTTGATTTGTAATTTGCTATCTGCGTAAATGCTAATTTATCTTTCCAATCCTGACATCAAATTCATCCTTTCGGTTCTCAGATACGAAAAATGGCTTAGTCATTCCCGAAAGGTAGATTTCGTTGCCCTGTACCTTGTGTATCTTGTCAAGGTTTACAATCTGGTTTTTATTTATCAGCATAAAGTTGCCCGAAAGCTGTTCGAGTATCGCGTCGAAAGTGCTATAAACCGAATCAGTCTTTGCAGTTCCCGAATAATGTATGACTTTTATTCTCGAATCTCCGCCTTCCGACATTTCAAACACCTGCGATGATATGTAAGATATTGACGTTGCCTTTATTTTCAGATTGTTAAGGTTGAGCAGTTGCTTCGACGGCTCGTCCTTTTCGTTGACTACAATTTGCATTCCCTTCGATGCAAACATTTGCTGTTCCAAAGACGCAAGTCGGGCTTCGATTTCCGACATACGTCGTGCAAGCGAATCGGAGTCGCCTCCATCATCATTCTTATTTCCCTTTACAAAATTTCTTATGGTTGGAAATGTTACTGCTATCAAAAATATTGAAAGCGTAAAAAACAGCAGTACAAGCGAAATGTTTAGTACAATGTCGAACATGGCGTTTTTGTTTGCAAAAATAAGCAAAAAGAACAGACTGCAATTGTCAAAAATCGCAACTGTAATTACAAATAAAACATATTTCGTGACAAATTATCGTCGGGGAGCAAAAGACATGGCAGGAATACTATTCATAACATAATACTCCTGCCATACCGATTTAACATTAATATATTTAGGAAATTCCTGACATTATTTACGGATAATAGGAGCGTTGTACAAGTCGTATGCCTTCATTACTTCGTTGTAATTGTTATGGTCAACTCCTTCTGCTATCTTTTGTGTATAAGCATAATGTGGTATTCTTATGATGCGGTAAGTATTCTCAAAATTTCTTGTGAAAACTAAATTGCCATAAATTATTTCATCATAAAATACCAATACGCCATCGTTGTATAATTCATAAGTATGTTCTTCATCACCATCAACAGCTGGCAATGGCATCCAACTTTCATCTCCAGTACTTACAAATACTAAGATAGCATCAGTATCAGAAAAACGGTTAGATAAACCCTCAAATTCTCCTATTGCTAATGTCTCATCTTGAAGTGTCATTACCACTTGAACTTCATAAACATCGCTTTGTTCAACTGTTTTTTCACAACTTGAAGCTGCAAAAAGCATCACCATTAGTCCAACTAGAACAATAAAAAACTTTTTCATTTCATATTTCACCGGTTATATCCCATCGGCCCGTCGGTTTTTAGTTACAACAAAAATTTACGGGCGCAAAAGTCGGCAAATTAGGCAAATAGAAATTCATTGTCGAAAACATCACGGCAATTTGTGTAAAAATCGAGGGGAAATATGTAAATAAGTGTATATAAATATTGTCAGAAAACAGAATTTGTCATGCTGAACTTGTTTCAGCATCTGAAATTCTGTTTTCATCTTTGCTTCCCTATCCTCATGTCAAACTCAGTTTTCCGTCCTTCCGACACATAAAATGGTTTGGAAACATTCTTCAAGTAAATTTCTTCGCCTTGCACCTTATGTATATAGTCGAGGTTTATGATTTGGTTCTTGTTGATTTGCAGGAAATTGCCTGCAAGCTGTTCGAGTATGGCATCGAAACTGCTGTATACCGAATCGGTCTTCTGCTGGTCGGCATAATGTATAATCTTCACGCGCGAATCGCCCGCACCCGCCTGCTCGAACGTCTGCGATGAAATGTGCGTTATGGATGTTGCATTTACCTTCAAATTGCTTACATTCAAAAGTTGTTTGCTTGAAGTATCCTTTTCGCTCAATACAATGTGAGTTTCCTTCTGTTGCAAGGCGGCAAGCTGCTGCTCAAGCGTTTCGACCTTCGCTTCGAGTTCGGCAACGCGGATTTTCATTGTTTTTTCTTCCCTTCTTGCCTTGCGGCTGAACATTAGTTTCAAGTCGGGGATTGTAACACTCAAAAGGCACACGATTACAACTGTTCCGATAACGCTAAAAAATACTGCCAGAAAGATTTCCATAATCAATTTTTGTTTGCAAATGTAAGCAAAATACTGGCAGGTTCTTTACAAAAATGATGGCGTTTGATACAAGTTAGTAGAGGTTGTTTGCGTAGAGTTCTTTGCAAATGCAAATAAAATTGCCTTATTTTACCGTAGCAGCAATTCTGAATCCCACCCACGGTGATGGCGTTGTGGACTCCTTGCCAGCCCAGTTGTTGCCAAGTGCGGTTCCGTCCGATGTCATTTCCGAAACATTACCAATAGTCATTGCGGTATTGTCGTATGGACCAAGTTCTTCGCCAGTGCGTTTTACCACTTCTTTGCATTTTGATGCGAAAGATTTCCATTCCGCTTCGGCAGGCAGACGAAACTCAATATTCTCAAACTTGTGCTTATTCCCATCGTTGTATTTGGTGGTCAACCATTTGCAAAATTCTTCTGCCGACTTCTTGTCGATATTTACCACTGGATAGTTGAAGTAGGCAGGATGAGCATGATATAAAGTTACAAATGGTTCGTTATAGGCAAATTTTGAGCACCACTTTGTCGTGTCGGGATAACATATTGCATATAAATCAGTTTTGCCATTGCTTTTCAAATCGGAAAGAAATAGCATGTACATTTCGTTGCTCACATCGTACTTCGACACATAAACATTGTCGGAAATCTTTACCAGCGACTTTTCTATGTCCTTTACCTTGAAATTCTGTGCCGAAACTGCAATGGCAGACATGGCAAACAACAAAAGAAATACACGTTTCATACTCAATTGAATTATTAGGTTCCGATGAATAAACGGAAAGCAAAGTGAAATATTGTATTCGCTTTTCTTTTTTTGAATATATTGTCAATTAGAAAATTTGCAATATTTTTGCATCATAGATTTGAACATTTTACAATTAACTTTTGAACATTTTTCTTGTTAGATTTGAACATTTTAAGAAACAAAAATGAACAATTATGGAAACATACAGAAGACAACAATTCGTAGAAGTATATGAACGTATAAATGAGCCACGTGGTTTTATTCAGGTGTTGGCAGGTCCGCGACAAGTTGGAAAGTCGACGCTGATGAATCAAGTGCTATCAGAAATAGACTTTCCTTATTATCAGTATAATGCCGATGGTATTGACAGCAACGATACCGACTGGATTCGTCGTATATGGGAAAGCGTAAGGGTGCAGATGTCGCTTAAGAAAGCCTCTGCCGCAGTGCTTGTAATTGACGAAATTCAGAAGATACGAAATTGGAGCGAGGCTGTAAAGCGAGAATGGGATGCCGATACGGCAAGTGGCTTGCAACTGAAAGTATTTCTGCTTGGTTCATCTCGGCTGATGTTAAGCAAAGGGCTGACGGAATCTTTGGCTGGTCGCTTTGAGATGATAAGGTTAGGGCACTGGACCTACCGCGAAATGCAAGAGGCTTTCGGATGGAGTCTCGACCAGTGGATATACTATGGCGGTTACCCAGCATCGGCACGATTGGTCTATAATATGCGTCGGTGGAGAAATTATATACTTGACGCACTTATTGCACCTGCCATCGAAAAGGATGTTATAATGACGACCAACATATACAAGCCTGCATTGATGAAGCAGCTTTTTGAATTGGGATGTTCGTATTCTGCCGAAATATTGTCGCTGACAAAGATGCTCGGACAGTTGCAGGATGCTGGCAATGTTACCACCTTGTCATCATATCTCAATGTATTGAAACAAAGTAATTTGCTTGCTGGTTTGCAGAAATACGCCAACGATGATGCTCGCAAATACCAGTCATCGCCTAAATATCAGGTGTATAATAATGCTCTGTTTACAGCTTATCGTGGTACAACATTCGAGAATGATCGCATTGACACAGAGGCGTGGGGCCGATGGGTAGAGTCGGCAGTCGGAGCATATTTGCTTGGTGTTGCCGAAGAGGAAGGATATAAAATTTTTTATTGGCGAGAAAATAATGAGGAGGTGGACTATATAATACAACACCAAGAGAAACTCATTGCTATAGAAGTAAAAAGTGGGCGGCGTGGCATGAACAGAGGATTGCAAATCTTTAATGAAAAATTCAGTCCTAATCGTGCTTTTGTTGTTGGCACAAATGGGATTTCACTGGAAGACTTCTTTTTGTGTAATATAAATGAATTATTTTTATAATCAATAAATTGAAAAAAAAACAATCATAGATTTGAACATTTTACAATTAACTTTTGAACATTTTTAATGACAAATTTGAACATTTTCAGATCTGCTTTAGAACATTCTAAATGCGTAATTTGAATATATAGAACACAAAATACTTTTTGCTCTGTTGACAAATTATAGTACATTTGCATTCAAAAGAATAGGTAAATATATGAATAAGCTATTTTTAATTATACTTGCGGTTTTGTTCCCACTGCTAACTTTTGCACAGCACGCATACGAAGACCTTATTGATGTAAAGCACTACACAATTGACCTCGACATCAGCGATTTCACAGGAAAGACCATTTCGGGAAGAACGATTCTGAACCTCGCCACTACAGAGGACAATGTTTCAACAATTTACCTTTATCTGCTTAGGCTGAATATTGATTCTATCGTATGCAACGACTACGGCATTTCATCGTTTTCGTACAACGATTCCATAATAACCATAAACTTTGAAACGGCACCAATAGCCGACCAGCCATTCGACCTGGATGTATATTATCACGGAGCACCGCAGAAGGATCCGTCGGGATGGGGAGGTTTCTATTTTTCAGGAGACTACGCCTTTAATATGGGCTGCGGATTTCAGGACATACCACACAACTACGGTCGCGTGTGGTTCCCCTGCAACGACAACTTCACCGACAAGGCAAAATATACGACAATCATCACAACGCAGACGGGAAACACCGCCATTTCGAGCGGGGAACTTAATGAAATACAAATAGATGAAGAGTCTGGCAAAACCACCTACTACTGGAATCTGACTCAAGAAGTGCCAACATATCTGCAATCGGTAGCAGTAGGCCCATACTATCACCATCATCATGTATATCACGGCATTTCGCGTGATATTCCTGTTGACATCTACGGCTATCCTACCGATAGTGCAAAGATTGCCAGCTCGTTCTACCGCTTGGACACCACTTTGCGCGTTTACGAAAATTTGTTTGGCGAATATCCGTGGCAACGTATTGGTTATGTGCTAGTTAATTTCTCAAGCGGTGCAATGGAACACGTTGGAAACATATCCATTGGCCGTGCATTTGTTACTTCGGGTCCGGGTGTTTACGAAACGCTTTATTACCACGAACTTTCGCACCATTGGTTTGGCGACCTTGTAACCTGCGCAACAGCCGAGGACATGTGGCTTAATGAGGGCTGGGCAACCTACTGCGAGACCATTTGGAAAGAGTTCGTATGTGGCGCAGACAAAGGTCTCTCCTATCGTCACGACGCGCACTCAAAGGTGATTACCAAAACCTATCGCGACGACGGTTATATGCCGCTTACGCCATTCCCCGTTGACAATACTTATTCCTCGACTGTTTACGATAAGGGAGCATCGGTGGTTCACACTTTGCGCAACTACTTGGGCGACGAGTTGTTCTTCGAGACCATCAGGGCATATTTGAACGAGTATTCGTACAAGAATGCTACTTCGTACCAACTGCGCGACTTTATAACCCAGTATACCGGTATTAACATGACAGCATTCTTCGACGCCTGGGTATTTACAAAAGGTTTCCCACACTTCTCAATCGACTCAACAACGATAGTTCCCAACGGCGACAACTACGACATTACCGTTTATGTCCGTCAGAAACTCCTTGAACGCGAAACATTTGCCGACAACAACAGGATTGAGATTACATTCATGGGATCGAATTTTACCACCGAAACAAAAGTGCTTGAATTCTCGGGAGAAACTGGACACCAAACATTTACCATCCCGTTCAATCCAGCACTTGTAATGTGCGACTACTACGAACACACCTCCGACGCTACTGTTGACCAAGCTATTACACTCAACAGTACCGACAATTATACATTTTCAAAGACCGACTGCACCATGTTTGTCAATGAAATTGAAGGCGACGCAATGGTTCGTGTCACCTGCAACTATGTAGCTCCCGACGATTTCACCGAACCCGTTGAAGGATTAGAGATTGTTCCCGGAAGATATTGGCTTGTAGAAAGCATAAGACCCGATGTATTTTCCGCACAATTGAAAATAACATTCAGCTGTTCCAGTGCAGCCGGATGGGAAAAACCTTATATACAAAGTTCTATGCGTGACTCTGTTGCATTGGTTTATCGTCGCGACAGATCGGACGAATGGCACATTATACCGGCACAATATAGCCGTCCAGGACAGCAATTTACTATTGACAATTTTGCCGACGGCGAATATGCGCTGGCCATCCGCAACGGCTACAGCAGAATAAATGGACTTAACAAACCCTCGTTCTCGGTATATCCAAATCCAACACGTGGCAGCTTGACCATATTGTTTGATCAGCATTTCAATGGCAACATATCTATAGTTGACATGAATGGCAGAATATTGGTATCCAAAAAAGTAAAGGGCGAAAGCATAAACCTGAATTTAAAGCATCTACCAGAAGGCTCCTACATTGTTGACGTAAACAATGGAAAGTATAGAATAGGTGAAAGAATAGAGATAAAGAGATAGGATACATTGGAGTCCGCTATCCACTACCTTATCTTCAAACTACAGCCATTACAGTTTATATTCATTGAATATAGCGCTCTTGCAAAGGTGCATTTTGTTAAACAGGTATAGAAACGAGGTGTGAATCACGCCCAAACCGTACTTACAGCTTCGCTTAAAGTTTATCGAGCTGGCCTCCTTGAAATATTTGGTGGGGCATGTAACTTCTGCAATCTCGTAACCTGCATAAAAAATCTGTGCAAGCATCTGATTGTCAAACACAAAATCATCGGAATTGATATTGTAGTTGATCGCGCGAAGCACTTCTGCCGAAAAAGCGCGGTAGCCGGTGTGGTATTCCGACAGTTTCTGGTGCATGAGCAGATTCTGCGTAAATGTAAGCATTCGGTTGAACCAGTATTTATACAATGGCATTCCGCCTTTGCGTGCACCGCGACCGAGTATTCGTGAACCAAGAACCACCGGATAAACGTCGTTGGCAATTATATACGACATCGATTCTATTAACTTTGGTGTGTATTGGTAGTCGGGATGGAGCATAATTACAATGTCGGCACCGAGTTCCAGAGCCTTGTTGTAGCACGACTTCTGGTTGCCCCCGTAGCCCTTGTTCTTCTCGTGAACAATTATATTCCTGATTCCAAGCCTTTTCCCGACTTCAACCGTATTGTCGCGACTGAAGTCATCGACAAGGATAACATCGTCGACAATGTCGAATGGAATTTCGTTGTAAGTCTGTTCGAGCGTCTGTTCCGCGTTGTATGCAGGAAGCACAACCACTATTTTTTTATTTTTTATCATGTTTTATTTTTTCTGTTTTAAACTTTCGCCTTTGGCAATGTATTCTTGGCCTTTTGCATTGTCACCAAGATTAATATAAGTTGAACCAAGATTTGAGTATGTATTGATAAGTTTTTCGTAGTTTTCTGTCCTTTGCTCGTCCGACATGTCAGTACGTTGCAAATTATTGTTGTATGCCTCTATTGCTTTTTCTAAAGCCTGAATTGATTTTTCAAAGTCTCCAGCAATTCCGTATGAAACGCCCATGTCGTCGTAGTAGGTAGCAGTTTTTTCAAAATTGCAGGATTCTGCCTTTTCGAAACATAGTACTGCTGCTTCCATATTTCCCAGCTCACGTCCATATATCATGCCGAGTGCATAGTACGCTTCTCCTATGTCTGGTTTTACTTTGATCATTTCACCAAGAACATTAAGCAAATCCGGAACTGTTGATGTTGTAAGCTTCTTATGCAACATCCTTGGTGTTTGCATCAACACATATCTGATTTTGGAATCCGCAATTTCATTATCTGGAAAATCTTTAATAACCTTCATGTACGCGTCAAGGGCATTTGCAATGTCGCCTTTTTCGAAACAGGTTTCTGCGACTTCCAATTCTTCATCAATTCTAACCTTCTGATTTTCTTCTTCAACCTTTTCTATCTTATTCGCATTCTCATCCTTGTCGCTGCACGACAGCAAGCAGGACAACGACAACAAGCCAAACAAAAAGTATTTAAAGCATTTCATAATCTTCAGTAAAAATATTATCATTTGCCTTTTTCAGCCTTTTTCTGTTTTAACTCTGCACCTTTGTTTATGTA
>Ga0310786_10000072_pt1 | contig 159579 bp, 120 predicted proteins | sample AusTroGonzalo_MG_FD_203881 | JGI IMG/M metagenome (GOLD analysis project Ga0310786, IMG submission 203881) | Bovine rumen microbial communities from tropical cattle in Woodstock, Queensland, Australia - Gonzalo_03 (v2) (version 2) | ecosystem: Host-associated > Mammals > Digestive system >...
AATAATAAAAATGCATATGCCCGTATATGAAGCAAAAACACAATCATTTTTCTGCTAAACGACTTAGCATTCGAAAAATTGTAGAATTTTCTGAAAAGAACATCATTGCCTATTTTTTTCAGGTATTCCACTCTGTCTATTTCTTCGCTTTTTATTAATCTGGTTTTATATGCAGCTGTGCTTGCTATTTTCATATATGACTGACTTAAGAGACTATATAGCTCTTTCTTGTCAAAGCCCCATTTTGAAGCTTCCTTTGACACTCTAATAAAGTTCATTCTCGAGGAATAATACCCGGTTTTCTTGAATGTATGTATTATACTTGTTTCATTATTATTCATCCTATAATAGTATAGAATCTTATCAAAATAGTATACTTTCTTTGCATTAGAAACAATGGGTAAAGATTGGAAACGATCTGTTCCATTTGTTACTTTATTATATGACGAATAGTCCTCGTCCCAATCAACCAATGACCTATGAAACACCTTGTTCCACAATGAATTCAATCCATGACCTACAATAAAGAATTTTCTAAATTCCTTTAAGTATTCTCCTTCAAAAACAGTTCCATCCTTAAAAGGAATTTTGAAATAGCTTTCAAATGTTTCAACGTTCGTCGTACAATCAAAAAAAACAAGGTCGCATTTTACTCGTTCTATGATCTTTCTAATGTACATAAATGCATTTTTATCTATCAAATAATCATCAGAGTCCATAACGTATAGGTACTCTCCCTTTGATTCTTTTAGACAAACTCTTCGAGTAAATAATGAACCAGAGTTTTCTTTTTTTACAACTCTAATAATATCAGGGTATAATGTTGCCCATTTTTCACAGATTTCTAAACTACGATCACTTGAACCATCATCAACTAAAATAATTTCGTAATCTTTCTCTGTTTGATCTATAACTGATTGTATACACTGATCCAGTGTTTTCTCCGCATTATAGACAGGCATCGAAACTGATAAAAACATGCAACTCCTCCATTCCTTTTTCATAATCTTGTATCAATTTCGTATCTCTTTTATTTTTGAAATTACTCTTTGTTTATCTTCTTTGCAGTTCTGATTGACTTTTTTAATAAATCATGAATACGAACTCTGTATAAGACATATCTTGCTATTCTCTTTGCTTCAGTTTTATAAGAGTTTGGAACATATTTATTCATAAAATCCAAGGAATTAAGAGTATTCAAATCCTTATAGAATTGCTTGCTTCCACCTTTACCCGGCTTTCCGCGTTTTGTCAGTCTTTTTTTCATTAATTCTGAATCAATTGACTTATACACTAATTGCTTAGAAATAGCATCAAACACATCAATGCCTTTTTTTGTCCATATGGCTACGCCTGTTGTTCCCTTATTATCATCCATTGATTTATCTATTTCAGATACTTCCCACCAATCGCATATAGAAATATCACTTGGATGACCATCTGTCTGATATTTGCAATCACCACAACTTGCCCTATTGCAAAATCCGCCAAGAAACAATCTAAGCCATCTGTCAGATTCACTGCTTCCTCTGTATAATGCTTTATTTCCATGATAAAGAGCTATTCCAGAATAAGAATAACCTCTTGCCTTATCACGAAACACTATCCTATCAAAAGATGGATATTTTATTCTCTGAAAATCAATATACTTTTTTAAAGCCTTTGGAGATGGTACCGCTCGGCACATTACGTCAACCGTAATAAGGTTATCATATTCTTTTCCAAGGTATTGCTTAAGTCCGCTGATTTGACAAGGAGTACCGCTAAAACAAACCATTTTCCCTTTGTTTAGTAAACTCTTAGCTTCACAATAAGAAGTCCCGATGCTACTTTGCACATACTTAGAATTACGAAAAAACGATAACCCATTTTCAGTATTAACTTTGATATGCCTTACATTGAAATTATCATCCATTGCTGCACCAAATACATATCCGCCTTGTCCAATTATATGTTTGGCTATTTCTGTAAAGGCACCGCCGCTTGTTGATTGTCTCCTTATCTTTTCATTTTTATTCTGTACAATGTAAGAAACAGGATCATTAGACGATATTGTCACACTGTTAAGTGCTGGACAAGAACATAAACATGCGCCGCATTTCTTACATTTGTTTTCATCCATTTTCGGATATAAGAATCCACCCTCATCAGGCTCCATTGATAAAGCACCAAATTTACAAGCATTAAAACAGGCAGAGCAACCACAGCATTTAGTCTTATCGGCAAGAATTATCTCAGAGTCAGTTTTGCATAATACTGCATTTGTATTAGAATTCAGAATTCTTCCAGTAAAACCAATTGCATTAATAAGATAATCCAAAGAATTCTTTCTCATTTGGTCGAGAATACGGTTGGTTTCACGATAATCAATATCGCGAAGCATTAGATCAGTTATTGGTTCTTTACCGGATAATATCCGATGCTTTAATTTTGTCCAACCAAATAATGTATCAATTCGCCCGTTTGTGGACATATTACCTTTCCTAACAAATTTATAGAAAGCAAAAACGTTTTTATTATAATTGATTGAAAAGGCACATCCATGAAAAGAATCAGTGCAGATATATGATGCATGCTTGATAAGATTTATAAATTCAAATGGGCCTACATTGGATGGTATCTCGTCCATAAAGTGAGTTGAGTCCTTGACATATTGTTCTCCAAAAGGAATGCCGACTATTTTGAGCCCTGTTTTTTTCTTTAATCTTTTGGCAAAATCCCAATGTTCTTTGTTCTTCCCTAGAAAATAGCATAAAATATACTTGCCATCAACAATAGGATTCTCGCTTAAGTAATTGTCCCATTCTATACTGTTAAGAAGCAATGTCGGGTCACAAACCACAGGAATATCTTTACCAAGAAGATCTTTAACTATTGCTTTTCCGGAGTTTTCTCTGACGCTCAGATGATCGATACGACCAAGAAAAAATCTAGCCTTGTCTTTTTGTTGTGGAATTACATGGTCTAGACCGAAACTTGTAGCATAAGCTATTTTGTTAATATTATTCGGAACAAATTCAAGAGTATAGAATCCTCCCGCAATATTAGCCGGCCTCCAATTCTGATCGCTTCCAACTATAACAGCAGAGAATCTTTCTTTGCACTGCTTTGATAATCCATCCCAATTATTTACCTTGGGTGCTATATCATAATAGTTTTCGGCAAACTCTTTAAATTTTTTTGCCCTATTAGAATAAATCTTTTTGCAGTTATTATCTATTATCTTAGCTATTTTCTTCTTTAGTTTTGGATAGTATGCGCTAATCTCATTGATATCATATAACCGACTTATAATATATTTTCTTCTCCGTTTGTCTATACTTTTTTTGACGCTATCAATATTTATTATTTCTGGTATGTATCCAAGCGCTTTAAGTTTTTCTTGAAGAGCAAACGACTGAAGATGGGAACCATAATTGTTTACGTAAGTTACAGTAACTAGTCCTAACTTTTTCATATACTAATCCTTTACTTTTGGTAATATGAACTTTTTCCCCAACAAATAATCAAATGAATCCGGTTTATACCACATATATCCACTTGCTGGATAAAAAGTTAATTCACTAAAATATATTTTCCCCTTAATGTTATAAAGATCCACTCTTACAAACGGAAAAGCAGAGGACAATTGTTGAGCAACACTAAGCATCCCGTCGTAATTGACCGGTTTAGGAAAATCCTTCTCATATCTATTATAATTGCTTTCAACGTTTAGACGATTCCATCGTGTATTATAATAATTCCTTCTATGGTTACTGAATCTATCAATGTCAACATTTATTATTAATGGCTTTCCATAGAAACAGAAAATTTTATAATCATTTATTTCCCCGGTCGGATTACTATCATCCTCAAGAAGTTTTTCAACAATAATTCTATTTTGTTTACCACAATAATACGGCCATTCCCGTCCGCCCGATTTTACTTTTTTTTCGTGAACCCACTTGTTCATTTTTTTTCTGCATTCACTAATATCAAAGCTACTCTTGTCTTTGCAAATTATAACAGAATTACCTCCACCGCCAAGAGTATCCTTTATAACAAATTTGTTTGGCAACTCATTGAAATCTACATCCTCAGCGCGTTCATAAACTCCATAGCATTCATTAAGTATACAATTTAAACCGAGTCTTTTTACATAAGATCGTACATCATATTTATCTACACATCTAACCATAAGCGGATTATGATAATACAACTTATACCATTGAAGCTTTTCAGTATATCTTTTTGGATGCTTTAAATGAAGAATTCTTCCTGTCTTAACAAAATATTGTACTCGAAGCATAGGATTATCTGGCACGAAACTAAACAAGCGAAGTATTTTAAGACGGATGTCTCTGCTTTTTATAATTTTTTTATAATCCACCATTCTCACCTATCAATCTCTTTAAGATATGCCTTTACCACGATCTGTCTATTAAACTTTCTCTCGACCTTGTGTCTTCCCGCAATACCCATAGCTTTCCTCTCATCATTAGAAAGCCGCATAAACTTCTCGATCGCTTCTATGAGCTTTTCGCCGTTCTTCTGCGGGATCATATATCCGTTTACGCCGTCATCGATTACCTCACGGCAGCCGGATCTGTTCGTTGTGATAATGGGTCTTCCGGAAGCTGATGCTTCAAGCAGTACATTGCTTATACCTTCAGGATAATATGTCGGATGTACCACACAATGAATATCTGTAAGGAATTCAGCTACATCGCGGATCATTCCGTGATAGATAACAGTTCCGTTATTGTTATACTCATTCAGTTTACCCTCATATTCAGCTTCACAGAAACCGCAGATGTGGAACTCTGTGTTCGGGTATTTCTTTTTGATCGTTTTTGCAGCAGCAAGATAGTAATCTATACCCTTTTCTTTCATTATTCTTGAAACAAAAGCAAACTTTACTACTCCGTTCGCTTCATCTGGATAGTCTCTGAGAGGGAATCGTTCAAGATTTACGCCTGATCCGGGAAGCAGCTTATGCTTATCAACTGCTATTTTGTGATCTATAAAGAACTGCTGATTCTCGGTATTCTGGAAGAAGACCCTTTGTATGCCTCTGAAAGCACATTTATACAGAAGTACAAAAGCCTTCTGTTTCCAGCCACCATTTTCAACCGCAGTACCGAGACCGGTAATATTCGCAACAAAAGGAATTTTGGCTTTCCTTGCGGCAATTGCGCCATAGATATTGGGTTTAATGGTAAAACCGAGAATGATATCAGGCTTTACTTCCTTTATAAGCTTTTTGTATTCCTTCAGCAACTTGTATTCTGCTAAAGGGTTCATACCGTGTCTGTCCATATTGATCTCGTGATACTTTGAACCGAGCGCAATAAGGTCATCAATTCTTTCACCATAAGGCGATGAAATGTGAACTTCATAGCCTTCGGCCAAGAGTCTCTCAACGATCTCAAGTCTAAAATTGTATATAACTACATCGTGATTTACGAGAAAAAGAACCTTCTTCTTTTTGACACTCTTTACATCATCTGTTTCGGTCAAAGTGATCGATCTTTTCAGATCAGCTACACGGTAATTCTGCTTGTAAACACTCAGCGACTTATCATAGTAAAGATTCCCAAACGCCTTATCCACAACTCCGGTGAACAGCCCAAGCAGTTTCAGTGACCACTCAAATCCTCGGATGAGGTGAACATTTTTGCCGTGAGCCTTGCCGATCATCTTTACCATTTCAGAGGTGTTGCTGTATTCCTTGTTCTGCGGCCAGAAGGTGCCGTGTTCGTTATTCACGATCATCAGCCTGATGAACTCACAGAGATTTTCAATGTAGAGCATCGAGCGCCTGTTCTTGACGTAAGGGAATATCGGCAGCTTCTGTGCCATCTTGGACATCAGCGGATAGTTGCCCTTGCTGCCCTTTCCGTAGATCATGGGCGGACGCAAAATAACGACCTTGAAGCTGTCATCCTCGAGCTTGCGCAGGCCGTTCTCAGCCTGTACTTTACTGTCTCCGTAGCAGTTGGCAGGACGTACAGACGTATCTTTGGTTATTCTTTTTCCTTTACCGATAGGACCGCTGTTGCCGTAAACAATAGCACTGCTCATGAAAATAAACTGCTTGACACCGTCGGCTTTGGCTTTTTCGGCTGTTTCTATGGTAAGATAAGTGTTTACGGAGTAATAGAGAGTCTCCTTCTCCTTGCTGATCTTGCCATTATCTGAGTGCGCAATTCCGGCAACATGAAAAACACAGTCATAGCCGGAAAAGCTCATGCTCTTCCAGCTATCACCGATCATATCAACGGTATCGACGGTGTACTCGTCACCGAACTGCGCCATATATGTTTCAAACGAGGTGCCTATGTAGCTGTTCGCACCTGATATAAGAATTCTCTTCATAGCTTCTCCGCTTTCTCAAATTCTTTTGCTAACTGCCCTGTTCCGCCTTCGACTACGCCTTTACTTTTGAGGACAGCGTAGACCGAACCGAAGAACATCTTTACATCCATCTTGAAGCCTGCCCAGCTGGACTTCTTGAGTTCACGGGCATAAACACCGTCGAGCTTAGCCTTGTCGGGGATCTCAAGCTCGTCACGGCCGCTGATCTGTGCAAGACCTGTGAGTCCCGGCTTGATGTCATTTGCACCGTATTTATCGCGCTCGGCGGTGAGGTAATCCTGATTCCAGAGAGCCGGTCTCGGGCCGATAACGCTCATATTTCCGATGAAGATATTCCAGAGCTGAGGAAGCTCATCTATGGACAGTTTTCTGAAGAGCTTACCGCTCTTGAGCAGATACTGATCGGGGTTGTCGAGCATATGAGTGGGGACGTTTTTCGGGGTGTTGAGCTTCATCGAGCGGAACTTATAGAGCTTGAAATAGCCCTTGTCCATACCGACACGCTTCTGTTCAAAGAGCACGGGACCCGGATCGTCCTTCTTTATGGCGACAGCTGCAACGGCATAGATAGGCGAAAGCACTACCATTCCGCCGAATGAGAGCACCATATCCATACCTCGCTTGATATATTTATCGTAGAAAGTACGCTGATTGTTGGTCTCGCCCACTGCTTCGAGGTGACCCTTCTTACCGTCAGCGTTGGGGGCATCATTCTCGTCCTCAACGAAGATGACTTTCTTGCCCTGCATTTTATTCTTTTCTTCGGGCTTGTCCTCATAATACGAGGCAGGCTTTTTCTTCTTGGCGATCTTGCTTGTTACCAGAAATCCTGCGGCAAAAGCTACGCTTGAGACCAATGCGGCCTTTTTAAGTTTCTTTGCAAACCCTGACATTTTCTCCACCCACTTAATCTCAGACTTTTAAATCAGAATATCTCGCCGTAATCGACTTTGATCATTGGCGGGACTTCGCTGTTTGAACGTACTGTTGCGTTGCAGTTGATATGGCAGCCGTCACCTACAGACGAGTTATGGTTCACGACTGCGCCGCTTGAAACTATTACGCATCTGCCGATCTCGACTGATGTACTGATGACAGCCATAGGCTCGATAACGCATCCCTCTGCGATTTTAGCCGACTGGCTGACATAAGCTCTGCGGCTGATGAATGAAACGATCTCATACCCTGCCTCTTTGAGCTTGTCGCTGATCTCAACTCTCTTACATCCGTCACCGATAGCAACAATTGCACACTGGTACTTATCGGTAAACTTCGTATAGTCACAGATCTTCCCTATTGCTTCCTCACTTCTGTCATCGAGGAAGTCGATCTTGTCGTAAACGTTCAGCGCACGGGCTGATTCCTTTAGCATAGCGCCGTACTGTCCGGCACCGATAATAAGCAGATTATCCATTTTTGATCCCCACCTGCGGCTGTCTTTAAACGGAAGACAGCAAAGTCACTCACTACAAATACAAATCATGCCGTAAAACGCTCTGCCGTACCAAATGACATTTTCGCAAAACGTGCAATTTTGCGAAACGCCCAATGTTAATGAATTATTAACGGGCAGACCTTTTCAGACTACTTAATTATATAATAAAAACTATTTTATGTCAAGCAAAAACGCCCTTTTTTCTCCCGGCGGAAATAATATTGTTAATAATATGGTAAAAAATGCGCATTATTATAAAGTTTTTGGAATTATTATAGACGGCGAAATCAAATGTTAGAAATGTTAACAACTCAAGCGCGTAAACCGCGGTAAACAGGGGTGTTCTCTTTTGCAAGCCGACAGGCCAAACGCAGTTGACAAGCCCGGGGATTTGCAGTATAATAATTCACGAAGCCTCAACGGGATGATGAAACTTCTTGCCCGAAAAGGTTTTGCCGACAGCATTGGTTACTCCTTTGGGTATTCAAAAAAATAAAGATAACGCAGTCAGCAGAACAGAACAAGAACAAAGAAGAAAAAACTAAGAACGGAGAATCAAAATGAACACAAGAATGAAAACAGCTTTGGCAGCAGTATGCCTCTGCATCGTTATGACCGGATGCAGCAATTCGGATCAGTCATCGAAGAACGATGCTTCTTCGGCAGGTTCGCAGGTCACGACAACTACCGCAGCAGCGGAGTCGGAAGTATCGGAAAAAGAAACCGACACATCCGGGGAAGATCCGCAGAACCCGGAGCCCGACAAGAAGCCTGTGGATGACAGCGAGATCGCTAAGCTTGCTGAGGAGATCGAGAAGAAATACGGTGTGGATATAGTCTACGGCAATGATATCCGTACCGACTACTCCACTGAAGATGACAGCGACGTCCTCAAAGCCCGGGCATACACAGATGCAGCCGGCATAAAAAACGCTCTGGAGCAAGTTAACGAGGGGCTCAGTGTTTTTCCCTCGGGGCTTCTGGAAAAGCTCACATCGGAAGACGGCTCCCCTATGAAGATATACCTTACGGGTCCTGTCGGACAGAATGGAAATCCTCCCCAGGACGGTGCGATACCCGCTTTCACCGATGATCACGACAAGGAAACATACCTTGTCATAGACATCTCACTGAACGGTGATATAAACATACCTACCGTATGTCACGAGATCACTCACATAATCGACTTCACGCTCCAGAGGATGGGCAAATTAGATAACAAGAAGTGGGATTCCCTCAACCCTGCGGGATTTGCTTACACCGAGGATTACGACAACTACGGGAACAGCGCCGCCGCGCAGAAACACTCCTACACAAGCGGACATTATTCCCCAAGAGTGCCCGCCGAGGGGCAGACCGATGATGATCTGTATTTCTACTATTATTACTCCACGGTGAATGCCTATGAAGACCGTGCAACGTTAATGGAGAACCTGTTCATCTACCTGATGTGGAATTACGAGGTGGCTCCCGGATTATACAGCTATCCCCACGTTTACGAAAAGGCCAAGTATTTCCTCGACTGTATTTCAAGCGGCTTTGAACTTGACAGCGAAGGCTTCAAGAAGTGGCAGGACGCTTTGGAGACGCTGGCTGTCAGAAGCGCGGATAAGTAATAAGATAACAAAACCTGCCGAGGAAATTTTCGGCAGGTTTTTTGTGTTCGGACAGCAGACTTGGAGTTAAAATATTTCTTGTCCTGCTGGGGGTCGGACTTGAAAGCCGATCCTCTTTATGATATAATGACAGTTGTCGGTCTGCATAAAGGTTCGACACTACAGAAACCGAAGGAGACAAAATGATGCAATACTTAAAAGAGATAACGGAAGAGATCGCGGATCTGATAAAAAGCAGGAAGATCGTTATTATCGGGATCGACGGACTGGGCGGTGCGGGCAAGAGCACTATTTCCGAAAAGCTTAAAGAAGAACTTGACAGTCGCGGTATCGGTACCGTGCTGCTGCACATTGATGATTTTATTACCCCGAGAAGTGTGAGATACAACTCTGCGTATCCCGACTGGCAGTGCTATTACGATCTTCAATGGAGGTTCGATTACTTCAAGGAGGTAGTTAGCCGTCTGAGATCCTGCACAGAGCAAAGTACAGATATCGAGCTTTATGACAAGGACAATGACAGCTATTATACCGAGACAGTTTCCGCAGGCGGAAAGTCTGCTGTGATCGTTGAGGGTATATTCCTGCAAAGGAAAGAGTATCGGGGCTTGTTCGACTATACTGTGTATATCGACATTCCCGAGGAGATCAGGCTGAACAGAGTTTTAAAGCGGGATACCTATATCGGTAACGAGCAGGAGATCACCGACAAATACAACAACAGATACTTCCCTGCCGAGCGGAGATATTTTGAAGAGTATCAGCCGCAGCGCACGGCGGATCGTGTTATAGGTGAATGAGATGCAGGCGGAGTGGCTTTTCTTTGATCTCGGAGATACGATCTATGATGAGAGCAGATCGAACTTTGAAAGGGTATGCTCACTGATATCGCGCAACGGTCTCGATATCACCGCGGAAGTTTTTCTGGAAAAAATGAGAGAGGGTGCGGCACTGTATGCGCCTTCGCCCTTTACATATGCAAGGGAACAGCTTGGCATTGAAGCCAACTATCCGTATTCAAGCGAGAAGGAAGTGCTGTTTGAAGGCGCAGATGAAGTACTTGGGTATCTGTCGGGCAAATACAGGCTGGGGATACTTGCAAATCAGCCTGCAAGCACACGTCAGCGGCTGATAAGGGACGGGTTGTTCGGGCGTTTTGAACTCTGCCTGCTTTCGGATGCAGAGAACCTTTTCAAGCCTGATATTGCATTTTTTGAGTATGCGGTCAGAAAAGCAGGCTGCGATCCCGCGAAGGCAGTAATGATCGGTGACAGACTTGATAACGATATTTACCCTGCAAAAAAACTGGGCATGAGAACTGTCCGCATAAAGCAGGGGCTAAGCTTTTTGCAGGAGCCGAAAAGTGACGACTATCGCCCTGATATCGAGATCAATTCTCTCAGGGAGCTGTGTTCGTTGTTTTAGAACAAGGATATGACAAGTACGCAGATAACGTGCTGAACAATTAATGAGCAAGCCCCTGCTTGGGATGTGAACCCGAGCAGGGGCGTTTTGAAAAGTGCAAAAATCTGAAACTCCGGAGTGCAGGATTTGTGCTTTGAAAAGTGGGCATTTTTGCGGTTGGGATTTTCGGTCAGAACGGAATGGCTCCGCCCGAGGCAGACGGGTGGAGCCATTGTTGTTAATTGATACACTTTTGTTCCGTTCTTCATAGTTTCATAATATCACATTCTTTTCACGCAATCGGGTGAAAAGCGCGAATTTACGTGTGTTTTTACATTTACGGCAGTGTTCAAATCTCTCAATCCGATTTTGGACTTTTCGGGGCGTTTTTCTTCATCGGTTTTTTCTTTGGCAAACTGCGGTTTTGTTCTTGACTATTTTGTGAAGGGGGCAGAAGAGCAGATCCTGTATTTTTGCTTAGATACGACAAATTGTTGCACAAATATTACAACGCTGTTTGTGCAATTTTATCAAAAAAGTGTATTGATTTTATTTTATTTTATTGTTATAATTAAAGAGTATAGGCACCGCGACAAAAACTGAAAAGGGGTTTTGCCAAATGTCAAATGTCAAAAAGAAACTGAACGAGATAGCGGAACTGCTGATCACAGAGCGTGCATTTTATCTGCTGATAATGGTGACCATGATCTCGCTGCCGATATGCGAGCTTCTGGTGGAGCAGCACGAGCGCAACTTTGAGGGTCAGCCGATAATCGTTGAGGCGGCAGGTATAATGGGCATAGTAATGGTCGTGCTTCGTCTGCTGAAAAACAAAGGTCCCGAAGCGAAATTCTATCTGACGGACGTACTGTTCTTCTTCCTTGTGTTATTTGCGGGTCTTTCGCTCGCATACTCGGAGGATATGCTTGCATCCACGAGGGGTTACGATTACGATGAATGGCTCACACACTTCATGGCGTACTTCTCTCTCATGTATGCAGGCACGATGGTCAAGGACAAGAAGCTCAGGATGAACATACTGAAAGCTTTCATCTTCGTACTGGTGATACACGGCTTTGTGGGCATACTCCAGAGTTTCGGAATGGAGTTCACCAACTGTTTCTACGATGCTGATGATGTAACGAAAAACAGCTGGACATACGGTCTTACACCTCACTTCAACTGGTTCTCCGCACTGATGACTCTTGCAGGCGGCTGTGCTATGGGTATGGCAGTATTTGCGAAGGAGAGAAAGCGTTTCTGCATTTTTACCGCGCTCACTGCTGTTGCGGCATATGTGCTTTTCTGCACTGAGGCAAGGCTTTCTCTGCTGAGCGTTGCGGTACTGCTCGCATTCTACCCGATAGCTCTCCTCATATACAATTTTAAAAACAAGGAAAGCGAATTCTTCCGTCACGCCATGATAAACTGGGTGGGCATACTTCTCACGGTGATCGCTGTGTTTGCTCTCTGCTACTTTGTATTCGGAAGATTCGAGGGTGAGCTTGACAAGACCATGAACGAGCTCAACGGAAAAACCAGCTACAACACATTTGCATACAAGATGGATAAGCAGACCGAGCCTAAGATCGACCTTGATGATGACGGTACGGATGACAGCTCGGCTGACAGTGAGCTTGATGCTGACGATCCTGCAAAATCGGGTCTGGGTGCTAAGAACGATGATCCGTGGATCGGTCTCCCCGAGGAAGAGAAATACACCAAGTTTGACGCATTTGCAACGGGCAGAGGTCACATCTGGAAGTTCGGTCTTGCCTGCGTACCCGATCACTGGGCATTCGGTGTAGGTCTTGACAACTACCGCTGGTGCTTTACTCATGCGCCCAATCTCCCTCACGACACATGGAGCCAGGGCAAGGGTCACAATGAGCTGATACATTACCTTGTAACTCAGGGCGTATTCCAGCTGCTGACCATCCTGACGCTGATCGTTTACACCTTCATCGTGGGCATAAGGACTGCACTTACTGCTGAGGATCACGAGAACAGGCTGATCTCGTTCATACTTGTGGGCATGGTGACAGGATACTTTGCACAGTCGATGTTCAACAGCTCTGTTGTAAACATTGCTCCCTACTACTGGATCGCCATCGGTATGGTGCTTTGCCAGAGCTTCCAGAGGCCTTTCGGTTACAGAAAAAGCTTAAAAGCAAAAGGATAAAGATCTATGTATGACTATCTTATCGTAGGCGCAGGTCTGTTCGGTGCAGTATGTGCAAGAGAGCTTGCCGATTCGGGGAAAAGCGTTCTCGTTATCGAGAAGCGTTCTCATATCGGAGGCAACTGCTATACGGAAAACACCGAGGGCATAAACGTACACAAGTACGGCGCACACATTTTCCACACCAACAACAGAGAGGTATGGGAGTATGTGAACCGCTTTGCTGACTTCAACAGGTACACAAATTCTCCTGTGGCGAACTACAAGGGCGAGCTTTACAGTCTGCCTTTCAATATGTACACCTTCAACAAGATGTGGGGGGTGGTCACTCCCGAGGAGGCGCAGGCGAAGATCGCCGAACAGCGCAGCGAGATCGCAGGCGAACCGCGAAATCTCGAAGAACAGGCAATAAGCCTTGTGGGGCGTGATGTATATGAAAAGCTCGTTAAGGGCTATACGGAAAAGCAGTGGGGACGGGACTGCAAGGATCTCCCTGCGTTCATAATCAAGCGTCTGCCCGTAAGGTTCACCTTTGACAACAACTACTTCAACGCTCTGTATCAGGGCATACCCGCGGGCGGTTACACAAGGATGATCTCCGCTTTGTTTGACGGCATCGAAGTGCGGACAGACACCGACTACCTTGCCGACAAGAGCGGTTTTGACAGGCTTGCAAAGAAGGTCATCTACACGGGGGCTGTTGACGCATACTTCGGGTTCGCTCTCGGGCGGCTGGAATACCGCACCGTAAGGTTCGAGACGGAACTTCTCGATATGCCGAACTATCAGGGGAACGCTGTGGTCAACTACACTGACAGAGAGACACCCTTCACACGCATCATCGAGCACAAGTGGTTTGAGTTCGGCAAGGATGCGGAGGGCAGAGATCTGCCGAAGACGGTGATCTCGAAAGAATACAGCAAGGAATTCGCCGAGGGCGATGAGCCTTTCTATCCCATAAACGATGAAAAGAACGGTGAACTGTACAAACAGTACAAGGCACTCGCCGACAAAGAGCAGGATGTGATCTTCGGCGGCAGGCTGGGAGAGTACAGATACTACGATATGGACAAGACCGTCGAGGCCGCACTTGAATGTGTAAGCAAGGAGCTGGAACAATCATGGACATAAAGATCATAATCGCAGCCCACAAGGAATATCAGATGCCCGAAGGCAGTATGTATCTGCCCGTACACGTCGGTGCGGAGGGCAAGGAAAGCCTTGGCTATACCCCCGACAACACAGGGGACAACATCAGTCTGAAGAACCCAAACTACTGCGAGCTTACGGGTCTCTACTGGGCGTGGAAGAACCTTGATGCGGAGTATTACGGACTTGCTCATTACCGCAGGCATTTTTCAAACGGTTCACACAGCCGCGACAAGTGGGAGAGGATAATCTCGCAAGCGGAACTTGAAAAGAAGCTCTCGGAGTACGATGTTCTTCTGCCGAAGCCGAGGAACTACTGGATAGAATCCACATACAGCCACTACTCCCATGCACATCACGCTGTGGATCTGGACACCACGAGGGCGATCCTTGAGGAGAGGTACCCGGAATACATCCCTGCGTTTGACAAGGTCATGGGGCTTCCCGTGGGACACAGGTTCAATATGTTCGTGATGAAGAAGAAATACTTTGACCGCTGGTGCGCTTTCCTGTTCGATGTACTCTTTGAACTGGAAAAGAGGCTCGACATCAGCAGTTACAATCAGAATGATGCAAGGGTCTTCGGCTTTGTTGCGGAGAGGCTCATAGATGTATGGCTCATCACCAACAAGGTAAGATACAAGGATATGCCCTATGTATTTATGGAAGATCAGAACTGGATCAAAAAGGGCGGAGCTTTTGTAAAGAGGAAGCTCGGTCACAAAGAGGGATGATCTGCAATGCCTAAGATAAGTGTGATAGTACCTGTATACAACGCCGAAGAATATCTTGACAGGTGCATAGGTTCTGTACTTGCGCAGACCTTCGGGGATTTTGAACTCATCCTCGTTGATGACGGATCTACGGACAGAAGCCCCGAAATGTGTGAGGAATACGCCGTAAAGGACAGCCGCATAAGGGTGATACATCAGCGCAACAGCGGACCCAGTGCGGCAAGGAACACGGGGATACGTGCTTCAAAGGGTGAGACGCTGACATTTGTGGACAGCGACGATCTGATAAGCCCGAAGATGCTTGAACGTCTTTACGGACTTATGGCAAGGACAGGGGCAGGCATGGTGCTCTGCGAGCTTATGATGATCTCCGCTCCCGAGGAGATGACATCTCCTCAGAAAGAAAAAGTTGTTGTTTACGGTCAGGAACAGTTCATGGACATGGTACTGAAGATCCGAAGCAACAGGACAATGCATTACGTCTGCGGAAAGCTGTACAGCCGCAGTGTGGTAGACAACAGGTTTTTCCCCGAGAGTTTCAGGCTCGGAGAAGATGTGGAAAGCACCTTCAAGGCTGTCATCAGGACTGACAGGATAGTATGCACATCGGGGATATATTATTTCTACTATGAGAACCCCAACAGCATAACACGCGAGAGGTTCAACGGAAACTATCTTCTGCTGAGAGATGCCTGGAAGAGGGTGTTTGCGGTCTCGAAGAAGTATGCGCCCCGGTATGCCGGCAAGGTACTGTTCAACCTCAGACGGATAGATTTTACGATACTCACTCAGTCGATACGTCTCGGAAGCAGGAACACGGATGAAAAGTACAGTCGCGAACTGGCTCTGTGTCTGAAAAGGCTGAGAAGGAATATGGGGACTCTGCTGAGGGGACCCATGATCATCCGCAGAAAAGCTGTTGTACTTGCGGTAGGGGTCGGGTACCGTCCCATAAGAGCTCTTTACAGAGTGATACGCCGCTGAGTATCTTCACGGAAACGAGGTATATATATGGAAAAAGTAAGTGTTGTTATCCCTGTATACAATGTTGAAAAATATCTCCGCGAATGTGTGGACAGTGTTCTCGGGCAGACTTACAGCGAGCTTGAAGTGATACTTGTGGATGACGGTTCTCCCGACAACTGCGGAGCGATCTGTGATGAATATGCTGAGCAGGACGGACGTATCACTGTTATACACAAGAAGAACGGCGGACTGTCGGATGCGAGGAATGCAGGTCTGAAACAGGTTTCGGGAAAGTATGTATATTTCCTCGACAGTGATGACTATCTGAAAAAGGATGCAATAGAGATCCTTGTGGATACTGCCGAAAAGGAAAATGCAGATGTGATCTTTTTTTCTGCCGAGACGGTATATGAGGATTACGAATACAAGAGCATAAAGGATGACTTTGCAAGAAAGCAGAGCTATCCTGCGGGAAGCGGAAGTTCGGTCGTTATCTCGATGCTGGAAAACAAGGAATACATACCCTGTGTACAGTTACAGTTTTACAGAGAGGCTTTGCTGAGCGACAACGGCATCAGTTTCAGGAAAGGTATGCTCCATGAGGACGAACTTTTCACGATACTGACGGCTCTCAAGTCGGGCCGCACGGCAGTGATAAACGATCTGCTCTATGTCAGGAGGCAGAGAGCGGGGTCGATAATGTCGGGAGTTTACACTGCACGCAGCTTTGAGGGTGCGGAATACTGCATCAGGCATTTCATACATCTTTTGCAGGGATATCCCAAGGGCAGCGAAGAATGGAAAATGCTCATTCTGGACATTGCGCTGCTGATGAATCATCTGACGAACAAATTTGTAATGCTGCCGAAGGAAGACAGGAAAGAATTGCAGAAGCGGTTCAGCGTACTGAAAAAATGGTGTGCATCCAACGGATATCTCGGTGACCGCAAACTGAGGATAAAGCTGAATTCCGTGAAGCTGTTCAGAGCATTCAAGCAGACAAAGGAAAAGGCGCAGCACATCAGGAAGAAGGGTCAATGATGAATATACTTATAGTCACTACATACTTCCCTCCCGACACAACGATAGCCTCAGTAAGGCCGTATATGTTTGCGAGATATCTTTCGGAAAACGGCCACGGGGTAACTGTTCTCAGATCGGGAGAGTTCCAGAATGCTCCTTTTGATGAATACACGGATGACGAGAGATTTGAAGTGATCTCGGTGCTCGGAAAAAACAGTCCTGCCGAAAAATACAAGAGAAACGAATATGAGGGGTTTGCTCCTGCGCCTGCAAGGAAGGGGCAGAAGCTGCCGCGCCGTCTGAGGATACCCATAAAGGCGATCAGGGATTCGGCATGGGTCATTGCAGAAAAGCCGCCGAGATGCATAAGGCGTGAATGCCGGGTGCTGAAATATCACCAAAAGGCAATTGACAGGCTTTACGGTCTTGGCAGGAGATACGATGTGGTATTCTCCACCTGCGGTGATCTGGAAAACATCTACGCAGGAAAATACGCTGCGGAAAAATTCGGTGCAAAATGGATAATGGACTTCCGTGACTCGATGATATTCAAAGGCAGTATGTACGAGGACTTCTGGTGGAACAGGTACGCTAAGGACGCTACTCTCCGTGCTCTTAAAGAAGCTGACTGCGTGACTGCCGTAAGTTATGCTCTTGCGGATGAACTGCGTGAGCTGTACCCTCCTGCAAACATCAGGGTACTGCACAACGGATATGACGACACCGAGACCGTCCCCGAGACGGAGACCGATCCCGATGTGCTGACCATGTGCTATACGGGCAGGATATACGATGACCGAAAGCCTGCTCTGGAGGCACTTGCTGTCTGCATAGCCAAACTTATTGCCGATAACAAGGCGGACAGGAACAGGATCAGGATCAAATACGCCGGTGCAGGCACAGAGGCTTTTGAGGAGATCTTCAAGGCACACGGCATAGCCGATGTACTTGACAACAAGGGTTATCTCTCGAAGCATGACACGTTCAGGCTCCAGCTGGAGAGCGATCTCTTCATCGTCCTCTCGTGGAACACCAAGCAGAGCAAGGGCATACTGACAGGCAAGTTCTACGAGGGCATCAAGGCAGGCAAGCCGATACTCTCTCTGCTGACGGGAAATGCGCCCGACAGCGAGCTCATGCAGCTGCAAAGGGAGTATGACTACGGTTTCTGCTATGAGCACATCAACAGGAAGGCTATGATGCCCGAACTTGAAAAATACATAGAGGGACTTTACCGCGAGAAGATATCCTGCGGAAAGCTTTCATACAAACCGAAGCAGGAACTCTGCGATGCTTTCGGTTACACAAGGCTCTCGGAGGATCTCCTTGGAATAATGGAGGGACTGTGAGCCTGATAAACAGCATATATAAAACATAGGAGGAAGAATATGCCGGGATTTTTAGTATGCAACAGACAGACCGAGATCTCACTGAGAGATAAGTTTCCCGAAAACTGCATCAGCAGCAGATTGAAAGCTCCCAGGAAATATACTGTCATGAGCAACACTCTGAACAAGTTCATCAATGACAAGGCTTTCTTCGCAGACAAGGAATACGTATACATCCTTGAGGGGGTACTTCTGAACAAAAAAGAGCTTTTCAAAAAATACAGGGCAGACAGCATCCGGGAACTCATAAAGGTTATGTATGAACGCCTGGGAGAAACATTTTTCTCCGAATTCCGCGGCCCGTTCTCGGGAGCCTTGTTTATCTCCTCGAAGCACCGATGGATAGTATTTACAAATCAGACTGGCGATGCCCCTGTGTTTTATCTTTCCGAAAACGGCACTTTTGCATTCGGATCGCAGGTAAACTATCTACTTGATCTGTGCAGATCACTGGAGATAAAGCTTTCATTTGATGAAGTCTGTGCCTATCAGATGCTTACTTATGGCTTTATACCCACTGACAACACATATGCCCGTGAGATAAAGCGCCTTGATGCAGGCTGTTATCTTGTCATCGAAAAAGACAGTGTGCAGAAAAAGTGCTATCACCGTTTCAAAATCAACGCTCAACGGTTTGCAGGTGTTTCGGAGGATGAGCTTGTTGAGATGATAGATTCCTCGTTCCGTAATGCTGTAAAGCGTGAATGGGACAAGGATGACGAATACGGGCTGCATCATATTGCCGACCTGAGCGGAGGTCTGGATTCACGTATGAATATCTGGGTCGCTCACAAGCTCAAGGAAAGACATATTCAGCTGCTCACTTTCTGCAAGGGCGGATATCTCGATGAAACGATAGCCAAAGAGATAGCAAGATACTGGAAAGATGAGATAATCGTAAAACAGCTTGACGATGTTTCTTATATGTATGATATAGATGATATTTCAGATCATCTTTCGGGTCTTTCGCTTTACTGCGGAATAACAGGCGGAAAAAGCCTGATCGAAATGATAAACTGGAAAAACTACGGCCTTGAACATACGGGAATGATCGGAGATGCCGTGATAGGCAGCCTTTTCAAGTCAGCCCGTGATATAGGTGACCGCAAAATCAGCGGAATGTATTCCGAAAAACTGAAAGACAGGATCCTGCCTCAACTTGAAGATTATATTTACGGTTTTGAAGATCACGAAATATTCCTTCTTTATTCAAGATGTCTCCACGGAGCCGCCAACACTTTCTTACTCAGGCGCAGCTTCACCGAGGGTACATCTCCGTTTATGGATGTTGATTTTCTTGAGCTTTGTTTTGATATTCCCGTACAGTTGAGAATCGGGCATCATCTGTATAAAAAATGGATCCTTGAAAAATACCCCAATGCCGCAAGATTCAAGTGGGAATCCACAAACGGAAAGATAACCGAAAGCACCGCAAAGCGCAAAGCAAGATCTCTGGCATTAAGATCGGAAAGAAAGATAAAGAAAATACTGACCTGCGGACAAGCTCTTGACCGAAACGGAATGAACCCTATCGAATACTGGGTCTCGCGCAGCAAAAAGCTGCGATCATTTCTTGACAATTACGAATCCGACGGATATAAATATATTCCTTCGGGAGTTTCGGACAAACTTGTGTCCGATATGAAGTGGCTGTATCAGAACGGAAACATCTATGAAAAATCGATGGTTTTAACTGTACTTTCCTCGGCAAGATCATATTTCGGAGTTAATAAGTAAATGAATTTTGAAAAACTGAAAAATCTTTTCAAGACAGGCTTTTTCCATATTTTCGGAAGCAGTGCCATCAATAAAATCATCGCTTTCCTGAGCAGTTTTATCCTCATAAGGATACTCACCAAGAGTGAATACGGAATTTTCACCTATGCCTGGAACATCTACTGTATCATATTTGTGCTCAACGGAATGGGGATCGACAGTGCTGTGCTTCAGGTGATGAGCGAACACAGCGATGATGAGGAATACGGCAGGAGCGCCTCTTACTTCGGTCTGAGATTCGGTTTTCTGTTCAATATCTTCCTTGGCATTGTGATACTGGTTGTCGGGTTGTTTGCAAAGCTGAAGATCGAAGCCGCAAGGCCTCTGCTGATAATGCTTTGCGCACTGCCTCCACTTCAGATGATAATCGGTATGTCATCTGTCAATCTCAGGGCAGGCAAAAAGAATAAAGAATACGCAAGACTGATGGTGTCCAACAGTCTGCTTGTGCTTGCGCTGTCGGTTGCAGGTTCACTACTTTTTCGCGAGACCGGAATGGTCATCGGACAGTACATGGCTTCCCTTGTTTCTGCCCTGTTATGTTTTTTTTGTTTTAAAGCTGTATATCTCAGTTCAAAAACATCTTTCCCGCAAGAAGAAAGAGCTCCGCTTTTCAAGCTGGCGGCTATCTCTATGCTGAACAACAGTCTTTCTCAGCTGATGTATCTGCTGGATGTTTTTGTGCTGGGAATAGTTGATCCGCAGGAGACCCTGCTTGCAAGTTACAAAGTCGCCACTGTGATACCTACTGCGCTGACATTCATACCTTCGTCTCTGGTGATATATGTTTACCCATATTTTGCCGAACACAAGGATGACAAGAAGTGGTGCCTGGAGCATTACAAGAAACTTGTTATGGGATTCGGTGCTTTCAACCTGCTGGTATCGGGATGTCTTGTACTGTTTGCTCCGCTGATAATCAGGCTGGTATTCGGAGCGCAGTATCTTGACTGTCTTCCCGTATTCAGGCTGCTGAGCATAAACTATTTCTTCTCGGGGACATTCAGGATAATCTCGGGAAATCTTCTCGTTACTCAGAGGAAGCTGAAATTCAACCTTCTGATCGCAATAATCACAAGTTCACTGAACGTGGTGTTCGATTTTCTGTTTATCACATGGTGGGGCTCGATCGGTGCGGCTGTAGTCACAATGACAGTTGTACTTATCTCAAGCGTTATGAGCACTGCCTATCTTATACATACTCTCAGAAAAGGCATTTCCGAAAACAAGCCTGACGAAGGCACATCTGCCCCCGACTGAGAATACTGCCGCTTATCTCCCGCCTGCGGGAATCTGGAGGAAACAATCATGAAAAAGATATTACTGCTCGGGGAGAACGATTCCATCTGGACGAAGAAATGCATCGAGCACTCGGACATAACGGGCAAATACGACATCTATGCGCTGACACAGGGCAGGTCGAAGAACGATGCCTTCTACAACGAAAACGGGATAAAGATCTGCAATCTGAAAAGGCACACGCTTTTCAGGAACATACCGAAAGTCAGGGGACTTATCTTCCGCTTTGACTACATAAACTACATCAGGTCGCTGAAAAAGAAAGCCGGCAATTTTGACGTTGTACACATAAGTTATGTGATACAGGAAAAAATGATGGCAGTAAGGTATCTGCGGAAGACGAGCAAAAAGATCGTGGTGACTTTCTGGGGGAGCGATCTTTTGAGGGTAAGCGACAAGAAGCTTGCGAAGTACAGAAAGGCTCTCGAGGCGGCAGATGTGATAATGCTTTCGACACACGAGATGAGAAACAGGTTCGCATCTGTATTCGGCAATGAATTCGATGACAAGATCATCGGGCTGAAATTCGGGTGCGAGGGGTTGGAGCATATTGATCCCGAAAACAAGGGTGAAGCAAGAAAGCTGTTCTCTGTTCCCGAGGGAAAGACAGTGGTGACTGTCGGATACAACGGTCTTGAATGTCAGAACCACATCAAGGTGGCAGAGACACTTAAAAAGCTGGACAAGGCGCAGAGGGACAGGCTGTTTATACTGCTGCCTGTCACATACAGTCTGACAGCCGAATACAAGAAGCGTCTCACAAGCAGCTTTGATGCTCTGGGATGCGGATACAAAATGATAGATTCTTTCCTTGACGAAGATGAGGTCGGCAAGCTGCGTGAAAGTACCGATGTATTCATCCATGCGCAGACTACGGATGCGTTTTCTTCTTCTGTACAGGAATATCTTTACGGCAGAAAGCTTGTCTTCAATCCCGAATGGATCAGATACAAAGAGATGAAAGACAAGGGAATATACTACAAAGAGTACCGTGACTACGATGAACTCAGGCAGATGATTTCGGACTATCTTGAAAACGGTCTGACCGGGGAAGAGCAGCAGAAGCTGGAGCAGAACACCCGAAAGATATGGGAACTTTCCTCCTGGGATTCAGTTTCGGAACAGTGGAATTCACTTTATCGGGTCGATGACTGAAAGAGGTATTCATTATGATCGGATTGGACAACTTCATAAATAAATATGTGACGGGGCGTCCGTCTTCGATGTTCCTGCCTGACATAGAAGCCAACAGAGAAGCCATCGCTGCGAGGACAGAGGGCAAAAGCGTTCTGGTCATCGGCGGTGCGGGATCAATAGGATCGTCATTTATAAAAGCGATACTTCCCTTCAAGCCGAAGACTCTTATAGTGGCGGACATAAACGAGAATGCTCTTGCGGAGCTGACGAGGGATCTGCGCTCGACAAAGGGGATGTACATACCCGAGGATTACATACCGTATCCGATGGATTACTCCTCTCCCGTATTCGAGAAGATGTTCCGCTCGCGGGGCGGATTCGACATTGTTGCGAACTTTTCGGCGCACAAGCACGTAAGATCCGAGAAGGACATATACAGCATAGAGGCGCTTTTGCAGAACAATGTTCTGCACGCAAAGCTGCTGCTGGATCTGCTGGCGGAATATCCGCCCGAGGTATATTTCTGTGTATCTACGGACAAGGCGGCAAACCCCGTTAACATCATGGGGGCAAGCAAGAGGCTGATGGAAGATGTGATCTTTTCCTATTCGGACCGGTTCCCTGTCAAGACTGCACGGTTTGCGAATGTTGCATTCTCAAACGGTTCGCTGCCTGCGGGTTTTCTTGCGAGGATACAGAAGCTCCAGCCTTTGAGCGCACCGACAGATACAAAGAGGTATTTTGTATCTCCCGAAGAGAGCGGACAGATCTGTATGCTCTCCTGTATGCTGGGCAGCAACAGGGAGATATTCTTCCCGAAGCTGGAAGAAGCACAGATGATGACATTTGACCGCATTGCAGTTGATCTGCTGCATGAGAACGGATACGAAGTTCTGGAATGTGCATCAGACGAAGAAGCCATTGACAAGGCAGGCGCTCTCAGGAACGGAAGCAAACTGTACCCCGTTCATTTCTCGGCTTCGGACACATCGGGTGAGAAGGCTTTTGAGGAATTCTACACCGACACGGAGGAAGTTGACTTAAGGCGGCTCTCGGCTTTGGGAGTGATAACCGGCAAGGCGATCCCTGACAGGAAAAAGGTGCAGGAGCTTTTTGAAAAGCTGACTGCCGTACTTGACAATGACGCACCTTCAAAGGAAGATGTTATCGCAGTGATAAAAGAATATCTGCCGAATTTCGAGCACATCGAAACCGGCAGATCCCTTGACAGTAAAATGTAAACTTACCGAGGAGGACTAAAAATGTACGATATACCTTTATTTGATCTTAATTACGGTGCTGAGGAAGAACAAGCCGTACTTGAAACGATCAGGAGCAAGTGGATCTCTTCGGGGCCGAAATGCGAGGAACTGGAAAGGCTCTTCGAGAAGATGCTGGGAGTGAAGCACGCGCTGGCGCTGTCAAACTGTACTGCGGCACTTCACCTTGCCTGCTTTGCGGCAGGCATCTCCGAGGGAGACGAAGTGATCTGTCCGTCACTGACTTTTGTTGCCACTGTCAATGCGATACGCTATATGGGCGGTGTGCCTGTATTCTGTGAAATAAAGAGTCTCAACGATCTGACCGTAGATCCGGAAAAGGCAAAGAAACTCATCACTGACAAGACAAAGGCTATCATCGTTATGGACTACGCAGGCTTCCCATGTGACATGGACGGCATTATGGCTCTGGCAAAGGAACACGGACTGAAAGTCATCGAGGATGCCTGCCACGGACCTTTATCGGAATACAAGGGGAAATGTTTGGGAAGCATAGGTGATGTGGGATGTTTCAGTTTCTTCTCGAACAAGAACATCAGCACAGGTGAAGGCGGTATGCTCACCACAAACGATGATGAGATATACGAGAGATGCAAATATCTGAGGTCTCACGGAATGACCACTATGTCTTTCCAGAGGGCAATGGGTCACGCCACGCAGTACGATGTACTGGAGATAGGTTTCAACTACAGGATGGACGATATCAGGGCATCTTTGGGTGTAGCTCAGATGAAAAAGCTGAGGGATGACCTCATAAAGCGTGCGGAAGTCAGAAAGCAGTATGAGGAAAATCTGTCGGATGCAGAGGGGATCATACTGCCTTTCACGGGGAACACGGAATTCGTATCGAACTATGTAATGCCTGTAGTGCTCAGGGACTCCACGAGGGAGCGCAGAGAAGAGATCAGGAACTATATACACTCAAAGGGAATACAGACCAGTGTTCACTACCCTGCTGTACACAGGTTCTCGGCTTATTCGCAGTATGCAGGAGAGCTGCCTCTGACCGAATATGTTACCGACAATGAGATCACTGTACCGATGTATTCGGCGCTGACAAAAGATCAGGTAAGTTTCATCTGTGAAACGCTGACCGAAGCAGTAAAGAAGTTCTGACAACACATTAAAAGGGAGCAGATCTATGGCTGATATTATTCTTGCAGGATATTTTTCCGAGACAGCCGAGCTGTGCGGACGATGCGGCGTGACCGTTAGAGGGGTCGCTGACCCTGTGGAGCCGTTGGGTATCGGGTACAGATATCTGGGTACTGACGAGCAGGCGGTGAGCAGAAAAGACGAACTGAGGGGCTGTCAGGTGTTTCTCACTCCCGATGTTCCGAAGATCAGAAAGAAGCTGTACGGTCTTTACAGCGGCGGCGGTTTCGGGTTTGCATCGCTGATATCGCCGAAGGCGAATGTTTCTCCGTCAGCGGAACTGGGTGAGGGAAACATGGTACAGGACAGCTGTGAGATCTCATCAAATGTAAAAACAGGCAGATGTGTACGCATAAACACCGGAGCGGTCATCATGCACGATTCGGTGATAGGTGATTTCTCGACTGTTGCGCCCCGTGCGGTGATACTCGGCAGGTGTACTGTTGAAGAGGAAGTGTACATCGGGGCGAATGCCACGATACTTCCCGGAGTAACGGTACACAGGGGAGCTGTTGTCGGGGCAGGGGCGGTAGTCACAAAGGATGTACCCGAAGGCGTTACCGCAGCAGGTGTTCCTGCGAGACCTTTACACGCAAAGGACGGAGAATAGTATGATAAACGAAGACATAATCATTTCGGAAAAGATATCCCTGCTTGATGCGCTGAAGATCATGGACAGCACGAGACGCAAGCTGCTGATCGTCTGCACGGGAAAGAGATTTATAGGCGTTATCAGTATCGGTGACATACAGAGAGCTATACTCAGCAAGAGAGAGCTGACGCATCCTGTTATGGAATATGCGAGGACGGAGATAACTGTTGCTCAGGTGACGGATGATCTTGAAAAGGTCAAGGCTAAGATGCGCTCGGATAAGATCGAGTCAATGCCTATCATTGACGGGAACGGAGACCTGTACGATGTCATCGAATGGGATGAGCTTTTCTCGGAAGAAGACACGAAGACGGTCAGGCCCGTGGATCTGCCGGTGGTCATCATGGCAGGCGGAAAAGGGACGCGTCTGCTGCCTTTGACCAATGTCATACCAAAGCCTCTGATACCCATTTCCGACAAGACGATCATGGAGGAGATCATGTCGGGATTCAGGGCGGCAGGCTGCGAGAGGATCTATGTCTCGGTGAACTACATGGTGGAGACCATAAAGGAATATTTCAGCAGGAAGCCCGAATGGAAACTCGAATACATACAGGAGAAAAAGCCCTTGGGCACAGGAGGTTCGCTGTATCTTCTGAAAGGCAGGATCAACGAGACCTTTATCGTGACCAACTGCGACACTCTCATAGACATTGATCTTCACGATCTTGCGGAATATCACAAGAACAATCACAACATGATAACCGTAGTCACGGCCATAAAGACGATTCACATCCCTTACGGCACTATCGAAACTGTCGTGGACGGCGTTATCAAGGAGATGAAGGAGAAACCTGATCTGGTGTTTCAGGTGAACTCGGGATTCTATGTTCTTGAACCCGAAGTGCTCGACTACATCAATGACGAAGAATTCCTCGATATGCCTGTTCTGATAAAGCGCCTTACGGAAAAAGGTTTCAGAGTCGGCGCGTTCCCGGTTTCGGAAGGTTCGTGGACAGATATCGGAAACTGGAACGAATATCTCCAGCTGGTGAACAGGTACACTATAGAATAACTCCCTTCCTAAAACTCTTAGTTATAAATTCAGCCCCCATATGGGGGCTGAAATAATATTATAAGTTTTGAGAAAGGGGGGGCGGGGGAATACCCTTTCTTCAGAAAAGGTTGCCCCCGATAAGCTGCATAAACCTCTATATAAGTATCATATCTAAGGCTGGGCGGTCTATGCTATCGGCGGCTTACAGGAGAGGTTTGAGGTTATACCGACAGAGGTACTGTTAGGCTGAGTAAAGTCATTTTCAAAGGCACCGAGGCGTGCCAGGCTCTGCCCTGCTGACAAAGTACAGAAGACATCATTGGTTGACCACAATGCGAGCCAGTCGCACCAATAGGTATTGTTACTGCCGCCGACTTCCGAGGGGAAGAATCCGTACTGTGAAAAGCTCATTTTCTTTATATACCCGGGGGCTGAGGGAGTGGAAGCGGTCAGGCGGATATAACCTGACACATCAGAAAAGCTATAGCCGTTCACTGTTGAGCCGTCGGCGGTGCCGCCGGTAAGTTTCACATAGAAGGAGCCGCTCTTATAGAGAAGGCCAGCCATTCTACGGAAGGCACATCCCCACCAGTTTTCCATACCGAACACTTTCACGGGGCTGTAATGGCCGGAGACATCACCCCAGAAGAGGCCTTTATCATCGGCGGAACCCGTATAGTAATTACTCTTATTGGAGACTGTTTCATCGGCATCCTCGGCGGCGATGCCTATACCGAATGCGGCTTTGGTATTCAGAGTTTTGCTCATAAGGATCAGCAGGGCGTTTATGAGGAGTCTGTCGGCGAGAGTTTCGACATACCAGCCGCTGCCGTTTGCAGCTGCGTTGGAAACATCCTGAGCAGCGGTAAGATTACCGCTGCCGTTATCGGGGATAAGTCTTACGCCCGAGAGACTTCTGAGCTTTGACGTACCCGAACCGTTATAGATCGCGGTATAGAAGTGTGGGATGATATTATTGCCGGCATCGCGGTTGCACCAGCACTTATAGCTGTCATCGATCTGTCTATCCGAGCAATAGAAATACCCTGCGCTGCCCGAAGCGTCCGAAGCGAACTTATACCAGATAAGCGGCCACTCCATCATGGCGTTGCCGTCATAGGAACTGTCTGCGACATCAGAGGCGGTACCGTCTGTCTTTTTGGAATAGTCATCGGGGTCGAGATAATAATCCACAGTACCGTCTGAACGGAGCATACAGGGTCTCGGCATAAAGAAAGCGTTTTTCCAGCTTCCGTAGAAAAATTTGCTTGCGCCCATAGCGGCAGGGGTCTTGCCGACAGCATCGCAGAGATAAGTGACAGCCTGTGAGGGATCTGAGACGGAGAGATCCACTCGGAAGCCGTAAACGGGGTGGAGCTTGTTCATCTCACCTGCAAGGCGCGGAACGGTATCCTTTACAGGCAGGCTGACTGTGGCTTTGATGGTCTGAACAAGGTCAAGCATCCTGATCACCCTCATCCTCTTCGGGAGCAGGGATCTTGGTACCTGTGCTCCAGTCAGTCCAGAGGAGATCGGTATCGAGGATATAGAGTTTGCTCTCTGAGGGGACGATGGCTGTTGATCCCGGGGCTAAAGTTCTGCCGCTGACTTCGGTATAATAGGGGATGTCCTCGCTCGAAGCGGCGACAAGCTCGGCTATGACGGAAGCATTGCCGTTTGAGAGACTGACAAGTCTCTCGCTGTAAATAAAGTAATCCATATTGTTTTTTACCTCCTTTTTTCGGTCTCGGTACTGTCCGAGAGAGGTGAGGACAGTCCGAGCCTTTCACTAATAGCCGAAAAAGGGGTGGTTGTTGCATCCGAATGTACAACTATGGACGGGATATGTTTTGTTCAAATGAAAAATCATCATTATGCACATAAAGAGAGAGCCGGAACTGTGGGTTATGACAAAGAAAAGCTGTCAATTGACAGGGGGATCAAAGGGTGATATAATGTTTGAAAACATTATTTCGTAAAGGAGGGTCGGCTGTGGAGCTGAGGATCAGAGACGGTGTCTTTGAAGGCGGTGACTTCGGGGAAGATATAACGGAAGCTGTGATCCCCGAGGGGGTGAGGGAGATACGCCGGTCGGCGTTTTCGGAAGAAGAGGGACTGGTGTGCATAACGATCCCTGCAAGCGTTGAGAAGATCGGGGAATATGCGTTATATATGTGTTACGGTCTGCGAGAGATCAGAGTCGCGGAAAGTAACAGGTTTTTCAGTTCCCGTGACGGGGTACTGTTCGACAGGGACGGCAAGACGCTGCTGCTTTATCCTCTTGACCGTCAGGAGAAGGAATACCGCATACCTGACGGAACGGAAATCATCGGGAGGAGGGCGTTCTCCGAGGGCGAGTGCGGATGCGGCTCTTTGGAGAGGGTCATTCTCCCTGACAGTGTAAAGGTCATCGGGGAGGATGCATTTGAAGGATGTGACGAACTGGGTGACATACTGATCCCCGACAGCCCGGAGCAGATCGGCAGGGGTGCTTTTGCAGGATGTTACAAGATGGAGAGGATCAAAGTCGGGGAGAAAAACAAGTTTTTCTGCTCGGTGGACGGAGTGCTGTTCAGCAGGGATATGAAGGTGCTGCTGCAATACCCATCGGGAGCTTTGGCGGAGAGTTACTGCATACCCGAAGGGACGGAGAAGATAGCTGACTATGCTTTTACTTTCTGTCACGGACTGAAAAGAGTTACGATACCCGACAGTGTATCCGAGATCGGGCAGGATGCATTCGGATGCTGCAATGCTCTTGAAGAAGTTCGGATGCCGAAGCGTATGTCGAAGCTGGGGAGCCGGGCATTCAGCAACTGCGGAGCTTTGAAAAGCATAGTCATACCCGAAGGGGTTGAACGTATCGAGGAGAGGATGTTCAGCGGATGTCCCAACCGAATGACGGAGATCGTCATACCCGACACAGTAACTGCCATAGGGGCTGAAGCCTTTTCTTTCTGCATCGGGTTGAAAAAGATTGACCTGCCCGACAGTGTGATCCGCATAGAAAAGGCTGCGTTCCGACAGACTGAGGCTCTGGAAGAGATCGTACTGCCCGAGAGCGTGACTTACATCGGGAACATGGCTTTTCATTGGTGCAAAAAGCTGAGGCGTGTTGTCATAAAGAACCCGGATGCTTTCATCGGGGAAAAGGTATTTTACGGCTGCGGAGAACTCAGGGAGGTCGTTCTCGGAGACAGGATGTTACCCGTGGAAAAGCTCTGCAAGGAAGAGCTGTCGGGAGATCATCTTCGCAGATACACGGGGGACGGATTCCCGGGTGAATAAAAAGAAGACCGCGGTCTGCTGCTTTTTGGGCAGGAAACTGCGGTCTGTTTTTTCATGTTTATCAGACATACTTCGTATATCTTGAGCGGTAGTCTGAATAGTCTGCGGCAGTACGTGCGATGATGACGGCATCATCTGCGGTGACGGAGCCGTCCTCGTTGACATCGCAGAGAATGAGGTCATAGCGGTCACGGTAATTGCTGTAACCTGCGGCGTAGCGTGCTGTGATAACAGCGTCATCGGCAGTGATGATGCCGTCGAGGTTGACATCGCCGAGGAGCCTTCCGACTGTGACTTTTGTTTTTTCGGGGATACCGTAGAGATATCTTTCATCGAGATCGACAGCAGACTTTGGGATAACTACGGTACGGAGCGAATGATCGTTGGTGAAGAGTCTGCCGCCGAGGGATGTGACGCCCTCTTTTATTATGACTTCCTCCACGGCATAGAGGTTCTGGAACGCCATGGAGCCTACCCTGCTGACAGTACCCTCGACTATGATCTTTTTTATCATGCCGTTATACTCTGCCCAGGGAGGGGTCGGTGGATCGCTCATGGAATGGAAGTTCATAAGTGCGCCCGTACCCGATATTATGAGGGTATGGTCGGTGGTGAGGGTATAGGTGATACCGTCTTTGGCGGTGCCGCTGTACAGGACATTATTTGCTGTATCCTCCTCGGTGCCGTAGTTGAGTTTATCCACGGTGACGGGCTTACCCGTATAGTTGACGAACCTTATCTGAGTGATATCCTGCGGAAAGGTAACATCGAAGCAGACGGCATAGCTGCACTCTTCGCTGATGGTGATCTGCTTGTCTACGGGAAGCTGAGAGAGGCTTGTGATACCCTGTGCTTTGAGCTGTGTTCCTGTGGGGCAGGCAGGGATCAGATACTCGTAGGTTTGCTTTGAGGTAACGATACGGAGCTTGCGGGGGATATTGGTATCATTGGTGACGGTGAATGCGGTCCTGCCGTTTTCACGGGTCACTGTGGAGACATAGAGCTTATCGGTATCGCTGAGGTTATCCAATGTGACATAGGGAGATACATCGGGGTACACTGCGTTGAGATTTCTTGCGCAGCCGATCTTTATATTGCGGAAGACGGTATCGGTGACGAGCCACGGACGCGGAGGCTCGCCCTCTTTGGTGCTTTTGGTATGGGCGTAGATCGAATAATCTCCGCCGCCGTTAAGGATACAGTCCTCGAAGATCAGGCCGTGGGCGTTGCTGTTCTCCATCTGGAGCATGATACAGGCATTGAATGTTGCTTTGCTGTTCTCGATATAGAGGGGGGGCATTTCAAAGCGGCAGCGCGTAAAGCGTATATTTGTGACATCCACGTCTGTTTCGCCGTACATCTGGGTACAGTCGGAATGATCGGCGGAAGCGAGGTAATGATCCATATCGGAGAAGTAACAGTCGGTGACGGTCACGTTCTGATAGGGTCGGAGGGGATCCTGGGCGGAGCCTCCGAAAAAGCAGCGTGAGAATTCGGTATTGCTGCCGTAGTAACGCACAAAGGAACAGTTCTCGAAGACGAAGGAGAGGGGGCTTTCGGTACGGGTGGTGTCGAAGCCGTCAAACTTACAGTTTTTGAATATGAGTCTGACTTCCCTGTCCTTGGGATCGTGGGTACGTGAGTTGACGGTAAAGTCAGTGAAGTCGAAGTTTTCGATTATGACATCCCCTGAGACATCAAGGTTACGGTAGACGAAATCGAGGATGAGGTTTACTCCGTCGGAACCCTTTTTAAACTCGATGCCGCCTGCGGTACAGTCTCCGCTGACTTTGGTGAGGGCACCTCTGGCACCTGTGTTGAGGCTGTCGGGGATAACGGTCTTATCGCAGGGCTGCTCGGTGACAGTGACTGTCTCTGCGGCGGCAGATGGCAGCGGCAAAGAAAAGGCTGTCAGCATAATTGCGGCACAGACTGCTGACACGGCTCTGCGGAACAATTCTTTCAGCATAAGGACGGCTCCTTTCATCGGGACTGTTTATCGGCGGGAGGATCCCACTGCATTATAACATATTTCTATGAAAATTGCAATCAAACAGGAATTTTTGATTCGGGCATAACGGTATATAAAATCAACAGTTAGGGGACAAACCGACCGCAATAAAGTACGTGCAGACCGCAAGATTTTGTATTGACGGTTCATTGACTTTGTGATATAATAAACTTACTAAGGGTTAATATTTTTTACAAAATTCAATTCTTTTGAAGAAAAAGTGTTTTAAGACGGCTCGGAGCGAAGCCCTTGCCTGTCTTTTGACTGTCGATTTTCATTTCTGCGATGCTGTTGCAACTGTGAGCGATATTTTCATATCAGTGCGCAGGATATGGAAGCAAAAGAGGCCGGGAAAAGGAAAATCGCGGGGGATGAAAAGTTTGGACCTAAAGGCAGAAGTCGGCAAAGCTGACTTCGTCTCGAAGATAAAAAAGGAGGTTTTTTAATGGCAATGATGGAGAGGCCGCAGATCATCGAGACTGCGGGCGGTAAGTGCTGGGAGCACAAATTCGACAAGTTTGAACTGAAAGTGTTCGTGCCTGACACGGACATTGACGGACAGGTGAACAATTACACCTTCCGTGCTCCTCTGCTGCTGGTGTTCGAGGAGAACAGGCAGGATATGGACTCGGCTGTAAAATTTGCAAAGGAGTCGGGACTGGCGAAGATCGCTTCGAGGGTAGACTCCAGCGTACTGTTCGTATATCCCACCAACGAGGGCGGCTGGGAGAAGGCTGACGAGAGCCTGTACGCCGCAGTCATCGCAGAAGTAAAGATGATACCCACCTATGCAGACGGCATTGTTGAGAACTACGATTTCTTCAACCGTCAGTTCAAGGGATATTTTGTACGCGGAGCTATTTTCCGTGCGGACATTTACAGTTACGGAAAGTCGGCTGACTATGTTGCAAAAAATCTGCTGAAGACTATCAACGGCGAATACCTGTGGGGTCCCGGAGAGATCACTCCTGCGGTATGCTCGATGGAGGGTCTGAGCGTGATGCCCGTTGTTGAGCGCAAGGACATCCCTGTTATCAGTGTCGGAAACCCGGCTGATATAAACAAGGCTTTCGAGGGTATCGGTGATCTGCTGGTAAAGGACAAGGCAGATTACATTGCAGACTTTGACAGCTTTGTATGGAAGTTTAAACGCTGGTGCGGAGTTCTTGAACTCGAGCCTGATTTCAAGGCTCTTGGCATGACCGAAGATGTTGGCTTCGTTGAGGTGAAGACCGCCTCTGACAACAGGAGCAAATACAAGGATCAGCCTACTCACAAGGTGGGATATTTTGCATACTACAACAACGACACCTTCGACAAGGGTGCGGCTCCTCTCGTGCTGGGCTTCCACGGCGGCGGTGACACTTCGATGTATCTGACATACGTTGCAGGCTGGTGGGAAGTTGCTCACAAGTTCGGGTTCCTGTTCGTTTCGATAGAGAATCATCAGGATGTTACTGCAACAGAGGCTATGGAAGTTCTGGAGACTCTCAAAAAGAGATACAACATTGACACTCACCGCATTTACGCGACAGGATTCTCCATGGGAAGCGGCAAGACCTGGGATCTTTTCCAGGAGTATCCCGAGACCTTTGCAGGAGTTATGCCTGCATCGGCACTGTTCCCCGTTTACACCACTTTCTGGGGTGCGCCTGCAAAGGAAAATCTGAACAAGACTGTATCCCTGCCTGTGTTCTACTCGGGAGGCGAGAAGTCGCATCTGCCCGAACTGCCCTGCCACACTGACACGGCTCTTGAGAGAGTGGTATACTTGGCTGAGGTCAACAAGCTGAAGAAGAAGTTTGACGGCATTAAGTTCGAGGACAAGGACAACTGGGCAAACAAGATCTGGGGTGCTGAGCCTGACAAGGTCGAGAAGGTACCCGATCCTTCGAGGGGAAGCATACTTACAGTCAACTACTACGAAAGCGAAGACGGTGTTGTCCGCACTGCATTTGCGAGCATCGACAATCAGATCCACGAATGCCGCGAGCACACCAACGAGAACGCATGGAAGTTCATTTCTCAGTTCACAAGATGATCTGAGGTCTTAACGGTATAACAAAAGGAGCTGTTGCACGCAACGGCTCCTTTTTTGCATAAAGGCAGAAAAAATAAAAAGACGCTTCCATCCGTGAGGGGACGAAAGCGTCATAGTTCGGGATATAATTACTCTGCGTTATCCTCTTTGGGGGAGAGTTTGAGAGCGATATGGAGCTCATCCAGCTGTTTTTCGTCAACTGTGGAGGGGCACTCGCTCATAAGCTCGCTGGCGTTCTGGACCTTGGGGAAGGCAACGACATCGCGGAGGCTGTCGGCACCGCACATTATCATAGCTATTCTGTCGAGGCCTATACCCATACCTCCGTGAGGGGGTGCGGCATAGCGGTAAGCGTCCACGAGGAAGCCGAACTTAGCCTGGATCTCCTCATCGGACATACCGAGGGCTTCAAACATTTTCTGCTGGAGCTCGAAGTCGGTGATACGCATAGAGCCGCTGGAGAGCTCGGTACCGTTGAGGACGAGGTCCCAGGCTTTGGCTCTGACGTTAGCGGGGTCGGTATCGAGGTATCCGAGGCACTCTTCCATAGGCATAGTAAAGGGATGGTGTGCAGCCACCCATGTACCGTTATCCTCATCATACTCAAAGAAGGGCATTTCTGTGATCCAGAGGAAGTTATGCTTGGTCTCGTCTATTACGCCGAGACGTTTGCCGCAGATAAGTCTTATCGCGCCCAATGTGGGGAGGACGACTTTATTCTTATCGGCGCAGATGAGGACGAGGTCGCCCTGTTTTGCGTCAACGGCTGCGAGGACTGCTTCAAGTTCGCCGTCCTTGAGGAACTTTTTGAAGGAGCAGTTGGGTTCATCTGCCCAGCGGATATAGGCAAGGCCTTTAGCGCCGATACCTTTTGCGTGCTCGATGAGCTTATCTATCTCCTTGCGGGTATAGGTCTCAGCGCCGCCTGTGACGTTGATAGCTCTTACGGAGCCGCCGCCTGCGAGGGCATCCTTGAAGACAACGAAGTCGATATCCTTGACTGTTTCGGAGATATCGGTGATCTCGAAGCCGAAGCGGGTATCGGGCTTATCGGAACCGAAGCGGTTCATAGCGTCAGCAAAAGTAAGTCTGGGCAGAGGGAGGGTTATCTCCTCATTGAGGATCTCCTTGAAAAGTCTTGCGACGAAGCCCTCAACGCAGGACTGGATATCCTCGGCATCCACGAAGGACATTTCGAGGTCGATCTGGGTGAACTCGGGCTGTCTGTCTGCTCTGAGGTCCTCATCGCGGAAGCAGCGTGCGAGCTGGATATACCTGTCATAGCCTGAGATCATAAGCAGCTGCTTATAGATCTGAGGGGACTGAGGGAGGGCATAGAATTTACCCTCATGCACACGGGAGGGCACGAGGTAATCTCTTGCGCCCTCGGGGGTAGACTTCATCATCATAGGAGTCTCGATCTCGAGGAAGCCGTTCTCGTAGAAATAGTCTCTTGTGACCTTAGCGATATTATGGCGCATGATGATATTACGCTGGAGCCTGGGGTTACGGAGGTCGAGGTAGCGGTATTTGAGTTTAAGCTCATCGCGGACGTTATCGGAATTAGTGACCTCAAAGGGAGTCGTTTCTGCTCTGGAGAGGATCCTGAGGTCATCGACGAAGATCTCGAGGTTGCCTGTGGGGATCTTATCGTTCTTGCTTTCACGCTCAACGACTTTGCCCTTGGCCATAAGGACATACTCGCCCTTGACCTGTTCTGCTTTGGCGAAGACTTCGGGGTCGGACTTATCGTTGAACAGGAGCTGAACGATACCTGTTCTGTCTCTGAGGACGATAAAAATAACGCCGCCCTTATTTCTTACTCTCTCGGTAAAGCCGCAGACGACTGCTTCCTTGCCGATCTCCCTTACCTCGCCGCAATAGTCTGTACGGCGGAGGTTTCCCATTGTGTCAAGTTTCATTTCTTTTTTCCTCTTTCCGGTTTATTTCTTTGTGATCTCAAATATCTTGGGATCGGTTTCGCTTGTATAGAAGTCATAGATACAGATGGAATCGATGCCTTCGAGTTTATAGTCATCTATATAGAGTTTTGCGGTATAGGTACTTCCCGGGGGGACATAGTCTATTATGGCGCTGTGGCCGCAGACTTTCAGTTTCTCGAACTCGGAGCGCAGGGAGGAATGGATATCCTTGCCGTCCCTGTCCGTAACGGCGATGCCGCCGAGGACTTTGAATTCGGAGCTGGTGTTTTTGAGTTTTATCTCGAACACTCTGTCCATAGCTTCCTCATCGTAGGCGATCTCTTTGAGAGAGAGGACCTCGAAGGGTTCGCGGCGGTAGGCTTCTCTCTGTGCGCGTTCATCGGTAATGATGGGAACGGCGATGATCTCTATCACGAAGACAAGCAGGACGAAGAGTGCAGGTCCGAAGAAGCGGTAGAGCTTTTTGAACATTGCGAAGATGATCTCAAAAATGACTGTTATCATATACCGTCGCCCTCCTTTACTGTGATCTCGTAGCAGAGGTCTGCGACATTATTGGTTTCCCGTGAATCTCTGGACGAGATCACGAGCAATGTATGCTCGGTCTCATTCTCGGGCACAGCGAAGATGACCTTATATGTTCTGTCGGCCATACTGTAGCTGCCCTCTTTGCCTGCGTTACTGAGATCGGTGGAAAAGATCCTGTCGGTATAGCCGCGGAGTTTGAGTTCATCTCTGGAGAGACCCATAATATCGGAGATGCTATAGAGGTCAAGGCTTTTGGCTGTTGCTCCATTGGCGGTAGAGACATAGATGGGAGACAGAGGCGAATAACTGTCGGCACCGTCATCGTAATAGGAGACCTCTATAAGTCTGAAGGGGCCCTCAACCTTATCCTGATACTCGGGCAATGCTTTACAGGAGACTATCCTGATGACATCGCCGCTCAGGTTGAAAGTGTCGCCCATTTTTAACTTTTCGGTATGGATCTCGGCGGTATTGGTATTATTGATATGGACTTCAAGGCGTTTTTTGTAGTGATTATTTCCCCAGAGTGCCACGCCAAGCATAGCTGCTGCGAGGATAGTACACAGGGTAAGCTGAATGCTTGTTTTCCTCAGAGGGGATGATTTTTTATCCTTACGGATCTTTTCGTTCAGGTAGCTGCGGAGCATTTCCTTTACGCTGCCGCCCTTGATGACATTATTGGTCTGTGCTTCGGCTATCTGCTCATCGGTAGCGTGCATACCGCAATAGGGGCAGGTACCCGATGTAGCCACGGGGTCATACTTTTTTGAGCAGGCATTGCACACGATCTTCATTGACCCGACCATCCTTTCGTTTTGCTGATCACTTTATCATTCTACTGAGTTATTTCTATTTCGAGTGCCTTTACGGCAAGGCGCTCGGTCTCATCTGAAGCTATTGAGGCGGCGGACCTGACGGTCTGCTCTGCCTTTGCCTTACTGCCCGACGCTGCATACAGTCTTGCGAGACCCACAAGGTCGGAGAAGCTGAGGTTCTGTTTTGAAAGGTAGATGCTCTCGGCTTTTTGGGGATCACCGCAGAGGGCTTCATACTCGGCGCAGACGCTTTTATAGTCATCATCGGCGGCGGGGCTGCCCGATACATCTTTCACGAATCCGCTATAGCGTTCAAAGCTTTGTGCGGCAGACTGTTTATCCTTACGCTTGACGGCGCAGGAGAAACTGACGAGCCAAGCCATAGCGCAATAGGAGCGGTCCTCGGGGGACTTATTGAAAGTATCGGTAAGGGAGAGGATCTCGCTGACAACTTCGGAGGCTTCTTTAACGAGACCTGCGTTATCGAGTTCATCGGCGCAGACGGCACCGACAACGAGTTTATTCCTGCCCTCCCAGCCGTTTCTGTAGACTGTGAGCAATTCTTTTGCGGAGGCTTCGGAATGGCCTTCCGAATTGATCTTTGCCATGACGCGCTCCAGGTCTTTAAGGCTGCCGCCCGACTTTTTGCCGAGCATATTTGCAAGGACTATGGTCATCGCGGTGAGCAGGAGAGAAATCACCATGACCGGGACGAGATTCACATCCCACACGGCATAGCACAGAGCACACACTCCGAACACTATGAAATTGCCTCCGAGGGCTATTACCATAGTTTTTACACGGGGATCTTTCATTCTTCTTCCTCCGTTCCTGCCGGGGGGAGGTTTTCGAGGTAAGCTCTTATCATGGGAGCTTTATTATCCCAGAACATAAAGAACACTCCTGCTGCCCAGACTGCTGCGAAGACTGCTGCTGCGGTATACTCTTTGATGCCTGCTGACATAAGGGTCAGGAGGAGTATGAGCAGAGTCCAGACGATGCTGAAGACATAGGTATAGACTGGTTTTCTGAACTTGCCGGTGATGAGGGTACCGTACTCGGTCTCCTGCATTTTACCGAAGAAGCCTGTTGAGCCGCCGTCACGTTTTTTAGCCTGATGGTGAAAGACCTCGAAGGTATCGATGCCTGTACGGCAGCCGTAGTAGCAGTTCTCGAACTTATGGGATCTCATGAATCTGCCCTGGGACATGATATTCAATGTGGGGCGGTGTTCTTCGAGGTCCTTATCGAGTTTACGTGCAAGGCGTTTGGGAGACAGGGAGGTCTTATACTCAAAGCTTACGGGGAGTATTGAGAGCATTACTTCTCACTTTCCTTCTTATCCGGATAGTCAGCGGGGTCGAAGACTTTCTCATTGATCTTTATCTCGCCGCCGCAGGCTGTATTTACGAGCATACCGTAGATAGTGCCGCAGTCCTTGCAGCGGAACTGGTGGAAATACTTCTTTGCGCTCTGGACGCCTTCGGTGAGCATTCTGCTGACGGGGACGCTCTCGAAAACGGGTTCGAGGATACCGTCCTCGCACATAATGGCAAAGTTCTGGAGGGCTTCAAAATACTCTGCAGGAGATTTGATATCATCCACGGGGATGATAGAACACTTTTCACATCTCATGATCTTTTTCCTCTTTCATAATTCTGATTACAGTTTTATAATTTACTGACCGTCTGAGCTTCCGTCATCTGCGAAGGCTTCGACGAAGCTGCGGAACTGATCGTCGCTGTCCATAAGGAGGGCATAGTACACTGCTCCGAAGTCATCGAGGAGGCTGTCTCCGAGGGAGATGTCGGTTTGCTCGCCTGTTGCCATATTCTTGAGCTTGGCTTTATTATCGGCAAGCTCATTATCGCCGAGGACGATGACGAACTTAGCTTTGATCTTATCGGCGTACTTCATCTGGGCTTTAAGTCCTCTGCCTACGAGGTCATACTCAACGAAGAAGCCCTCATCGCGCATAACCGAGGCGAGCTCCATAGCTTTTTCGGAAGCTGCCACGCCCATAGGAGCGATATAGAGGTCGCAGGTCTTCTCCTCGGCGAAGTCGAGACCCTGCGATTCCATAGTAAGGATGATACGTTCGAGGCCCATAGCGAAGCCGAGGGCGGGGGTAGGCTTACCGCCCAGTTCTTCAACGAGTCCGTCATAGCGTCCGCCTGCACAGACTGCTGCCTGAGAGCCGATATCAGTAGTCAGGAACTCAAAGACGGTACGGGTATAGTAATCGAGGCCTCTTACGATCTTCGGGTTGAGCTTATAGCTGACGCCCATTATGCTGAGGTACTTCTTAACGTCCTCGAAGTGTGCGGCGCAGTCCTCACAGAGGTAATCGGTGATGACGGGAGCGTTCTTTGCGATCTCCTGATCCTCTTTGGATTTACAGTCGAGGAGGCGCATGGGGTTTTTCTCAAAACGCTCCTTGCAGGTATCGCAGAGCTCATTGAAATGCGGCTTGAAGTAAGCCTTTAGGGCCTCGCGGTATTTTGCGCGGCACTCGGGGCAGCCGATGGAGTTGATATTGAGCTCGACATTTTTGAGTCCGAGTCTTGAGATAACGCTGTTGGCGAGGGCGATAGCCTCGGCATCGGCGAGGGGGGAGGCAGAGCCGAACATCTCGCAGCCGAACTGGTGGAACTCACGCAGTCTTCCCTTCTGGGCTTTCTCGTGGCGGAAGGCGGAGAGGATATAGAACAGTTTCTGAGGCAGGCCCTCGTTAAGTATGCCGTTTTCGAGGACAGCTCTTACGGTGCCTGCGGTGCCCTCGGGGCGGAGGGTATAGGTCTTATCTCCTGTGGAGGAGACGGTATACATTTCCTTCTGGACGACATCGGTGGTATCTCCCACTGAGCGGACGAAGAGACCTGTTTCCTCGAAGGTAGGTATTCTTATTTCTTTAAAGCCGAACTGCTCGGCTGTTTCCTTTACCACGTTCTCAACGGTATGCCATTTATACGCCTCATTAGGTGTAACGTCCATAGTACCGTTTGGTCTTTTAGCTATCAGATCCATTTAGCATCTCCCTTTCATTATTACTCCGAAACGGTGAAGCGGGGGCTTCACCTGTCTTATGATTTTCTGTTACCAAAAAGCAGAATTATTATACACTATATCCCTTTTGATTTCAACCTTTTTTTGTAAACAAAAAAAGTCACGGACATCCCGAACTTAGGGACGACCGTGACCGTGTTACCACCCTGATTGCAGGACATTATCCATCCTGCCGCTTATCTTCTCTTTAACGCAGAGGTTACGCACCGCCTTTATCAGCGGCGTGCTCGGGGGTGTCCTTCACTTTTGCTCCCTGCGGACGCTTTCACCGTACCGTCCTCGCTATTTGCAGTTTGCGGAGTTACTCTCCCCGTCACAGCATCTAAGATATTACATCCGACAGACTGTTATGACGGATTTACTATTTCTCTCCAATCGAGGTCGCCTCTTTCGAGCGCATGGATCAGAGCTTCGGCTGTTGCGATGTTTGTAGCTATCGGGATATTATGGACATCGCAGAGCCTCAGCAAATCGCTGTCCTTCGGCTCATTCGGCTTTGCCGAGATCGGGTCTCTGAAAAACAGAAGTATATCTATTTCATTGCAGGAGATCCTGGCTGCGATCTGCTCGCCGCCGCCCTGTGAGCCGCTGAGATAACGCTGTATCTTGAGCCCTGTAGCTTCTCCTACCATTTTGCCTGTAGTACCTGTAGCGCAAAGGGTGTGCTTACTGAGTATTCCGCAGTATGCAATACAGAACTGCACCATAAGCTCCTTTTTGGAGTCATGTGCGATCAATGCGATATTCAAGTATTACGCCCCCTTAATATATAACTTATAATTTCGTACTTTTGATCTATACCTTTCGATCCGGCTTTATTACATCTTCAGTGAGATGGGGATATGCTCGCCCTTGATTCTTCTTGAGATAGCCGAGAATGCGAGGAAGCCCATAGAGCTTGATGAGAGCGGTGCGCCCTTACCTGTTGCGAGGGGGATCGCGCTGTCTTCGGGGATAACGCCGAGCAGCTGAACGCCGACTGTATCTATGATAGCATCGAGGTCATCCATTTCGTCATACTCAAAGATCCTCTTGCTTGCCTTGTTGATAAGCAGGCGCTGTTTCTGGTTGCCTCTCTTATAGAACTCATCCGACATCATTCTTGCGTCACGCACGCACACGGGATCGGGTGTGGTGACGATGAGTATCAGGTCGGAATTGGTAACGATATCGAATACCGAGTTATTGATACCTGCGGAAGTATCTATGATGATATACTCAAAATACTTCTTCATTTCGCCTGTGATCTTCTCGATATCTTCTGTTTTGAGCTGAACGAACGGATCGCTCGGAGCACAGAGCACGCTCAGGTTTGAAGCGAGCTTAACGGTTGTTGTTGCCTTATAGACATCGCAGGTGCCCTCGATAACGTCGCCAAGATCGTAAGTAATACTGCCCTGCATACCGAGCATGATGTCCATACATCTCAGACCGAAGTCCAGCTCGATGATGAGCGTTCTGTTGCCCTGCTTTGCAAGAGCGTATCCCAGACAAGCGCTGATCGAAGATTTACCCGTTCCGCCCTTACCTGATGTTACCGCAATGATCTTTGACATAGTAAATTATTGCCCCTTTCGTTATATCACTACGAAGCGCATCCGCGCCGGGCAGCAATACAGAAATAATGAAAGCATTTGCTTTTTGAAACGCCGCCTGTGCATATCAAAGAATGCAAGCACATGGAACAAAAGTATCCGTCGTGAGGCGAGCGTTACCTACTATCTATTTTACCACAATATTTGTAAATGTCAAAGCTTAAAACGCAAAAAATACTAAAATCGTTAAATCATATTAATTTAGCACTGTATTCTTAGTTATATTGCACAACTATTACAAGTCGGCGATGGCATACAACTATTTACACTTGACATAATTCAACGTTAAAGGGCGAGAAAAAGGGAATTTTTTACAGCATTGAGGGGGTATGCGGAAAGGCAGGGGCACAGGCGGTACGGGAGATTGACATCCGGGTGATTTTGTGGTAAATTAATAATGTGGAATTATGCTTTTGCGAAGAAAGGCGGTGTATGATATGAGGCTCGGAAGGATGTTGGGGGCGGTGGTGTCGGTATGCATCTCGGCGCTGATGCTATGCGGATGTGACACGCCGAAATCGGGCAAGCCCGGAGCAGCGGATCAGAGTGGCCCGGGAAAAATGGGACTGAGTTTCACGCCGTCTATCGAGAACGAGGAGCAGAAAGAGGAACCCACGAGTTTCAGTGCAGGAAAGGGTCTCATATACGATCGCTGCGGTTTCAGGCTCGTTATAACGGATAATGTTCTGGAGAACGCTCAGCTGAATCTGCGCGGAGAGAACACCACAGACAAAAAGCTGATCCTGCGGTCGGTATACATCCAGGAGGGAGATATGCTTTCCGCAAGTGCGCAGAGCCTGAAGATGACTGTCAATGGCGGCGAAAGCAAGGACGCAACTCTCTCGCTGCCGAAGAGCAAGGGTTCTCTGAAGATGAAGCTGTATCTGCTTGACGAAGGCCGTAACTATGTTGAGGGCAGTCTGTCGGAGACGATAACCGTAACGGCATATCAGAAGAAGGTGCTGCATCAGGCCTACACGGGGATACCCGTATACGAAGATGACAAACTGAAGCTGACCTACACAGGAGCGACATACAGGAATGATTCAGACACGGTAAAGCTGGGCTTATATGCGGTGAACAAGACCGACAAGGACATTTACATCGGCTCATGGAAGGCAGAATGCGTACACGAAGATTTCTACTTTTCCTTTGGGGGATACATTCCCGCAAACAGCGAAGCTGAGATCAATGCGACGGCGACAACGCTGAACCGCACGATAGGAGCGGGGGCGCTTGACAGTGTATCATTCGATCTGAGAGTATTTGATTGTGACGATATCGTAAAGGTGGGGACAAGCGCAACCGAACTGTTTATGGTCGAGGGGCTGAACATTAAGCTTGCCGAAGCGGGCAAGCCCGAGAAGGTGATCCCTGACACTGTGACCGAGGCGGAATCTCTGGAAGAGGTGCTTGTGGATCTGGATTACAGCTCATATGCGGTACTGCCTTCCGCCTCCGAAAACAGCATGATAAGATCCTCAAGCAGCGGAATAGACGCAGTCTTCCTCGGAGGACTGGAAGGAGCAGTCGACGGCAGCGGCGAAGGGATCCTGATATTCAAAGTGACGAACAATTTGCAGAAACCGATAGCGATCGAAGCCGAAGGCACGATAAACGGAATGACTGCCGATCTGGGGTGCTATGACTCGGTAGATGCGATGAAGATAAAATATCTGCCTGTATATTTTGATATGGCGGACACCGACACATTCGGCAAGTTTGCGGACTGCAAGGTGAAGTTCATTATACGTTACGATGACGGACACAGATACGATGATGAATCCGTTATCTGCACGCTGCCCGAAATGTCTTTCAGTGTACGTGAGAGAAAGGATGTTACCGAGGCGATAAACAAATTTCCGATACTGTATTCGGATGAGAACTGTGACGTCCGTGTAGTGGGATACAACGCAGGAGACAGTATAGCCTTCTGCTTCTGTGCGCTCAACAAGACGGACCGCAGGCTGAAGGTGGACATCGAGCCCGAAAGGACGGATCTTCACATCTACGAAAGCATAGATCTGCTGCCCGAAACATATGCCGTAAAGACTGTGACGGTATATGTTTCAAAGGAGACTGACAAGTCAACGATAGATATCGGCACGCTGAAACTAAACTGCAATATATATTTTGCCGACGAATAACGGAGGTAACATATGCTGCAAAAGATATGCAAAATGAAAAAGAGCAGACTGGCTCTCATACTTATTTTTACTGTCTGCATACTGCTGAACATACTGGCGTGGCGATCAAAAATTTTCTGCGACTGGTACGGTGAGCACATACTTCCCTTCTGGTTCAATGCTTTCGGCAGGCCGATAGCTTTGCTGCCCTTCTCGCTGGGCGAGATAATGATAATACTGTTCGTGGCGATAATCCTGCTGACGCCGATAGTGCTGACAGTGCTGCTCATCGTGCTGAAAGGCAGGCGCAAGAAGGTACTTAAAGTATTCGGGTTCCTGTATCTTTGGATAATCGCATTCATAGTTGTGACAGAGACCCTGAACTGTTTTATTCTCTATCACCGCTCGACTTTCGGGGAGACTTACGGCATCGAGACAAGAGAACACACAAATGCGGATCTGCTGGAGCTGTGTGACTATCTTATCGCGGAGACGAACTCCCTCTCCGAGCAGGTACAGCGTGAGGAGGACGGCAGATTCATCCTTACCGCAGATCTAGACAAGACTGCAAGAGAAGCGATGGAGGCTCTCGGCAAAGAATTTCCTCAGCTGGGGGGATACTATGTGACTCCCAAGCCGATAATGAACTCATTTTTCATGAGTCAGCAGTATCTTATGGGGATATACTTCCCGTTCTCACTGGAGGCAAACTACAACGATCAGATGTACCCCTCAAATCTGCCGGAGACGGTTTGTCACGAGCTTGCGCACACAAAGGGGTTCATGCTTGAAGACGAAGCTAACTTCATAGCCTTCCTCGCCTGCGACAGGTGCGACAATATCGAGTACAGATACAGCGGATATCTCAGGGCGTTGAAGTACGTGCTGTCTCAGGTGAGGGACAATTGCTCGGATGCTGATACAGACCGTGTATACGGGGCACTCTCAAAGGGTGTACAGGTAGACATAAACGGCAATGCTGATTACTGGCAAAGCGTTCAGGAGAGCGATGAGGGACTGCTGCCGTCAAAGACGGTGGCAAAGATCTCGGATGCGGCGATGGAGACTTCTCTTAAGCTCAACGGTGTTGAGGACGGAAAGAAGAGTTACGGACGCATGGTGGATCTGCTGCTGAACTACGGCGTCGGAAAGAAGAAATGATATGAGATACGAATTTACAACAAGATCGGCTGCCGAAACAATAGCACTCGGCAGGCTGATAGGCGAAAGGATACACGGCGGTGACTGCATAGCATACCGCGGCGGTCTCGGCGCGGGAAAGACCACGATCACGAGAGGCATCGCGGTGGGAATGGGACTTGAGGACGATGTCACGAGCCCGACTTTCGCGCTGGTGAACGAATACCGCGGAGACAGGATATCCCTGTGCCATTTTGATATGTACAGGATAACCTCGCAGGACGATCTGGAGACAACGGGGTTTTTCGACTACATGGATGAAGACACGGCTCTCGCGGTGGAATGGAGCGAGAACATAGACGGCTCTCTGCCGCCCGACACGGTATACATATCCATTGAACGTGTGAGCGACACCGAGCGCAGAATCATAATTGACGGAGATGAACGATTTGCTGACATTGGGGATAGATACCTCGGGTAAGGTGGCATCCTGTGCCGTTATGGACGGCGACAGGCTGCTGGCAGAAAAGATAGTTTACACCAAGCTGACCCACTCGCAGATAATACTGCCCATGGTGCAGGAGCTGCTTGCCGACTGCTCTCTCGGATTCAAGGATCTGGGGGCTGTGGTCTGTGCGGCAGGCCCCGGATCATACACGGGTCTGAGAATAGGCATCGCTGCGGTAAAGGGCATAGTCATGGGAGCGCCGCATCTGAAATGCGCGGCGGTATCCACGCTGGAAGCCCTTGCATGGGGATGTTCGGCATTTCAGGGAAGGATAGTACCTGTGATGTACGCCAGACCGAAAGTGGTCTATGCAGGGGAATACGAGAGCAGGGACGGCGTCATGAGGGTACTGTCGGAAGACAGAGTCACCGATGAAGCGGAATACTTCACTGCCCTCGACACAAGCACACCCATAATGCTCGTGGGAGACAGGTGTACGGAGATCAAGGCGGAGTATTTCGCGGATAACGGGAACGTTATTACAGCACCTGCTGCCATGCGTTTGCAGAGAGCATCCTCTCTGTGTGCGGCGTTCTTATCAGATGCGGACAGAGCGGTATCTCCTGCCGAGCTTGAAGCCAGCTATTTACAAGAGACCAAAGCCGAAAAAGACAAGGCTCACAAGGGGAGCTGATCTTATGTGGACATCATTATACATAGCAGGAACGATCGGCAGCGAGGGCGGTATCGTCTTAGCCGATGAGGAATACAAACAAGCCTGCCGTATCACACTTGAAAAATGCGAGAAATATTACGCCATAACCTGCGGTATCTACGGAGCAATGGCTCATACCGCGTTTGCAGGCGAAGAAGATCATCAGGCAAAATATGATGCGATGAAAGCGGAACTTCGGGACTTCATCGACAGGGACACCACGCCTGATGAAGAACTTCGATTCTACGAGAATTTCTGTAACAAATACTGATATATAACAACGGAGGAACCAAATATGAAAATAGCAATAGGAAACGATCACGCAGCACCCGAACTCAAAGGTGCAGTAAAGGCACATCTCGAGGAGAGAGGATTTGAGGTCATCGATGTAGGCTGCGCCGCAGGTGAAAGATGCGACTACCCCGACAAGGCAGAGGCAGTCTGCGAGAAGGTAACAAGCGGCGAATGCGAGCTGGGCATACTTATCTGCGGAACGGGACTGGGAATGTCTTACGCAGCAAACAAGGTCAAGGGCATACGTGCTGCCTGCTGCTCGGACTACTTCTCTGCACGCCTTTCAAGAGAGCACAACAACGCAAATGTACTCTGCTTCGGTGCAAGAGTTGTGGGTGAGGGTACAGCTATCGACCTTGTGGATATCTTTGTGGATACTCCTTTCTCGGGTGATGAAAGACATCAGAGAAGACTGGATAAGATCACTGCGATAGAGAATAAGAACTGACAATTATCAGTTGATAAGAACGGCCTAAAGACAGAAGTCAGATTCTCTGACTTCGTCCCGGAGTAAAAAAGAGGTGGACAGAGATGATAGGCGGATATAAGGTTGCGGCACTTTGTATCTCCCGGATACACGATGACACGACACACAGGATAATCTCAGCGCTGAACGAGGCTCTTACAGGAATAGGTTACAGACTGTTCGTATATCACACCTGCTCAGATCTGTTCTGGAAGACCCCCGGGGATGCAGGCGAAGCTACGGTCTTTGACCTTATTGATATGCGTGTTACCGATGTGCTCATAATTGCAGATGAGATCATCAAGGACAAGAGCGTCATCAGAAAGCTGATAGACAGAGCTCTGATCTTTGAAGTCCCCGTTATAACCATAAGCGGCGAGTACGAGAACACCGTGAGCATCGACTTTGATTACGCCAAGGGGTTTGAAGAGGTCGTAAAGCACATTGTGGCCGATCACGGGATAAGGGATCTGCATATGATCGCAGGACTGAAAGACAACTCCTTCAGCGAAGAGAGAATAGATGTCTTTGCAAAGGTGCTGGCTGAAAACGGAATACCCTTTGACAGGGAAACCATGGTAAGCTACGGTGATTTCTGGAGCGAGCCTGCCAGCAAGGCGGTCATGAAGCTGATGGAGGAAAAGCGTCTGCCGAAGGCGTTAGTCTGTGCAAATGACTCCATGGCTCTTGCGGTATGCGCCACTCTTATGAATGCAGGCATCAGAGTGCCCGATGATCTGCTGGTCACGGGATTTGACGGTATCCCAGATATTGCCTTCTCCAATCCGAGGATAACTTCAAGTTTCTGCTCCTATGCCGACATTTCGGAACTGATAGCCAGACTGCTCTCGGGGGACAGAGAGCAGCTTCTCAGGACTGCAAGATACCGCATCACACCGAGGGTGCTGATCTCGGAGAGCTGCGGCTGCACGGAACACACACCCATGAACGCCGCCGAGCATATCTCTTACATAACGGGACGTTTCAACCGATACAAAGAAGACGAGCGCACCCTTAACGAGATAGCGGCAAGGATACTTGCATCGGATGACCCTGAGACCGCCTGCAACGAGCTGAATTCAAGCATCATTTACAATATGCGGTGTATGCTGAGAAAGGAAGTCATTGACGAGACTGCCGATCCTTTGAACGCTGGGATAGACCTGGGCCGTGCGGAGACTCTGTGCGTGTTTTACGACTCGGACGGAGAGAGACCTTTCAAGCCTTATGACTTCCCTGCCAGGGAGATCATCCCCGGACTGGAGGTAGCTCTTGCGGACGGACACCCGATCATAATGACGGCTCTGCATTTTCTTGATGTGCCTTTAGGGTATGTGACATTCACCTACGAAGACTACAACATACTCAACTATGAGAAGATACCTCAGGTGATGAACGCGCTGAACAATTCCATAGGCGGACTGAGAAACCTGCGCTATCAGCAGTACATGAACAGGAAGATAGAAAAGCTGTCGCTTTACGATCAGCTGACAGAGATGTTCACACGCAACGGTGCGACATCGGCTTACAACACGCTTGTCAGGATGCTTAAAGAACATGACAGGCCGATCACCGTAATAATGGCTGATCTTGACGGTCTGAAGATAATCAACGACAAATACGGTCACAACGAGGGCGACTTCGCCATAAGGACGGTGGCTTCCACGCTCAGGGCAACGGCTCCCGACAATGCGGTATGCATACGTATGGGCGGTGACGAGCTGCTGGCGTTCTTCTCGGGTTCGACACCTTTGGCTGACATACGGGACGAGATCTCGGCAAGGCTGAAAGCGGCGAACAAGGTCTCCGGAAAGCCGTACACGGTATCGACGAGTATAGGCATCTACCGCACAAAGGACGGAGATATACCGTCCTTTGAAGAACTTGTACACGCAGCCGATGAGGAGATGTACAAGGACAAGGCTAAGAAGCGTCACCGCAGGCGCACCGACAAGGTGTCTGACGCAAAGCGTGACAAGACCTGAAAGGAGCGAGGCTATGCCTGCTTTGACCATCGAACCTATAGCTGTGATACACACGGACTTCGAGGAGAAGTTCGGGATACCACGTCAGAGCGGACGTGCTCCCTCGGCGGTGGGCAGGATAGTTTTCGAGCCGAAATACAGGGTGCCCGAAGCTCTCAGAGAAATAGAAGGGTTCTCGCATCTTTGGCTTATATTTGATTTCTCACTGGCACACAGAGAGGAATGGTCTCCGACTGTCAGGCCGCCGCGTCTCGGCGGAAACAGAAGGATAGGCGTATTTGCCAGCCGCTCACCGTTCAGGCCCAACCCGCTGGGACTGTCATGCGTGAAGCTTGAACGTCTGGAACAGACAGATTACGAGGGAACAGTCATTATAGTTTCGGGGTGTGATCTTCTGGACGGGACTCCCATTTTCGACATCAAACCCTATCTTCCTGCTGCTGACTGCAAAGACGGTGCTGTGGGCGGTTACGCTGACGAGTTTACCGGGTACCGCCTTGAAGTAGTTTTCCCGGAAGAACTGCTCCGGCTCATTCCCGAAGACAAGAGAGACGTGCTGGTCGAATGTCTCGCGGACGATCCGCGCCCCTCGTATCAGAATGATCCCCAGCGGATATACAGTATGCGCTTCGCAGGGGCGGATGTACACTTCACGGTGGACAACGGCGTGCTGACGGTGGTCGGAGCCGACAGGATTTGATAACAGCCAAAAAGTCTCCCCCATAGGGGTGGTACTTATGCAGAAGTATGTACGTTTTATTGAGGGAAACCCTTTTGAAAAAGGGTTCTCCCTCAAACTCCCTTCCTAAAACTCTTAGTTTTAAATTTAGCCCCCATATGGCACACAAACAAGAATGTAAAAACTCTTGCTTTTCTTGAAGTGCCATATGGGGGCTAAATTAATATTAAAAGTCTTGGGAAAGGGGGTACGGGGGAATAACCTTTCTTCAGAAAGGTTTGCCCCCGATAATATGCATATACCTCTATATGAGTACTATCCCTAAGGGGGGAGGCATTTTCGGCTGTGTCAGGATGCCTGGGAGGTATAAAGCTCGTAGTATGCGCCTTTCTTTGCCATAAGTTCGTCATGGCTGCCGCACTCCTTGATGCCCTTTTCGTCGATATACATTATCCTGTCGCAGTTACGGATCGTCGAAAGTCTGTGGGCGATGATAAATGAAGTACGTCCTTTGAGCAGTTCGGCGATGCCCTTTTGCAGGAGGGCTTCGGTCTTGGCGTCAATAGAGCTTGTGGCCTCATCGAGGACGAGTATCTTCGGGTCGGAGAGGAGAGTTCTTGCGAAGCTGATGAGCTGTTTCTCACCGCCCGAGAGCTTGGAGCCGCGCTCGTTGACCTCGGTGTTATAGCCGTCCTCCATTTCGCTGATGAACTGATCTGCGCAGACTGTTCTTGCGGCGCGGATGATCTCATCCTCGGTAGCGTCCAGCTTGCCGTAGCGGATGTTATCGGCGATAGTACCGCTGAAGATAAAACTGTCCTGGAGCATGATGCCCATCTGAGTTCTGAGGGAATGGAGGGTAACGTCTGCGATGTTCTCGCCGTCCATCGTGATACTGCCGCCGGGGATGTTATAGAATCTCGATATAAGAGAGACTATAGTGGACTTGCCTGCGCCCGTGGGTCCTACGAGGGCGATGCTCTCACCGGGCTTGACATCAAATGAGACGTGCTCGATAACGTTGACGCCTTCCTCGTAACCGAAGGTAACATCGTTGAAGGATACCTGACCTGTGATCTCTCCGATATCCTCTGCGCCTTCCTTATCGTCTACTGTAACGGGCTCATCGAGGGTCTCGAAGATACGCTCGAGGTAGGCGATATTATTGATGAAGTTGTTCATGATATTTGAGAGGTTCATTATCGGCTGCCAGAAACGCGAGGCATAGCCTGTCATGGCGGCAAGGGTACCGAGCGTCACCGTTGCGGGGTCGAGGACGAGCAATCCGACAGCGAACATTGCTGCTCTTACGAGGGTGGAGATGTTATCAGTTGCGGGCCACACGAGATGTGTAAATCTTACGGCTCTCATCCAGCTCTTACGGTACTTGTGGTTGAGGCGGTCATAGATCTCGGCATTCTCCTCTTCACGGGTAAAGACCTGAGTGATACGGGCGCCGACGATATTCTCCTGAAGGTAAGCGTTCATATTGGAGCTCTTATTGGAGACATCCTGCCATGCGCGGCGCTGATGTTTCTTGATAGCGAATATTACGGCTATGAAGAGCGGCAGACCCGACATGGCGACGAGGGAAAGTCTGACATCGACTATCAGCATGAAGATGAGGATAAAGATCATGTTCAGGATCTCCATGATGAAGTTGATGATTCCGTTGGAGAGCATATCCGAAACGGAGTTTACGTAGTTGATGACACGGATGAGGATCTTTCCGTGGGGGCGGTCGTCATAGTAGGTGAACGGCAGCTTTTGCAGATGTTTGAAAAGGTCCTCACGGATATCGTAGATAATATTCTGACCCACGACAGTCATTATTCTTGCGCGGATATTTCCGAGGGCAACGCTTATGCCTGTGAATATCAGCAGCAGGATCGCGAGGAAGACCAGTTCTCCCACGCGCTTATTCGGGATAGACTTATCGAGGGCGTGCTGTGTGAGCAGGGGACCTACAAGTCCCGAAACTGCCGCAAGGATGCTTATGAAGAGGGCGATGATCATCTTCTTGCGGTACTTTTTGATATAGACGAAGGAACGTTTCAGGTGGGTAAAGTCGAAGGGGGTCTCCAGCTGTTCGTCAACATCGTACTTATTTCTTGCCATTATGCCCTCACCTCGCTTTCATCGGCGGCGCAGTTGATGCCGCTTTGCAGCTCATAGATCTGGCGGTAATAGCCCTCACGGGAGATAAGCTCCTTATGAGTGCCGATATCGGTGATCTCGCCGTCCTCGAGGATGATTATCTTATCGGCGTTCTTGGAAGACGAGATACGCTGAGCAATGATTATCTTTGTGCAGGGGAAGTCAAGTTCCTCGCCGAGGCTGTGCTGGATGAAGCTCTCGGTCTCCATATCCACGGCGGAGGTGGTATCGTCGAGGATCAGGACTGCGGGGCGGACTGCAAGGGCGCGTGCCAGCGAGATACGCTGTTTCTGACCGCCCGAAAGGCCTACGCCTCTTTCACCGACGATAGTATCGTATTTAAGGGGGAGCTTCTCGATGAAATCGGAAGCGGCTGCGAGTTCGGCGCAGCGTTTAACGTACTCCTCTTCCAGCTGAGAGTTACCGAAGGCTATATTGGAGTCGATGGTATCCGAATAGAGGAGGACATCCTGAGTGGCGATAGAGATATTGCTTCTGAGGGTATGGAGCTTATGCATCCTTACGTTCTTGCCGTCAACGAGGACTTCGCCCTCGGTGGCATCGGAGAATCGCGGTATCAGGTTTATGAGCGAAGTCTTGCCCGAGCCTGTGGATCCCATGATGACCACGGTCTCGCCCTTATTGATCTTGAAGCTGATGTTTTTGAGTATAGGTTTGCCGCCTATGGAATAGGAGACATTTCTGAACTCGATCTCGCCGCGGAGCTTATCGCTGTCATCGGTGGAATCCTCACGGTCGATGATCTTGGGGGCTTCGTAGTAGACCTCAATGATCTTACCTGCGGATGCCATAAAGCGGTGCCAGTCATTGACGTAGTTGCCCATATTTCTCATAGGGTTGCTGACTGCCCAGAGGAGTCCGGAGATAGCGACATACTGACCCATAGTGAGGTGCTGATTGATCATAAAGATACCGCCGCAGAGCAGGAGTATGATCGAGAGGGAGCCTGCTGCCACATCGATCATCGGCTGGAATTTCAGCCAGACCTTAGCTGCCTTGATATTGGACTCTTTATAATCGGTATCGCGCTGGCGGAACTTTTCGATCTCATAGTCTTCTCTTGCGAAAGCTTTTACCACACGGTTGCCGGAGATATTCTCCTGAGCTGCGGTATTGAGTGCGGAAGCGGTCTCACGGACCTGTTTGTAAGCAGGACCTGCACGTTTGGAGAAAAGGCGTGTGATGATGAATATAGAGGGGGTCATAGCGAGGATACAGAGAGCTGTACGCCAGTCTATAGTGAAGAAATACACCATTGATGCGGTGAACAAAGCTATTGACTCCACGCAGCCTTTGATGACCCATGACACCATATGTCTTACCATTTCAAGGTCGCCTGTAAGTCTGGTCATAAGGTCGCCTGTTCTGTATCTGTCGTAGAACTCCATATCCTGAGTTTCGATCTTACGGAAGAGGTGTGTCCTCACTCTGTAGATCATACCCTGTGATGAAGTCTCGTAATACATCTGGCAGGCGTACTGCATACAGGTTCGCAGCAGGGTAAAACCTACCATTCCGAACAGCAGCCACCAGAACAGATCTCTTTTGTTTGCCAGATTTTCAGCCGCGTTCTCATTAGAGATAAAGGTATCTATCAGCTTGGACTGAAAGTAAGGCGCGGTGATATACAGCGCATTACAGCAGATGGACAGACAAAGTGCGGTGATATATGCGGCACGGCTGCCCTTCATATTATGCCATAGCCATTTCAGCTGAAACAATCGAAACACCTCCCGATAAATCTTAAAACACATTCTCTTACTTTGCGTTATTATATCACAGTCAAATGTGAATGTTAATAGGCTAATCTATGATTTTCTTAACTTATTCTATCATTAACAAATTCACAAGCGACCTTTAACATATCCTATAACGAAAAGCAGGCCCCCGCATTACGCGGAAGCCTGTTTTCTGATCGAAGCTAAGTTATCACTTACAGTAAGCGGCGATGGCCTCGGAGACGAACTGTGCGGTACCCTCTCCGCCTGCGGTGTCGATGTTCTTTCTGAACTCCTCATCGGCGGTATACATTTTTCCGAGGGATGCGAGCATCTCCGGTGTACAGTTGTAGTAATTGCTGCTGATATGGTTTCTGAGCTTTTCGACCTGAGCTCTTACCTCAGAGGAAGCTGGATCCATATCCTTCATAGTGCCGAACTCTGTGAACAGCTTCATGAACTCTGCGGTCTCTGATTTTTTCTCGTCATCGGTGCGGTTGGCGTTCTTCTCGGAAAACTCCTTATACTCGGCTGTTCCGCCCCACTTCTCCTTGGCACGCTTTGCGTACTGTTCGATCTTTGAAGTATCGAAAACATTAAACTCCATAATTAACTCTCCTTTGTTCTTCAGTTTTTGTTTTTGCTCACGAGCGAGTGCGACTATTTTTTCGAGGCGGCTGATCTTGAGGGTCAGAAGTTCTATCTGCTGGGTCAGTGCCTCGGCTCTGTCGAACCCGGGATCATCGAGGATAGTCTTTATATCCGTGAGCGAAAATTCCAGTTCGCGGAAAAGAAGTATCTGCTGCAGTCTCTCCAGAGCTGTATCGTCATACAGTCTGTATCCTGCCTCCGTGCGCTTTGCAGGCTGCAAGAGACCTATACTGTCATAATATTGCAGGGTGCGTATACTCACTCCTGTCAGTTTGCAGACTTCATTGACTGTCATCATCGACATTCCCTCCTCATGTACTTACGTAACCGACACGGATCATCAATGTCGTTTACTGTGATAATCATACACTATCACGCAGCGTAAGGGTCAATACCCTTTGGAGATATTTGTACAGCTGCACAAAAAGTTCAAAGGCGGAGCCGCACTGTTTTGTGCAGTTCCGCCCAGGATCATTTAAAAAGCATTCTGAAAAAGTTATAGAGGTGAGGTATCACGCTGGTCTGATTATGCTGAGCCTTGGTCATCTTATGGAAGATATGCTCGATGCCGTTGCTGTTGAGCTGATCCTCATAGCCGAAGGGGACCTTACCTACCACGGTATCCGCCTCGGATGCAGACATAAGGATCACCCTTGGCTTATTCTCGCCGAACTTCTCGTTCAGTCCCGTGAACAAGGAGTTATTCAGTCCGGGGGCAGGGCACACACCGCCGATATATCCGAAGAGGTCGGGATGCTCGAAGCCAATCTGCAGAGCCTCCTTGCCGCCCATGGAAAAGCCTGTGATGGCGGTATTCTCTCTGCCTGTGGCAACGGGGTAGTTCTTCTCGATAAAGGGCATAAGGTCGGTGAGCAGGTCATTGACGAAGTTATCATAGGCGGCGGTATTGGGGCCGTCCATAGCGGTACACTTCTCCTGGGTCTTGCTGCAATAGATATAGGGGCAGACGACTATCATCTCTTTAGCCTCACCCAGCTTTATAAGATTGTTGAGCATGGAGCTTACATGGACGACGGGTTTGGTCATCCAGTCCTCGTTATCCCAGTAGCCGTGGAGTATATACAGCACGGGGTATTTCTTATCGGGGGAATAGTTATCGGGCAGCAGGACATTGACGGGGGTATCCCTCTCTGCAGTCTGCGAATAGTAGGTTTTCTTCTCAAACTTGGGATATGTGACTCCCGATGTTGCGACATAGACCTCATTGGGAGCGGTCTCCGTCACCATTTCTTTACAGATCTCCATAAACGAGGCTCCCTGTGACGAGCTGTCGGAACTTCCGCAGCCTGCCAGCATCATAGCGAGAGCCGTTACTGCTCCCATGACCTTATGCGGTCTTTTCATAGCTTTTCCTCCGTTTCACGATACGCTCAGACGATACGTTTTCCGCCGAATGCGTGTATGGTCCTGGTGCCTTTCTTTACTCTTCCGTGATGGGGGTGTACCTTTCGGGATGAGAAGTTCATCGCCTGCGTGAAGGATATGCTCTTCGCCGTTGAAGATCTCGACATACTCCCCTGCGGCACAGATCACATACTCATCGAACTCATGGACGTTCTCTTTGGAATCCCTGTCGGAGAAATACGTCCAGAAACAGATCTGACTGCCGTCTCTGCCTTCATAGAAGTACCCGTCAATATCGGGGGTATTCTGCTGGGAACTGTCGATATGGTTCATCCGGTTTTTCATGAACTCGGGAAAATCATTCATAAGATAAGCCTCCTGTACCTGTTCGGGACACACGCCCTATATTTGAAATTATACTCTTATCGCATAAAAACTGTCAAGGCAAAAAGCTCACTGATATTGCCAATACTTGCGGAATATCCAACAGGCATCAGCCTCATAAAACCGGCTTTACAAAGGGGTTTCCGGAAGGGGTTGTAATTTTAATTAATATATGGTATAATATTACTGAGTATAAGCATTTTTACGGAGGGCCCGCTATGAACGACAAGAACTGTGCGCATACCCTTTACTACAAAAAACCTGCCGAAGACTGGAACGATGCCCTTGCTCTGGGCAACGGCCGCATCGGTGCTATGGTGTTCTCTCAGCCTAAGGATGAACGTATCTGCCTGAACGAGGACTCTGTATGGTCGGGGGCGTTCCGTGACAGGAACAACGTCTCTGCGCTGGAAAACCTGGAGACCGTGCGCTGGCTGCTCTCAAAGGAGCGCATACCCGAAGCCGAAAAGCTGGTGACCGAGTGCTTCTGCGGCACTCCGGAAAGTGAACGTCACTATATGCCTTTGGGTGATCTGTACATATCCCATTTTGATGAGGGCGAGTATGTCTTCCGTGAAAGGCGGCTCGATCTGAGGGATGCGGTCTGTGTGACGGAGTATGAGATAAACGGGGTATCCTTCAGGCGCGAGGTTTTCGTTTCCGAGCCCGATCAGGTAATGGCGGTGCGCATCACTGCCGACAGGAAGGGCGCTGTGAACGTGACAGCAGGTCTCGGCGGACGCGACGATTACTTTGACGGCAACACTCCCGAGGGAGATCACATACTGTTCTACGGCGGCTGCGGAGAGAACGGGATATTCTTTGCGGCATATCTCAAAGCCGTACCTATCGGCGGAAGCGTGCGTCCCTACGCAGGAAGGCTCCGCTGCGAAGGCTGTGACGAAGTTCTGCTGCTCCTGGGCGCTCAGACCAGTTTCCGTCAGGATGATTACAAGGGACAGGCTGTCTACGATGTGGAAACTGCCGCTGCAAAGACCTATGACGAACTTCTCGCAGACCATATCAAAGACTACAGCTCCCTCTATGAGAGATGCGTCCTTTCCTTTGCCGATAACAGCGGCGGTAATTCAGCACTGCCCACCGATGAACGTCTTGAAGCCTACAGAAACGGCGGCAAGGACAACAAACTCGTTGAGCTGTATTTCAACTTCGGGCGGTATCTGCTGATAGCATCCAGCCGTGAGGGCACTCTTCCCGCAAACCTGCAGGGCATATGGAACAAGGATATGTGGCCTGCGTGGGGAAGCAAATTCACGGTGAACATAAACACTGAAATGAACTACTGGGGCGCAGAGATCTGCGGACTGCCCGAACTGCACAATCCGCTGTTCGATCACATAGAGCGGATGCGGCCAAACGGCAGGGTGACTGCGAAAGTCATGTATGACTGCAAAGGATTCTGCTGCCACCACAACACGGATATATGGGGAGACACTGCTCCTCAGGACATATGGATACCCGGCACTCAGTGGCCCATGGGCGCAGCGTGGCTGTGTCTGCATATATGGGAGCACTACCTGTTCACTCTCGACAGGGATTTCCTCTCGGAGAAATTCGAGACGATGTGCGAAGCCGCAAGGTTCTTTGTTGACTTCCTGACCGAAGACAGCAAGGGCAGGCTGATAACATCGCCCTCGGTATCCCCCGAGAATACCTACATCACAGAGAGCGGAACGAGAGGTTCGGTCTGTCAGGGACCGTCAATGGACAGCCAGATCATATACGAGCTGTTCTCGGCGGTGATAGAAGCCTCCGAGATACTCGGTACTCAGGAAGAGTACGCTGGACTGCTGCGCTCGATGCGCGGAAAACTGCCCAAGCCCGAGATCGGCAAGTACGGTCAGATAAAGGAATGGGCAGAGGATTACGATGAGGCAGAGCCGGGACACAGACATATCTCTCACCTGTTTGCGCTCTACCCTGCCGATATGATCTCTGTGCGCAAGACCCCCGAACTCGCAGCGGCGGCAAGGGCGACCCTCGAAAGGCGGCTCTCCAACGGCGGCGGTCACACGGGATGGTCGAGGGCATGGATAATCAATCACTGGGCAAGGCTGTATGACGGAGAAAAGGTCGCCGAGAACGTGCGTGAACTGCTTTCTCACTCGACCAGCAGGAACCTGTTCGATATGCACCCTCCCTTCCAGATAGACGGCAACTTCGGCGGTTCGGCAGGAATAGCCGAAGCGGTGATACAGTCCCAGAACGGAGAGATAAATCTTCTTGCGGCACTCCCTGAGGAGTGGAGCGAGGGCGGTTTCCGGGGACTGCGTGCAAGAGGCGGATTTGAACTCTCGGCAGGCTGGTCCAACGGCAAGCTGCGCGACTCGGTTATCTACTCCCGAAAGGGCGGTATATGCAGGTTCGTCTGCGAGGAAGGCACCGACATATTCCTCAACGGCGAGAAGATAGATTACTCTTACGAGAACGGTGCCGCGGTGTTTGAGACACGGCCCGATAAAGAATACGTGGTCGCTCCCCGAAGGGCGTGACCTGATCATCCAAAGGTGAAGCCAATGAACAAACAGAAAATGATGATCGCCGCAGCAATGGCGATATGTCTTACGGGATGCGGAAGCAAGATCGGGAAGAACAGCAGCAACGCAGACCAGACTACTACCACCGCAAAGGCTGCGGCAGTCACTTCCCTTGAATCGGCACCCGATGTGCCTGCGGTGACGACATCCGCAGACAAGAAGGTCACGGCTCAGGAAGTCAAGTACGCAGAATACTCCGAGACTCAGGAAGCCGAAGCTCAGACGCTCCCCGAGGGACTGACAGCCGACAAGACCCGTGAGGGATTTTCAGGAGAGGGTTATGTTACGGGCATTGACCCTCAGCACAGCCTGAAATTCTCCTTTGAACTGCCTGAGAGCCAGTACTACAACATCTCGGTAACGGTGGCCTCGGAGGAGGAGAGCCTGTGTCTGGTATCGGCAGGCGGACTGACTGTGGGTGAATTCAAGAGCACCGCAGCAGGCGGATTCACGATAGTAACTTTCAGCAACATCAAGCTCGAAAAGGGCAAGACGGAACTGGAAGTCAGCGCCGAGAGCGGTAAGATAGATCTTGACTGCGTAAGCGTGGTATCAAGCACCGAGATCAGGGATCTTGACCTTACTCTTTCTCAGTATGCACTCTCGGACAAGAATGCCGATTACAATGCCAAGGCGCTGTACGAATACATCTGTGAGGGCAGCGGAAAGCGTGTGCTGACAGGTCAGCACGATACCGCGGGCACTCTTACGGAGACGCTGAAGATCTACGAGCTGACAGGCCGCAGACCTGCCATACGCTTCGGAGATATGATGCCTGTGACTCAGGAGATGACAGCAAGCGACAGTGAGATCGAAAACGCAAGAAGCTGGGCAAAGGATGGCGGCATCGTAAGCTATATGTGGCACTGGGCAGACCCCATAGGCGGAGAGAAATATTATGCCGACGAGACTGACTTTGACCTCTCGAAGGCTGTTACCGCTGAGGACATCGCTCTGCTGCCCATTGATGAGATCGAGAAGCTCTGTGAGGAGAAGAAGATAAGCTCAGAATGCCTTGCGATAGTCAAGGACATAGATGCGGTGAGCGCGGAACTGGCAAAGCTCAGGGATGACGGCATCGCAGTGATCTGGAGACCTCTGCACGAGGCATCAAACGGATACTTCTGGTGGGGTCACGATGCAGAATCCTACAAATGGCTGTGGAAACTCCTTTATCAGCGTCAGACAGGCTATCACAAGCTGAGCAACCTGATATGGGTATGGTCTGCACAGAATTCCGGCTGGTATGTCGGTGACGATATGTGCGATATCATATCGGCTGACATATACGACAAGGGCAACCTTTCGGGTCATGCGGAAAGGCTGGTATTCCTCAAGAAGATATGTGCCACAAAGCCTATCGTAATGAGCGAATGCGGCACTACCCCGGGAATACAGCAGCTTGCCGATGAGCGTGCTCTCTGGGGATTTATAGGTCAGTGGGGCGGAAGCTTCCTTATGAATGCCGACTCCTCCATCAACGAGGAGTACAACTCTCCCGATGATCTGACAGATTTCTACTCCAACGATCTGACCATCACACGGGAAGAGCTGCCTGATTTTTCGGCGCGAGCCAAAGAGCTTGAAGAAGCTGACAAGAAGGCTGCAGAAGATGCTCAGAAGGCGGCGACTGCCACTACCACAACTGCTGCCGAGACTGTTCCTCCCGCAGACAGTCAGACCACCACAACTACTGCGACTACTGCCGCTTCGGCAGCATCATAACAACAAAAAAGAGGCTGTGTGCAACAGCCTCTTTTTTTGCGCCGTACGGATCATTCATCGGTGACAAGGAACAGCCTCGGGGGAAGTTCCTCTCCTGTTTCGGAATCCTTATAAGCCATAAGGAACAGGCTCGAACCGTTGGGACTTGCAGATGCGGCATGGATCTGATACTTGCTGCCCGAAGGGTCATTCAGCAGGCTCTTTTCGACTGTTCCGTCTTTCAGCTCGAATATGGCATTGAGACCTGCCTCATCCCCCGTTTCGCTGCCGCCGAAAGCCCAGTACCAGAAGATCTTTCCGCTGCCGTTGACAGCTGTCAGCAGGCTGTTGTTCTCTATGAGAGGTTTGCCTGTTTCAAGGTCAACAAGGAAACTTGTGGTGCTGAAATTCTCGTAATAGACATACTTCCCGTCTATCACGCAGAAGTGTGCGACCATTTGCAGCATCTCGTTGAAGACATCGGAATCTTCGGTGACATAGGTGCAGGCATTTCTTAATATACCGGAGACATCCTGTTCGGACTGTTTGCTGTAGTTCCCGTCATAGGTATCTATAAACAATTTCACATCCGAGCGGGTGTTCATCTTCACGCGAAGAACATAGACTTTCTCGCCGTCAGACCAGACCTGGCGGAGGGTGTCTCCCTTCTCGTCATCATCGAGGGTGACGGTGATGACCTCTTTTTTATTTCCGGTTTTGGGATCATACTCGAACACTCTGTCATAGAGCGCATCCGGCTGATTGTCATGGAGCATTATCAACAGTTTGTCGTTATGCCTGCACATTGCCATATACGGGAATGCGTCATCGGAGAGGGTGTGTATCGCGGTAAGGCCGTTCATGTCGATATCCACAAGATATGCGGTATCAGGCACGTCATCGAGCATATCGCCGACAACTGCGAGGGTGTAAACGTGTCCGTCGATCTCCACGCGGTTAAAGATATTCTCAAAGACCTCGCCCTCTATCCAGCCGAGCCTTTGTGTCTTGCCTGTTTTTGGGTCAAAGAGGCAGTATTCCTGCTTTTTGGTGGTCTCGGTGTCGGCAAAGGCAGTATAGAGGATGCCCTTATCGGTGACGGTTACGAAGCCGCTGTTTTCCATCTCGCCGATGTGTTTGCCGTCCTTGTCGAGGACCTCAATAGGCTCGTTCCTGCGGTATATATCTTCAGGTTCGGTCATCGGATCCTGATCTGAACTGTCGGGTGTCGGGGTATCGGGTGCAGGTGCGCTGCTGGTCAGTGGATGGCTTTCGGTATCCGACTTGGCATCGGCGGTGCTGTCATCGGAAGAACAGCCTGCAAGTATTATCACTGCAAGAATTATCGCTATAAGTTTCATATGTTTCTCCTCCTTTTTTATTCTGTGATGAAGACGGTAAAGTGAGATGCCTACGATTTTTTACTTCAGGTCAGAGCTTGACCGACACATAGTCTTTTTCTTTCACACAATCAGCAAGGCAGAAGGTGTTTTCTTCCTTGGCATACGCATCATACGCATTGCTTATACTCTCAAGTTCTGTGTCACCGCCCTCAAGTCTCGGATAGACGGTATTGTCGGGAGCTATCACATCCTCGGTGATCCCGCCGACATATACGAATGCGAGCTTTTCGCCCTTATGCTTTGCGATGATCTCCGTGAGCCAGTCCCAGCTCGGTCCGCCTGCAGCGACGCTGTAATGCGGTTCTTCGTCAAACCGGAAGAGCTGCACCTCTCCGACGATCCTGTTATCCTCGGTAAAGACTGGCAGCGTCATACTCTCAAGTGAGATCGCGTTGCCGTATGCCTGAACGTGGCAGTAGCCCTTTGTTGCTATACGAAGCTCTCCGCTGAGGTCTTTGGTCTCGCTGACAATATACTGCGCGATCTTCTCCTTGTTCGTTTTGAGCAGCTCCGCGATCTCCTCATCAGTGAAAGCCAATCCATCGTAGGTGATCTCTCCTGTAGGAGACAGGATCGCATCGCATTCGGCACCGCCTGTGGTGGAAGTGCTTTCCCCTACGTGCCCGCCGTCTGCGGTGGGAGTGCTTTCCCCTCCGTACCCGATGTCTGCATCCACGGTGCTTACCGACGGAGCAGTCGGCACCTTTGTATTTTTGCCGTAGAGATACACGCCCGCACCGATCATCACAGCGAGCGCTGCAGCAAGTGCTGTAACTGCTTTAAAGCTGATCCTGCGTTTTCTGTACGAGAGCGCATCGTCAAGGTTCTGTGTCGAGATCCTGCCGAGAGCGTCATTAAGGTATTTTTCATTCATATCACATAGCCCTCCTTTTCGAGGTGTTGTCTGAGTTTCTTTCTTATCCGTGAAAGCTTTACAAAGGCGTTGTTCTCGCTTATCCCCACGGCTTCCGCGGCATCGGCTGCTGACTGACAGAGGTAGTACCTCCGCACAAACAGAGCCTTTTGAATGGGGTCGAGAGTATCAAGGAAGCGGTCGATGCTTTCGCCAAGCTCACGAGCGGAAAGCTTCTCCGAGAGTTCATCGGTATGTAGAACACCGTCAAGCTCCTCAAAGGAAACGGCAAGATCCTCGCTGCGCTTTGCGGTCTTTGCCGATCTCACTTTTTTGAGAGAGATGTTCCTCGCAGCTGCACAGACATAGGCACCGAGCGGATCAGGGTTCTCGGGTGGGACCCTGTCCCATACGGCAAGGTAAGTGTCATTCTCGATCTCCTCCGCATCACTGACATTGCCTGTGATGCCAATCGCTATCTTGTACACAAGCTTCCCAAAAGATGCTTTAAGCTCGCTTATCGCCTGCTCCGAGCGCCCAATGAGCAGTGATATTATTCCCTTGTCTTCCATGCTTCCGCCTCCTTTCGCCTTCACTATATATCTCCCCGAAAATTGTCGGAACCTTACACTTTTTAAAAAGTTTTTTTCGATATGCATTACCACAAATTATAGTTTATCTTACTGCCTGCGGGAATTACTGGGGAAAACCTTTCTGAAGAAAGGTTATTCCCCAGACCCCTTTCCAAAGACTTCTGACGCTTTTTAGTGAGGGGGATCCGCTCTCCCAAAGAAAAACAAAAGTCGGACTTTTTACTCATTACTATTAACTCGGATCCCCCTCACCAAAAAGAATTAAAAGTTTTAGGGAGGGAGTTTGAGGGATGACCCTTTTTCAAAAGGGTCTCCCTCAATAGCTTCCGTAAACAGTAGGGTAAACTATAATTTATGGTAAAGCACAGGGGTTATACTGCACAAGTTTTTGGATTTTCTTTGTGATGTTTTACAAATTAAGAACATTGTTTTGTTGAATATATTGCAATTCCTCCAAAATAATGCTATAATGTCAATGATTTCAGATCTTTCGGAGGAGATATCATGAAAAAGAAGCTTATCTCACTGCTGACGGCGGCAGCCATGGTGACGGGAGCCTTCACTGCTCTGCCACGGGCAAGTCTCGGGGTCATGGGAGGACTGACTGCCGAAGCCGCATCGGTGATAACATACAATGCCAATGACTTTGCTGCGTTCAAGAACAGGACGGAGCAGCAGGTCTCGGAAGAATACTCAAAAGCGATTATGGCAGGCACATCCTACAGAGATGACATCCGCACGAGTTACTACTCAACGCAGTGCTCCACAAAGAGTCCTTACCATCAGGGTGTGCTTACGGATGACACTCTGGCTGCTATGGAAGCCATGACCAACTTCTACCGATGGCTGGTGGGTGTGGATCCGCTGACTGTTCACTGCACGCAGGACGAGAGCCTGCAATATCAGGCACTTGACCGCAATTTCTATTTTGACCATTACATACCTCAATCGGCAAAACCTGATGACATGAGCGATACGCTCTGGCAGAAAGGATACAGCTGCACCCACAACATACTGGCTCTGGGTTCCACGCCGAGGGGATCGGTGACGGCATGGCTCAACGAGGGCTACACTCTGAGCAGCGGCCGCTTTGGTGAATACGGTCACAGAGATGTGCTGCTGTCGCCCTCGCTGACGGGGATACAGTACGGATACTGCGGAAACATATCCATAGGAAAAAGCACAACATCAAGCTCCTCAAAAACATACACTGACACTTTCAGTGCCTTCCCTGCCCCGGGGCCGATGGCATCCGAGGCGATAGAGTATGCGCCCTACACAGGCTGGGATGCCAAATGGGACACCTCGGCTTTCAAGTTCAAGGGCGGAAACATATCCAACGTGACCGTAACGATAAGGAATACCTCTACGGGTACGGAGTACATCCGCACCAAGACATTGGGGAATCTGAAAGGATCAAACGGAGCCATACAGTTTGCTCAGGCTGAAGACTATGACACATCCACAGGCACCTATGACAGCACCTACCTTATAACTATAGACGGACTTACCGACAAGAACTCAAAGGAATGCAGGATCGTTTATACAGTCAGCTTTTTCAAGGCAGGCGCGCAGGCGGCATCAAAGGTCTGCGAGGCGGATCTGCAATACAGCGTGCTGAACATCCACCCGGACTGGAACACCGCCGAAAATCTTGCCAAGATCGCCGCAGGTCTTCCGAAGACTATCACCGTGACCACCGAATCGGGCAACACGTTCAGTGTTCCCACCAAGGGTGTATGGAGCGTTGACATGACAAACAAGTGCTTCCGCAATTCGGCTGACAGTTCAAAGCTGCCGAAGCTTGCTGTTGACGCTTACGGTCTGCTGGATGATGTAAGGATAAGCTATGTTCTCAACGAAGAAGACTGCAGCTGGTTCCTCATATCTTCATCGCCCTCGGACTACCGTGATATCAAAGAGGGCACGGACATAGAATTTCACATACACGCATACATCATCAATTTCAAGTCGACTACCGTATGCCGCATAAACAAGGACGGCAGCGGCGAAGTGGTATTCGACACATTCACCACCCCCGACGCGCTCTCGATGAACTCAAACAATATGCCGATGTTCACCATGAACTCGGCAGGAGTCGAAGACAGCGGAGAATATTTCTCAATAAGTTACAGCCCGTTGTACTACTGGGATGAAGCATATGTCTCACACGGGACGGTGAAACTCAATGTGATACACGATTATGAAGTCACCGTGGTATCCCCTACCTGCACAGAAGGGGGCTGCACCGTACACACCTGCAAGGTCTGCAAATACAGTTACACCGACACTCCCACAGCTGCACTCGGGCATGATTACGAAGACATCGTTATCGAGCCTACTGCTGTCTCGGGCGGATACACAAGGCACGTCTGCAAGCGGTGCAAGGCAGCATACCGCGACAGTTTCACGGATCCGATAAAGAACACCTACGATGTAACGATGATCTGTCAGGACAGCAAGCTTGCTGAAAAAGGCTTCACCGTCACATTCGATGATGCAGAAGGATCTTCCGCACACTCGGAGAATGGCAAGCTGGTGCTTCCCGTCCTGGAGAACGGCACTTACACCATGACAGTCTCAGCCGATTATTTTGAGACGGTGGTTTGCACAGTGACCGTGACCGACATGGCACTGACCTCTGAGCCGAAGATAGTTCTCAGGCTGAGAGGAGACGCAAATGCTGATGGCAGGGTATCGGCAGACGATGCGATCATCGCTGCGAGGTACAGTGCAGGTTACGGCAACTACAGGGACAAATACAGCAAGACTTCCGTTGATGTCAACAAGGACGGTTTTGTAACTGCGGATGATGCGATAATACTTGCACGGTGCAGTGCCGGTTACGGCAGCTACCGTGAGAGATATCTTAAAGGATAAAATTTCAGGGAGGACCCGATGATCGCTGATGCGGTCGCGGTTCTCCCTGTTTTGTTTTCAGTATCTTCTCCGACCCTGAGGCAGGATGCCCATACCTTTCAGCAGCAGGACAAGTGCCAGCACGGCAGCTGCTGCGCCGCCCATACCAACATAGATGTACACTCTGTTATCGAACTGGGCATTGAATCCTATATGAGCACTTGTGGGATCGGAGGGGTCATAGGTCACGGGGGTGACGGAACCCACGGGGTACTGGGATGCACTTCCGTACTCAAGGACATACTTCCGTCCGCCGACTTCATAGTCGACCGTTATTATGTAGTCATCCCTGTAGGACGAATTATGAGTATGACCGTAACCTCTTTTATTGGTATTATGACCTGTCTTTTCGCAGTCGGTGACTGTACCCATAACGCTTTCGGTGCGTTTGGCAACGGCCTCTTTATGCTTGTTCTCGGCATTGGATTTCAGTATGAACGCTGTGGCTGCCGTTACGATTCCAAGCACGATAAAGACGAGCTCCACACGCATCAATATTTTCTGTCTGTTCATTTTGTTGTCCTCTGTATATTTTTTCTGTATCAGACGGTCTCGCCGCTCTTGCGCCACTGGGAAGGAGTCATACCCGAGACCTGTTTGAACTGGCGTGAGAAGTGGACGGCGTTCTTGTATCCGCAGGTGAAAGCGACTTCCTCGATAGTCATATCAGAATAGGAGAGATAGTGCTGAGCCTGTTCTATACGGCTGTTGATGACATCCTGGTTGCAGGTAACGCCGAAGGCTTTCTTATAAAGCATATGGAGGTAAGGTTCGCTTACGCTGATCTGCTGAGCCATACGCTCGACGCTCCAGTCCTCATCGGGAGCGGAATAGATACGGCTGCGGAGATTGAGAAGTTCTCTGTAATGAGCGAAGGAGCTGTAGTCTATGCCCTGCTCGCTTTCGGAGAATATCTCGGCAAAGAGAGCCTTGAGCAGATATCCTGCGGAGCGCATATTACCTGTTCTGTAGTAGCAGTCGGCGATCAGTTTGAAATACTTTGAAACGTCTATACTCTCGCCGATATACACGAGCTCATCGAAGACTACGCCCATATCCGAGAGTTTCTCGCTGCAATCGAATATCATCCAGTCATTGATATACTCATTACCGCAGGCACGGTAGCAGCGCGGAGTATCCTTATTATAGATTATGAATGTATTGGGCTCGCAGCGTACTGTTCTGCCGCCGAGCTCGAATACCGCCTGAGTTTTGACAAAGAGCATCAGGTAATTCACCGATCCTCTCGGTCTGTCAAATGCGAAATTTGCATCGTGCTTACACTCGCATCCCATTCTGTAGATGTTAAACATAACATAACTCCCTTCATTATCCAAATGATCATTCCATAAAAGATCTCAGGTCGATATCAGCTGTAAGGTAATACTCGGTCTTATCGAGATATTTCTTTACGGCTTCGCGGTCGCTGCCAAGCTTCCTGAGAGTTTCGAGCTTGCAGTACCAGAGCGGTTTGAGGCATCGGTAAAGCCTCAGTGCATTATCCTTTTCGGCATTGGTAAAGCGGTAGTGACCGCTTACTGTTTTCAATGCCTTACGGATCATATCAAGTTCCTCCTCAAACTCACCGAAGTTCTCGCGCATGAGGTAATTGAGGAACACATCCTTCCCGCTGAGGTTGAAGTCGTACACCCCTGCAAACTTCTCCTCTTCATCGAGCAGGATATTGGTCGGGTTAAGGTCTGCCTGAAACACGGAACCCGGCAGGGTGCGGTACACCTTTTCGAGTTCCTGTCTGTTTTCGTCCCATATACGGCGGATCCTCCGGGTCTGTTCAGAGAACTCCCCGGGGAGAGTCCCGGCATATTCGCTCCAGGCATTGGCATTTTCCAGGACTTCATCGGTCTTATCGCTTGGGCAGAACACATCGAACAGGCAATACGCCGAAGGACGGTCGGTATAGTCAAAGTGTTCTGCGGCGATCTTCGCGGTCATTATCCACATATCTTCGGCATAGCTTTCGTAATGGGAGCATCCTCCGCAGCCTTTTTCGGAATAGATCTCCTCTGCGGAGCGGTACTTTGAATACTCTTCGGCGTAGGCTGTACAGCTGCGCCCTTTGTAGTCCACCCTCGGGAAGGAACCGTTCTTATCGCACAAGATCCTCGGACAATAATACCCGAGGTTTAAATACTCCTCAACAGTTCTCTGCCAGACTGCGATCCTTTCCGGATCGGTAAAGTCATTATCGGCCAGCTTGATGACATATTTCTTTCCCTCATGGGTCTCAACGATCAGGGCTTCTCTGAAATCGCTGTCGCCTCTGCCCGAATACACTGTGTTCACCGAAACGGGAGAACCGTCAAAAAACAGTCCGAAGATCTCTTCTGCACTCTTATCCTGCATATCCGTTACTCCTCCCGCAAAGCGTCATCTTCGTGGTCGGCACTGACGGACATTGCTTTATCTATGACTGAATTTTTCTGCCAGCGTTTACTGAGGTAATATCCCCATGTTATCATACAGCCCACACCGAATCCGAAGAGGCCGTTCCACCAGATTATGGTATGGCCGAAGAAAGCGGGATTGTTCCTGAAGAGATAGGTCACGGCGACTCTCAGTGAGAGAGCGCAGGTTGCCACGCAGGTTGGTATGATACTGTGGTTCGTGCCCTGATACACGCCGAAAAGAGGTATATACACCGAGAGTATGACGTTTATCACGGCAATGGTCCTGACATGGTCGCGGCAATACGCCAGAGCCTCGGGTTCGATATTGAAAAAGTTGATTATATCAACGGCGAATATCCACACAGCCACGCCGATCAGTGCTGTCATCACTACGGAGATGAGGACTGTCTGTCTCACTCCCTTACGCACACGGTCGAGTTTTCCTGCGCCGATATTCTGACCCGTATATGTCGCCAGAGTTGTCTGAAAGGCATTACAGGGAAGATTGAGGTACATCTCTATTCTCTGTCCCACCGTAAAGGAAGATGTCATAGCCTCGCCGAAGCCGTTTACAGCACGCTGAATGAATATCAGGCCGAAAGAAACGATAACGAGCTGAATGACTATCGGCATACCGACAGACACTGTTTTCAGTATCCTTCTGCCGTTCCACTCCAGCTCGCGGAGCTTGAAACGGAAGACGGGATATTTCTTTATCATATAGATATAGGCGGCGATGAAGGACACGAGCTGCGAGATAACGGTAGCGACGGCTGCGCCCACGACTCCCCACTTGAACACGGCAACGAAAAGCATATCGAGGCCGATGTTTATCACCGAAGAGATGAGCAGGAAATACAGAGTTGCTGCGCTGTCTCCCACGGCGCGGAGTATTGATGAAAAAATATTATATCCGAACTGGAAGATCAGTCCGACAGAATAGATCCTGAAATAGCTCAGGGTCATATCGAGCAGATCATCCGAGACATCGAGCAGATATTTGAAAGCAGGATACGCCAGCAGTATTCCTGCGGCGGCGCAGATCCCTCCGAGCACCATAAGGAAGAGTATTCCCGTTGAGGCGTTCTTCCTGACGCCTTCCGTATCTCCTGCGCCGTAATGCTGGGCGATAACGACACCGTTACCTGCCGAAAAACCTATGGCTATTGCAAGGAAGAAAAAGATGAACGAGCCCGTGGTACCTACCGCAGGGAGAGAACCCTTGGCGGCATAGTTGCCGACTATTATGGTATCTGCAGTATTATACAGCTGCTGAAGCAGATTTCCTGCAAACACAGGCAATGCAAACCGAAGTATATGCTTCCAGGGGCTGCCCTCGGTCATTATCTTTGCGGCCAAGTGCTACACTCCTTCCATGATCCGAACAATTATACATATCACAAACTATATTATAACATATCCTATCAGGATTTGCAAGAAAAATCATTGCCCAAAATTTGCTTTTTTGTTAATTCTCTCCTTTGACCCGACAGGACCAAAATGCGGCACACCCGACAGGTCATTCGGGTATGCCGCTGCTTTGAGATTACTGTTTACTGCTCTTTTTCGATCTGTCGGAGACCCGTCTCATCGAGCCTGTAGACTGTATCGCAGACTTCGGAGACATACTTTCTGTCATGGGATACGCTTATTATGACTCCGCGGAAATCTCTGAGCAGACCTCTGATGACAGGGTTGGAGAGAGGCGAGAAGTTTCTGGTCGGTTCATCGAGGATAAGGACATTGTGATCGCTGAGGCTCATCTTGATAAAAAACAGCTTTGCTCTCTGTCCGCCCGATAGTTCGCCTATGGGGTGGAACATCTCCTCGGCGGTATACTTGACGCAGCCGAGGAAAGTACGGATTCGGTCGGTCTCGGCTTTATCCCCCGTAACGGACAGGAACTCAACAGGGGTCTGTTTTGCATCGAGTTCGCTGTCGTAATCCTGGGGCATATAGAATGCGCTGAGGTCGTCTCTGGGGAGAAGGCTTTCAGCTATCTTTTTAAGCAGAGTGGTCTTTCCGCCGCCGTTCCTGCCGATGATACAGATATGCTTTGATCCGTATATATTCAGGTCGATGTTACTCGCCAGAGTGCGTCCGTCGGCGGCAAGGGTGTCAAGGTGCATTTCAAGGACGGTCTTGCCGTTGGGGACTTCGCACTTATTCAGGTCGAGGAATATCTGCTCTTCGACATCGGGCAGCTGGGTCATATTCTCCGCCTCGCGCTCGAAGCGCTTCTGCATGGATTTGACGGCGTGCATCTTCTTTTTGAGGAGCCGTCCTGCGTGGGGATTCTGTCTTGTATTGCCGTTCTGGTCGCGCTCCACCTTGCGGTAGATCTGCTCCCAGCGCTCCTGCTGACGGTCAAACTCCGCCTGTTCCTTTCGGGCCAGCTGTTCCTGCTTTTCGAGGCTGTTCATACGCTCTGTGACGTACTCCCTGTACCCGCACTTTGCCACAGTCACCCGTGAGACTGTCTTTCTGCGCACCAGCTCGATATGGACTATCTTGTTTGCCGTGCGCTCCAGCAGCACCTCATCGTGGGAGATGTAAAGCACAGGTACCTCCTGCGCATTGATGAACCTTTCCAACCATTCAAGGGTCTCGATGTCGATGTCGTTGGAGGGCTCGTCAAGGAGAAGCAGGTCGGGGCGGCGAGCGATGAGTTTTGCCATTTGCAGTTTGACCTTTTCTCCGCCGGAGAGTGTGCCGATAAGCTGGTCGGAGTAAAACTTCTCCACGGGGATCCTTAACTTTGAAGCGGTCTGCGAGAGCTCCCCCTGAGATTGCAGGAAGAAGCTGTCGTCCTCACAGAGATAATCATAGACCGTTTTTGCCTTGTCTTCGGGGGACATCTCCTGTGCTAAATAGCCGATGCTCCCCATGCCGACGGTCTCTCCCGACCACTCGGTGTAGCTGTCTATGGAAGCGGGGTCGCAGAGCCATTTGAGCAGTGTGGATTTGCCGTTGCCCTCCTCTCCGATGACAGCCGCTTTGTCGCCGTCATTGAGGGTCAGCGACAGTCCGCTGATTATGGGTCTCAGGTCTTTTCTGTGTGATATGTTCAAATTCTTTATCTGGAACATAGCATCTCTCCTTTCTCTGTTCATGACCGGGATAGCAACGCTTTATCCGAACGCTTTGTCAAACTCCTTGACAGCTTCGCGGTTTAGTTCATCGTCATAGATATCCGATTCAAAAAATCTTCCGCCTTTTGCTTTTGAGAGATATCCTTCGATAAGCTCCATGCCCATAAATGACGGATAGTTTAGACCCCCTGAATCGGATATGCCGAATTTTTCTGCATCTACAAAGCCGAACCGAGGATAGTATTCGGGTCTGCCGAAGAAAAGTATTGCTCCATGACCGAGACTTTTTGCCTCGCGTATCACGGCGTTTATCAGCGCCTTGCCGACGCCTTTTTTCTGATATTCCGGGCTGACGCTCACAGGACCCAGGTCAAGCACTTCTGTCACGCTGCTGCCATGCCTTACTTCCGCTTTACTGCATATTATATGTCCGACTATTCTTTCTCCGACGATAGCTACAAGGCTCAGTTCAGCGATACCGCCGCGCCTGCGCAGTTCGTTTACCATCCAATGCTCATACGGACAGCCTATCCTGCCGCGTTCTATTCTTTCGGGATAATCAAACGCCGCACGAACTGTTTCCTCGACTTTTCGATAATCGTTTTCGGTCTCTTTTCTGATAATGATATCCAAAGTTCATCGCCCCCTAAGCCGTTTACAGGTATTTCACCCATGTTGTCTCATCGTCGCCGAAGATCAGCTGACCGAAGGGTCTGACCTCTCCCGTGTCGGCGAAACCCAGCGAAGTGTGCAGCCTTCCGGAAGGCTCGTTGTCAAGCTCGATGTAGGAGTATATAAACTCCCCTCCGCCCGACATACACGCGATTCGCTCGATGCCGTTTTTCAGCATTTTGCGTGCGATGCCCCGTCTGCGGAAGTCCTCGGCAACGGCGAGGTCGCCGATATACCAGTTGAGGCGGTCATCTTCGTTCTGCATAAAGTTCACCGCGCCCACGATACGCTCTCCGCTGACTGCCGTCACGGTGAACCACTTTGTATGGGACGGCTCGGTGACGGAGCGTGCCTGTCTCATCCACAGCAGGAGCTCGGCAATATTGCCTTTTATCTCGTGCTGTATGCTGAAAATGCCCAGCCTTACGTGGTCAGGCTTGGGGTTGGCTTTATCATAGACCTCATAACGGATGTCCGTGATCGTGTCCGCGGAATAGATCTTGGTGGGACAGCCATAGTCGGTGATGTCCAGCCCTATCTCGCGGAAGCCGCATTTTTCGTAGTAGCCGATGTGGTCGGTGGTGAGGTAGACGGTATCGAATCCCATAGACCCGAGAACGGCTCTTGCGTGTTCAAGTGCCGATCTTCCGAAGCTGATGCCGCCGCGGTATTCGGGGTCGATAAAAAGTGTTGTGATAAAAGGTGTGAGGTCGGTACGGTCGGTGAGGTGGTCTGTCTCCTCAAGCTGATAGAACCCTGCGATCTTCGGTACGCCGTTCTCTGAGCCGTATTCATCCAGCAGCACCCAGGTCTGCGGAAATTTCTCGGCAGTAAGGCTCAGATCTGCGGTGCGTGCGAAATTCCCCGACACCTTCTCCCACTTTTCCTGACAGTAAGCTTTGACCTTCTCGCAAAGGTCGTTATTGTTTTTAAGAGAAATAAACTTCATTCATGCTCCTTAATGCGGTCAGCGTTTGCTTTTATGCAAACAAAAAGTGCCCCCGGATAATCCGGGAGCACTGAAATTTCTCTCAAAGCAAGATCAAGCCATTGACCGCATCAAGGCTTCATAATGTGAATGAAAGATACTCCCGTTTCGGTTCATTATCAGGTTTTTCATTTCATTCACCACCTTTCAGTCAATGATGCCATTATAGCAGATAGTTTCTGACTTGTCAAGAGGTAAGATAATTTTTTTTGCGGAGCAGATCGCATTACCGCCGCTTCCTTGACTATTTTCAGATTATATGGTATAATCATTTCAAATCAAAAAAGGAGATATCTGAATGTTTGAGACAGAATTTGCAAAGACAGAATACATCGAAAAGGATAACACGGTGTTCCACGTATGGAAGAAAGAGGCGCACTTTGAGGACTACCGCGCCCCCGTGACAGCCTCTCTGGAGATGCTGCGTGAACACAGAGGGAGCATTTTCATCGTGGATGCGAGAAACGGTTTCGAGGATGTAAAGGAAGATGTTGAATGGGGCTTCGAGTGGTTCCTGCCCGAACTGAAAAAGACGGGCTGTAAGATCTGGGGATTCATACTGCCCGAAGTCTCGGAGATAGAGGGCGAGATCGACCTGTGGACGAGAGAGGTTGAAAAGAACTTCCGCGTCATCAGGGCGGTGAGCTACGAGGATATACTGGAGGAGGCGCACAGGTGTCAAAACCAAGAATAAAGAGCTTTCATTTCGGGAGCCACGGCACCTATATGGGCTCGGGGTTCGATTACGAATACGAGATCAGGGACGGCAAGGGAGTTATCAGCATACGCATTGATGGCGTGACCGAAAAAGATGCACTCATCCTTGATGCAGATGACGGGTTTGTCGGCGAAATAGAAAAGATCATCGAGGATCACAAACTCCGCAAGTGGGACGGTTTCAGCAAGAGCGACAAAGATGTCCTTGACGGCGACTCTTTCGGATTCAATGTTTACTACGATGACAAAAGCTCGATCAGTGCCCACGGATATATGATGTACCCCAAGAACTACGGCGAAGTGAGGGGCGCATTTGACGAGCTGTTCCTGCCGATCTATGAAGCGGTGCGGCCGAACAGGAAAAAAGTCATGCAGAAATACTTTGAGGAAGTGATCCTCAAAGAAAGACCCCGTCTTGAAAAACAGGAAGTGAGCTTCCCGTATATCTCGGACGGGGGAAATATGTACAGGATAGGAGTCTGCGAATGTACGGGCGGAGCTGCGGCTTTTCCCGTATATGCAGACGAGAACGATCCGTCGTATATGCTGGTGATAACTCTCGACAGAAACGAGAGCAAGTGGGTACTGGGCTGCGAAGTTTACAAGCTTACCGAAAAGGGCGAGGTACTGCCCTGGGGCAGCGCCGAGATCGATCCGCATTTCTTCAGTTCCGAGCGTCTGTACGGGCACATTTTCACCAGGTATGACAGGGACCGTCTGATCCTGGGATGCTTCACTCAGAAGGGTTTTTCCGCCAGCGGACGGGACAGCGTTTTCTACATTGATCTCTATGACATAAACAACAAGCTGGAACCTCTCGCAAACGAGAAAGTCGAGGGACCCACGGGCAAGAAAGAATGGTGGGGTCCCGACAAGATCGCAAACTTCATCGAAGTGGCGGACAAGTACGGCTTTGCTCAGTCAAAGGCTCACTGGGACAAGATGCCCAACGATCCTGTTTTTGCAAGCGGAATGAATGACAGATGCAATCACCGTTTTGATTTCCTGCTCACCAACAATCATGACAGCAAATTCTACAACACGCTGATAAACACTCCCAAGGGGGAGCCTGTAGGAGAATACCGCGTAAAAGGAACACTGTATATCCATTAACGCGGTCACGACTCACAGGGTGAGGGTCTCGGCATCCTTCGGGAGAGCACGGACGGCAGTGAGATAGTGCATACAGCCCTCAATCTCGCTCCTGTTGAGATCGTAACCCAGCTTTTCGGCGACTCTTGCGGAGACCTCGGTGAACAGCTCACACATCCTCATGACGGCATCCCATGTCTCGGTGATATCCGCGCTGCAATAGGTGGAGAGATACCTCTCCCACTCCTCTGAAGGGAGCCATCTGCTGAGGTATTTGCCCGACTTGCCGCCGCTGACTTTCCAGTCGGTCATTATGCCGACTTCCCAGGAGAGCATTTTCAGCAGCTGAGGTCTCACCACACAGCCGAGCATATCCTGAACGTATGTCGGTTCGTTTCTCCAAAGGCCTTTTGCAACATTGTTCAGGCACCACCAGAACTCATTGCAGACGCATCTGAAAAGCCCGCTATCGGGTCTTGCGATGAGGTAGTCGGCATCGGATGCTTCGGGCATTTCGGGGAGACAGCCGTCCTTATCCATCAGTACTTTGCAAAGACGGTCGGTAAGGATATTCTTCTGTGCGAACTCAGTCCTCTGGACGGTGAGGTCGATACGGATGCCGTCGGTGAAGATCATCAGAAAGCCGTAATGAGTATGCTTGTCAACATCCTCCCCGGGGACCTCAAACTCATCGGGGTACTGCATAAAGAGTATATCACCGAAGCGTTTTATCCAGTCCTTATCCTCGATGAACGGTTCCGTTTCTTTGACGACATATACTATATCGTAGTCCCGGAAGATATCTTCCGGGGCATTTTTATTTGTCCTTGAACCGTTCATATACACTGCTCTGATGCGGTCATCGGCGGCAGCGGTATCAAGTATCAGCCGAAGCATTTCGGTCTCGGTGCGCATAGCTTGTCTCCTTTCGCGGATAGTATTCTTTACAGATATTATACCACGATCCGTTTGACGAGTCAATCACAGGTGATGCAAAAGTGCGATGCAGTTCTTCACTGCACCGCACCGTGTGGATATCAGCTTATCTCATACTTTTCAAGAAGCTTATCATATTATAAAAAAACATTAAGTTATTGGAATCAGCCAACTTTCCAGTTTTCTTATTTATATCATATCAGGTTATTAGACATTTGTCAACCGCTCTTTCGGTATAACACTGTAATTCTGAAATTCGCACAAATTAGGGAGAGGCAATTTAAACAATATACATAAAATTTTGAGCCTCATCCTTTCGGGTGAGGCTCGGGGTGGGGATAATGAGGGGTATAATGTATTATCAAGGCGAAGCCGCTAAGGGGTGTACGGCAAAGCCTCAATGGCTGGTACTTATCCGCGTTTCGGCACGGGAGACGGCAGTATCTTTGCAGATGTTCTTCCGTTCGGATGACATATGCTTCCTGCGTTCTCTTGTGAATACGAACACAAAGGCTGCGGTGTTTATCGCAAGGGCGCCTACCCATGCAGCGATCTCGGCGAAAGCTGTGGCTTTGAAGCCGTAGCTGTCGATAAGCATCATTATCGTACCTGTGCGGAGGAACATCTCTGCGATACCCGAAAGCATAGGTATGAACGGAAATCCCATACCCTGGACTGCGTTGCGTATGACAAAAAGCAGATCGACTGCGATTATCATGACACCGCACATCGGGAGGAACTGCACGGCAAGAGCGATCTGCTCATCGCCGTTGAGGAGAAAGCCTGCGAGCATCCTCGGGAAAAAGACCATAACGCTTCCGAACAGCACGTAAGTGACTACCGATATTGAAAGGCAGACACGAAGTCCGCTCCTGATCCTGTCGAATCTTTTTGCGCCGTAATTCTGGCTCGTATAGGCGGACATTGTGATCCCTGCCGTTGCAGCAGGCTGCATAAACATATTGAGATACTTGCTGCAGGCAGCATAAGCGGAAGTGAATGCAACTCCCAGGCCGTTGACGAAGGACTGCACTACCATACATCCCACGGCGGTTATGGAGTTCATGCACGCCATGGGGATACCGTTCTTCAGCAGCTGCAGATACATCTTTCCGTTGTCGGCAAAGTCTGATCTTTTCAGTCTGAGGATCTCCAGTCTGCGGAGTTTTCTCAGGCAGATCCAGCCCGACACCAGCTGCGAGATTATTGTTGCGGCAGCTGCGCCTATCACTCCGAAGCCCATAACAAAAATGAACAGGGCGTTCATCCCGACATTGAGCACCGAGGAGACGATTATCGCTTTAAGCGGGGTCTTGCTGTCGCCCAGCGAGCGGAGTATCCCTGCGCTCATATTGTAGAGTATTGTTGCGCAGAGGCCGCCGAAGATGACGTATCCGTAGCTGAGGCTGTCCTCGATTATGACAGGATCTGTGTTGAGCAGTTCGAGTATCGTTCTGAGGAAGATGATACTCAGCACCGTCAGCACTGCGGTGATGATCGCTGCCAGAGTTATGGATGCCGCCAGTGTCCTGCGCATCTTATCGTGATCCTTCTCTCCGAAGCTGTGCGCGATGAGTATCGAAAAACCGTTTGAGAGTCCCATGGAGAACCCGACGATCAGAAAGCACAGCGAGGACATATTTCCCACCGCTGCAAGAGGATCGTCCCCCAGCCCTTTGCCGACTATAGCTGTGTCGGCAAAGTTATAAAGCTGCTGAAGGAGGTTCGTCATGAGAAGCGGGAAGAAGAATCTCAGTATCTGTCCTGTGGTCTTGCCGTTGGTAAAGTCTACTGTTCCGTTCATTTCATCATTTCCTGTCAGTTTCAGTCCGCCGACACTATGTATCCCAGCAGGAATACTGTCGGTGAGTTCCAATAGATCGTAATTTCGTTAAGTGAGTAGCTTGAAGTATCATCGGCGTAGCATTTCATCGGAGGAGTGCCATCCTTGATGACCTGCCTTGCGAAGGGGTCGGCGGGTCTGCCGTTGGGGCCGCCGGAGACCATTCCTGGCATGCACTCTTCTATACCGTCAGCAAATGCAGGACGCAGGTGGGGATAGTTATATCTGAACTCGCCCGTTCCCGTGATATAACTTATGCCGAGGGCATTCGTTCCGAGCAGGTAATGGAGCTGTCTTTCGGCATAACGCCTGCTGTCGGTACCGTTTATAAAGTCATCGACAGCAAAGATCATACCGTTTTTGGCAACATTCATATTGCTTCCCCAGCAGTATTCGTTTCTGAGCATAGCCACACCGTAGCCGCAGCTGTCCGAGGCTTCGCGGAGCTGTGCAGCCTTATCCGAGAAAGCCTTTCTGAGCTTTGCCTCGGTATCGCTGTCCTTTGCTCTGCTGCACAGGAGATATGCAAGGGAACCCAGTCCGCCGACTTCGCCGTAGCCGAAAGCGGTAAGGGGGAATTCTTTCTCCATAGTTTTGAGCATCTCCTCATGGTAATGCGGATCTCCCGTGAGGGCATACAGCTCGGCAAATGCCCAGTAGATATTGGAGTTTGCATCGCGCTCGTAATAGCCGCCGGTATTGCATCCCTCTGGATTGACGAAGCCGACGAACTCAGGATTCTTTTCGAGCCAGTCTGCCGCGCGGATAGAAGCCTCGCCGAGGATATCGGCATACTCGGGATCAAAGCGGCGGCAGATGCCGCTTGCAAGTGCCGTTACAGCGGCAAAGTCTGCTGTCGCCATTGATGAGATATGAAAGACAAAGAGTTGGTCATTATCATCTTCGGGCATAACGAAAGGCGCGTGGAGCGCGGTAGTCACCTTATGGTAGACGGCTCCGTCCGGACGCTGCATTTTAAGCATCCAGTCAAGTTCGTACTTCACCTCTGCGAGGATATCGGGCAGGGGGCTTTCGGGTATGCCGAGAGTAAGTTTATCAAACACCTCGGGATAGAGTTTATAAGCATACAGCAGGTGTGCGGCGGCGACTGCTCCTGCCGTGACATATCTTCCGTAGTCACCTGCATCGTGCCAGCCGCCCGAAACATCCAGGGAGACTGAAGGGTCATCCCACAGGACGGCATTTTCCGTATGGCATTTCCCGTGGATATAGTCTCCGGCGTATTCTCTTTCGAGGCCACAGCCGCAGCGGAGGAAATAAAAGGCTTTTGAAGTATCACGGATGACGCTGTCATAGACGCTGCCGCCTATACCAAACATCGCAGAGAGCTTATCTCCCGATCTGATGCGGAAAGTGCCTTCCTCGGAAAAGTCGGAAAAATCAGCAATGCAGACATCGTCACCCGATGCTTCGTCATATCCGAAGGAGAGGGTCTTTCCCGTATATCTTACAGATCCGTCCGTGCCGATGATATCGAAGTTTTCGCAGCCTGAAGGCAGGACGGCTCTTTTTTCGCTTTCGGGCAGGTATCCTGCCTGATCTATAAATATACCGAATGGCGTTGTTCTCAGGTGAGAGGCATCGCGCTCGAAATACTTTCTGTCCATAAACGTTCCTTTCTTTTTCCAAAACACTGGAAATCACAAAGGTTTTGTGTTATAATATAATTGAGGTGGTATAATATGAACAATCTCTTTGAAAAGCAGGACAGTCTCAACGCTCCTATCGAGGTGTTCGTCTATGATGCGGCGGAGAGAGAGTTCCCTGTAAAGCCGCACTGGCATTACTTTGCCGAGTTTATTTTCATGCTGAAAGGCAGTGCCGAGATCACCAGTGACGGTGTCACCCACACTGTCAGAGAGGGTGAATTGATGGTACTGCTGCCCTCGTCGGTACATTCGATAAGGCAGTCGGGAAAGACTCTCCCTGTTTTTGCGGGGCTCAAATTTGATCCTGTGAAATTTCCCAACTCAAATCCCTACACGCCGTCGGTGAACGACATACTCAGATACTCGAGGAGCCAGAACTCACAGACTCACTTTGACAAGGCGGCTGCCGATCTTCTCTGCTGCCGCGAGATACTGGATGACTGCATCCGTGAGACCGAGGGGTATGCTTACGGCCGTGACATGATCCTGCGCTCGCAGGTATACAGGCTGATCTTCGGAATAGTAAGGCTCTGGATAGCCTCGGGCATGAGCATAGACAAATGCCCCATCAGTCCTCAGGGACTTTACGGCATCGAGAACATAACAGAATACATAGACTCCAGGCTTGACGAGAGCATCCGTGTGACTGACCTTGCCCTGCAATGCCACATGAGCTATTCCGGTTTTGCTGCGAAGTTCCGCGAGCAGTACGGTATGAGCTGCAAGGAATACATCGAGCGGATGAGAATATTCAAAGCCGAGGAGTATCTTCTGTTCACGGATCACGATCTCAGCTTTATAAGCCAGCAGACGGGTTTCTCGGATCAGAGCCATTTCATACGCAGCTTCAAGAAGCACCGCGGCATCACGCCCAAGCAGTTCCGAAGCAGCAAAAAGCAGCTCTGACGGGATCTTTCCGCATTATCAATTATATCACTGTCAAAAGACAAGAGATATAATTTTTCGTGCGTATAATTGAACAAACCTCTAAGTAAGCTGATCAAAAAAAGAAGAGCGGCAGAGCCTTGGGTATCAAGACTCTGCCGCTAATAATTTCTTAATCGTCAAAAATGACACACACTCCGTTTTCCAGTGCGAAATCCGCAGCCTGACGGAGTATCGAGAATGCAAACTTTGCAAGAGACACGGTATTGAACTCGTTGTGTTTTTCAAGCATTTCGAGCCCCTGCTTCTTGCCCCACAAGGCATCGGTAGGATAGCCCTCGGTATCACGCCAGCCGATCACAGTTTCCCTGTCGGCGTGCCACTCGATATCGTTTATCGCATCGAGCTCCATATCCAGCATACCGACTGTAGCAAGCATGATCTGCTGATTTGTGGGCAGAGGACACGGCAGCATAAAGCTGTCTTTTATCGGGACCCACCAACGGCTGCTATCGAAGAGTGAAACAGCTCCCTGTTTTCTCTCCATGAACTCCTTATATATCGGGTGCTCGAAGAGATCGAAATTCTTTTCGACGGTCTCTGGCAGTTCAACACCCATCCAGCGTGCAGCCGCATAGAGCATCAGTGCATTGACTGCATCATGGTCGGGCTTATCGGTATAATACGGAGTATCGTTACAGTCCTCGACCCATTTCACGGGCTCTGCAAGATTATCTTTAAGCTGATCCAGCAGCCAGTCACGCCATCCGCTGACACCCTCTGTTATTTCCTCGGGAGAAGCGATATCGCTGTCATCCTGTTCATTGGCTCTGAGGATATTTACCTCGACACCGTTTTCTTTTCCCCACTGCTGAACAGAGGTCAGCCAGTTACGCGCATAATAGCGTGTCATTGTTCCCGCATAGATATCAAGTCCCATGATCAATTACCAAGTCCTTAGTCTGAGTGCGTCATTCACCTTAACAGGCAGTTTATAATAGCTGATGATATTGATGACATCCAATGCGATGGCATTGCGTGCGCCGGTACCGATCTCACTGTCATTCTCTGTAAATACCACTGAGAGATCATTGATCGCGCTTGTCATACTGTCGAATCTTTCCTGGACCTCTTCGGAGTCATGCTCGCCCATTTCCAGCCAGCCGACCACTCCTTCGATCTCGCCTCTTACTCTGTCTACCAACACGCGAGGGTAGTAATTATCTGCATACATACCCTTTAGATATCGGTACGCTCTGTCAAACTTGCTCCCCATACAAGACCCCATTCCTTTCTTATCGTCTCTGTTACTTGCGGATAATACGCCCCTCCGCAAAGATCTACACAATTACTATAACATATTATTTTCTAAAATGCAATAGTTTTTGCAAAAATTTTTCTAAAAAAGTTCATATTTTTATATTCCGTTCTCTCCGAAGTGATTGAACCAGGCTCTTTCTTCAAAGGCTTTTTTCCTCGGAAGTATGGGTTCTCCCTCGGCAATGCCGATCGGAAGATAGCAAACGAGGTCATATCCCTCGGGCACGCCGAGGACCTCTGCCATCTTTTCGCAGATCCTGTCGTCATCGGTGATATGCCCCTCATACCAGCAGCTCTGATACCCCAGTTCGGTGATGGCGAGCAGCATATTTTCTATGGCTGCGGAATAATCCTGCACGGCGAAGCACTTATCGCGGTAGGCATTTATTCTTTGCGTCAGCACGCAGATCGCAGCGGGTGCAGTCTCGGCAACAGGCGGATCTATGACGCTTTTCAGCTTTTCGAGGACTTCCCTGTCATCCACTGCGATGAGCGATGTTGTCTGCTTATTGCAGCCCGACGGTGCAGCAAGCCCTGCTTTCATTATATTCACGAGATCTTCTCTCGGCACAGCATCGGGCAGATAACGTCCCCTGTAACTTCTTCTTTTGTTTATGATATCCAACACGTAATTAACCTCCTTTTTTCAACTGCGGAACGGCTCGGGGGCAAGCCTGTTCGGGCGGTCATTCTTCAAGCCATATGATACCATATCGCGGCGATCAAGTCAAGACAGCGGTGATACGGCTCCTTGCAAAAATTTTTTCAAAACGCGCGAAAAAACTTTTATAAAATATGTGACCTCGGCGCAGATTTTGCGTCTGTAATAGTGAAAGGGGATGAGAGGATGGAAGATGAGCGGATCATAGCGTTGTTTGAGAGCCGAAGCACCGACGCTGTGGATGAAGCTTCCCGGCAATACGGTACCTATTGCAGGACAGTCGCTTACAACATACTTTTATCCGAAGAAGATTCGGAGGAATGTCTCAATGATGCCCTACTAAGGACATGGAACAGTATACCTCCCGAACACCCTGCCTCTTTGAAAGCATATCTCGGACGCATAACGAGGAACCTTGCCATTGACCGGTTCCGCAGAAAGAATGCCGAAAAGCGCAGCAGCGATACCGTCTCTCTCCCCATTGACGAACTTGCCGATCTTGTGCCGTCCGGGCTTAACATTGAAAGCGACATCGACGCTGCGGAACTCAAGGAAAAGCTCAACGGATTTATAGGCTCGCTGGAGCGTGAGAAAAGGATCATCTTCGTGCAGAGGTACTGGTATATGCTCTCGGTGGAGGAACTCGCCCGAAAACATCATATGAGTAAGAGCAAGATCAAGATGCAGCTGCTTCGGACCCGCAGTCTGCTGCGTGAATATCTGACAAAGGAGGGCTATCTATGAAACAGGATCTTATGGAAATGATAGACGATAAGTACATCCTTGAGGCAGAGCCCAATGAGCAGATCAAATCAGGAAAGAGAAAGTTCCGCATCTCGGCGGCAGCGGCGGCTATCGCAGCCTGCACGGGGCTTATGGCGCTGACCGCAGCTGCGGTCGTACACTACAATTCAAGACCTTCGACCGAAGAATACTACAACAGCAAGACCGATCGGATCATCGAGTCTCAGGGACTGAAGATCAACGAGAAGTCATACAATTCTCACTTCGAGGTCACACTCGAATCTGTTCTTGCTGATGATTACAGCTTCAAGATCTTCCTGACTGCAAGACCTCTGGACGCAAAAGGCAAAGAATATGTTGAGCAGGCCACCTCGACCATGTTTCCTGATCTGCACCTCAAAACGCTGAAGGAAAACGGTGACGAAGTACGGCTTGGCACGGGAATAAGGGCAAGAGCAGTTGACGACAGCCTTGCAATTTTAGTCACAGGTGTGCGAAGCAAAGAACTGAAAGATGCCCTGCCCGACAACAAGATGTATATGGCTATTTATTCGGAAGAAAGCAACCTCTTGGAAAGCATCGTCTTCTGTGCCGATATCAATCCGAACCTTGAGACCAGATGCGTCACCTCGAAAGACGGTATAAAGATATATGCATCTCCGATAGGGTTCGCGCTTATCGGAAAGGATCAGCAAACTACGGAGAAAGCGGTCAAAAGCACCTTCTTCACCTGGAAGGAGGGCGGCAGAGAACGCTTCCTTGACAGCATAGGCATAACCGCTGAACAGGACAAGAAATACAGTTCAAAAAACAGGGGTGTCGAGTGGAACTACCTGATCCTCGGCGAATACTACAGCAAAGATATGAACTACGGTGTAGGCGGAGGCGGTGTATGTTTCTACACCGAAGGCTATGCCGGGGATCCTACCCCCGAAGAACTGGAGAAAGGCATCAGAAGAGGATACGGCGAATATGTTATGACTGTAGATTTCGGATGCGTTGTCGATATAAACGACACAACGGGCATAGTTTACGGCAATGAGACTATCCCTTACTGACACAGGCATTAAGGCAACACCGCACAACCCCTGTGCGGTATTGCCTTAAAGGAACAGTGTTCCCCGATACGGAAAGGCTGCACTCATCGGATGACCGACGGGTGCGGTCTTTTTTTTGGTGAATGTTGATTTTCAGGCAGGTTTGCGGTATAATTAACTCATAAAGGCTGCACGCGCAGGCAAATGTTCACAATAAAGCGACTAAGCCGAGGCTCCACTTTGTGCATCTGTACAAAGTGAAAAACTTTTTTTAAAACCGCCAAGAATTTTCCGATGCTGATGGCACTCCTATATGCAGAGGCAAAAATGCCAAGCATCAGGATACAATCGGAATGTCGGAATCAGTACGGAGCAGGCTCCGTACGGAAAGGAAAATGCAAATGAACGATCTCAGATGGCGCGAGCTTGTAGAGAAAACAAAGCACGGCGACAGACAGGCATTTGAAGAGCTCTACAAAGAGACGAACAAGTCGGTCTACTTTACTGCTGTAAAGCTTCTTGCGAATGAAGACGATGCCAAGGATGTCATGCAGGATACCTTCATGACGGCGATCGGGATACTGGACGAACTCGAAGACGGGGCAAAGTTCCCTGCTTGGGTGAGAGGTATAGCGGTCAACAAATGCAGAAGGTACTTCCGAAAGACAAAGGAAGACTCCCTTGACGAACAGACCGAACAGGGCTTTGATCCCAGCGGCGATACGGATCTCATCCCCGAGGAGTATGTGAGCGATGCTGTAAAGCGCAAGGTGATAATGGATATCATCGGCACTCTCCCCGAGGCACAGAGACAGACGATCATAATGTACTATTACGATGATATGTCTCTCGAACAGATCTCGCAGGCTATGGACTGCCCGCTGAAAACGGTCTCTTACAGGTTATGCTCCGCCAGAGACAAGATCAAGGAGGCGGTGCTTATCTACGAACGGGATAACGAAGACAGGCTCCACGCTGTTGTGCCTGTACCTATACTCACACTCATATTCCGAAAGGAAGCCGAGGTTCTCAGCGTTCCCGACATACCGCTGGAGATCTTCGCAAATGTTTTATCCGATACTGTGGCTGCTGCTTCTGCAAGTACGATTTCAACATCAGTAATTGCAGGAGGAAGTAAAATGACAGGATTTTTCACAGGCAAGGTAATCGCTGCTATCGCAGCAGGAGTAGTCGCAGTAGGCGGCGTAACTACAGCAGTAGTTCTCTCAAAGAACTCGGACAAGGACACAAGTTCAAAGACATCCATATCAGCGTCCTCGGGCAACGGCAGCAAGGGCGGCTCCGACAACAAGGGCAGCTCTGATGTATCTTCCGACGGCGGATACTACGGAGATCTGATCACCGATTCAAAGGGCGGCACATATGACTGGTGGGGCAAAAAAGTCGTGATCCCTCCCAAGTACAGAGAGGAGTACGTTACAGTAGACAATGTCCGCTTTATAACCGAGCGCGGTACTGTGAATCCTTATTACGGAGCTCTTACTCTGTGTTATGAGGGTAGCTCATCTTATGAGGCACACTCGGCAGAGGAGATCAGAAAGCACTTTATGGATAATTATAATTTACACGGCATTTTCGATCAGATCGATGAGAAGCCCTGGCTGAAATCCACAAATGTGCTGACAACAAAGAACGTCAAGGTCAACGGAGAGGACTTTATCAGAGAGACAGGCACATATACGGTGACAGATTACAAGGTAGATACAGATGTTATATACGCAGCATACTTCGGAACGCTGGAATTACCAAAGGTCGGTAAAAGCCCTGTAATGATACTTCTTTACTCGACTAATCTGGATGATAAAAAGAGGACCGAGATAGAGACAAGTGTTGACAATCTTGTCAAGGGACTTGAGATGAGCGATGCGGATGCAGCCGCTTTTGCAGAGACCATTACCAACGATTACAAGGTAGGTTACACCGATGCTCCCTCTTTCACGGGCGATAAAGGCACTAAAGGCGATATGATAACCTCGGGCAAGATAAATATCCTTCTTCCCAAGTACTGGTACGCAAACGGCGTGGACTACGGTTCTATTGATGCCGATATGTTCAAGATGAATACCGAGAAGTACGATATAAGTGTAATGCTGCGTCTCAGCGATGAGCATAACGTCACCAGATGGGTGGATGACGAGCGCGGCAGGATGAAGGACGAGAACAAGTGCTCCGAGCTTTCCGACTTTACCTACGGTAAATATACATGGCACGGCATAAAGTATAAGACTGAGATCTACAGAGATCAGCCTTACGGTGACGGCTTCACTGTTGTCTGCACCACAGATAAAGACCATTCTTTCTATCTCCAGGTACACGGTGCCGCATACGACAGCGATCTCATGAATGATATTCTCTCGACACTGAATATTTCTATTTCCTGAATACTCCCAGAGAAATAAAACTCATAGTTGATACTACCCCCGAATTCAAGGCGATCGTCGGATCACTGAAATAATACTTAATGCCAGCATAAAAGGCAGCACCTCTCCTATGAAGTGCTGCCTTTATTATTTTCTGAGCAATTCGGGGTCAGTCTTTAAGGCTTATCCTGTCTTCGGCTTCGACGGCAAGACCGCGTCTTACGGCAAGCTCGGCAGCGTGAGATACCCTTTCCTCCACTGCAGAAGCTCTTGTATATCCGAACAGATTAGCAGCTGCGAGGAGAAGATCGGTACGGGGCATACTGATCTGAGACCTGAGGACATACATAACTGCTGCGCAGAGTTCCTCGGTGCAGATATCCTCCATCTTGCGTTTGCCGGTTCCGCTGCCTGTACGGAACTCCGCATAAGTTTCGGGGGACTGATCGGCACGCCAGATGAAGCTGCCGCCCTCAGTCTCCTTATGCTCAACTGCTTTGAGAGCTGTCTCGAAAGCGGCAGAGACAGCCTTGCTCTTACGCGAGATGCCCCATGCCGAGAGGACATTCTTTGTAAGTGAATTCAGGCTGAGGGGAGCTTCTGCGGCTATGACCTTACTTATCGCCACGACTATCTTCCTCTGTGACTTGGGAAGCACGAAGCTCTCGGCATCGCCCATGATCGGAAGCACACAGGGAACAAACTCTCTGAGCTCCTCTTTCTTACCGCTCTCCTTGACGCCTGCATACTTTGTGACATCGGCAGGAGCGGCAACGGTGGGTTCGGGTTCGGCAGAGCCGCCGTTCTTTGCCTGCTCTATCCTTTCGATCAGCTTGCGGAGCACTCCCTCACGGTCATCGAGCCAGTCGAGGATATGGACGTTGCAGATATCCCAGCCGAGGCCTTTGAGTACGGAAGGCTGCGTGATCCTGATATCGTCTGTGGACGAAGTCGAGCAGTTCCTGCTGCTGCCCAGCATTATACCCAGCATGAATTCTCCGTCCTTATCGGGATCGAGGACACCCACATCAACTCTGAATCCCGAGCAGCCTATGCCGCATCTGACTTCGTAACCTCGCTTTGTAAGCTCCTCGGCTATGATATGGGCAAAAGGATCGTTCTCATATGCGGCGTCACCTGCATTTCTTGCAAGAGTGCCTGTACCTCTCTCGGCAAACTCGAGGAAGTATTTCAGTTCAGCGACGCCTGCCGCCTGAGTTCTTGTAAGATCGATCTGATCCGGCCTGAGGACAGAGAATATTTTCATCTCACACCTTGCTCTCGATACAGCGACATTGAGTCTTCTCCATCCGCCGTCCTGATTGAGCGGACCGAAATTCATGGATACCTTGCCGTTCTTGTCGGGACCGTAGCCCACGCTGAAGAGTATCACATCGCGCTCATCGCCCTGGACGTTCTCAAGGTTCTTTATGAATATGGGTTCGTACATCTTGTCGGCGATGTTCTCCAGTTCGGGCTGCTTGACGAATGCATCTGCGAGGATATCGTCTATAAGGTTCTGCTGGACGGAGCTGAAAGTCACGACACCTATGGAGTATTTTCTCAGCTGCTCATCCGAGAGCCTGCGGACGATCTCTGCGACTACGGCTTCCGCCTCGGCTCTGTTCTGACGTGTGCCGCTCTTGTCATAAACACCCTCGACCTGAACCCTTGTGACTTTGCGTTTTCTGTCATCGGGAGAGGGGAAGGTCAGGAGCTTGTTCTCATAGAACCTTGCGTTGGAGAAAGCTATCAGGCTCTCGTGGCGCGAGCGGTAATGCCAGAGCAGGTGCATCTGCGGCAGCGAGAGTGCAAGACAGTCATCGAGGACGCTTTCGAGATCTTCCTTGTCGATGTTCTCTTCATCGGTATGCTGTGCGGAGAAGAAAGAAGTCGGAGGCAGCTGTCTCGGGTCACCGACAATTACCACGTTGTCACCTCTTGCCATAGCACCGACAGCCTCGCTGGTAGGCATCTGAGAAGCCTCATCGAAAATGACTATATCAAATTTCGGGAACTTGGGATCTATATACTGCGCCACAGAGATCGGGCTCATAAGCATACAGGGGCAGATACGCCTGAGCAGATTGGGTATGCTCTCAAACAGTGAGCGTATGGACAGTGATCTGCCGCCGCTCTTTATGGCTTTCTGGAGTATCGCTGTCTCGGAGCCGCCCTGTCTCAGTCCGTCTGCCGAAGCAGGCACCTTGGCGCTCAGCCTTGCGATGAGCTCCCCTACCGTCAGGCTGCGGAAATTATCGACAGCTTCGCGGTAACGTGAAAGAGACACTTCAAACTGTGCCCCCTGGAAAGATGAGAGCTGACTGTCGGCAGACATGGCGGACACTATGGTCATCCTTGCGGCTGCGCAGACGAAAGCATCGTAATAATCTTCCTCGGTGACAAAGCCTTTTCTGTAGGGTTCGGTCACGTTTCCGAGATCAAGACTCTCAAGCTCTGCAAGCAGGCTTTCAAGGACAGATCTCTCTCTGAGCCTGTCGCTGCCGCTTACGAAGCCATCCGCCAGTTTTTCAGCCGCAGCGAACCAGTCCTCGGCTGCGAAGACATCGCTGAGGTCAGCTTTGTATTCGGAAACAAGGCTGCCCTGTTCTTTCATCAGAGCATCGTATGCAGCGGCTGCCTCACTGACGGCAGTCTTGTTGGTTGCTGCTCTGCCGATAACATCGGTCATGTTTCCGCCGAGATCCTTTATCAGAGTATTCATCCTTACGGTGTTCCTGCGGTATACGCCAAGTCTGCCGAAGTCGGTGGCTTCGCCCAGCCAGAGTGTGCCGAGGCAGGATGCAAGGCTTGCGGATGCAGCATCGGTCTCTGCTCTGAGGGACTGATACTCCATGACTCTGCTGCAAATACTGTCGAAGTTATCTTCGGTGACACTGTCGGGAGATTTAGCGTGGGCTCTCAACGTCTTCAGCAGTTTTTTCTTTCCCAGTGCCCTTCCGATGAACCACTTCTGAGCGTTTTTGCTCCAGGCATCCTTCAGGGATGCTGCGTCTGCCGAAAGCACAGTAGGCTCGAAGCTCTGCGAAAGTTCTGCATTGATTCCTCTCTGTGTCTGAACTTTCGAGATGAAGCCGTCAAGGGCATCGGGGCTGTCGGTAACAGGTGTACCGCCGAACACCGCAGGGGTGAGATACTCTCCCCCCGAAGCCAGCTTCATAAGCTCGGTAAAGCCGAGGAAATATCCGTATGATCTGTTCTGCTCCGCGCCTGTGGCTTCGCTGAGAGCGGAAAAAGAGTTCTCTGCTCTGCGGACGCTTTCGGCGTAACGCTCCGACTGATCGGTGAAACGCTCCTTAAGATCAAAGGAGTGGTCGCACCTGCGGTAGCTTCTCAGAGGGGAGAACGCCAGTCCGCCAAGCTCCTCGCCTGCCACGGAGATACGCTTTATCAGTTCGAGAGCTTTGTTGTATATCTCGGGTGTGATGCGTGAATTTATATCGTCGGCAAGCCTGATGCTGCCGTCATATTCCTTACGGGTATCATATACGGTTATCGCCTCGTAAAGAGACATACCTGCGGGACGCTTCTCATGCAGAGCCTTCATCAGCAAACCGAGTTTCTGCTTTTCCTTCCTCAGTCTCTCCGCCTCAGCCTTATAGCCCTCGGGCGGTACTGTCCTGCCGACTTCCAGTGCCTGACCCAGCTGATCCAGCACAGAACGCTTCTGCGCCTTATTGGAATGCAGTTCCAGGCAGAAGGGATCGAGACCGAGCTTTTTTAATCTCTGCTGAACTACCGAAAGTGCAGCCATCTTCTCGGCCACAAAAAGCACCGACTTACCGTGATATAGGGCGTTGGCTATCATATTGGTTATCGTCTGGGATTTGCCCGTTCCCGGAGGGCCGTGCAGGACGAAGCTCTCGCCCTTGCTTGCGGCGCATATAGCTGCCAGCTGTGACGAATCGGCACTTGAGGGTACAGCTATGTCCATAGGGTCTCCGTCAGAGGGTGAAGCAGTGATATCCACAGGCTGCCACTCCATCTTTCCGATGATGAGCGAGGCAACGATCTTGTTGTTTTTGAGTTCATCGCAGCGGTTGCGGATATCGTTCCACATAATGAATCTGCCGAAAGAGAACTGTCCTATGAATGCCAGTTCTTCGATATCCCAACGCTGATTCTGCATGACGGCGCGGCGCATGGTATTGAACACCATACGCAGATCCACTCCGCTCTCATCGGCAGGCAGAGGATCGAGTCCGTCAACACGGATGCCGAAGTCCTGTCTCAGCATCTCCAGCAGAGTAATGTTCATCTGAGTGTCCTCACTGCGGATCCTCAGAGTGTAAGCCTTGTCGGAGATCTTTCTCACTATATCCACAGGCACGAGTACGAGAGGGGCGTAACGCTTCTTTGTGCTTTTTTCGGTCTCGTACCAGCACAGGAACCCGAGAGCGAGATACATTGTGTTCGCGCCGTTTTCTTCTATCGACAGCTTTGCCTTGCGGTGGAGTTTTTTTAGTGCGGCATCAAGGTCGGTCTCATTGAGGAAAGTTCTCAGGCGCTTGCTTGCGAACTCGGTCTCGGCGATAGAGGATATGATATCCTTGTTGTTCTCTGTTCTGTATATCTTCTGGTCTGTGAGAGACAGGCTGAGTTCCGAGGGCACGGGCATGATCTTGAAACTCTCGCCTCTTGCCAATTCATCTTCCAGTCTGCCGAGGTCGGAAATGACCAGCTGAACGCTCGATGCACCGGGCACGAAATTAATAAGGCTGTTTCTGAGAGAGAGGTCGAGGAGTTTGCGCTCCCACATCTCCTGTTTTGTGACAGCACCTATCCTGCCCTCTGCCACTCTGCGTGCCGAGGGATCAAGCTCGTTGGGGGTATCGGTGATCTCGGAGGCTCTTCGCTCTCCGAAATCCGAGAAATCGTACTTGCCTTCTGCGTTTACCGGCAGAGGTCTTATGCCGTTGCCGCGGCATCTTTTTATATCAACCGCCATATCGAAGCTGTCCGCATCGGAAAGCTCCTCGGCAGCGTGCTTGGCGGCATATTCAAAGTCTTTGGACTTGCCTGCTGCGAAGTCAGTACACTCAACAAGGCATATAGAGTTTATGCCCTCGGCATTGCGTTTGGTCAGCGCAGAGGGATCATCCACGGCACAGTTAGCAAAAGTCTCTTCTTCGAGCCAGCAGCCTGCGAAGGCATGACCCTTGGTAAACACCAGCAGAGGCGACAGTCCGACAGCCTCGGTGCAGGCGCAGAACAGCAGGGAGAGGTCAAGGCAGGTGCCGCATTTCTGCTCCAGAACGCAGTGGGGCAGACGCACTCTCTGACCCATTGTCTCGAAACTTGCAGGCGGCATGGTATAGGCGATGTTCTCCTCCTGCAAAGCGGCATAGATCGCCGCCATCTGGAACCTGACCTTATTTGGATCCTGAGTCTGATACCCTGTAAAAGAGGGATCTCCGCTCCACTTCATAAGGTAGTGTGCCGCCTTGTTGACGGTCTGTGCGACAGCGGGGTGATTGGGGGTTATGTAAGCTGCCGTTAGTTCGGGCATTACGCCTATACCTGTCCACTGATCGGCGGCAAGGATATTCGTCTCAAATGTGCTGACGGCAAGGGTCTCCTCCCCTGCGTATGCCGACACAGTGATGACACCCTCGGTGCTTTCGGTAAGCGAAGAAAGGAACTCGGGCAGAAGTGTTATCTTTACGGGAGAGATCTCCACGGTCTCCTGCGGCTCGATAAGTGCAGCCGAAGTCTCAAAGGATGCTGCAAAAGCAGGAGAGAAAGTCACGGTGATCCTTACGTCTCTCAGTTCGGTTTCGGACAGAGAGGTAAGGCGCAGCGATCTTATCAGCGGTATGCGGTTACGGTGCATGGCAGGAGCAAACTGCGGATCGCACTCACACTTTATCTCAAGCAGACATTCATTATCCAAATCAATACGCCTCCGTTTAAAAAATCGGTTCTGAGAACATTATAACACAACACAGGAGATTTGTCCACTAAAAAAGAGGGCGCGGATGCGCCCTCCCGATAGTTATATCTCTTTCACGTACAGGCGGTCATTTCCGCCGCCGTAATTAGTGATATCCTTCAGATATCTGTAGCCGTAATGCTCATACAGACCTTTATACTCCGTCGGGATATAGCTGCGGTCAAAACCGAGCTCCTTCAGGTAGCTGTTTGCGGTACTGATGAGTTTTCCGCTGATCCTGTGTCCTCTGAATTCTTCATCCACAAATACGCATGATACCCACGGAAAGATCTCGGGCAGAGGATAATAATCTGTCTTCATCACCGAGCACATACCGATGATCCTGCCGTCCTTTACCGCAGCGAAGAAAGTCTCCCAATCGGTGAATACCCAGTTTCTGAGCATATCAGCCAAGTGATCCTTTACTTCCGCCCATGAGCAGTTCTCGACAAACGAGATCAGCTGTTCTGCGAGGGCAGAGCCCTTTTTTACTGTTTCGACTTTTACCATCCGAAATGCTGAGCCACCAGCTGAGCAACCTCTTCGGGGGTCTTATCGCCCTTGCGTTCAAGGTAAAAGTAACCGCTGTCTTTGATATCGGCTATTGCCTTGCGGTTTATCCTGCCGAGAGTCTCACTGCATACTTCCTTTGCCTTTTCCACATCCGAGGCACTTTCAAGCCAGTTCTTGAAGCCCTGATGGTCCGGACGGTTGGCATACTGCTCAGCCAGATTTACGGGATCTCTTACGAGAAAAGCCACTCTTGAATGAACAGTCAGCTGCTGAGCTTCCTCCACGGTCATTATGCAGTCGCAGATTATCTTCTTATCCTGCGAGAGCCTTATCAGGTCGAGCAGTATATATCCCAGCTGTTCTCTGCTGTTGCCGAGGAGCCATGCTGTGTACTCATCAACACTGCGTCCGAAAAATTCATCTGCATCCCTGAACTGACGGTTCATTGCAGGCTGGTCAATGGGATTTGAGAGCAGTCTGTGTTCGTCATGGTGTTCGTCGATCCGGTAAACTTCAATACCGTACTTATCGCTCAGTACCTGAGCAGTAGTGGACTTTCCTCCGCAGGCTGTACCTGTAAGGAAATAAACGTTCTTCAAATACTCTCTGAGTATATTATTCTGAAATATCATAGTAATTCTCCTTGATAAAAATAGTTTCGTTTTCAAAGCTTTTTCTAATGAGCAGAACACGACATGAAACTATTTATCAAAGTTTCACGCCGTCAGATATTTCTCAGTTTTAAAAACATTACCATTGTTTTTTCCTCCGTTTTTGGAATTTGCGCTATTCTGCGCCCTCTTTTTTAAGCACTGCGAGTATGGTTCTGAACACGCAGAGCAGATCGAGGTTCATTGAAAAGTGCTTGATGTAATAATACTCAAGCTCGAGGCGTTCACGGTACTCTATATTTGATCTTCCGTTGCATGCCCACCAGCCTGTGATGCCGGGTTTTACCTTCTGATAGAGTTTAAGTCCTCCGTGGGATTCAAGCTCGCCCTCGATGAGAGGTCTCGGTCCCACAAGGCTCATACTGCCGCCGAGGATATTGACCAGCTGCGGAAGTTCATCCACCGAGAGCTTTCGGAGGAGTCCTCCGAACTTTGTGATACGCGGATCGTTGGTGAGCTTCTGATTGGCTTCCCACTCGGCGCGGTACTTCTCGTCTTTAAGAAGTTCTTCGAGCACCTTGTCGGCATTGGTGACCATAGTCCTGAATTTCAGTATCCTGATGATCCTGCCGTTTTTGCCTATACGCTTCTGTGTATAGAATATGCTTGCCTTGTCACCTGTAAGAAGATAGGCGATCTTGATGATAAGTGCCACAGGTATCAGCACTGCAAGGCCTATGAGTCCGATCACTATATCTATCAGTCTCTTGAAAAACAGGTAGAAAAGCTGACTCGGTCTGAAGGTGAATGCTCCCACGCTGAGGGTCTTGTATATACCCACATCGGAGACGAACTGATCTTCTGTCTGCACCCCGATCATGGACTCGATGTCTATATGCACATTGACCGCATTGCCTATGAGCTTCTCATAGGTCTCCCTGCTGACTTCCGAAGGCGGCATGGCTATCAGCACATCGCTTATATTATTTGATATCACGTACTCTGCGAAGTCACTGTCCACAACGGGGATATCCTTATAGGTTCCGATGTTTTCCGCATCGGTGAAGTGGATGCCTCTGATATAATAGGGATCGTAATCGCCGCCTGCCACATTGATAAGAGCGATATCGACAGACTTTGTATCGGTGACAATGAAAAGTGAGAGGCCTTTGATCTGCCCCACTTTTATCTTATCCGACACCAGCAGTTTCTTCCATATGTACTTCACCAGAAGCGAGAGAACAAAATAGAAGACGTAGGTCAGGATGAATACTGTTCGGGAGTAATCCTCACCTATCTTGAAGATATACAGCACCAGAGCCACAGATATCGCATTGAACATCGAGAGCTGCAAGGCGCGTATGAACTCCATGTAATATTTTCGCTTGAATATTCCGCCGTAGGGGTTAAGGATGAAGGTCAGTACAAGATCCGCCGCTATGAACAGGAATGCGAACCTTGCCCACACGGCACTTGACCACCAGGTATCATCTATCAGCCACAGACCCCTGAACTTGATCGCGAATGCTATAGTGAAAGCTATCAGCAGCGAAAGCATATCCACGACCATAAAGTCGAGGCGCCTGAGCCAAGGGTATTTACTTTTAGTATGCATTGAGCCACCATGCCTTTTTATAATGAAATACATCTGACGGACGACGCAAAAGGCGTGTTCTCCGCAGATGTCAATATATATCTATAATATTTTATTATAACATCAAATAACAAATAAATCAATTCGCAACTTTGATAAATTAGCCTTATAACCCTTGTGAAATTTGTGCAACAGCCTGCGGTGTCATCAAAAAAGAATTTCCGCTGGGGCACGGCTTGAAAAAGCGGTGATTATCTGATATAATATTATCAGAAAGGAGAGATCGCAATGCCTGAGATATGTCTTGCAGGAACGGGCGGCATGATGCCCCTCAAAGACCGATGGCTCACCTGCCTTTATTACGAACACGAAGGAGATGCCCTGCTCATCGACTGCGGCGAGGGCACACAGATCACACTTGCTCAGCAGGGTCTCAAACTCAGCAGGATACGTGCCCTGCTCATAACTCATCTTCACGCCGATCACACTTCGGGGCTCCCGGGGTTTCTGCTGTCCCTCGGAAACACTTCACGCACCGAGCCGCTGGAGATATACCTGCCCGAGGGAGGCACCGAGATCATCAGGGGACTGCTGGGAATATGCGGCGGTCTGCCCTATGACCTGATCTTCCGCGAACTGTCAATGACTGCGTCCACCGTTTTTGTGCCGCAGGGTTTCGGAAGCAGGCTTACGGTCTCGTCTCTGCCGCTGAAGCACTCGGTGGACTGCCTCGGATATTCACTCACCCTCAGCAGGCTGCCCGAGTTTCTGCCGCAGAAAGCCGGAGAACTGGGTGTTCCCGTGACACTGTGGAAAAAGCTCCATGGCGGAGAGAGCGTCACTCTTGAAGACGGGAGGATCATCTCTCCCGAAGATGTGACCGAGGATACACGGCGTCCCATAAAAGTCACCTATGTTACCGATACTCTGCCTTTTGCGGAGATCGCGGAGTTTGCAAAAGGGTCTCAGCTGTTTGTATGCGAGGGTATGTACGGTGATCCCGACAAAAAACAGAGCATGGACGAAAAAGGTCATATGCTGATGCAGGATGCCTGCAAGCTTGCTGCCGATGCCGGTGCGGAACGCCTCTGGCTCACGCACTACAGTCCGGCAGAGTCAGATCCTCGGCGTTTTGAATCTGAACTGCGAAGCATCTTCCCCGAAGTCACTGTCTCTGCCGACGGTGAACGGACGCTGCTCAAAGGCTGAATCATAAAACACAATGCCCCTCATCCGAAGACTTCGGATGGGGGGCAGGCTTTTTATATACAGCTTACCGCACAGACAGGCTTACTTATACTCTGCCTGACCGGTGATCTTGGTGTAGCATTCCTTATAGAGCTTTGCGGTATTGTTCACGATATCCTCGGGGAGCTTGGGAGCGGGAGATACGCCGTTGAGCTTCTTCTCGATGAGCCAGTCGCGGACGAACTGCTTGTCGTAGGATCTGGGAGAAACGCCTGTCTTGTAATCCTCGGCTGCCCAGAAGCGGCTGGAGTCGGGAGTCATCACCTCGTCACCGATAGTGAGAACGCCATTCTCGTCATAACCGAACTCAAACTTTGTATCAGCAATGATGAGGCCCTTCTTCTGAGCATCCTCATAGCACTTGTTATAGATCTTTACGCAGACATCAGCGATCCTGTCAGCCTCTTCCCTGCCGATTTCGTCTCTCAGTCTGTCGAGAGTGATATTCTCGTCATGGCCTTCGCTGTTCTTTACGGAAGGTGTTACCATGGGCTGAGCAAGCTTCTCGGCAAGCTGATAGTCACCCTCAATGGGCTGGCCGCAGTAGGACTTGGTCTTCTTGTACTCTTCCCACATACTGCCGAACATATAGCCTCTTACGATAAACTCATAGGGGAGCATCTTGAGCTTTTTGGTCATAACAGTTCTGCCCTGATACTTCTCCTTATCGGCAGCGAACATTTCGGGCATCTTGGAAACGTCATCGGTAATGATATGGTTGGGAACGATGTCCTTGGTGTGATCGAACCAGTACAGCGAAATCTGATTGAGAGCCTTGCCCTTGTTTGGGATAGTGGAATCGAGGATAACGTCAAAAGCCGAGATCCTGTCAGTAGTGACAAGCACGAGCTCGCCGTTGTCGGTCTCATAGACCTCTCTTACCTTACCTGAAATGATCTTTTTCATAAAAACACCTCTTATATTTTTTGGATATCCGTACAGGACAGCCTCAGGCAGTCTCTCACGGGATCATACTACTTATTATAATCCATTGATCGTGATATGTCAATAAATCGCACAAACTATTTTTGACGATTTTACAAACAGGACAAAAGAGTGTTCTGTATCAAATGCCGATAAACAGTCAATACTATCTGCGATAACATCAAAAGGGGGAGACCGTCATCAGCAAGACAGACGACAGGAACCGTATAAGTCCGCAGCTCGGAGTGACGCTGGACAGGCTGACCAAGCTGCTCGGGAGCAGTGCCGATCTGAACATATCCGAAGCAAACCTCGGAGGGATCAGATGTGCGGCAGCCACCATCGAGGGCATGGCATCGGCACAGATGACTGCAGAGACAGTTCTGCAGCCGCTGACGCTTCTTTCGGACGGAGCCGCCTCGGGTGCAGAGCTTTTTGAGCGGATCACCGTCGGAAGCTTCTTCACTGCCGACCGCAGCACAGTAAGCACCTTGGACGAAGCAGCAGGGCTTCTCTTCTCGGGATTTGCTGCCGTGTTCATCGAAGGAGTATCCGAAGCCGCTGTTTTCGGGGTGCAGGGGTTTGACAAAAAAGCCGTGGGCGAGCCCTCAAGCGAACACAACATCATGGGTTCTCAGGAGGGTTTCTGCGAGGCACTTCGGACGAACATCTCACTTCTGCGCAGACGCATGAAGACTCCCTCTCTGCGTCTTGAACTTCTGACCGTTGGTAAAAAAAGCAACACGGATATCTGCATTGCCTATCTTTCCGACCGTGCCGACAGCAGTGTCGTCTCCTCGGTCAGGAGGCGTCTGTCCTCAGTGGGGATGGACGTTGTGCTCACTTCGGGGACGCTGATGCAGTTCATCGAAGAAAATGAGGATATCGGGTTGTTCTCCGAGACCGCTGCCACCGAGCGTCCCGACGTTGTCGCCTCAAAGATCAACGAAGGCAGGATCGCTGTGCTCATCGACGGCACGCCGTTCGCACTGATCTGTCCGTCCCTGTTCGTGGAGAATTTCCGCACGGTGGACGATGCCTGCTCAAAGCCCTACTTCGTGATACTGATGCGTCTGGTACGCTTCACTGCTTTCTTTTTCGCTGTACTCTTTCCCGGGATATACGTGGCGGTAGCGAACTATCACCCCGAGATGCTCACCTTAAAACTGCTGCTGAACCTTACCGCCTCGGAAAAATCAACGCCCTATTCGCTGTTCGTAGAGATGCTGATAATAACACTTCTGCTCGAACTGATGAAAGAGGCTTCGGTGCGTATGCCGAAAGCTGTCGGGAGCGCGATATCCATTGCAGGAGGTCTTGTCATCGGTGATGCAGCGGTCAAAAGCGGCATCATATCCTCTCCCCTGCTTATCATAGTCGGCATCACGGCAACAGCCTCATTTGTGATACCCACCCTCGCCCAGCAGTCCTCAGCTCTGAGACTGGTGTATATCTGCGCAGGAGGAACGGCAGGCTTCTTCGGTATAGCTGTCGTATCGGGAATGATAATGTGCAACGCCGCCTCGATGAACGGCTGCGGTGTACCCTATACCGCGCCTTTGCTGCCGTTCACGAAATCGGGAGCGGCGGATATACTCTCACGGAAGAACCGCACCCGTCTTGAACGCGAACACACCACTGTCTCAGACTACAAAAGCACGAAAGGAGCGATCTCGGATGAATAAGATATCCTCTTTTCAGACGGCGGCGCTTGCCCTGTGCTTTGCCCTCGCACGTATGATAGCTTTCCGTCCCGAGGGAAGCAATATGCTGGTTTGCATAGTGGGAGAATTCTTTGCCTGTGTACTGCTGGCTGTCCTGTCTCTTGCGGCAGGTGCGGTCCCACCGCTGAAAAACGGGTTGCCCGCAAAGATCCTCGCCGTTATCGGCGGGTTATACTGTCTCTTTGCCGCATCGCTGGTGCTTGCGGTGTTTGCAGATTCCATGCAGTACAGCTTCCCCGAGTTCTACTCCTCGTGGGCGATAATAGCCGCCCTTGCAGCCGCTGCTGCCTACTGTGCATCCATGGGGGTCTCCGCCTGCGGACGCACTGCCTGTGCCGCCGTTCTGATCTCTCTGCCGATATTCCTTTTTATGGGTGTGGGTGCCTCTGACGGGATCGACGTATCGGGGCTGCAATTTGCAGTCGATGACAGGAACGAGCAGATCTTCTCCCATTTTGTGTGGGCATTGGGTTACTCCTTTGAGATACCTCTCCTGTTCATGCTCAGAGGGAGAACAGACCGTCCTCGCCGTGCCGCCGTGATCTACAGCATCGGCAGGACATTCATGTGGTCAGTGATGCTGGCGCTCTGCGGGTGCGTTCTCGGAGATCACGCTCAGAAGGGATTGCCCGTCTTTTCACTTGCCGCTTACTCGAAGACCGCAATCGTAGAACGTTTTGACGCTCTTGTCCTGCTGATGTGGGCACTCTGCACGCTGCTGGCACTGTCGATGGTGTTTCTCGGTCTCGGCGAATGTGTCCGCAGGATAAAGACCTCTGTACCCTCATCGGCAGGACTGATACCTGCCGCCATAACTGCTGCCGTCGCCTGCGTGATGTCGGCGTGTATCGTCCCGGAGCCTGCACCCGTGATACTCTCGGGAATGCTGCTCATCGTGCTGATACCTGCCGCCCTTTCAGGAGGCAGAGCCCTATGAACAGAGTTGCTTTTTTTCTGATAGCTTCGCTGCTGATGCTTTCCGCAACAGGCAGCAGAGACACCATCGCATCACTCGACCGCGCTATGGTACACGCCGTCGGCATAGACAGGGATCAGGAAGGATACAAAGTCACTTTGCAGCTTTTCCGTCCCGACAATTCGGGCACCGACACCCAGCTCGATGCAGGCAAAGCCAACATCTTCGTGATATCGGCGTCGGCACCCACTGTCGAAGAGGCAATGACCCTCTGCGAGAACCGCCTCGGCGAGTACCTCTTCATCGGCCACAATCAGCTGATCGTGCTGGGCAAGGGGATCTCCCTCGATGCTCCCTCTCTGTTGTTTTCGAGGTTCATAAAAAGCAAGGAAAGCTATCTCGGGGCTGCTGTTGCCTGCACCGAGGGCACAGCCGAGGAACTGCTTTCCGCAAAGCTCTCGGAAGGTGCAGTCGCTGCGCAGAACATCATTAACATTCTCAAACGGCATACAGAAAACTCAGAGACTGTCTTCTGCGATCTGCTGGACACTCTCAGCACCGAAGGCGCAAGCCTTGCCGTACCTCTGCTGAAACTCACCGAAAGCAGCAGCGGATCATCTGAGAAAAAGCAGAACAACGGAGAACTGACCGTCAGCGCGGAGGGCGCAAAAGTTTTTGTCGGCGGTAAGGAAAGATTTATCCTCTCTGCCGATGAGTGCGCGGGACTGTCTCTGCTCAGGTGCGAGGGCAAACAGGTCACTGTGCGCCTTGACGGCAGGTACGGTCCCTCTGCGGCTGTCGTGAGAAAAAGCGGACGGCAGCTCTCTCTGACACGCAGCGGAAACCGATTCTCATGCAGGTATGAACTTGAACTATCCGTGAGAACAGACCAGAGTACCGATTCTCTCTTTGACCGGGAGACGCTTGCGGCAGGCTGCGAACAGGCGGTCCTCGCACTGTGCGGAAAAACTCTCTCCAAACTTGAAGAACAGGATGCCTCGGATCTGCTGGGCGGCTCAAAGCTGCTCAGATCCCGATTTCCTCAGATATGGATCGACTGCGGCAAGGATCACCGCAAGGCCGAGAGCCTTATCGGATACACCGTAAATGCGAAATGCTGCCTGTCGTAGTCTAACTGTACCGATTTTTGTACCGTTTATCTGCGATTTTGACAAACTGTCCAAAAAAATGACCTGACAAACAAAACAAAACGTGTTATCATATAGTCACAGCAAAAACCACGACCCATAACACGAAAGGAAGGTCTTTGAAATGACAGACATCATCAGCATCATCGGAAACGCACGTATCGAAAAGGTGGAGAAGCGCAGCGGCGAGATCACCGCCTGGAACAGACGCATCGGCTTTGTCGGCTTCGAGGGCTACCTCGTGATAAAGGTCACCCCCGACGGCAAGACCTACGCCTGCATCGATGACAACCGCCGCTGCATCACTACCAGCTGCGGCACCCTCGACCTCAGCGCAGAGACCGCCGTCTTCACTACCCGGAACAGCGTCTATACTTTTACACTCTGCCGCCACGCTCAGGCTTGCTGATAATCACAGCCAAACAATAATTAATTACGGCAGTACCCATGCATAAACCCCTGCATGAGTACTGCCGTTATTTATTCTTTGTTTTGCCCTATGGGCAGCCACACGCGCATCTCGTTTTCTCCGCGGTTCGCCCAGCAGAAATAGGGTATGGCTTTAGCTTTGCAGGACGCATACTTCGGAGGCTCCGAGGTATAAAGGGCATCGCTGTCGGTGACACGGAAAGCATCTGCTTCGATGGCAGGTATGCCATCAAGACCGTCCGCACTTGACATCGAGTATCCGAAATTGACATCAAGCCTGAGAGAGATCACACTGCCGCCGTTGTCCGCACCCTCAAAGCAGTAAACAAGAGGGCCTCGGCAGATGCACGCCTTACCCGAAAGTTCGGGCACACGGACAGCGCCGTACACGACCCTCGGCTCGCCGTCAAGATCAAGAGCAAGCACATCGCCGTCCGACACATCAAGATATGCATAGCCGTCTTTCAGCTGATAGTCTGCGGAGGAACCGTTGAGGTTCAGGACTGTCTTTTTGCTCCAGTGGGGCATACGGACAGCAATACGGCCTCCCTTTTCGATGCGGTAATTCACAGTCATGCCGAAGGGATAATCGGTCTCGCAGACAAGTTTAACTCCGTTTCGGAACTCTGCGCTGCCTGCCGCATAAAGATGACAGAATGCTGTGTCTCCGCTGCTGCCATAGGCATAATTTCCAAAAGACATAACTGTCCTTGCCACATTGGGAGGACAGCAGGCACAGGCATACCACCCGGGACGCTGAGTCAGATCGTGACGGTGTGTGGGCGATACGCCCGAGATCCCGGGGATGCACTCAAGCGGATTAACATAGAAAAATCTCTTTCCGTCACGGGACATACCTGCCAGCACTGTGTTGTAGAAAGCCTGCTCCATAACATCGGCGTACTTCCCGTCGGGGTGAGCCTCCAGCATACGCGAGGCAAAGAACATAAGTCCGATGGATGCGCAGGTCTCGGCGTAGGCAGTGTCGGAGGGGAGATCGTTGTCCACCGAGAACGCCTCTCCGTGAACAGTGGATCCGATGCCGCCCGTGACATACATCCTGCGCTGAGTGATGCTCTGCCAGAGACGTTCACAGGCAGCGGACAGTTCTTTGTCGTCACGCTCCGACGCAAGATCTGCCATAGCGGTATATAGATACACCGCCCTCACCGAGTGACCCGTTGCATCGCTCTGCTCACGGACAGGCTTGCCGCTCTGCTGATAGTCATCGTTCTCGCCCTTGCTGCCCCATACAGACCAATTCCTGTTGGCAGCTTCTTTTCGGAAATAGTCGGGATCAACACCGCGCACGTTGATGAAATGCTCTGCCAGTTCAAAGCAGAATTTCTCGCCGCTTGCTCTGCCCAGCTTCATAAGTGCAAGCTCTATCTCGGGATGCCCGGGATAACCCTCTGCACCCTCGGTGATGAAATGCCTGTAGATGTGCCTTGCGTTTTTAAGGCAGACATCCATGAGCTCACGCTTGCCTGTTGCCTCGAAGTATGCGGCTCCTGCCTCGAACATATGCCCCGAACAGTACAGCTCGTGCCCTTCAAGAAGATTCGTCCAGCGTTTGTCCCTGTCCTTGACGGTGTAGTAAGTGTTAAGGTAACCGTCCTCGTCCTGAGCCGAAGCGATCAGAGATATCAGTTCGTCACAGCGGTGCTCAAGGTCACTGTCGGGATGAACGGAAAGTGAGTACGCCGCAGCTTCCAGCCACTTTGCAGCATCACTGTCCTGAAAGACCATACCGTAAAATCCGTCTCCGATATCCTCGCCGCGCAGAGCCTTAGCTGCGTTTACAAAATTCTGTATGACATGGCTCTTTTCACCGCCTGCACGGTCACACAAAACCTCGTACTGATACGGTATGACTGTGTTCCTCACAAGCTCCTGATACTTCCCGATAAAGCCCTCTGCTCTGTAGGATGATAACGCCGCCCGCTGTTGAATCTTCATAGAAAAGCCTCCCTTTTTTTGGTTGTTGTCATTGTTGACATTACGGTTTATATGTATTATAATCTTATTATCAGGGAAATAAAATAGATCATCTGCTCATAAATATGGAGGATAATCTTGAACGGGATATATCTTGATAACACAGCACTGCCTGTGATATGCGCAGTGGACAGCCGTACGGCAGGAGAGCCTTTCACCCACGCCGACAGGATCCTTGATTTCAACGTGCTGGTGTATGTCACCGAAGGAGCGATATACGTCACCGAGGACGGCACCGACTATGAGATCGAACCGGGCAGCCTGCTGTTCCTCAAACACGGAATAAGACATTTCGGCAAGCGCGAGAACCCAAAGGGCACCAAGTGGATTTTTGTCCATTTTTATCTGGAAGATTCTGCTCTGCCCGAGCATCTGCCCGACAGTTCTGACATCGGTGTGTATGAACGCCTTGAACGCAGCCTCCTCCTGCCGAAACAGCTTTTCGGACTGAAAGGCAGCGGCATAGAAAGAATGCTCTCGGAACTGGCAGCATATTCTCACGGACAGGATCCCGCAAAAAGGTTCAGGCTCAACCTGATGTTCTCTCAGGTGCTTTCGGAGATCGCACTCTACGGTTCTTCCGAGCCTTCCCTCGCCGACAGGATAGCAGCCTATCTTGAACGTACAGGCAGTGAACCTTTTTCGGCACAGGCACTTGAAAGAGAATTCTTCCTGAGCTATAAACGTCTCGCTTCGGTTTTCAAGAATGCAAAAGGGGTCTCTATGCAGAACTATCATACAACGCTGAGACTCGGAACAGCAGCAAGACTGCTCAGGACTACCGATCAGACCGTAAGTGAGATCGCAGAGGCAGTCGGCTTTTCGGATGCCCTTTATTTCAGCCGCCGCTTCAAGGATCAGTTCTCCCTCTCTCCGAGAGAATACCGAAAGAGCATGAGCCTGAAATATTAGTATATACGGTGTACAACCTAAAATGAAAACCGCAGACGCCGTTCCTCAATGTTAAGCGACAAAGGAGGGTAACGCGGACATAAAAAACGGACATAAAAAAGGAGGGTATATTGATGAATACATCATTTTCACCGCTTTGGCTCGGATACAGACCGATAGATGCGGCTGTATCGGGCAGCATCGCTATACGATGCAGTGAACGCACCGAGCGCGACTGCTCGGCTGTGAACGAACTTATCAAAGCCCTTTCATCCATGCTCCCGGGTGCCGAACTCACTTTCGGAGCTGACAGCGCAGGATATATCATAGAGCTGGATATCGCTCCGTTCCTCGACAGAGAGGAATATACCGTCAGTGCAGACGAGCGAGGCGCATCGATCATAGGCGGTTCGGATATAGGCCTCCTCTACGGCGTGTTCGCATATCTGAGAACTATCGCCAAGGAAAACGGCTTCGTGCGCATAAGCAAGAGAGTCCGCCCTGCATTTCCTCTGCGTATGCTTGACCACTGGGATAATGCAGACGGCAGCATAGAGCGCGGCTATTCGGGAAGATCTTTCTTTTTCGAGAACGATGAGATCATCGTCAACGAGCGTACCGAACACTATGCAAGGCTGCTGGCTTCGACAGGCATCAACGCCGTTGCAATAAATAATGTAAATGTCAGATATGCTGCGGTGAGATTCATCACACCCGAGTATTTCCCAAAGCTCGCCGAGCTCGGCAGGCTTTTTGCAAGATACGGTGTGAAGCTGTTCCTCTGCATAGATTTCTCGGCTCCCATATCCATAGGAGGCATGAGAACAGCGGACCCCCTCTCCGCCGAGGTGCAGCTCTGGTGGAAAAACAAAGCTGCCGAACTGTTCAAGGCTATACCCGATCTCGGAGGCTTCCTGGTGAAAGCTGATTCCGAAGGTCAGCCGGGGCCTTATGCCTACGGGCGCAATCACGCCGACGGCGCAAATATGCTGGCCCGTGCGGTTAAACCCTACGGCGGAAAGATCATCTGGAGATGCTTTGTATATAACTGCTCTCAGGACTGGCGTGATGAAAAGACCGACCGTGCCTGCGCTGCATACCGCACTTTCGCGCCCCTTGACGGACACTTTGACGATAACGTTATGCTCCAGGTCAAGAACGGACCTATGGATTTTCAGGTGCGTGAACCTGTACAGCCGCTCTTCGGTGCCATGAAGCACACCGCTCTTATGGCGGAATTCCAGATAGCGCAGGAGTACACGGGTCAGCAAAAGCACGTCTGCTGTCTGATACCGATGTTCAAGGAGATACTTAATTTCCGTATGTATAACGGTTCAAATGAAGATACCGTCGGAAAACTTATAAGCGGCATCGCTGCCGTGACAAATACAGGAGACGATACCTGCTGGACAGGCAGCGAACTGGCTGCCGCCAATCTCTACGGATTCGGACGGCTCTGCTTTGAACCCGATATCCCCGTGGAGGATATCCTTGACGAGTGGATACGCCTTACCTTCGGGCAGGATGAAGAAGTCGCCGAAAAGCTGATGTATATACTTCTCGGCTCGCATAAGGCTTATGAAGACTACACCGCTCCCCTCGGCATCGGCTGGATGTGCAAACCCAACCATCACTACGGTCCTGATCCGTGGGGTTACGAGTTCGACCGCTGGGGCACCTATAACCGCGCCGACCGCAATGCCGTAGGCGTGGACAGAGGCAAGGATGGTACAGGCTTCTCAGAGCAGTACCATAAACCCCTCTGCGATATCTACGGCTCCCCCGAGACCTGTCCCGATGAACTGCTCCTGTTCTTCTGCCGTGTACCCTACACCCATGTGCTCAAGAGCGGAAAGACCGTCATCCAGCATATCTATGACACACACTTCGAGGGCTTCGAGCAGGCAAAGGAGTTCGCTTCCCTGTGGGAGAGCCTGAAAGATAAACTTCCGCCCGAAGTGTTCGAGAACGGACAAAGACGTTTCGGCGAGCAGCTCCGCTGCGCAAAGGAGTGGAGAGATATAGTCAACGCATTCTTCCACAGGCTTTCGGGCATCGAGGACGAAAAGGGCAGAAAGCTTTATTAAAATCCATTTTTACTTTTCTGCGTCTGTGGAAACAAATCGGATTTTGCGGAGGATATTATGCTAAAAGATTATCTGACAGATAAACCTGTTCTTGAAACAGACAGATTGATAATTCGTGTGCTCAACGAAAATGATGTACCTGATCTGAAAGAGTGGCTCGGAAGAGATGAGATCTATACATATTGGGGCAGAAAAGCAAGTAAGGGCGAGAAAGATCCCGAGCTTCTGTTTATTGATGCCCGCCCTTGGGTAAAAAGAAAACCCTCTCCTGATTTTGATTGGGGGATCGTATTGAAAGAATCCAATAAAGTGATAGGCATGATCGCGGTATTTGATATCCAGAATGCCAGAATGGGTGATATAGGATACAGGATCCATCCCGAGTACTGGAATAGGGGGATCACCACGGAAGCTTTGAAGGAAGTGGTGCAGTTCATATTTGAGAACACGGAAATAGACCGTTTGAACGGGCGTGCGGATGTAAGAAACATTGCATCAAACAGGGTCATGGAAAAATGCGGTTTTATAAAAGAAGGAACCGTTCGCCAAGGAAAAATGGTTTCTGTTTACTGCGATTATAATATTTACGGTCTGCTCAGAGAAGATTATGCAGGCTTGTAAAGTATAAACCGTTAAATAAGTCGGGCAGAAACACTTTTGTAAAAAGGGAGATATTAAACGATGACTAAGCGGTGGGGCAAGCCACCACCCTACAAATATCAAATTGAGGTATAAATGCTGTATCAGACAATAGACAACATCACATTCAGAATGAAAACAGAACACGACTTCTCGTTTCTGAAAAAGTACGGAAAGGTGTTCAAGGTCTTCGACGGACAGGACTCAGGCAACATCTGCTTCGGCGTGCAGAACGGCGAGCGCAGGCTCTTCGTCAAGTTCGCAGGAGCGCAGACTGCCGAGTATAACGGCTCCCCGGAGGACGCAGTTGAAAGGCTCAGATCCGTAGTTCCGCTCTATCGGGATGTGCAGAGCGATAAGCTGATAAAATTCGTCACAGCCGAGGAGATCGGCGGAGGCTTCGCCCTCGTGTTTGGGTGGACGGAAGGCAGGTGCATGGCGCGGATGTATCCCGAGGATCACCGCTTCATAATGGCTCTGCCGACAGATAAAAAGCTCCGCATATTTTCGGATGTCATCAGCTTTATGAAGGACATCCACCGTCAGGGCTATCAGGCGATAGACTTCTATGACGGGAGCATCATGTTCGATGAGAAGACCGATACTACCACCGTCTGCGATATCGACTTTTTCAGGCAGAAACCATGCGTCAACGATATGGGGCGTATGTGGGGCAGTTCGCGGTTCCTTTCCCCCGAGGAATACGTCCAGGGCGAGACCCTCGATGAGGTAACAAATGTCTTCACAATGGGTAAAATGGGATTCTCCCTCTTTACCGACAGTGACGAAGACCCCTCTGTTTTTCCCCTGAGCCAAGCCGCATACGATGTACTGAGAAAAGCCGCAAGCGACAGGCGCGGGGACAGATACACAAGCATATCAGAATTTGAAACAGCATGGAACGATGCTGTAAGAATACATATCTAAAGTACAGGAGGTTAGTACAACAATGTTCAAGACTGATGATATTTTCTCAAAGGATATGATCCTGCAAAGAGATGTAGATAACAACATCTCGGGTGATGCCGACAGCGGAAGCGAAGTCTCGGTGAAGCTCACCAAGGGCAGCAAGGTGCTGTTTGAGGGCAGTGTCAGTGCCGACAGCGACAATCGCTGGAAAGTGACTCTCCCTGCAGTGGAGGGCAGCTGCGATCCCTGCGAGCTGACAGTCACCTGCGGCGCAGAGAGCAAGGTCATAGACGGCATACTCTTCGGTGATGTTTACCACATTACGGGACAGTCAAATATGGAGCTGCCCATTTGCCGTACATTCAGCCCCTTTGAGGAGTTCCGCACCCCCGACTGCGCTTACGTCCGTGAGTACAGAGTACCTATCGTAAACTGCTTCGATCCCGATGTGGAGGATAAGGTCTTTGTCGGCGGAAGCTGGGTGCGCTCGGATGCCCCCGAAGCTATGATGATGAGCGGTGCAGGCTACTTCTTCGCCAAGGAGATCTTCGAGAGCTACGGCATCCCTGTGGGACTGGTCAATACGTCAGCAGGCGGCGCACCTATCGAGGGACGTCTGCCCTACTCTTTCCTCAAGGAATACGGCGACTATGACGAGTTCCTTGCCAAGGTGACTGCACCCAACTACATTGAAAACACCGTCAAAGAGGATATGGAGCGCGACGGCGCATATTTCAGGATGCTTGCCGAAAAGGACAAGATCGGCGACGGCATACTCAAAGGCGAGTACCCCGAGGGTACCGACACTTCATTCCCCTGGTCTGTAAAGGACTTTGCAGGAAGATACTGGTTCTGGACAGAGATCAACGTTCCCGAGGACTTTCCGCTCAGCGGCGCTATGCTCATCCTCGGCACCATGACCGACAGCGATGTGGCATACATCAACGGCGAAAAGGTCGGCGAAACAGGATATATGTATCCTCCGCGCTATTATAATGTGGCTGACGGAATCCTCAGACACGGTACCAACCGCATAGCTTTCAAGCTCGATATCTTCGGCGGTTTCGGCTGCGTCACCGAGGGCAAACGCTGGTGTCTGAAGAACGGCGAGCATATCATTGATCTTACAGACGGCTGGAAGGCTGCTGTTGCAGTCACCGCCGATAAAAAGCAGCCGGGCGTCTTCTTCCAGGGACTTCCCCTCGCAGTCTACGGAAAGACCACTGCTCCAGCATACTACCTCAATTTCAAGGGTATGCTCATCTATCAGGCTGAATCCAACGGCGTGAACGCAAAGAAGTACGCAGATCTCTTCTCCAAATGGGTAGCCTACTACCGCAAACGCTGCGGATATAATATCCCCGTTATCGCAACACAGCTTCCAGAGTTCGGCACCTTTGAGGACGGCTCGTGGGCAGAACTCCGCAGACAGCAGCTCAACTGCTGCGATGTACCCAACACCTCGATGGCTGTCACCATCGGCACAGGTGAGTACAATGACCTTCACCCCATCAACAAGTGGGACGTAGGTAAGCGCCTCGCCCTCTGTGCAAAGGCTCTCATCTACGAAAACGGTGACGCTTATCCCGTTCACTGCGTATCTTCCGAGATCAGGGACGGCAAGCTGATACTGAATTTCTCTCACCCTGTTAAGCTTGTGTTTGACGAGGCTGACAGTTACTTCGAGGCTGTTATCGGTGACAAGAAGGAAAAGCTCAAAGCTAAACAGTACAGCAACGGCATCGCCCTTGAGATCGGTGCTTCCAAGCCCGAGGCTGTCCTCTACGCCTGGCGCACATCGCCCACAAAGCCTCAGCTCTTTGACAAGGACGGACTTCCCGTCTCTCCTTTCGAGTATAAGCTTTGATCTCACCGACCGCTGTATACAATAAGCCTTACAGACCGGATCACATCAAAAAAACGGTATCTCGCTGCGAGATACCGTTTTTACTTATTTAATCAATCGTCATCTTCTTCGGGTTCATCCTCATCATCGACAACGCTGACGACCGAAGACTTATCCTTAGTCTTGCTGCTGTCATCGTCACTTCCGAAGATCCTGTCATGGAAAAGATAGAACACATCGAAAGCAATAACGCCGAGGATCAGAATGATAAGTATGATCGGCACTATTACGCCGCTTCCTCCTGCCTTGGTCTGCATAGTCCTCGGATCGGGATACGGCTGATACTGAGGCTGCTGAGCAGGGTTCGGATAGCCGTTTGGTATGGGCGGCACAGGCTGCTGATAGCCCTGAGGCTGATACGGCTGCTGTGCAGGCGGTCTGCTGAAATTATTCTGATTGTTCCGGAACACAGGTGCAGGCTGCTGTACGGGTGCGGGTGCAGGCTGACGGAACGCAGGCTGCTGTACGGGCACGGGATTCGGTGCAGGATCAGGAACAGGCTGCTTGTAGAAGCTATCGTTGATAACGGGAGTCTCGGGCACCTTGACCTCGGAAATGGGCGGCTCGGGGATAACAGCCTCGGGAGCCGACATTTCGGGAGTTTCGGAGACACCACTGTGATGCTCAAAAATAGGATCCTTATAGACCTCGGTAACTGCTTCGACCTCTGCTTCGGTGGAATGTACAGGAGCGTTGATCGGAGGCTCCTCAAACATATCGTCTGTTATAACAGGCGGAACCAGCTCATCCATAGTAACGGGGGCTTCATCTTTTTTCTCGGATGGTGCAGCGGCGATAGAAGTGCCGCACACGGTACAAAAATGAACGCCCTCAGCGATAGCGGAGCCGCACATCGGGCACACACCGGGTGTAACAACTGCCTCGGCTTCACCTATCCTTGCTCCGCAGCCGCCGCAGAACTTAGCGTTATCTGCCAGCTGACGTCCGCACTTTTTACAGATTATTGACATAAAAGGTCACCCTACCTCTCTTCAAAAATGCTTTCGATCACATCGCCGTAGATCTTCCACTCATTACCGTCATTGAAAACGGTGAGTGTTTTTTTCACGGTCTTATCTCCAGAAGAGAACTCCGTATCAAGCTCGTAGGCTTTTGAGATATTGATCCTCTTGGCATATCTCTGGGTATACTCAGCCTTCATTTTTGCGATAGCCTCAGTATCCAGCTCTTTGTGATCGTTGACGATATAAGTCAGTGCAAGCTGCTTCTGTCCGTCATTTTCGGCGATGCGCTTACAGAGCTCTTCGTCATATTTTTTTGATGCTTTATACGCCTCTTTAGCCCCTCGCGAAAAGCATTTGAGATACGATTCGGTATCCAGCACTTTCACTGACAGTGTCAGTGTTTCCAGTACCTCCTCGTAGTGCGCATACTGTGTTCTTTCTCCGTCCGAGCCGCAGCCCGCGAAGGAGACCAGTGCGATAAGTGCAGCCAGAGCCGCACACAATAAGCTCCTTGATCTTTTCATATCTTTTAAAATACGGACGGACATTTAACAGTCCGTCCGTTGTCTTTAAGTCTGATTTGCGGGTTGCGTCTTATCAGGTATAATCGTCGATAAGATCCTGAATGTCATCGAGGTCAACGCTGGACTTCTTGCTGCTCTTCTTTGAAGGAGGAGTAAGGTTGCCGCTGATAACTGTCCAGGTACCGTTTACCTTAGCAACAGTGATCTCTCTTGACTCATCGGTAGCATCATCGTCATCGCCCTTCCATGTAACGGAAAGGGTGAGCTTGTAACCGTCAGAAACGGAAACCTTATCGAGCTCGTACTCATCCTCGAACTCTTCCTTGAGGCTCTTGAGCTGCTTGTTGGTAAGTTCCTTCTTCTTCTTTACGCTGTACTTGATGGAAGGATCATCGCCAAGTCTCTTCTCAAGGGACTCCTTGAGTTTCTCTGCTCTCTCATCAAAGTAATCGTCAACGTCATCATACTTGTTGCTCTTATCAATGCTGTCCTCAACCTCTTCAATCATGAAGTCAGGATATGTAGCCTTGATATACTTGCCCTCGCCCTTGGTCATAGCAGCGACCATGTTATCGATAGGCTTCTTGTATCCGCCGCCGAAAAGCAGCAGGCAGAGAATAACGATAACAGCGATAACTACCACGCCGATAACACAGAGACCGATGATGGTGTTCTTGTTGGGCTTTTTGGTGATGTTCTTGATATTGTCCATAGTGAGCGATTCCTTAACAGAAGTGAAGCTCACACCGGAGAAAGTATTCTTTACAGCATCTGCTGCAGAAGCAGCGGGGGTCTGTGCATTGGGATCAACACCGTTCTGCTGAGGAGCAGCCTCCTGAGGGGTGCCGCAGTTGGTGCAGAATGTAGCGTTATCTTCGAGAGATGCGCCGCAGGTCGTACAGAATTTTGACATTGTGATTTTCCTCCCATATAATGTTTTTTTCTTTTTCATAGGTGTTTTTGCTAATATTATATTAACTCAAAACACACTCTTTGTCAATAGATTGAATCTATTTTTGTTTCATAGTCGGTAATTGTGCGGTTTCGTAAATTAGTAATTGTTAATATTGCCCATTTTCGCGGCTTCCAAAGCGTTCATATGACTTTCAAAGCGCGTCAATACGCCACGTATAGCGTCTGCGGCTCTTTGGAAAGTCGTCCATGATACCGTGTTCGGGGTCATAGAAAACGCCGTCGCAGAACAGTGACCAATGCCAGCATCGGGGTGTTTCGAGGCTGAGCAGGCAGAGCCCTTCAAGCTCCTCCCTGTCCGTGACCTGCACCCTTTTATCTGCCAGTCTGAACCCGAACCTTTCAAGCACGGATCTCATCTCTCTGAGGTCTGTTTCCCTGTCGTTACCCAGCAGTTCGCAGATCTCCGCCACGGTTTTCCCTGTCACCATAGCAAGCACTGCCTGACCGCACTGCAAGTCTGTAGGCTCGTGGATATACTCTATATTCATCCGCCTCACACCTTAGTCGGGATACTTTTCGAGGACATCTATGCACTCCTCGACGATGGCATTTGCTCTTTCGAGGGTCTCTCCGATCCTTGCGGCATCGTTGCTGGTGAGCATCTGCTTTGCCTGATTGAGAGCTTCCTTGCCTGCCTCGGCCTGATGATGATAGAGATCATCGAGTCTCTGCTGTGCCTTGACCTCCAGATCCTGATAAACGTTCTTGATATCCTTTACGATATTGATCCTGATCTCATCGTAGTTTTCAAGTGCGATATCTATGACATCGGTGGTCATTTTTTTCTTTTTGAGTATCAGGCTGAATGTACTCATGGCAGCCGGCGGGAATGTCTCGCTTGTGCCGAACAGCTTGACGCTCATTACCGATCGTGTAACATTAGTGCTCATTGAGCGCATGATCCTGCCCGTATCGGGGGACTGGCTTGTCATTTTGATATTGCTGAGTCCGAGGCGTTTCGAGAGGTCGGCACTTATTCTTGCCACCAGCTCGTTGATACGTCTTCTGTGGCACTCGATGCAGGTACGGTAAGCTTCTCCGACTTTTTCCATCAGGTAGGAATAGAAATACTTTTCTATATCCTCGGGCGAGAAGATGTCGTTGCCGTTCTCGTCCTGCTGGCGGCAGTCAAGCATACTTTGTCTGAGCTTTGCAAAGAACTCATACATCCACTTCTCTGCTTCCTGCTGCATTTCAAGTATATTCAGGTGGAGCTTGGGTTTATACTCCTCAAGGGCATCCGCAAGCTGCTCACACTGCTCATCGAAATCACGGGTCTTATTTTCGAGCACCTTCTGATCCATGACTGTCATATCGGAGAGCATCCTGATCTTGTTATAGGTCTCGCCGACCATATTTTCGACCATAGTGAAGACTCTCTTGGTACGGATGACATCCTTCTGCATCACGATATCGCGTTTAAGGCTGAGCTCAAACTGAAGGAACTGATTCTCGTAGAACTCTCTTGTTCCCTTATCGGGCGGACGGTCTCCGCCTGTTTTTCTTGCCAGCTCATCGACACCGCTTATTCCGTAGACTATAGCATTCGAGACGATCTGTCCCGTCAGTCTCTTGAATCTGCGCATGATCTTATCCACATCATTCTGAGAAGCGAGTGCGTCGGTCATATTCACGAGCACATACAGCATCCCGAACCTCTGTGGCTGGATATGGCTTGCGAGGTACATCTGCTCTGTTTCCGAGAAGGGCAGCAGGCAGGATGTGGCATACATTATAGCATCGGCATTGACGAGGTACTCCGTTACCTGTCTGTCGAGGTCTTCGAGATCTGACAAACCGGGAGTATCGACGATACGCATCTCTTTGAGTATCTCGGCGTTGTCCTTGATATCGAGGTAATCTATCTTTGAGGGATAGAGCCTCATTTTGATCTTCAGTCGGTCACGGGTGATATCCTTGAAAGTAAGAACACGCCTGTCGCCGTTTTCGAGTACGGCTTCGACCTTCGGGATCTCGCTGTAGGAGATCTCGTTTATGGTATAGGTCTCCGGGGAGACATTGGAAGGTGCAAGCTCCTTGCCCAGCAGGGCGTTTATGATAGTGCTCTTTCCTCTTTTGAACTCACCGAGGATAACGAGGGTAAAAGGCTCACTGGAACGCTTCTCAACTATACTGTCCCAGTTGCGCACCTCTTCAACGAAGTCGCTGCCGAGCACCTTTGCGATCTCGGGATCGCTGATGAGGCTCTTCATCTTTTCCCTTATGAACGCAACGTCCTCGTATGCGGAATCGGTATTGTAAAGCTCCATATCAGCGCCCACCTCCCGTTCCGATCAGCATCGCAGACCTTACATCGCAGATCTGGGCGTTGATACGTTTTTCCATTGATCTTTCCAGATCTGTTCTCCACTCATAGAGGGTATCGCAGTTAAGGAACTCAATGGATGAAAGGACCCTTTTCTCCAGTTCGGAGAGATTGGGATCGGGTCTGAGAGCTCTGGGCTGTACAGAAGAGTAATCGCTGGATAGCGAGGTAAGTTTCTGGCTGTTCAGGGCAGAAGCCTGTCTGCCGTAGAAATCCACATATCCTTTTGAATACAGCGAACAGAGTATCTCACTGAAACGTCCCGGTTCATCAAGACATATCATGGCAGCTCTGTCGGCAGTCACATCGCCGAAGCGCATCCACTCGATGAGCGAGCGTATCAGCTGATTGCTTACATGGCCTTTATTCGAGCGTTCTATGGGCACATAGACGCTCTTGTTATAGTTAAGGTAAGTAAATGCCCAGTTATATGCAGAGTGATTGTTCTGCAATCTTCCGCACTCACAGCCGATCAGCAGGTTCAGCTCATCGAGGCTGCACTGTCTTACCACCCAGTCACTGAGGACGATACAGTCATCAATGACATCTGTTGTTATTGAATAAACGAGGGGTTTATCTATATCTGTCCTTACAAACACTATAGGGAGATTGAGCTCGAGCCTTTCGGCACATTTCTTTACGATCCCGTATATTTCGGGATATTTCAGCGCACCTGCCTGATCGCACTTCATGAACAGGTGCTTTGCCTCTGCGGCGATATCATTTGTATTTATTGCTCTTGAGAGCCTGCCCCAGCCTCCGAGACCCGAGATCTTCTGCCTTACGGCATAATCGGACTCGAAAGCATAATCGAGCTGGCCGCTTACCATATGTTTTTCAAATGAACGGTTGTATGCGTTAAGGTATGAGCGAAATCCCGTATCTATGTCAAGCAGCGGATTAGTGTTCTCTAAAGATCCACTCATCGGGGTACCTCCTAATCAGATTTTTCTAACTTGTTGACAAAAGTTAGATTTACGAAGCCGCAACGGTCTCCGTAGTATCGGAAAGTGCCTTTCTCAGCGCATAAGCATCGGAAACTATCGAGCTTGCAGCCTCTGCTATGCCGTGCAGACGCTCCATCTCCTTCTCGGAGAGCTCGTTCTTTTCGGTCTTGAGGGCGTTGAGGTTATCGAGTGTCTCCTGAGTATCGCGGAGGATGATCTCGGTCTCGCTCTCGATCTTGCTCTTGAGTCCTTCAAATGCCGAGAACACCTGACGGCGTACAGTCTCGGTGAAGTCGTTGTTTATACGCATTTCGTGGAACTGCTTCTTGACCTGATTCTTGAAATTGTTCTTGTACTTATCTATTCTTTCGTTGGTGAGGAACTTGTCGATGGTGAAGCCTGCGGTCAGTGTGCCGCCGAGACCGGATGCTGCCATCAGCACCAATGCCACGGGCAGACCTGCGGGCGAAAGGCTGAGCATAGTTGTGAAGAAGAGAGCCGAGAAGGAAGCGAGGCCAGTACCGAAGCCCAGCAGAGCTCCCTTGATGCCTGCCTCACGGAAACCGAGGAAGGCAGCGCCCACACCGAAGGAACCAAATGCCGCACCGATGCCCTTATCCACGCCGCTGCCGTTTCTGGACACACGGTCAGAGAGGGTAAACATCTCCTGAATGCGGGATACGCTCTCGAAGAACTCGTCCTCGAAGCCCTGTAATCTGTCAGCCTCGACGCTGATAGCCACGTTGATAGCGTTCTGTATCTGCTCGCAGATGAGTGATGCTCTTACTTCGATGCTCTCCTTGATCTTATCGGTGAGCTTGGCGGTAACGACTTTCAGCTGATCCTTCTTGAAGTCATCGGAAGACATCTGGAAGTTATCAATTACCTTCATAGCGGCAGCTTCGATGTTGGTCCAATAGCTGTCGAGCACAGGCTTGAGGTCTGCAAATACGTTGTTTGCGGACTCATTGATCTTGACGAACTCCTGACGCTTCTTATTTCTGATGTCGTCGATCTCGCCGATAGCCTTGTCATATTTCTCCATGAACTCGTCATTGGCCATCATGAGGGCATTCTCCTGCATAACCACGGAACGCAGTATCTCGGTGCCCGAATTGGTGATCTTGTTGGTAAGTATCTGGAGGGCGATAACTCCTCTTTCCTTGGTGAGGATAGTCTCGAGTGCGTTCTCGAACTCGGGGAAGTTGGAATCCTTCAACAGGTTGGGATCCTCGATCTTCTTGGCGGTGAGGGCACGCTTCGCGTACACCCCGATAACTCTCGGAGTGCCGATCTTTCTCTTATAAGCTGCGAACTCACGGCTGTCCTCGCCCATTACGAGTTTTGCCTTATCCATTATATACTTGGTGATACGTGCGCGGACAGTCTCTACGATCTTGTCCTCGTCCTCGCCCGAGAATGTACCGAAGCAGTTGACCACGAAAATGATACGTCCCACATCGGAGGTGAGCATCTTCTTCTCGAGGAAGTCCTTCTCGAACTGTGAGAAAGGCGAGTTTGCACTGATAACGAATACCGCGGCGTCTATCTTGGGGAGTATGGACAGAGTTACATTGGTCATCTGCTCGTCATCGTTCAGACCCGGAGTGTCGATGATATCAACGTTGTTCTTGCAGAACTCGGTATCGTAATAAACGGTGGCTTCCTTGACGGTCTCGGCCTTTTCCTCGGCATCGGAGGTCAGTTTGGTGACATAGTTCTCCAGCTGATCTATATCCACGCGCTCGGATCTTCCGTCCTTATACTCCACCTGAACATAGGGCTCTACGCTGTATGTAACGCGGTTGAGCGTAGCAGTTGTGGGAAGTACGTCGGCAGGCAGTATCTCCTGACCGAGCAGCGCATTGATGAGCGTTGATTTACCTCTCTTGAACTCGCCGACGATGGCGACTTCAAAGTGGTCCGCCTCGGATTTTTCGATAGTCTCCCTTATCGAATTGGCGGTGTTCACCAGAGATATGTCCTCACTGAGCTTCAACAGGCTCTTGAGGTTCTGGTTAAGAGTCTGCACGGTTTCCCGATAGGCGGCATAGCTTCCGTATTCAAATTGCTTATCCATTTCAGACCTCCGTTCCATGATGCAGATCACTCATACCGTGATATGCACCGTGGTATATTTTTATATTTTATTAGTTTCACATCACTACACAAATGTAGCATTATACATATTAAATTATACCACGGACATTATTATTTCGTCAACAATTTGTACAAACACGCTCAAAAAATTACTCTTTTGCACAAAATATAGGGGTGCTGCTTGTGCATAACGCTAAATGAAGTGGAAATCACGCAAAAAGCACCCGTTATTTTCCCGACAAATGCCCAAAGTCCGTGCTTTCTCTTGCCATCTTTATAATAGTATGATATCATATAGTCAGCTCCGCAGAGCAACTGCGTAACGCGATCAAAAAAAATTTTATCAAAAAAATAAAAACAGGTGAGTGAAAACAAAAAGTCACTGCGAATATATAGGTGAAAGGACCTTTCAACAGAAAAGAGATGAAAAGTATGACAGACGAGGAACTGCTCGGGTGTATGCGTCTTGATGACCAGAGTGCATTTGCCGCCGTTATGGAAAAATACAGACGGCTGGTGGAATACATTGTCGGCAGGATGATAAACTCAGAGAGCGACAGGGAGGAAGCAGTTATGGATACATTCTATAAAGTGTGGGACAAAAGAAATATAATAGATCTGAATAAAATGAGCCTGAAAAGCTACATATCCATGACTGCTTCGAGCTGCACGGTGGATAAGCTCCGCCGCATCACCAAAGGCGAGCCGGTTGATCCTATCGAGGACGACCTCCGTCTTGATCTCGACCTCGAAGATGAGACTGCAAGAAAGATAAACCTTGCCATCATCAAGGAGACCGTGCAGGCAATGCCCTCTCCCGACCGAGAGATCTTCATCGACCGCTATTATTTCGAGCTTGACGTTAAAGAGATAGCCAGGCGCAGGAACGTAGCCGAGAAAAAAGTCTGGAACATACTTTCAAGAAGAAAAGAAAGGCTTAGAAAGGAACTGATCAAAGGAGGCGTTACCTTATGAGCAGACTTACAGAAATTATGAAGCAGATCCCCCTTGACGAACTCATGGGAGAAACAGAGATAACAGAAAAGAACAAAGAACAAAACAAGGAAACAACAGGAGGAATCATCATGAACAACGAAGAAATGCGTTCAAACATCAAGCAGTCAGGCGGCGCATATGCAAAGCGCACAGGCGCATTTGTATCCGCAGCAGCTATCGCACTGGTCGCCATCGGAGGTGCATTTGCATACTCCAAGTTTTCAAAAAACAGCCCCGAGGCATCCGACATCAATACCAGCACCCCGTCTTCACAGTTACCCCTAACGTCCTCGGCGCCTGACGATCAGTCAACCGTTCAGCCTTCCACTTCCGAAACATCTGCCGCAAATCAGGCTATCCTTGGAGAATACATCCTTAGCAAACCCGAGCTGAAAGAGGGATACAACGACAGAGGATCAATGGATTATTTTGAAGATGATGCAAACTGCGGCTACGCTCTTTACAGAGGCGGCGAAAGAGTCGACAGAAAGGTCACACTGTTTAAGGTAAGCAACGGCAAGGTCACCGAGTACACTGAGCTTAAGGGAATGGACGGAGCAACATACGAACTGCCCTACAATATATTGCAGACGCAGATATTTGAGATGGGCGGCAGCAAGTACGCTGCACTGCTGGTTGAGATGATTAATGAACACTATTATCCCGTAGTAACGATCTTAAATCTCGACGGTGACGATCCTCTCGTCACAGGCGTGAGATACTACGAAATCAATATGGCAAAATTCTGCGATCAGGATCTCATGAATGATCCTCACGCGGATCCAAAAAAGTATCCCACAAGATACATGAGCCTTAAAGACGTTTTTACGGTGAAGGATAACACCGTAAACGTTGACGGTATAGATTACAGCGTCAAGGACAGGGATCTCATTCCCGAATTCCGTAAGATCCTGGAAGACTATATCAATAACAAGACGAATTTTCCGGAGCCCGAGATCTCCCAGGCATATACCTACACCAACAAGGACAGATACGCATACGGTGCATACTACGATCACAACAAGCATATAAGCGTCATCTGCAAGGCAAGCGGTCAGACCGTTGTTGAGTACGCCGACAATCTCCTCACGGGCAACAGCACCAAGCAGATCACCGGCAGAGTATACGATATGTGCGACTTCTATGTAGGCGACAGTGAGTTCCTTGCTATCCTCGCTGACAACTGCACCAACGGCGGTGTTGCTCCCATGATAATTGTCCTTGATATCACAAACGAATCCCCCGTTGCAGTAATGAGCACGCCCGCAATGATCAATATGCTCCATTACGACAGTGATGCCCAGACCATTGATGACAACGGCACCGTTATCTATGTTACTTCTAAGTTTGATGAAAACCTCTCCACATATATGCAGCCAACCGAGAACGGTTTTAAAATCGATGACAGAACATTTACCCTCATCGACGGCAAGATCCTCGAAGCACAGTAATTTACTATATCTTTTGTACGGTCTATTGGGGGAGACCCTTTTGAAAAAGGGTCCTCCCCCATACCCCCTCCCTAAAACTTCTAATTATTTTTGGCGAGGGGTATATACATTTTCCAAAACAAAACAAAAGCCGTACATTATTCTGTTTCCTAAAAACATTATACCCCTCGCCAAAAATCACTAAAAGTCTTTGGAAAGGAGTCTGAGGGATAACCTTTCTTCAGAAAGGTTTCCCTCAGTAAATCATACAGAGGGTAGGGTAAATTATTATTTATCGCAACGCATAACCGAATTGGAATCACGGCAAAAAAATATCCCCCGAGAGATCGGGGGATATCTTTTTATGCGATATAGAGATTACTTCTCCTCGTCGTTGTACAGCTTGGAGTATCTAACGAGATAATCGTATCTGTCAGCGGCGTTCTTAACAGCCTTGGAGAACAGCTTCTCTGCTCTCTCGGGATTCTGCTTAACGAGGGAGTTGTAACGAACCTCACCCATAAGGAAGTCCTTATAGTCCTTAGTAGGAGCCTTGCTGTCGAGCGAGAAGGGATTCTTGCCTTCGAGCTTGAGCTGAGGATTGTATCTGTAGAGGTGCCAGTAACCGCACTCAACAGCCTTCTTCTCCTCGGTCTGAGCGATGGACATACCGCCCTTGATACCGTGGTTGATGCAAGGAGCGTATGCGATGATGAGTGAAGGACCGTGATAAGCCTCAGCCTCGCTGATAGCCTTGATGCACTGGTTCATATCAGCACCCATAGAGATATGAGCAACGTAAACGTAGCCATAGCTCATTGCGATACCTGCGAGGTCCTTCTTCTTAACTTCCTTACCTGCTGCTGCGAACTGAGCGATAGCGCCTGTAGGAGTAGACTTGGAGGACTGTCCGCCTGTATTGGAGTAAACCTCGGTATCGAATACGAAGATGTTAACATCCTCGCCGGAAGCGATAACGTGGTCGAGACCGGAGAAGCCGATATCGTAAGCCCAACCGTCGCCGCCGAAGATCCACAGGGACTTCTTGCGGAGGTAATCAGCATCCTTGAGGATCTCAAGAGAAGCCTTGGTCTTATCCTTCTTCAGAGCTGCAACGAGAGCATCTGTAGCAGGAGTATTGGCAGCACCGTCATCAACTGTAGAGAGGTAACCCTCGATAGCCTTCTTCAGATCAGCCTTCTTGGTGGTCTTCTCGAGCTCGAGTACCTTGCCGATAGTTCTCTGACGGATAGTATTCTGAGCGAGGAACATACCGTAACCGTACTCAGCGTTATCCTCGAAGAGGGAGTTAGCCCAAGCGGGACCCTTGCCTGCCTTGTTGGTGGTGTAAGGAGTCGAAGGAGCCGAGCCGCCCCAGATAGAGGAGCATCCTGTAGCGTTAGCGATATACATTCTGTCGCCGAAGAGCTGTGTTACGAGCTTAGCGTAAGGAGTCTCGCCGCAGCCTGCGCAAGCGCCCGAGAACTCGAGGAGGGGCTGCTTGAACTGAGAGCCCTTAACGGTGGTCTCCTTGAACTTCTCAAGGACCTCAGGCTTCTCAGCGAGAGTCAGGCCGTAGTTGAATACTTCCTGCTCAGCGAGCTGAGTCTCGAGAGGCATCATGGAGAGTGCCTTGTTGCCCTTCTTGCCGGGGCATACGTTCACGCAGGAGCCGCAGCCTGTGCAGTCGAGAGCAGACATTGTCATAACGAAGTTAAATCCGGGCATACCGGTCATGGGAATAGCCTTATCCTTAGCGAGCTTGGGAGCCTTCTTCAGCTCAGCGTCTGTCATAACAACAGGACGGATTACTGCATGAGGACATACATAAGAGCAGAAGTTACACTGGATACAGTTCTCACCGTTCCAAGCGGGAACGTCAACAGCGATGCCTCTCTTCTCGAATGCAGCGGAGCCCTGGGGGAAGGTACCGTCAGCCATATAGGTGAAGGTAGAAACGGGCAGTGTGTCACCCTTCTGAGCGTTGCAGGGGATCTGGATCTCGTTAACGAACTTCTCAAGATCCTTGTTAGCGCACTTAACCTTCTCCATACCCATCTGGGTATCCTTAGCCTTCTTCCAAGCTGCAGGAACCTTGACCTCAACTACCTGCTGATAGCCGGCGTCGATAGCGTCATGGTTCATCTTAACTACAGCATCGCCCTTTCTGGAGTAAGAAGCTGTAGCAGCGTCCTTCATATACTTAACAGCATCCTCGATAGGAATGATGTTAGCGAGCTTGAAGAATGCGGACTGGAGAACGGTATTGATTCTGGTTCCGAGGCCGACTTCCTTACCGATCTTAACGCCGTTGATGGTGTAGAACTTGATGTTGTTCTTAGCGATGGTTCTCTTAACCTGACCGGGGAGGTGCTTCTCGAGTTCAGCAGCATCCCACTGGCAGTTGAGGAGGAATGTTCCGCCGGGCTTGATGTCGGAAACCATATCATACTTGCTGATGTAGCTCTCGTTATGGCAAGCTACGAAGTCAGCCTGGTTGATGAGGTAGGTAGACTTGATAGGAGTCTTACCGAATCTGAGGTGAGAAACGGTTACGCCGCCGGACTTCTTGGAGTCATAAGCAAAGTATGCCTGAGCGAAGAGGTCGGTATGGTCACCGATGATCTTGATAGAGTTCTTGTTTGCACCAACGGTACCGTCAGCGCCGAGACCCCAGAACTTGCAAGCGGTAGTACCTGCGGGAGCGGAGTCGAGCTTCTCCTCAACGGGGAGAGAAAGGTTGGTAACGTCATCCTCGATACCGATTGTGAATCTGGGCTTGAAGGTATCCTTCCAGCTTGCATTCCAGAATACAGCCTTGATCTGAGCAGGAGTGGTATCCTTGGAGCCGAGGCCGTATCTGCCTGTAGCAACGGGGATATCGTGGAACTTGGTGCCCTTGAGAGCTGCAACTACATCGAGGTAGAGAGGCTCACCGAGGGAGCCGGGCTCCTTGGTTCTGTCGAGAACGGAGATCTGCTCGCAGGTATCAGGGATAGCCTCAACGAGCTTCTCAGCGCAGAAAGGTCTGTAGAGACGTACCTTAACGAGACCGAGCTTTGTGCCCTCGTTAGCGTTGAGGTAATCGATAGTCTCTTCGATAGTATCACATACAGAGCCCATTGCTACGATAACGTGTGTAGCATCGGGAGCACCGTAGTAGTTAAAGAGCTGGTAATTAGTACCGATCTTAGCGTTTACCTTGCCCATATACTCCTCTACGATAGCAGGGATAGCGTTGTAGTAGGAGTTGCAAGCCTCACGAGCCTGGAAGAAGATATCGCCGTTCTGAGCGGTACCGCGGAGTACGGGGTGCTCAGGATTGATAGCTCTCTTTCTGAAAGCCTCGATAGCATCCATATCGACCATTTCAGCAACGTCCTTCTGATCCCAAACTTCGATCTTCTGGATCTCGTGAGAGGTACGGAAGCCGTCGAAGAAGTGGAGGAAAGGAACTCTGCCCTTGATGGTAGAGAGGTGTGCAACGGTACCGAGGTCCATAACTTCCTGAACGTTAGACGAGCAAAGCATAGCAAAACCTGTCTGACGGCAAGCATAGATATCGGAGTGGTCACCGAAGATGTTAAGAGCATGAGAAGCTACGCATCTTGCGGAAACGTGGATAACGCAAGGGAGAAGCTCGCCTGCGATCTTATACATATTGGGGATCATCAGGAGAAGACCCTGAGAAGCGGTATAAGTAGTAGTGAGAGCTCCTGCTGAGAGCGAGCCGTGAACTGCACCTGCAGCGCCTGCCTCAGACTGCATCTCGGTCACCTTAACGGGTGTGCCGAAGATATTGGTCTGACCCTTTGCAGACCACTCGTCGGTGTGCTCCGCCATAACAGACGAAGGTGTGATCGGATAGATAGCAGCGACTTCTGTAAAGGGATAGGATGCCCATGCAGCAGCGTTGTTACCATCCATGGTTTTCATTTTTCTTGCCATGTGTTTTTACCATTCCTTTCGTTTATTTGAATAGCATGATTGAAAACAATTGTTGCGTCCTCATACAAACGCACTCAAAGCGAGCACAGTTGCCCATGCTCACCTTATCCTATACATTATAGCACCCTTTTTCATTTTTGTAAATAGGTATTTATAAAAATGGGGTATGATTTTTTCGTAATCTTTTCAACTTTCCGCTCATTTTGCTTAGGGATGACCGTTCTGTTTTGTGAGATCTCACTGCGTGCCGCCTGCCTTTGTGTAAAAACCGCCCAATTACAGTCAATAGATTTGTACAAAACACAAAAAATCAAAAAAACTTTTCAAACCTACTGGACAAACATAAAAAAATGAGTTAAAATGTAGTTAACCATTTGTTCAGGACTTATGGTCAAACTGATTTTGGGAGGAAGATAATCATGTACACAAAATCTCAGAAACTCGTTGCTGAGGCACTTGGCACATTCGGTCTCGTGTTCTTTGGCGTGGGTGCTGCTATGGCAGGTGCAGGTGTGGTAGGAACATCACTTGCTTTCGGACTTTCCGTTCTGGTGGCAGTTCTCACCATCGGCAAGATCAGCGGCGCACACCTCAATCCCGCAGTATCCTTCGGTATGTTCTTCGACGGAAGAATGAAGCTGAATGATGCTATCGGTTACAGCATTGCTCAGACTGTCGGTGCTGTATGCGCTTCGCTCACACACCTGATCCTTGTTGCCTGCGGTGCTTTCGGTTCCTACACTATGGATGAAGACGGTGAGATCGACAAGATCACACGCGAGATCGGCGAGTGCTCTTTCGGTGCAAACTCTTTCGGCTCCATGAACTTCTTCGGCGCTCTGCTCGTTGAGATCATTCTTACCGCAGTATTCGTTCTCGTTATCCTTTCCGTTACCGCAAGCAAGGATGAGCACACTCAGAAGAACGCAGGCTGGTTCATCGGTCTGGCTCTGACATTCGTTCACCTTATGGGTATCGGCCTGACAGGCACATCCGTTAACCCCGCAAGAAGCATCGGACCCGCTATCTTCGGTGCAGGCGGAACACACGGTCACTCGCTGCTCCAGCTTTGGGTATTCATCGTTGGACCTCTTGCAGGTGCATTCGTTGCAGCTCTGATCTACGGTGCGATCATCAAGGATAAAAACAACTGATAAGTCCTGACATTTTCTAAAGCCTTCCCTTTGAGGAAGGCTTTTCTTTTTATGTCCGAAGCGGCTCGGCTAAAGCCTCGCCTGTCTCTCTTATGTCGTCTTTTATTCCTGCGAAGTTTCACTTCCGCTGCAGCTTCCTGCTGATGCCTCAGCAAAAGACTGACAAGATCCTCACTGTTTTTTCTCCGCCTTTTTCCGTAACAAAAGCCGCAGTACTTTTGTACTGCGGCTCTGATTATATTTACTGTATCGCTATGATCTTTTTGGCATATTTCTCACGGTAGTTGTCATAATCTGCTGCACAGCGTGCAACAATTATCGCATCATCGGCATCCACCTTACCGTCATCGTTCATATCGAAGAAAGTCGGATCGTACTTGTCCTTGTAACCTTCAAAGTCTGCTGCATATCTGGCGATCACAATGGCATCGTCTGCGGTTTTCTCGCCGTCGCCGTTTGCATCTCCTGCCATGCCGCACACAAGCTTCGGAACAGCTTCATCTGCACCGCCGCCCTTGCTTTCCACGGGTTCGGCATAAACGCGGGCGTTATTCACCGTCACGAATGCTCTCACGAAATACTCCTGCTTTGCGTCATCGGGAACGAACTCGACTTCATTGGTCTTGGTCTCTGCCACTATCTTTACGGTATCATCCAACTGAACAGTACACAGTTCATAACCCGGACAACCTTCGATCTCATCCCAGCTGAGCTTGACCTTATCTGACGAGCTTCCCTCTTCGGCCTTCATGCCCGATACTGCCGAGGGAAGTTTCTGATATCTGACATCAAGGTCACATACCGACGAGCTCACTCCGTTAACGGGGCCGCCGCCGTACTGCCAGATATCAAAGGGACCGCTCCACTTGGTCTGCATCGTGTAGTTTGCCAGCCAAGTCGGGTACTTCGCCTGTAATTTTGCACCGTCGAGGTAATAGGTCAGCCATGCGGGATTGGAATATACGGCACCCTGATAGCCTTTGCTTGTGATCCTGTCACAGAAGGCTTCAACAAGCGCGGTCTTCTGTGCCACTGAGAGTTTTGCGCTGTCGAGTCTGCCCGTATCATAGGTGATCTCTTCCATATCGAAATACACGGGAAGTTCCAGCTGATAGGACTTTATCCTCTCATACACGAAGTCAGCTTCCGCAACGGCTTCGGTGGTATTTATTGCCTGAGTGAAGAAATACACGCCCACTTTGAGGCCTGCTTTCTTTGCGCCCTGTATGTACTCGGAGAATCTGGCATCCTGCACCAGAGTACCTGCCGAGCCGTATCCGCGGTATCCCACACGGATTATCGCAAAGGTCACGCCCTCTGCCTTGACTTTATCCCAGTCGATATTACCCTGAAAATAGGAAACATCTATACCGTATGTCTTTACGCAGTCATTGAAGCGTTCCTGATGAACAAGGTTCGCCGAATTAAAGAGAGCTGCTGTCAGGAATTTTCCTGCTGCCAGTGCCTTGACGGGTGCTGCTCCCATTTCGTTCTGCTTCTGTCTCATAAGAGAATCGATATACTTGTGATAGGAGGGGTCATTCTCCGAACAAGGGAGCTCATCGCCCTCACACACATACTGACTGAGCTCAACGAGCTCGGGATCCTGTTCCACAAAACTGGTCTCGATTGCTTTTGCAACATCTTTAGCCGAATTGTCTGTCACTACTTCGCCTATATACTCTGCACGGGACGGCTCTTCGGTGACGCTGTCCGCCGCAAAGACGCTGACCGAACTTTGCAGCATCATTGCCGATGACAGAAACAGTGCGGCTGCCGTTCTTTTGATACCCATTAACACTCCTGCCCTTTCATAATCATATCCAAAATCTTTTTACACTTCTGCACATCTTTATATATCTTTATAGATGTATTACTTATTATACAAAACTTCGGACAGATTGTCAATAGGTATAATGCAACTTGGCAATAATTGCTAAGTCGGAGAAAATTCGTCCGAACAGGATTTTTGTTTCATATTGTCATATATTTCCCGATCTTTTAACGCCCGTTGACAGACTGCTCAAAAAAGAGTATAATCAAGCTGTAAGGTCTGTGCCGTGCCGAAAGGAGGGATCCCGTCAGGTGAAGTTCAAAAAGAATTTTCTCATATTCTCGGGAGCATGGGCAGTATTTGCCCTCATCGTTTACGATATCCTGCTGATAAGCGCCTTCCGTGCCGTGGAACTGAATGTTGAAAAACGCGGTTCTACGCTGTTGATAATACTCGTTCCGTTTGCCTCGGCGGCTCTGCTGTGCTTTGTCATCACCTTCTTCACCGTAGGAGTCATAAGGCGGCAGCGCAAACGGTTCAACTCTGTTGAGGGCAACGGCCAGTATGCCTTCTTCCGCAACTGGGTATGCATCCTTGCAGCCGCGGCGATCCTCAACTCGGTGTTCCTCTATTTCCGCTTTGAGGATGTCCTCAGCATCATCAGGAAAGACGAAGAACGCAGGATCAGCCAGATGTACTACGACAAGCCCGACATACGGATCACTCAGAACGCTCAGCTGGATGACAGGATCGCAGGCTATCTCACTACAGCTCTTGTGATGACCGTCATACTGGCAATACTGAAAGCTGTCGGATACCTGTTTACCGCAAGACCGATGGTAAGATGCTATAACAAACACGCCGCTTCGGCATACGGCAGAAGCAAGGAGGTAAAAAGGAAATGAAAAACGATCCCGTTGACCTTAAAGACCCTCTGGTCGATCTGTACTATCCCTCGAAGGAAAAACGCGATTCCGAAAGAAAAAGGCTCGCTTCCTTCCGCGACTACCCGGCCGACTTCATACCGAACCTTGAGCTTGAGCAGCTTGCAGGTATGATAACCAACTATTACTCCAAACGCACAGTTGAACTGCTGAGCGAATTCTGCTGCGACAGCGAAATCATAAACTACCGTCTCGATGTCCTCGAAGACTTTATGAATGTCCCGAAGCTGGCTGTGACCGTCAAGAAGACAGTGGATATAATGCTTGAAAATGACCGCAAGAATATCTACCGCCTCTCCAACCCCGACTCCTTCTCCACCCTTTCCGAAGCTATGGAAGCATACGAAGCATATATCGAGTGCATGGAGATACTTCACTCGTTCTATACCAACAACAAAGAAAAGCTCCGCTCGGCAGGAGTAAGAAATATGTTCGCCTACTTTGAAGAGCAATACTCCAACGAGCATTACGAAACACTGAAAAAAGAAGTCGGTGAGCTGAGAGAAGTCATAAAAGGGCGCATCCGCAGCGTGACCGTAGCCATCAACCTCGACGAGACCCTCGTTCCCGTTTCAGCAGGAATAGTCGAGATCTCGGACGAGCCGTATATACTTAAACCGTCCCTCCTCGACAGGATCATCTACCACGGTTCCAATTTCCAGTCACGCAAGCTGCTGAAAAGCGTGAAGAACAAGTATGTCGGCAATAACGTTGACGGAGAGAAAAACATCAGTGCCGCCGACAAAGCTCTCTTTGAGGAACTTGGATACCTCACCGACAGCTATGTCGAAAAGCTCTGCGAGGTCCTTGAAGAATATCAGAAGATAACCCTGAAAGATATGTACTCCATAAGCTATCAGCTTGAGCACTACCTCGGAGCGATAGACCTCATAAACCTCTGCAACAACTCGGGACTGAAAATGTGCCGTCCTGTCATCAGAGAGGGCGTCACCGAGATCAAAGGGCTCTTTGACCCCATATACTTCCGCGAGGCGCGTACATACAATTTGCATAACAAGCAGCAGAAATCAGTAGTCACCAACGACATCACTTTCGGCAAGGATGCTGATTTCTATATCCTCACGGGTGCCAACAACGGCGGAAAGACCACATTCATCCGAGCAGTGGGCATATGCTTCGCCATGGCTCAGGCAGGACTGTATGTCCCTGCGGAAAGCTGCGTCATCTCCCCTGCCGACCGTATCTACACCCACTTCCCAAAAGAAGAACAGACAGGCATAAACGCCAGCCGCTTCACCACCGAGATCAAAGAGTTCAAGACCATAAGCGATACCGTCACCGACCGCAGCCTGCTGTTTATGAACGAGTCCATACAAAGCACCACACCCAAAGAGTGCGTTGATATTGCAGGCGAGATAGTCAGGATCTTCGCAAAGATCGGCGTAAGAGGCATTTTTGCCACTCACCTGCTTGAACTTGCCGAGAAGGTCGATGAGCTCAATCAGGGAGAGCTTCGCTCAAAACTCGAGAGCCTCGTCGTCGAGACCGATGAAGCCACAGGCGAGAGAAAATACAAGGTCAGAAAAGGCAGGCCTTCTCACCACAGTTATGCAAAAACCATACTTGATGAATTCGGAATAAAATACGAAGAAATAGAAAAACGGCTCTTATCCAAGAAATGATCGTTATGTAACAAATTTACAATTTTACTTTTTGTGCAACAGGCTGAATTTTAACATTCAGCTTGTTCTTTTTTGCACAATAGGTAAAAATTTTAATTCAATCGCAACAAATGAGTTGACACCTTATTATATAATATGTTAAAATAATTTCAATAGAATTATGAAAGAAGGGTTTCTATGCAAAACAACACGAAAACACTCAGTTCGCGTGTTCTTGCTATGTTTTTGGCTGTAGCCTGCGTGCTTATGCTGATCTCACAGACTGCACCGACAGCATGGGCTGCCGACGCAGGTGAGCGGCCCGAAAACATCAGCCTGACATACGTGACCGATGAAGGCGACAAGACTGTCCAGCTTTCCGAAGACGGACATTCAGCCGTTTTCACCTACCCCTACACACAGAAGAACTCGATAGTCCGCATGAAACTTGAGATCACCCTCAACAAGGACTATCCTGCAGATGCTCTCGAGATCAAAATCCCCTATGCCGCTTTCAAGGACAGAAACGGCAAGCCCATCGAGATGAACTATGAGACTGCGCGCAATCTGAAAAGCCAGGTCTCAGCTCCCACATCTGCTCTTACTCTGGTTGGAGATCCGCTTGATTCCAAATCCGGTCTGGATTGTTTTATCCTCCACAACAAAGCCTGCGATGCTTTGCAGCTCGAACTCGACCTGGAGTATAAGACTTCTACATGGGTTCTGCCCGACGGCGCCGAGCAGGAATACGAGATCTCCATTGTCGATACAAGAACAGGCACTACGCTTTCTCCCCCAAAACTGAAGACCACCTTCAAAACCACGGTAGACTCAGTCTCGGCTTACAAGATCACAGATAAAAACATGGTCGAAGACGGCGTTATCGACACCTGGAGCGATCTTCTCGAAAAAAGATACAAACTCGAAACCAACAACATCTATAATGCTGAGTCCTTTAACGAAGCCTGCAAGACTAATGCTTTTGTTTCCTATCAGATTAACATCAGCACTCACGCTAACCAGGCTTACGCTCTGTGTATAGATGACATTCCGCACATCGAAGTGGGCGAAGGCGAATCAATGAAAGTGATCGATGACGGCGAGATCGTTGCCGTATCTTATCCCGATCCCACTTATGTATCCTGTACATCAGTCCCCAAGCTGACAGAAGGCGAAGATGCAGGAAAGTATCTCATCCCCTCGGTCGTCAGCGATTCAAAGACAGTCTTCGTGCTTGTAAAGTATAAGCTCGAAAACGTCAACAACGGCCAGACCATAGTCAACACCGCAAATATCACAGTCAAAGGTCTTGACGGCAACGAAGAAGATCAGTGGGATTGTACCCCTAGTTGTTCCAGCACGTGGCACTGGGCATCTGCTATCAAACCCGGAGACATCTGGAGCGTTACCAAGCAAGCTCATCAGGATCCCACAGGTGCATTGGATCTGCTGAACAAAAACAAAGAAGTTTTCCTTTCCTATGATATTTCAGGTATCGGCCTGACTTACAAATACGCTATCGCAGACAACTTTGAATACAAGGACGGCCCCTATAAGCTGGAACTTATAGACGATCTGCTCTATGCCAGCGGCATCGGCGAAAAGGGCGCTGAGATCGAGCGTCTCCACCCCGATGATTTCCACTTCAGGACCTTTACGCTCGCTGTAAAGCACAGTGTGGTAGAATCTGTTTACCCCAACAAATCAGTTCTCGCGTACCACGCTCTTCCTCAGAATGAAAGGCCCGATGTCCATGTGTATGTAATGAGGGAAAGCAATCCCGGTGTCTGGGTGGAAGACCAGGTCATCACCAATGAGCACTGCTATGTGGGAGGTTCCAATTACAAGGATTGCACCTATTTTAAGGACATCAACGCGGACCCCCTCAATACTGCTGAGAACAAGACCTTTACCCTCAACTACACCGATGCCTACAGGATCAAGTTTGAGTATTCTCCCGCAAACGGAGATATCGAGCTGTCATCCACCGTTACAGGTGCAGTAAATCCTCAGGGTACCACTATTAAGAAAGTCCTCGAAAATATCCAGTCCTCAAAGGAAACCGATAGTCCCATCAGCGGCTTCCAGATCTTCAACTGGGACGGCAATAACGGCTACAACGGAAACGGCGTGTGGGAGAACCCCAGCGACGGCGAAGACATAAGGTCCAGCTCGGAATTCATGAAAGAAGATGTCAAGAGGTTTGACGCTGATGAGTACGATGGCCATGTCTATACCGAGAATAACAAACGCATCACCAAACGTCTTCCCGGCGAAAACAAGCTCACTTCCATTGAGACCTACGCAGGCACAGGTAAATCTGCTGAGAGCCGTGAGGAGGCAGGTAAAGTCCAGCTGACTTACAAGCTCGCCGCAGTTGCAGGTGAAGCTACCTCTGCTGAGGCTATGTACTCACTTGTTGAGGCCGGCCTTGTGGATGATATTAAGACCTTCGTCTTCTACGATCTGCTCCCGCAGGGAGTTAAGTACGATCACACGAGCTTCAATTCCTCTTTCGGAGTTTACAACCTCAACAAGGAGTATGACTGGAAATCAGGTCACTATAACAGCTCTATCTCTCTGGTAGACAAGACCAACACCCCCGAAGTCCATGTTGATACCATTGACAACTACAAGGGTACTCTCAGACAGATGGTCAAGATCACCCTTATATTTGAAAAGACCCCCGTTGCGCTCCTCGGCTGGAACGGCGGCGATCCCATATACTATTCCTATGTTCTCGCCGGGGGCATCACCCTCTACGCAGTAGGCGAGTATATGGATCTTACATCGGGTACCCTGACCAACCAGATGGTTTGTCAGTTCCTCGATGATGAGGGCAAGCCCATCAAATTTGACTACGAAAACGCCAAGCCGGATGACGGTTCCGCTTTTGAAGAGGTCAAGGACAGAGACGGCAACAATGCTTTTGCCGATGTCGACAATGACGGCGATACCGAAGGCACCAGCATCTTCTCCGCAAAAATCTCCAGCACCGTAAACATAGTTTACACCAATACCACCCTCATAAAGAAGATCAAAGCTGAGGGCCTCGATAACAACTTCAAGGACTATACCCAGACCTATGCCGATCACGATTATACCTATAAGATCCAGTTCGTAACAGGTAAGGGTACCATCAAGAACCTTGTGATCTTCGATGCGATAGAGATCGCACACACCGATATGAACCCCAGCCCCGATCACTGGCAGGGCACCCTCACGGGTGTCGGCCTCCAGGAAGCAAAGGACAAGGGCTTCAAAAATATCACGGTCTATGTAAACAACACCAAGGCTTATACCAATATCGAGTTGGCAACCAAGGACAACGACGCCTCCACAGGTCTCGTACCTTCGGATCTTACCGCCGCAAACGGATGGATAAAAGTTGCAGATCCCGATAACTATAAGGACTGGGACAAGGTCAAGACCATTGCGTTCGCATTCGGCGAGGACACCTATATCGGCGACGGAACAGGCGTCAACTCCGATCTCCTCGAAAACAATCGCCTCGAGAAAACAGTTTCCGTTTATCTCTATATGCACGCCCCCGAAGGTATCAGCAGCAAGCAGACCGATGATTCTCAGATCCTCGCATACAATAACCCTGCGTACTACTCCGAGAAGATCGGCCTCGGCGGTGTTATAAGCCCAAGCACAAGTTACTCCAATACCGTAACTATCGGCGTTAAATCGGCTGATCTGATCCTTCCTCCCGTTACCAAGAAGTTAACAGGCGATATCCCCGTAGGCTTCAGCAAGACATTTAACTTTGAGATCACTCCCGAGAACGATGACTCTCCCGTGCTCAGAGAAATGGTAAACGGTCAGTGGGGCAGCGAGATCAAGGATCTCAGCATCACTGTTACAAAGTCTAATCCCACAGTCAAGTTCAACGATACAAGAAAAGCTTCCGTTACCGAGCCTACCTATGTCAAGAATTCCGACGGAGAGGTCAAGATCGACAGAGCTCCCTACTCCTACATAATCTCCGAAAAGGCAGGCACCGAAAGCAACATCAGCTACAGCAAGGCTAAGTACAGAGTCGAGTATACTGTAAGCGACAACCGTCAGAATGTACAGTATGCCGGCAATACCAAGCTCGATGTAAAGAGAACGATCTACAAGATCGCAGATGACAAGGGCGTTGCACTCGATGAACCCCTTGCAGTGACAGATATCGTATTCGAGAACGAAATCTCCGCAGAACCCGTTACAGTCAAGCTCCCCGTACTGAAAAAGACAGTACAGGGCAGCAAGAGACCTGCAGAGAAGGATTTCACTTTCGCTATCCAGCCTTACAGCAACTCTTCGGACTATCCCCTTCCCGAGAACACTACCGTTACCGTAAATGGCAGCGGCACAGTTGAGTTCGGTGATATCACATTCACCAAGGCAGGTAATTACAATTACCTCGTTTACGAGCAGGTATCAGACAACACCGCTCAGAAGGGTTATGTTTATTCTACAGTAGTTTACGGCGTTGCTATCGTTGTGACCAACGTTGACGGAAAGCTTGTAGTCAACAGCGATAATATGCAGATCTACAAGTCTCCCGATTATAACCTCCAGTTCTCTCTCTATGACGGCGAGACCATGGAATTCATCAACAGCTATGCACCCGTACCCGTAAAGGTGGATCTCCCCACCGTTGTAAAGAAACTCAACGGCAACATCCCCGAAGGAAGTGACAAGATCTTCACCTTCGGCATCAAGCTCACCGAGGGCGGAAACAAAGCTCCTGTCCCCGCAAACACAGCTATAACCGTTACAGGCGAGGGTACAGCAACCTTCGGAGGCGACGGACTCCTCTTCACAGAAGCAGGCACCTACACCTACGAGATAACAGAAAATGACCTCAGCGGTGATGAGTACAGAGGTTATTCCAAGGACAACACCGTTTACATCTTTACCGTAACAGTTACCGATAATAACGGCGTCCTCTTTGCCAAGAGCAAGCTCAAAGATGCTGACGGCAAATCTTACTCGGACAGCACAAAGGCAGTATTCACCAACGAATATAAGCCTCTCCCCACCGAGAAGCCTATCGAGATCCGCAAGAAGATCGAAGGCACTCCCGAAAAGGACGAGACCTACACCTTTGAGCTCGTAAACGGCGATCAGACAGTCTCGATCACCATTACAGGTGCAGGTACAGCAGTATTCGACCAGATCAGATACACCGAAGAAGGCGTCTTCAAGTACAGGATCAGCGAAGTCAAAGGCTCCGATACCGACTGTGAATACGATGATACCATCTATGATATCACCGATACAGTCACCGATGATAACGGTCAGCTCGTTGTAAGCAGAGTTATCACTTCAAGCAACGGCGCTGCAGACAGCGTTGTCTTCACCAACACCTACAGCACCTTTGAAGACGGAAGCGCAAGCGGCTCCGACAATCCCGGAGGCTCCGACAACCCCGGCGGTTCCGACAACCCCGGAGGCGATTCCCCAAAGACAGGTGCAAGCGCAGCCCTCAAGGTAACTCCTGCACTGATCGGTATGGTTCTTATCCTCGCAAGAAAGAAAACTTCATCCGATAACGAGGAACAGAATTAAGAAAACATCCCAATAAACGCAAACAAGCCCGATAAAAATCGGGCTTGTTTTTTTATATTGTGTTGCGGATCATCCTCGCTCATCAATGGGAATGTATTTCTTTCCGCTCTTGATAGCCTTGTATGCAGGACGGATGATCCTCTTGCCTGTAACGAGCTCTTCAAATCTGTGCGCAGACCATCCTGCCATACGTGATACGGCAAACAACGGCGTGAACAGGTCATCGGGGATACCGAGCATACGGTAAACAAGACCCGAGTACATATCCACGTTTGCGCACATGACCTTATCGTCATCCTTTATCTCCTTGAAGAGTATGGGGGTCAGGCGCTCGATAGATTCCAGCAGGCGGAATTCCCTTTCGTACTCCGTACCTACGGCAAGCTTCTTGGCGTTCTCTTTCAGGATCACCGCACGGGGATCAGAGAGCGTGTACACAGCGTGTCCCATACCGTAGATCAGGCCTGTGCGGTCATTCTCTTCTTTGCGGAGTATCTTTCTCAGGAACTCGGCCAGCTCGTCCTCGTCATCCCAGTTGGACACACCGTTCTTTATGCACTCGTGCATCTGCATCACCTTGGCGTTTGCACCGCCGTGACGGGGCCCCTTCAGTGCACCTATAGCTGCAGAGTATGCCGAGAACGGATCTGTACCCGAAGATGTCAGCACACGGCAGGCAAAAGTCGAGTTATTACCGCCGCCGTGTTCAGCGTGGAGTATCAGCATAAGATCAAGGAGCTTGGCTTCATCGTCAGTGAACTCGCGGTTGGGGCGCAACGCCGAAAGTATCATCTCGGCAGTGGAGTGCGAAGGTATCAGCGGATGCATTATCATCGACTTGTTTTTATAGACTCTCTGCTTTACCTGATATGCCGACACCATTATGTTGGGCAGACGTGAGATTATCGAGATCGCAGTTGCCATTTCCTTGGCAGGAGAGCGATCCTCGGGAGCATCGTCATATGAATAAAGAGCCAGCACCGAGCGGGCCATCTCGTTCATTATGTCAGGCGAAGGAGCTTTGAGTATCATATCCTCGAAGAAGTTCGGGGGCAGCTCACGGTTCTCGGACATTATTTCCGAGAAGGCTTCAAGTTCGCTGCGGGTAGGCAGTTCACCCAGCAGGAGAAGATAAACTGCTTCTTCATATCCGAAGCGGTTCTCTTTTCGTGCGCTGGCAACTATGTCATTAATATTATATCCGCGGTAGATCAGCTGACCTTCGATCGGAGCTTTTTCTCCCTCATTGATAACGTAACCGTGTACGTTGCATATATTTGTCAGACCTGCGATAACACCCGTGCCGTCGGAATTTCTGAGTCCGCGCTTTACTGTATATTTTTCATACAGCTTGGGGTCGATTGAATTGTTCTCGACAAACTGTCTGTAGAGAATATCTCTTGCCGAAGGATTCTTCATATTGATCACCGTGCTTTCCGCAGCAAACGCCGCAAGTTCTTTTTATCCGAATAGATATATTAATCTTATCATATTATAGCCCTCTTGTCAAGGCAGACACTTCCGTCTTTTTATCAAACAAAAAGAGGCTCAGCGGTTAAGCTAAGCCTCTTATGAACTGTGTTGCTCCCATCGGGAGAATTGGATTTTTATCAGAAGTGGAGCGGATCAGCGGAGGTAGTATGAACGGTCTCGTTCTTAGCGATCTGAACGTTGTTGTAGACCTCCATACCTGTACCTGCGGGGATGAGCTTACCGATGATAACATTCTCCTTAAGGCCGGAGAGTCTGTCTTCCTTGCCCTTGATAGCTGCATCTGTAAGAGCCTTTGTAGTCTCCTGGAAGGATGCGGCAGCGAGGAACGAGTCGGAGTTGCTCGATGCCTTGGAGATACCCTGAAGCACAGGGATCGTCTTAACGAGTCTTGCATTGATATCGCCTGCATCGATCTGCTTCTGGATCTCGACATTGATCGCATCGACCTCATGTCTGTCAACCAGTGAGCCGGGGAGCAGATAGCTGGAACCGGAGTCCTCGATCTTCTCCTTCTTCATCATCTGACGGACGATAACTTCGATATGCTTATCGTTGATATCAACACCCTGGAGACGGTAAACCTTCTGAACCTCGGTGATGATATAGTTCTGTACAGCTTCCTCGCCGTTTACTGCAAGGATATCTGCGGGATAGATGGAACCGTCTGTAATAGGCTGACCTGCAACGACCTGCTGACCGTCGGTAACGATGATCTTATCGCCGTAAGCGATCTGATATGTCTCCTGCTCGGGATCGTTGAGATCCTCGCTGGTGACAGATACCTGTCTGGTCTTCTTGGTCTCTGTGATGCGTACCACACCTGCGATACGGGAGATAGTAGCAGCGCCCTTAGGTCTTCTGCTCTCGAAGAGTTCCTCGACACGGGGAAGACCCTGAGTGATATCTTCAGCCGATGCGATACCGCCCGTATGGAAGGTTCTCATCGTAAGCTGGGTACCGGGCTCACCGATGGACTGAGCAGCGATTACGCCGACAGCCTCGCCGACCTGTACCTTATTGCCGTTTGCCAGGTTAGAGCCGTAGCACTTAGCGCAAACGCCGTGCTTAGCCTTGCACTGGAGCACGGATCTGATCTTGATCCTGTCCTTGCCCTCTTCACGGAGAGCAGCCTCTACCTTAGCGGCATCCTTGACGTTCATAAGCTTGTTATGAGACATAATGAGCTCGCCGGTCTTAGCATCCTTATAGTCCTCGCAGAGGTAACGTCCCACAAGTCTGTCAGCGATGCTTTCAAGGGTTCTGCCGCTGACGATCTCGAATACATCGATACCGTCATGAGTGCCGCAGTCATCCTCATGGATGATAACATCCTGAGATACATCTACGAGACGTCTTGTAAGGTAACCCGAGTCAGCGGTACGAAGAGCGGTATCAGCCAGACCCTTTCTTGCACCACGGGAAGCGATGAAGTATTCGAGTACGTTAAGACCTTCACGGTAGTTAGCTCTGATAGGCATCTCGATGGTCTGACCTGAGGTATTGGCGATAAGTCCTCGCATACCTGCCAGCTGTCTGATCTGGTTGATCGAACCACGGGCACCTGAATCTGCCATCATATTGATGGGGTTGTACGGATCGAGTCCGTCCTTCAGGGCATCTGTTACCTTATCGGTAGCATTGTTCCATATCTCGATGAACTTCTTGGACTTTTCTTTTCTGGAGATATAACCTCTCTTGTACTGACGGTCTACCTTGTCGATGAGAGCGTCGGCCTCAGCGAGGATATCCTTCTTAGCGGCAGGGATCTCGGCATCGCATACAGCGACTGTGATACCCGATCTTGTAGAATACTTATATCCCATTGCCTTGATCTTATCCAGCACTTCGGAAGTAGTGGTAGTGCCGTGCTGCTGAATGCATCTCTGGATAAGGTCTGACATCTGCTTCTTCTTGATGAGGAAGCCGATCTCCAGCTCAAACTGCTTTTCGCTGTTGGTTCTGTCAACGTAGCCGAGGTCCTGGGGGATAAACTCATTGAAGATGAGTCTGCCGACTGTAGCATCGATGACCTTGGATACCTGTCTCTCACCGATCTGCTTGGTGATCCTTACCTTGATAGCAGCCTGGAGCGAAACATCGCCCTGCTGGTAAGCCATAAGAGCTTCATTTACATCTCTGAAGACCTTGCCTTCGCCCTTCTCACCGGGTCTTTCGAGGGTGAGGTAGTAGGAACCGAGCAGCATATCCTGTGAAGGAACGGCAACAGGGCTTCCGTCGGAAGGCTTCAGCAGGTTATTGGCAGCGAGCATCAGGAATCTTGCTTCAGCCTGAGCCTCAGCGGAGATAGGAAGATGCACAGCCATCTGGTCGCCGTCGAAGTCGGCGTTGAACGCGGTACAAACCAGAGGATGGAGCTTGATAGCTCTGCCCTCTACGAGTATCGGCTCGAATGCCTGGATACCGAGGCGGTGAAGTGTAGGCGCACGGTTGAGCATTACGGGGTGGCTCTGGATGACGTTCTCAAGAGCGTCCCAGACCTCGGGCTTAGCGCGGTCTACCATTTTTCTTGCGGATTTGATATTGATCTGGGGATTGGTATCAACGAGTCTCTTCATAACGAAGGGTTTGAAGAGTTCGAGAGCCATCTCCTTGGGGAGGCCGCACTGATACATTTTCAGTTCAGGGCCTACGACGATAACAGAACGTCCGGAATAGTCAACACGCTTACCGAGCAGGTTCTGACGGAAACGTCCCTGCTTACCTTTAAGCATATCGGAGAGCGACTTGAATGCTCTGTTATTGGGGCCTGTAACGGGTCTGCCGTGACGGCCGTTATCTATCAGAGCGTCAACTGCTTCCTGGAGCATTCTCTTTTCATTTCTTACGATGATATCGGGAGCTTCGAGCTCAAGCATTCTCTTGAGACGGTTATTTCTGTTGATAACACGTCTGTAGAGGTCATTGAGGTCGGATGTCGCGTATCTGCCGCCGTCGAGCATTACCATAGGTCTCAGATCGGGGGGGATAACAGGGACAACATCGAGGATCATCCACTCAGGGCGGTTGCCCGAAGTACGGAATGCCTCAACGATCTCCAGTCTTTTGAGGAGCTTGATACGCTTCTGACCTGTAGGCAGATCGGCGAGTTCCTCTTTCAGCTCATCAGCGAGCTTTTCGAGGTCGATCTGGCAAAGAAGCTCTTTGATAGCCTCTGCGCCCATACCTACTCTGAAGCTGTCCTCATCCCACTTCTCCTTAGCCTCCATCAGCTCATTCTCGCTGAGCAGCTGGCACTTTTTGAGGTCGGTCTCACCGGGATCGATAACGATATACTTGGTGAAATAGAGGACTTCTTCAAGTCTCTTCTGGGACACCTCGAGCATCTGACCGATCCTCGAGGGAGTACCCTTGAAATACCAGATATGGGAAACGGGAGCTGCGAGCTCGATGTGACCCATTCTTTCTCTTCTTACCTTAGCTCTTGTGACCTCAACGCCGCAGCGTTCGCAGACCTTGCCCTTGAAGCGGATCTTCTTATACTTTCCGCAGTGGCACTCCCAGTCCTTGGTCGGTCCAAAGATCCTTTCGCAGAACAGACCCTTGGTCTCAGGCTTCTGTGTACGGTAATTTATGGTCTCGGGTCTCTCTACCACGCCGTATGACCAGCTTCTGATCATATCGGGGGAAGCGAGACCGATCTTTATTTTTTCAAAGCTATTGAATTCCACTAACAGTACCCTCTTTCTGTCTTACGTCAACAAACCTTATATCCTTCATTATCAACGATCAAAGATAGTCGGGATCGTCTTCGACAGTATCAAGCTCGTCGTCACTGAGTTCATCGTCAAGCTCGTCGTCGAGTTCGGAAACACCGTCCTCATCCTCGGCCATAAAGCCGTCGCTGAGGTCACCGTCGTCGATGGAGAAATCCATATCCTCATCTGCGATGACAGGCTTGGGGATATAATCGTCATCGTCATCGAAGGACTGCTTCAGATCTATGCTGTTGCCCTCGAAGTCAAGCACATTGATATCGAGACCGAGGCTCTGGAGTTCCTTGACAAGAACTCTGAATGCTTCGGGGATACCGGGAGTAGGAACGTTCTGACCCTTGACGATAGCCTCATAGGTCTTGACTCTTCCGACGGTATCATCCGACTTGACTGTAAGGATCTCCTGAAGAGTATAAGCTGCGCCGTATGCTTCGAGAGCCCATACTTCCATTTCTCCGAAACGCTGACCGCCGAACTGTGCCTTACCGCCGAGAGGCTGCTGGGTAACCAGTGAGTAAGGACCTACAGAACGTGCGTGGATCTTATCGTCAACGAGGTGGTGGAGTTTGAGGTAGTACATATAGCCTACCGTTACTCTGTTATCGAACTTTTCGCCTGTTCTTCCGTCATAAACGGTGAACTTTCCGTCCTCGCTCATTTCGAGAGCCGAGGGGTTGATGACCTCATCCATTGTATGGAGGGTGAACTCATCGTCCTTATGCTCGAGGTGCTTCTTCTGAGCTTCTCTGAAGCACTCTCTGATATCTGCTTCGTGAGCGCCGTCGAATACAGGGGTCATGATCTTCCAGCCCAGTGCCTTACAAGCCATACCGAGGTGTACTTCGAGCACCTGACCGATATTCATACGTGAAGGAACGCCGAGGGGGTTGAGCACGATATCGAGGGGAGTACCGTCCTCGAGGAAAGGCATATCCTCCTGAGGGAGTATACGTGAAACGACACCCTTGTTACCGTGACGGCCTGCCATCTTATCGCCGACAGAGATCTTTCTCTTCTGAGCGATATAGCATCTTACGAGCATATTAACTCCGGGAGCGAGCTCCTCGCAGTTTTCTCTTGTGAACTTCTTGACATCGATGATGATGCCTGCCTCACCGTGAGGCACCTTGAGGGAGTTATCTCTTACCTCTCTTGCCTTCTCACCGAAGATAGCTCTGAGGAGTCTTTCCTCGGCGGTAAGCTCGGTCTCGCCCTTAGGTGTTACCTTACCTACGAGTATATCGCCCGAGCGAACCTCTGCACCGATACGGATGATACCGTTCTCATCGAGGTCCTTGAGAGCGTCTTCGCCGACATTGGGGATATCTCTTGTGATCTCCTCGGGTCCGAGCTTGGTCTCTCTGCACTCGATCTCATACTCTTCGATATGGATAGAGGTGTACTTATCCTGTCTTACGAGGTTCTCGTTCAGCAGAACAGCGTCCTCGTAGTTATAACCTTCCCAGGTCATGAAGCCGATGAGGGCATTCTTACCGAGGGAGAGTTCTCCGTTGGAAGTTGCGGGACCGTCGCCTATTACCTGACCCTTCTTGATCTTCTCGCCCTTATCGACGATAGGTCTCTGGTTGGTGCAGGTACCGGCGTTGGATCTCTTGAACTTAGTCATGAGATATGTTCTGAGGCTGCCGTCCTCCTCGCGGACAACGACCTTATCAGCGTCTACGCTCTCGACAACGCCGTCAGCCTTTGCAACTACAGCGACGCCCGAGTCAACGCAGGCCTTATACTCCATACCTGTACCTACGATAGGAGATTCGGTCTTGAGCAGAGGCACTGCCTGTCTCTGCATGTTAGAGCCCATGAGGGCACGGTTAGCGTCATCGTTCTCGAGGAAGGGGATGCAGGCGGTAGCGACAGAAACGACCATCTTAGGAGATACATCCATGAAGTCGATCTTCTCGCGCTCGATCTCAAGGATCTGATCGCGGTATCTGCCGTTAACCTTTGATCTTGCGAACTTATGGTCTTCGGTCAGAGGCTCATTTGCCTGAGCCACCATGAAGTTATCCTCGATATCGGCAGTCATATAAACTACCTCATCGGTAACAATGCCTGTAGCCTTATCTACCTTTCTGTAGGGAGCCTCGATGAAGCCGTACTCATTGATCCTTGCGAAGGAAGCGAGGTAGGAAATAAGTCCGATGTTAGGACCTTCAGGGGTCTCGATAGGACACATTCTTCCGTAGTGAGAATAGTGAACGTCACGAACCTCGAATCCTGCACGGTCTCTTGACAGACCGCCGGGTCCCAGTGCGGAGAGTCTTCTCTTATGAGTAAGCTCTGCAAGGGGGTTATTCTGATCCATGAACTGCGACAGAGGCGAAGATCCGAAGAACTCCTTGATAGAAGCAGTTATGGGCTTGATATTGATAAGTGCGGTAGGAGTGATGACATCCATATCCTGAGACTGGGTGTTCATTCTCTCTCTGATGACTCTCTCCATTCTGGAGAAGCCGATCCTGAACTGGTTCTGGAGCAGCTCGCCGACAGAACGGATACGTCTGTTGCCCAGGTGGTCGATATCGTCAACGTCGCCTACATTCTCACAGAGGTTGAGGAAGTAGGAAATAGTAGCCACGATATCATCTATAGTGATATGCTTGGGCACGAGCTCGTCGAGTCTTGCCTTGATATTCTCTTTCAGTTCCTCATCGCCGTTGCTCTCTTCGAGGATCTGCTTGAGGACGGGGAAGGATACCTTCTCGTTAACGCCGAGTTCAGCAGCATCAAAATCAACGTAGCCTGCGATATCTACCATGCAGTTACCGATGATCTTGACTTCTCTTTCCTCCAGCTTGGTGGTGAGTTCGCCTGTAGCGGGATCGACCACGAACTCCTTGACCTCTACCTTTACGAAGGCTTCGGCAACGCCTGCCTGCTCGATCTCCATAGCGCGTACATAGGAAAGGGTCTCGCCCTCCTCTGCAAGGATCTCACCTGTAAGAGGATTGACTACGGGTCTGGACAGAAGATGACCCGAAAGTCTCGAACCTATGCCGAGCTTCTTGTTGTACTTATATCTTCCGAAACGCGCAAGATCGTATCTCTTGGCATCGAAGAAGAGGTTATTGAGAAGAGTTGTAGCCGAATCTACGGTAGCGGGCTCGCCGGGGCGGAGCTTACGGTAGGTCTCGAGCAGAGCCTCTTCGTGGTTTGCTGTATTATCCTTGATAAGGATGGTCTGGTTGATCCTCTCGTCAACACCGAAGAGGTCTGTGATCTCCTCATTGGTACCGAAGCCGATAGCTCTTATAAATGTAGTGAGGGGGATCTTCCTGTTCTTGTCGATACGGACATATACGACATCATTGGAATCCATCTCATACTCGAGCCATGCGCCTCTGTTGGGGATAACGGTGGTCCTGAAAAGGTCCTTGCCGTTCTTATCCTTATCGGATGCATAATAAACGCCGGGTGAACGCACGAGCTGTGAAACTATGACACGCTCAGCGCCGTTGATTACGAAGGTACCCGAATCGGTCATAAGCGGGAAATCGCCCATATACACTTCGGATTCCTTGATAACGCCTGTTTCTGTGTTGTTGAGTCTTGCAATAACTCTGAGGGGGGTAGCATAGGTAACGTCGCGCTCCTTGCACTCTGCTACGGTATACTTGGGCACCTCATCGAAATGATAATCGACGAAACTGAGTTCGAGAGTACCGTTGTAGTCGGTGATAGCGGCTACATCTCTGAACACCTCTTTAAGACCTTCATCGAGGAACCACTGATAGGAATTCTTCTGTACCTCGATAAGGTTAGGCATCTCCAGGATCTCGTTGATCTTCGCAAAACTCTTTCGGGTATTTTTGCCAAGCTTCACTTCCTTGACATTCACCATAGGCCTGATCACTCCTTAATATTGTCGCTGAGATATTTGCTCTCAGATCTGCTTGTCCGGAGCAGTTCTTTTGACAAATGATCTCTGTTCTGACGGATCTTTACCCTGATTTTTCCTCAAAGCGGAGACACAAAAAGGGCAGAAAATCCATTATGATACATTTTACAATTATACACGGGATAATCGTAAAAGTCAAGGAATTTCCTGCCCTTTGCTGTTCGATTTGTATGTTTGTACAAGTTAATGACCTTTACAGCCGAAATCTTCTACAATTGATTTTCTGTGACATAACAGTAAATTTTTAATGAATGAGCACAGCTGTTCATCACCCGGATATCTGCCATAAGGCTATCCCTGCCGCCGCAAGAAGAATGACTATCCCCTGCACCGCCGTAAAGATCTCAAGCCTTCTCAGGCTGCTGCGTTTTTCCAGTTCTTTCTGTCTCTCGATCTCGTCGAGGGTCTCGCCGTTCATAAATGCCAGCACCTCGCGGTAGGTCTGAACGTCATTCTTCTTCTTGATCTGCTCCATTTTACGGAACAGCATAAACACACACACCGCCATAGCTCCGAGAAATAATCCGCCCAAAACCGGACTCACCAGCTCATAGAGCAGCGTTCCGCCGATGATCATTCCAAGCATCCCGAACAGAGCCCAGTACTGCACACGCTTACAGACCCTTGCCTCGTCACCTTTAATCTTTTCGCTCATAGTCTCAACATCTCCTTTGATAAGCTCATCGAGAGTCACGCCGAAGATATCGCTGAGCAGGAGCAGGCTGTGAACATCGGGATAGCTTTTCTCGTTCTCCCAGTTCGAGACGGTCTGTCGGCTGACATACGCACGTCCTGCCAGCTCCTCCTGCGACCAGCCCCGTTCTGTTCTGTACTGTTTTATCCTGCTTGCGAGCTCCATAGCGTTCACCTCTCTTTTTCGGCTGAAAGCGTATCCCTCAGCCTTCGGTCTTATCATATCGGATGACGCGGCAAAAGTCCACCAAGTCTGCTTTACATTCCCCAAAAATCGACGTCAAATCTTTTTTACATTTTTTTATGTTCGCGTTACGCTCCGTTGTCGCTTAACGAAGTGCAGGCGACGAACTTTTGCGCCCGCGGGTTTTCATTTGGGTTTGAGCTTTTACTTCCCTATTCGCTTTTATAGATTCGCTGAAAGCTTCAACAAAAGGAAAAGCAACGCATCCACTATCTGCTCGTCGCAGAAGCGAAAAGCACGAACCGAAGGGCAGGCGAGGGCTTGCCCCGAGCCGTCCCGGAATTAAGAAACTATATTTACAAACAGGTCTCTTATGAATTTCGCCGTGTTCGGGAGCGTAGTGTCGATAAGATCTCTCAGCACATCGGCGGTCATATCCACAAGGGTCATCCCGTTCTGCTCGGTCAGCGCCGTGACAGTGCCGTGTGGACTGTGACCTATGGCGACCTTGGCGTTTGCGTATCCGCCGAGGGCGATATCCGAAGCAACCGCAACTCCTCCGATGGAGTAAACACCTACAGCTATCCCTCCGAAAGCGAAGTATCCCACTGCCACTCCGCCGAATACAAGTCCGCCCAGAGCCAATGCGCCGAAGCCGAACAGTCCGATCGCGAGCGTAGCAAGGGAGATGACCCCGATGCCCACAAGTCCCATGGACAGGAACCCTACAGCGATATTACCCAGCGCGATCACACCCTTGGCGGTATAGAGTCCCCTGCCGAAGTTGATATGCACAAGGGGCAGACTACCGATGTGCGCCTTTGAGCGGTACTCGTAGTGAAAACTCTCCCTGACCACTCTTCTTATGGTCTCATCGGAAACTACCTCTCCCTGCGGAACGGGTGCGGAGGTGTGCTCTGTCTGAGGGGATGCTCTTCCCGCGAGCTCGTCAAGGCTGACACCGAACAGATCGGCAAGCGCCACGAGCTTATCCATTTCGGGTGTGGTATCCCCAAGCTCCCATTTCGACACAGTCTGACGGGTCACGCCTATCTGCTCACCAAGCTGCTCCTGAGACCAGCCCTTTGCCTTACGCATTGAAATAAGTGTTTGTGAAAATTCCATTTTTGTTCTCTCCTTTCTTTGCATAAAGCATAGCATTTTTTGTCACACAAGTCTACCAACGGCACTTGGAAGTTTGTCACGCAAACTTAACATATACGTAAATACGTGCTTTGCGTCTTTACTTTACTGAAAAACTCTTTCTCCACCAGATATCCGCCGTTTCCAAAAGCGGCGTTAGCCTTTGGCGTGGGTCGAGGGGGGCAGAGCCGTCCCGGAGATAAAAAACTACTCCCAATACTTTCTGTCTAAACTCCTGAACTGCACCGCCTGAGCGATGTGGTTCTCGGTGAGGACTTCGCTGCCCTCCATATCGGCGCAGGTGCGGGCGACTTTCAGTATGCGGTCATATGCTCTCGCAGAGAGGCCCAGCTTGTCGAACACTCCCTTGAGCATAGCCGTTGCCTTGTCAGTCATGGGGCAAACCTGCTGGATGATATCGCTGGTGATCCTTGCGTTGCAGGTGATGTCAGTACCCTTGAAACGCTCGGTCTGTATGTCACGCGCCGCCTGGACGCGCTTCCTGATCTCGGCGGAGCTCTCCTCCTTGCCCTTCGAGGACAGATCAGCGAACTCAACGGGGGCGACCTCAACGTGGATATCGAACCTGTCCAGCAGAGGGCCGCTCACTCTGGACAAATATGTCTTGACCTGCTTGGGGTTGCATATACACTTGCGTGTGGGATGACCGTAATATCCGCAGGGACAAGGGTTCATGGCGGCTATCAGCATAAAGGAGCAGGGGTAGGTCACGCTGCCCGATACTCTGGAGATAGTCACCTGCCTGTCCTCAAGGGGCTGTCGGAGTATCTCAAGTGCTATGCGCGAAAACTCGGCAAGCTCGTCAAGGAACAGCAGTCCGTTGTGTGCGAGGGAGATCTCGCCCGGACGCGGTACGGAACCGCCGCCCGATAATCCAGCCGCTGACACCGTATGGTGCGGCGAGCGGAAAGGTCTGACAGTGACAAGAGGGTTCTCCTTATCGAGGAGGCCTGCCACCGAATGTATGTTGGTCGTCTCTATCGACTCCTCAAAGGTCATCTTCGGGAGTATCGAGGGCATACGCTTGGCAAGCATCGACTTGCCGGAACCGGGGGCACCGATCATCAAAGCGTTGTGGCCGCCTGCGGCAGCGATCTCCAGCGCCTTTTTCGCATTCTGCTGACCCTTGACGTCCGCAAAATCAAGGGTGCCGTAGTAATCAGGCTCGCCTATACGGGTGGCACTGGCAGGCTGCATCACAGCCTTGCCCGAAAAATGCAGCACAAGCTGAGCAACGCTCTCCACTCCGTAGACTTTTATGCCCTCGACTACTGCCGCCTCACGGGCATTGTCAAAAGGAACATAGATCGCCTCAAGACCCAGCTTGTGAGCAAGTATGGTCATCGGCAGCACGCCCTGAACCGCTCTGATCTCGCCGGAGAGGGAGACCTCGCCGATAAAGGCTGACTTGCCTGTCTTTTCGGGATCGCAGAAGCCAAGTACGGCAAGCAGTGCCACGGTTATGCCGAGGTCATGCACCGAACCCGATTTCTTTACATCGGCAGGGGCAAGGTTGACCATTATCTTCCGCGTCGGGAAATTGATGTTGGATGAGCGCAGCGCCGAGCGTATGCGCTCCCTGCTCTCACGGACTGCAACATCCGCAAGTCCCACAATGTCAAAGCTCTGTATCCCCTTGCTGGACTCTATCTCGACCTCTACGGGAAAAGCGTTCAGTCCCATAAGCCCGAGGCTGTTTATCTTCGCAAACATAGGCGGCTACCTTTCATAATTATTTTGTCTGTCCCACCGAACCGCAGTTTATCGTTACTTTGTGCAGAGCTACTGAGGGAGACCCTTTTGAAAAAGGGTCATCCCTCAGACTCCCTCCCTAAAACTTCTGACTATTTTTGGCGAGGGGTACCAGTTCTGCCAAAACAAAGCAAAAGTCTGGCATTCAGCTCATCCCCGATAACTCGGGTACCCATCGCCAAAAATCATTAAAAGTCTTTGGAAAGGGGTTTGGGGAATAACCATTCTTCAGAATGGTTTTCCCCAATAATTCTATACAGAGCAGCAATAGACTGCGGCCTGGCGGGTTGGGGGATATCAAATATATGACTCAAAGAACTCGGAAATGTCTTTATAGACCTCATTTCGGCACAGCTCATTGATAAGCTCATGACGTGCGCCGTCATAGAGCTTGATCTGTGCGGAGCATGACGCACCCACGAGCTTATCGTACACCTTTCGGACGCCATCGCCGTATGCACCGACAGGGTCAGCGGTGCCTGCTATAAGCAGTATGGGGAGATCCTTGCGGACAGTTGAAAACCATTTGGGCTGACTTACGAACCAAAGCATCTTACCGAGGTTCTCAAAGCCGTTGAGGGTGAACACGAATCCGCACTTGGGATCGGCTATGACCTTGTCCACGATCTTCTCATCACGGGTAAGCCAGTCCGATTCTGTGCGCTTGTTCTCGATACGCTTGTTATACTGTCCGAAGACAAGCTTCTGAAGTCCGCTGCTGCGGTAGAAGGGGTCATGAGCCTTCTTGGCGGCGTCAACTGCAAGAAGGAGTGCCTCTCCGGCCTTCAAAGGACCTGCTGTTCCGCAGTAGATCACAGCGTCAAGCTCTCTGCCGAACCACGTTGTATATGCTCTTGCGAGGAACGAGCCCATGCTGTGTCCGAAGAGGAAATAAGGCAGACCGGGATCATTTTTCTTCATTAGCATTGTCAGCGAGTGCATATCCTTGACGACGGTCTCCCAGCCGTCCTTTTCGGCGAAGTAACCCCACTCGTCCTCTGAATTCACGCTGTCTCCGTGACCCAGGTGGTCATTGGCACAAACGATGAATCCCCTGCCGCAAAGGAACTCGGCGAACTTTCTGTACCGCATCGAGTGCTCGCACATACCGTGAGCGATCTGTACTATCGCCTTGGGTTCGATCTCGGGGAACCATACGTGATAGCAGATATCGTGGATACCGTCCCTGCTCTTGAATGTTGATGTCAGCATAGTGCTCATATTTTTCATCTCCGTTCCGACGCGCCCGTAAGCGTGCCTGTATTATTTTATGACGTCACCTGCACGGGACGTCTTAGATCCTGTTTAAAGCCTGCATTCAAGCTCGATGGAAAGCCAGTCCTCACCAAAGATATGAAAGAACTCTTCCTCTTCTGCGGGGATCTCGGTAAACCCCACAGACAGATAGCACCCGAGTGCAGGCTTATTGTTCGCAAACACACCGAGAGAAGCCGTCTTTGCACCGAATCTCTCCCTTGCCTCTTTCTTGGCGAGCTCCATCATCTGTTTGCCAAGGCCTTGCCCCCTGTGTGAGGGATCGACTATGATAAGCCCCATACGCACGGTGCTGCCGTCTTCAAAGGGGTATCTCATTATCATATGGCCCACGGGTATGCCGTCCTCGGTCATAGTATAGGGAAAGAACCAACCCGTCTCCGAGGCTTTGCCGTACCATGCGTTGATGTCCTCGGGGGTTATGGGATAACGGTCATATCTGTCGGCACACCACTTGCGGAAGGAGACCTCGTCTCCTGCCCATGTTGCTATCATATCCGCATCCGAGGGGATGTAGGGTCTCAGTTCTGGCATTCTGCGTCTCTCCTTTTACTTTTGCAAGCTGTTATGATATCTCAATAATATTTTATCACGGCAAAAGATATGTGTCAATAGACAAAAAATACGGCTTTGGATAATTTTATTTGTGCTATATACTTGACGGATAGCCTGTTTTAATGTTAAAATATAAAGTGAATTATTATCCGTTCTTCACTCTGCTTTCACATTATCATGTTAAAGTATCATTACGGATATATCGCATAAAGACAGGAGGAATTCTTATGCCAAAAATGCTCGTGGTCGATGATGAGATGAGAATAAGGCTCATCATCAAAGAGTACGCCGAATTCAACGGATTTGAAGTAGTCGAAGCCGAGGACGGTATGGATGCCGTTTCCAAAGTGAAGACACAGGACTTCGATATCATCATCATGGATATCATGATGCCCAAGCTGGACGGTTACTCTGCCTGCAAGGAGATCAAAAAGCTCAAGGAGATACCCGTTATCATGCTCTCTGCCAGAGGCGAAGAATACGATAAGCTCTTCGGCTTTGAGATAGGCGTGGACGATTACGTGGTCAAGCCTTTCTCTCCCAAGGAACTTATGGCAAGAGTAAAGGCAGTCATGAACCGCGTCAAGACCCAGCAGAAACCCGAGGACGTTATCAACTATCAGGGGCTCTGCATTAACTTCACCGCCCGTGAAGTAACCATCGACGGCGAAAAAGCATCCATGACCCCCAAGGAGTACGATCTGCTGTTCTACCTCGTGAAAAATATGAACATCGCGCTTTCACGCGAGAAGCTGCTGGAAGAGGTATGGGGATTCGATTTCTACGGCGATGACCGTACCGTGGATACCCATATCAAGATGCTCAGAAACAGCCTCGGACCGTACCGCAACCTTATCGTCACACTGAGAGGAATGGGTTACAAGTTTGAAAAGATCAGATAAGCCGAAAGACGCTGCCGCAGTCAAGAAGAACAAGCGTTCACTGAGGACTTATGTGTGGTTCTACTTTATGATCTTTGCGATCATAATCCTCGTGCTGCTGTGGGTCTTCCAGTATTTCTTCCTCGGCAATTACTACCGCTCCGCAAGGATCCGTTCTGTGGGAGAGATAGCCGATGAGGTCATCGACAAATATGACGGAACGGTCAGGTTCGGATTTGACCTTAAGAAGATAGCCTTCGACAATAATATGTGCATCGTTGTGCTGGCAGAAACAGGTACCCTTGAAGCAGGTATCAACAGCTTCGGTTCCTACTCAAAACTGTATATGGATCTCGGCGAGGATTACGGCTTTTACTCACATCAGCTCTGCGAGGAACTCAAAGCAGGCAATCAGGACTCGATGATCAAGACTATGAAAGCCGATGACGTCGATATCGAGGAAATGATCTACTGCCGCAAGTTCACCGATGTAGAGGGCTGGGGACATTACCTGCTGATAGAAGCCTCTCTCGAACCTATAGATTCAAGCGTCAGCATCATCCGCGAACAGCTGATATACATCACCATAATACTCTTTGAGCTGGCATTCATAATCACGCTGTTTATCTCTAAAAGGCTCTCCAAGCCTATCGTCAGCATAACAAAGACCGCTAATAAGTTCGCCGGCGGAGATTTCGGCGTTGAGTTCAATACAAAAGGCTACCGCGAGATCGAAGAACTGTCAGACGTGCTTGACAAGGCGCGGAACGAGATCAGCAAAGTCAACAAACTGAGGACGGACCTTATCGCCAACATCTCCCATGACCTGAGAACTCCCCTGACTATGGTGAAGGCATACGCCGAGATGATCCGCGATCTTTCGGGAGATAACCCTGAAAAGCGTAACGAACACCTCAATATCATAATCGACGAGGCGGACAGGCTCTCGAACCTCGTAAACAACATACTTGAACTGTCCAAGCTCGAAAGCGGAAACCTTGATCTGAACCGCAGCGACTTCTCGCTCCATGAGAAGATCAATGATATTATGACACGCTATACCCTCGTTATAGAGCAGGAAGGCTATGACATAGCCTTTGAACCCGATGAGGACAGAACGATCAATGCAGACCCCGAAAAACTCGATCAGGTAATATACAACTTCATCAACAACGCCATAAACTACAGCGGAGAGAACAAGCGCATACGTGTACGTCAGATCAACAAGGACAACTGCACCCGCATCGAAGTCGAAGACAACGGCAAGGGCATCTCCAAGGAGCTGCTTCCCAAAGTGTTTGACCGTTATTACCGTGGGGAAAAGATCAAACGTGATGTTGTCGGTACGGGACTGGGGCTCTCCATCTGTAAGGAAATACTTAAGAAGCACAACTTCGCATTCGGCGTTCAATCCGAAGAAGGCAAGGGCTCGATCTTCTGGTTCGAGATACCATTCGGCGATCGCAAGTCCAAGAACGATAAAAACAAACCTCAATAACACCTCACACAAAAAAGGAGCTGTTGCACGCAACAGCTCCTTTAATTATCTTATGAGGTTTTTCTTATACCACAGCGCCGTTACTGTCACGCTTGATATCCGAGGACTTTGCCTTCTTGCCGGGGCGGTTAGCCGAGGGGTTCTTCTTCTCAACGTGCTTCTGCCACAGTACCCAGAGGGTAGGAGCGATGCAGTTGGAAGAATATACACCTGCGAGCATACCGATGATGAGCGGGAATGCAAAGCTGATGATCGAAGTGATGCCCCAGATCGCGCAGACTATGCAAACGGTAGTCATTGCAAGGACGGTTGTAACTGTAGTATGGATCGATCTGCCCAGTGTCTGAGTAACGGACATATTGACTAGATCCTCGATGCCGTACTTCTTGCCGTGGAGAGCTCTGTTCTCACGGATACGGTCATATACGATGATAGTTGCGTTGATGGAGTAGCCGAGTATGGTCAGCAGAACTGCCATGAAGTTTGCGTTGATATCGAAGCGGCAGAGCACGAAGCAGCCGAATACCATGCACATATCGTGGAACAGTGCGAGCACTGCGAAGTTACCTGCCGAGAGACCGCCGATCTTTCTGAAGCGGAAGCCGATATAGATAACAGTGACGATCATTGCAAAGATGCAGGCAACGAGACATTTGAAGAAGAACTCGCTTCCGTTTGATGCTGCAACGTCGGTAGACTCGAGAACTTCGATCTTGTTGTCCTTGAAAGTCTCTTTGAGCTTTTCGGCGATCAGGTTCTGCTTATCGCCGCTGATGCCGTTATCGGAGGAGAAGGAGAGTTTAAGGGTCTGCTTGTCGGAAGCGAAATCCTTACCCTCTGTAACGGTAACGCTCTCACCTGCGGTATCCTTAACGAGAGTCTCCACATCGCCTGTAGCAATGGTGCCCTCATAGGTATAGGTGATGATCGTACCGCCCTTGAACTCGATGGCAACATTGAGTCCGACGAATATAGCGACTGCCGCAAACACGGCAAACAGTGTGCAGGAGATAGAGTAGAAGATCTTTCTGTGGCTGTTGACCTTGAGGTTCTTCTTTCTCTTTTCGATAACAGCCTCACGCTTCTCAGCGTCCTCGGATACACCGTACCACTTACGGCTCCTGAAGGTCTTGAAGCGGGAGAGAGAAGTAAGCATAAGTCTGGAGCAGAACACACCGAACACGAAGTTCAGGATGATACCTACGAGCAGTGTATAGCCGAGGGAGTAGATAGTACCTGCGGTAGCTGCGCCGAACATCATGAATACGGGTTTCAGCAGAGTGCCGAACACGCTGTCTGTAGGACCGAAGGCACCCATAAGGATAACTGCTACGAATACAACGGTGATATTACCGTCGAACACGGCGCTCCATGCACGCTTATAACCTGTCTCGATAGCGCCTGCAAGGGTCTTGCCGTTGAGCAGCTCTTCCTTGATACGCTCTGCGGTGATGACGTTTGCGTCAACGCCCATACCGATAGCGAGAATGATACCTGCGATACCGGGGATAGTCAGAGTAAAGCTCTCGATATTTCCGAAGAAGCCCGAGATGCAGGCAATGGAACCGATGACCTGACCCAGCAGTGAGATGGAAGCCACGAATCCGGGGAGCCTGTAGATTATGATCATATAGATAGCAACTACGATGAATGCGATAACGCCTGCGATGAGCATAGCATCTCTTGCGCCCGAACCGAGGGTAGCGGAGATGATGTTGGTGCTTGTAGTCTCAAGCTTGAAGGGCAGCGAACCTGCGTTGATCTTATCAGCCAGAGCCTTTGCGCTGTCATAGGTGAAGTTACCGGAGATCTGTGCGCTGCCGTCGGTAATGACTGCCTGAACGGTAGGTGCGGAGATCATGGTCTCATCCATCCAGATAGAGATCTGACCCTGATTGGGATAGAGTTCAGAGGTAGCATCCGCGAACTTCTTGGTGCCCTCGCTCTTCAGTTTAAGGCTTACGACATATGTTACCTGATTGGAGCTCTTATCCTGATACTGCATAGCCTCTGCCTTTTCGACATCGGCACCTGTCAGCACAAGGTTGGGGTCATCGTCCGTAGTGGGAAGAGTCGTACCCTTTGCAAATCTGAGGATCGCGCTCTCGCCCAGCTCCTTGACGGCGGTCTCGGGATCGAAATCAGCCTCGCCTGCCTGCCAGGGGAAAGAAACAATTACACGTCCTTTAGAATAATCGACATACACTTCGCTGTCTGTGATATTAAGGCTTACAAGACGCTGTTCGATGGTAGCCTTTGCGGAATCCATCTCCTTTTCGTCTGCCTTGTAGCCGTTTGCAGGCTCGAAGGTAGCGTTTACACCGCCCTGGATATCAATACCCCAGCGGATCTCATCCGCACCCTTGATATATGTGGTCTTTGTATCGCCGAAATAGGTATGGATGCCAAAGAAAGTAAGATAGCCGAGGGCTAATATACACAGCACCACGATAAAGAAGACCGATTTTTTAGTCTTGCGCACTTTAGTTCCTCCTAAACACTTTAGTATGTCAAAGCTCTTTCACATTAAAGCAATAGAGCATACACATTCACTATACTATTATAATGCAAAGGCTCTGAATTGTCAATAGGTATATTAATATTTTTAAGTTATTTCAGAGAGTGGGAGAGAGAAGTGCTGACTTAGTCCGCACAAAAAAAAGAGCTGTTGCGTGTGCAGCAGCTCTTGATGAAAATTATGCGTAGACCTTCTTTATTGCCTCGATGATCTCGGGGAATCTCCAGCTCGGACCTCCATCGGTATTTGCACGGTTCATCAGACCAAACTTCTCGCCGTTGCCCTTGACGCTGTTGTTATCCCACCAGATGCAGGGAACGCCGACTTCCTTGGCTGTGGTCAGGTAATCTGTGATCCACTTGACGCGGGCTTCGGTATTGTCGTTCTTGTTCATAGCGCCGTACTCGCCGACTATAACGGGGATCTGCTTATCAATGAACAGGGTCTTGAGGTTCTTGAAGAATGCCTTGATCTCGGCAGCACCCGAATACTTATCGGTACCCTTGGTGTTGAGTGCGAAGTTATAGGGTATATATGCGTGAACGGAAACGATGATCTTATCGTCATTCTCGGGGAGATAAACTTCTTTGAGGCACTTGCTGTCTGAGGATGCGGCATAGCCTGTCATCATCAGGTGACGCTTAGCGTTATTGCCGCCCGAATTCCTGACGGTATCGTAGAACACCTTTTCATACTCGGCAACGATCTGTCTTGCCTCAGCCGTGCCGCCGTTCCACTCATTTGCGGTATCGCGGAGTCTCGGCTCATTGAGGCCCTCAAAGATGAGATGCTCGTCATAGTCCTTGAACTCCTCTGCGATCTGCTCCCAGAGGGCTTTGAGCTGTTCCTTGTCCTGCTCCTTGTTCTCCTCATTCGGGAAATACCACTCCTCGTGGTGGGTATTGAGTATAACGTACAAACCGTTATCTATGCCGTAATCAACGATCTCGCGGACTCTTGCCATCCACTTCTCATCGACCTTATAATCCTTGTCCATATGCCTGCCCCAGCTTACCGGGATCCTGACCACGTTGAAGCCGTCCTTTGCCAGCAGAGCCATCATTTCGGGATTGGTCTTCACCGACTGCCACGCGGTCTCAGCCGAAAGACCGTTATTTCCGGTAGCATCCATAGTGTTACCGAGGTTCCAGCCGTATTTCAGTTCCTTGACCAGCTCCCAGGAAGATATATCTCTCATTTCCTTTGCGGTACCTCCGCCATTGCCGCCGTTGCCGTCACCCGAGGAAGACTTGCCCGATGAACAGCCTGCCAGTCCGCACACAGCCATAACAGCCGAAGCAGACAGTGCCAGCAATTTCTTTAGTTTCATATTACCCCACCCTTTCTGTGTATATCATTCAGGCAGTATAAGACCTATCTGCCTGTTTTTTACTGCGTTTGCGTAGTCCTCGAAGGTAAAGAGCTCCTTCTCGCTGGTGATGCCGCTTACAGGTTCGGTGAACAGGTGATGATTATCAGTGCCTGCGGTATATGGCAGACCGAACTGATCGGCGTACCACTTTGCGCGGTCATTGAATACCTGCTGATAGTTGCCCTTGTTATACACCTCTACTGCATCGACCCACTTGGGGACGAGCTTGATATCCACGAGATAATCGGCCTCACGGAAGGGATGAGCCTGCACGATGAATCCGCCTCGTGCGTGTACCCTGTTGCAGAACTCGAAAAAGGGTATCTGCAATATATCGGGGTTATCAAGGAGCCACTGCTCATCGATGCCGTAGGTCAGCAGGTCTGCGCCGAAGTAGGTATACTCGATACCGAAGAACACCTTCAGCCCGATCCTGTCGCCTTCTTCCTTGGCGTTGCGGTAACCTGCGCAATAGCGTGTGACTCGGTCTTCCCAGTCCTTATACTCTCTTATGGCAGTATTGCCGTTGAAGAAATGGTCTGTGACCATGATGCCGTCATAACCAAGTTCTTTATATCTTCTTGCCTGCTCAGCACCTGTTGCCGAGGCACAGGCGGAACCTTCCTTTGTATGTAAATGGGTCTCGTACTTGAATATCACTGCTCTGCTCTTCTTTCTATCAATTCTAAGCACATCCTGCCGTTGTGGTAGGGGCACTTCCAGGGTCCGACGGTCTCCTTTTTACTGTCGGGGATATGGTCAAAGGACACCTCCGAATACCACTCGCCGCCCTCTCGCTTGTCGATGACGTACTTTTTGATATTCTCCCAGACCGTTTCTGCTGCAGAGAGGAATTTTTTATCACCGCTGTGCTGATAGGCGTTGATGAAGCCTACCACCGACTCCGCCTGTACCCACCAAACGCGCTTCTTGTCGATCTTGTCATTCTCGCGCTCGTTATTGACGGCGCCGTCCTCAAATGCGATATTATAGATATTGTTCGAGATCAGCAGATCACGCTCAGCCCACTCCTTGATGAGTGCCTCATCGCCGAGGGTATCGCAGGCAAGGTCTGTGAGCCATGTTGCCTCGATATCGTGACCGTAGGAATGGATATCGCCGATAACATCAAACTTCGTATCGAAGAATACTCTGAGTGCGTTCCTGTCGGGGTCGAAGATCTTGTCCTTCATCAGCCCGAGGAGGTATCTCAGCCTTTCGGCAACGCGCTCGTTTCTGTCGGCGCGGTAGAGCTCGGTATAGGCTTCGATCAGGTGCAGGACGGTGTTCATGGTCTTGTCCGCCATAAGTCCGTTCTCCGAGAGAGCGTCGTTGGGAACGAGCTTCCAGTCGATGGTGAATGCCTCGCGGTAGCCGTACTCATCGAGGGTGTTGCTCTCGATATCCGCAAAGAGCTTGTATGCGAGATCAAGGGCAAACCTGTCCTTTACTGCGTTATAGTAGCACGAGAGGGCATAGATAGCAAAGGCGATATTGTAGGTGTGCTTCATGGTGTCCGAGGGCGCACCCTTATAATCGGTCATCCAGTAGACACCGCCGTTTTCATAATCTATGCAGTGGTTCTTGACGTACTCGAATGCGTGAAAAGCAAGATCGCGGTATTTCTCGTCCCCCAGCACTCGGTAGCACTTGGAGAAGAACCAGAGTATCCTCGAATGGAGAATGACACCTTTGTCTGCTTTTTTGTCAAGGTCGAGCCCGTAGCTCATATAGCCGTAGAAGCCGCCGTTCTCATCATCTCTGAGTGCTGCCCAGAAAGGAACGATATGCTCTTCAAGCTCTTTTCTTACTTCATCTATCATCATATAAATCACCATTCGATCAATTTAGCCTCCCTTGAAAGGGAAGGTGCCGCAAAGCGGCGTAGGAGTCTCAGTCTTCTATCTTGCGTGCCTCAACATAGTATCTCTTGTCTGCGGCGTGACCCATGGAGAAAGTCTTTCTCGGGAGAGCACCGTCACAGATAACTGTGGGGAACAACTCTTCCTTGCCCATATCGGGAAGCAGGAAACCTACCGAATTCTCAGACATCGAGAGCTTTTCAACTACCTCGGAGCCGTGGATGTAGTCCACCTTGCCGCCGATCTCGGGCAGCAGCTTATCCAGTGCTGTCTGGAGCGAACCCACTGCCAGCTTGGAAAGCGGTGTGTGGACATATACTGCTCTTCTCTTGCCGTTCTCAACGATAGTGATCTTCTGATCCGTGGGATCGGTGGTGAGAAGAAGCATCTCACCAAGCTTAGTCAGCAGCTCGGTGACATTGGTCTCGGTAACAATACGGTGGATAGCCTCAAATCTGAGCGCAGGAGAGTGGAGGTTCACTATCTCCACAAGGGCATATCTTGCAGGATGATCCGAAAGATCCTTACCGGGGTTTGCTGCTTTGAGCTGTTCGTAGAACTCCTTTGCGGTAGCAAGGCTGTGGTTGCCGTCACCCATAGCATAGACAAGGGGGCTGTCCTCATTGAGGGAATATTTCTTATTGAAGGCAGAAAGATCGCCCAGTGCTTCAAGAGCTTCTATAGCGGCATCAGCCTTATCATCGCTGACAAGCCAGCCCTTGATGCTTCCGCCGCCCTGCATAAGGTCAAAGTCATAGAGCTTTTCAAAGCTGTCCTTAGCCTCGCCTGCCTGCTCGACTACTGTGCCCTTGATATCGTCAATGAGTATCATTATGTGAGGCAGCTCTACGGGTGCGCCGTTCCTGATCTTTATTCTCGGTGGAATACGCTCGACAACGGTTGCCTCGGTTGCTCTCACCTGAGACTTTGAGCCCTTGCGGTAATCGTACTTTTCAAGGTCGATCTTTCCCACAAGACCTGCTCTCACAAGACCGTCCGACTGCACTCTCTCAATATAAACGAGGGAGTTCCTGTACTCCTTGAAGATACCATCGGAGAGATACTTCTGCATATTGCCGTGGATGCCCTCGATGCGCTTGTCAACATCGCTGTCTTCAAGATAGACCTCGGGCAGGATGAGCCTGAGTGCCGAAGGAGCGTCTCCTGCGATCTTGTCGGTCTCAGCCCAGTATTCGGGCTCACTGGTGTATTGGTCACAGGCAACTACTGCCCACTTTCCCATGTCCGTATTCTTCGGGAGGAGTATATCCGCCTTTGAAAATGCTGTCATTTATATCTGTCCTTTCAAATAAAGTGTTTCCTCAGTTTCGATATGTATTGCTGTAAATAATAATTTACCCTACCCTCTGTATGATTTACTGAGGGAAACCTTTCTGAAGAAAGGTTATCCCTCAGACTCCTTTCCAAAGACTTTTAGTGATTTTTGGCGAGGGGT